>Ga0116224_10001822_pt1 | contig 12999 bp, 10 predicted proteins | sample Sb_taG_9_FD_89699 | JGI IMG/M metagenome (GOLD analysis project Ga0116224, IMG submission 89699) | Peat soil microbial communities from Weissenstadt, Germany - Sb_50d_b_LC metaG | ecosystem: Environmental > Terrestrial > Soil > Wetlands > Peat | place: Germany: Weissenstadt | collected 2010-09-21 | reverse complement strand
TCGTTGGCCTCCTCCTTGGAACGCATCGATTCCGTACGACCCGTCGACTCGTCCCAGTGCCGCGTCTCTTGCTCCACCGCGCCCCCGGCCTCGAGGACGGCGATCTGGCGCGCCTCTTCGTACTCAATGGCGCGAACGAGCGAGCGCAGCGAATTGAGGTTCTTGATTTCGCAACGGGTGCCGAACGCGCTCGTGCCGGCCGGCCGCACCGACACGTTGGCGTCGACGCGCATGGAGCCCTCCTCCATCCGCCCGTCCGACGCGCCGGTCGCCATCAGGATCCCCCGCAGCTCGCCGGCATAGGCCCTGGCCTGGCCCACCGAGCGGATGTCGGGTTCGCTCACGATCTCGACCAGCGGCACGCCCGAGCGGTTGTAGTCGACCAACGCGTGGTCGGCCGCGTTGATGCGTCCGCTCGCGCCGACGTGGGAGAGCTTGCCGGTGTCCTCCTCCATGTGGGCCCGCGTCACGCCGACCCGGAAGCCGTCGGGGAGCTCCAGCCAGCCACCGGTGTTCAGGGGCTTGTCGTACTGACTGATCTGGTAGTCCTTGGCCTGGTCCGGGTAGAAGTAGTTCTTCCGGGCGAACTCCGAGGGGCGGATGTCGCAGTGCAGCGCCGCGCCGATCCGCATGGCCAGCTCGACGGCGTGCTCGTTGAGGACGGGCAGCGAGCCGGGCAGCCCGAGGCAGACGGGGCAGATGTTCACGTTGGGCTCGTCGCCGAACGCGTTGCGGCAGCCGCAGAACAGCTTGGTCGCCGTCGCCAGTTCGCAGTGCACCTCGAGCCCGACCACCAGCTCCCAGTCCGCGCTCACGACCCCGGCCCCTGCGGAGCGTGGGCCTCGACGACGCGGGCCACCCGGAACAGGACCGCCTCTCCCAGCGCCGGCGCCAGCACCTGCACACCGACGGGCAGGCCGCCGGCGCCGGTGCCGAACGGCACCGAGACGGCGGGGTGTCCCGACAGGTTGGACGGGATGGTGCACACGTCGTTCATGTACATCGCCATGGGGTCGTCCACCTTGGCGCCGAGGTCGAACGCCGTCGTCGGCGCGGTGGCGCCGAGCAACACGTCGACCGACTCGTACGCCCGGTCGAACGCCCGCATCACGAGCGTCCGCACCCGCTGGGCCTGGGCGTAGTACGCGTCGTAGTACCCGGCGGACAGCGCGTACGTGCCGAGCATGACCCGGCGCTTCACCTCGGCGCCGAATCCGGCCGTGCGCGTCGCCGTGTTCATGACCTCTGCATCCTCGCCGTCGACCCGCAGCCCGTAGCGGACCCCGTCGTAGCGGGCCAGGTTGGAGGACGCCTCCGCCGGCGCAATGAGGTAGTAGGCCGACAGCCCGTAGGCGAACTCGGGCACCGAGATCTCCTCCACCTTGGCCCCCGCGTCGGCCAGGGCGTCGGCCGCCTCCTGCACCCGCGCCGCCACGTCCGGTGCGCAGCCGTCCACGAGGTCACGGCACACCCCGACCCTGATCCCCTCTGCGCCCGCGTGCACCGACGCCAGCGTGGGCTCGGGCACCGAGGGCAGCGACGTGCTGTCGCGCGGGTCGTGCCCCGCCACGACGTCGAAGAGGAGCGCGGCGTCCGCCACCGTCGCCGCGATCGGGCCGATCTGGTCGAGCGAGGACGCAAAGGCGACCAGGCCGTAGCGCGAGACGCGCCCGTAGGTGGGCTTCATGCCGACAACCCCGCAGAGCGCGGCCGGCTGGCGGATGGACCCTCCGGTGTCCGAGCCGAGGCCGAGCGGGACGAAGCCGGCGGCCACCGCGGCCGCCGAGCCGCCGCTGCTGCCGCCGGGAACCTTGCCCGTGTCACGCGGGTTGCACGTCGGCCCGAACGCCGAGTTCTCCGTCGAGCTCCCCATCGCGAACTCGTCCATGTTCGTCTTCCCAAGCGCGATCGCCCCGGCCCGGCGGAGCGCCTCGACGACGGTGGCGTCGTAGGGCGGGCGCCAGCCCTCGAGGATCTTCGAGCCGCAGGTCGTCACGGTGCCCCGCGTGCACAAGTTGTCCTTCAGCGCGACGGGGACGCCGGCCAGCGGTCCGGGGTCGTGCCCTGCGGCCACGGCCGCGTCGACCCGGTCGGCCTGCGCCCGCGCCTCGTCGCCGAGGACGACGAGGAACGCGTTGAGCTCGCCGTCGCGGGCGGCCACGGCGGCGAGCGCCTCCTCCACCCCCTCGTGGGCCGATCGTTGCCCGGATCGGACCTGGGCGGCCAACGCCAGCGCGGTGCCCGAGGTGCCCGCGGTGCCCAGCGAGCTCACGGTGCCGCGCCGCCGATCCGCGGCACCCGGAAGCGGTGGTCCTCCACCGTCGGCGCCGCGGCCAGCACCTCATCGCGATCCAGGCTCGGCTGCGGGTCATCGGGTCGCAGGACGTTCTGCAGCGCGATGGGGTGGGACGACGGCTCCAGGTGCGCGAGGTCCAGCGCCGCCACGTCGGCCGCATGGTCGAGCACGGTGCGCAGTTGCGCCGTGAACAGCTCGACCTCGGCGTCGCTGAGCGCCAACCGGGCCAGGCGCGCCACATGGACGACGTCGTCGCGGCTGAGCGTCACCGGAGCCGGCTCCCGCTGGCGCGGCCCGCTCACGGGCGCGGCGCGGGGAGCAGGCCGGTCACGAACTCGACCGTGCGCACCTCGATCTCGTCCTTGTCGTGGTCGAGGGTGGCCACGTGGAAGCTGCGCTCCAGCACCACCTGCTCGACCGGGCCCTTGGACCGTGCCACCAGGAGCTCGCTCGACTTCGGGTCGACGACGTGGTCCTGCACGCTGGTGAAGACGAGCACGGGGCAGGTGACCGACTCGAGCCCAGCCCCCACCTCGGCCGCCGCCGCGAAGAGCGAGAGCACGGCGCGCAGCGGCAGTCCGGGATAGGCCGACTCGACCGCGCCCTCCATGGCGATGTCCGAGCCGATGCCCGGTGCCACCTCGTCGCCGCCCTCGATCATCGTCTCGAATAGCGACACGGTGGCCTCGTCCGGAGGCAAGAGCAGCGGGTTGACGACGACCAGCGCCGCGATCTCCGGATGGTGCTCGGCCAGCCACACGGCGAGCATGCCCCCCATGGAGAGGCCCACGACCACGACGGCGTCGCTGCGCGCCGCGAGCTCGGTGTAGGCCGCCTCGGCGGCGGCGGACCAGTGCTCCCAGCGCGTGTCGAGGATGTCGGAGATGTCCGTCCCGTGGCCGGGGAGCAAGGGCATCTCCACGGTGCACCCCGCGTCGGCCAGCGCGAGCGCGAGCCCGCGCACGGACTGGGGGTTGCCCGTGAAGCCATGCAGGACCAGCGCGCCGCGACCGTCGCCGACGGCCGAATAGGGCTCTGCACCGGGGATCACGGGGGCGGTCACGGACCGGCAGCCTACCGGCGAGGCGAGTAGGGTTCCGGCGGCCACATGACTCCGGGCGGAGCATTGAGGTCCTGCGCCGCGACCGAGACCGAAGACGAAGGAGCACCGCAATGCCGTCGTACCCGTTCCTCAGCGACGAATGGCTCGAGGAGGCCCGCAGGATCCGCGCCGAGTACGAGGGCAAGACTCCAGCGATCCCCCACGTCGTGCGCATGAACCTCGTGGTGACGGCCGTCCCCTTCTCGGCCGACGACATCCACGCCCACATGGACACCTCGAGCGGCGAGCTGGTCCTCGACGTGGGCCACCTCGAGATCCAAGACCTCAAGGTCACCGTCGACTACGACACCGCGAAGGCGATCCTCGTCGAGGGGAACCCGCAGGCGGGCATGCAGGCCTTCATGGCGGGCAAGGTGCGGGTGGAGGGCGACATGGCCAAGCTGATGGCGCTCCAGGCCACGCCGGCCGCCAGCGACCCCAACGCGGCCGAGCTGGCCACCCGGTTGCGCGACATCACCGAATAGCGCGGTCCGCGGTCCCGGCCGCCGGCTGCGCTCAGGTCGCGTCGGCCATCAGCTGCGCGCGGTGCGCGTGCCGCGGCAGGGGCCGGATGAACGCTGCGCAGATCACCGCCAGTGCGGCCACGCCGGCACCGACCCAGAACGGGACGCTGAAGCTGTGGAGGAGCGCCGTGCTGTGGTGCACGTTGCCCAGGCCCGACCGTTTCGCGATCGACTCCTGAATGGTGAGCACGGCCTGGATGCCCGCCACCTCCCCCACCTGGGTTGCCAGCAGCTGCGCCGCGCTCATGACGCCGTACTCCGGCTCGGCGAGCTCGTTCGACATGGTGGCGGAGGTGGCGGGCATGGAGACGCCCATGCCGAGTCCGGACAGGCCGAGCGCGACCACTATCACCACGAGCCCCGACGACGGGCCCAGCGTGGCGAAGAGGACCATGGACAGGAAGAGGGCGCTGGTGCCGAAGAGCGTCGCGTTCCGCTCGCCCGTCCGCACCGCCATGTAGCCCGCGATCGGTGCGCTCACGGCGAACAGCAGGGGGCGGGCCACCGAGAGGAAGCCGACCTGGGCGACGCTGTAGCCGTAGACCTGCTCCATGAGCAGCGGGAACAGGAAGAAGGCGCCGAAGTAGGCGAAGCTCGAGAAGCTCTTGGTTCCCATGGGGAACATGAAGTTCCGGCGCCGCCAGTAGGTCGTCGGCACGAGCGGGGTGGCGAAGGTGGCTTCCCGCCAGACGAACACGCCGGCGAGCGCGGCTGCGCAGACGCCCGCCGCGACGACACCGGGCGACGTCCAGCCCGCCAGCGGGCCGATGCTGAGGACGAGCATGGCCGCGGTGACGGCGCCGGCCAGGCTCCAGGTCCCCACCCAGTCCATGCCCTCCCACACGCGTGCGCGCTCCCGGCCGGGCTGGGTAGGTGGCTCGGCAGGAGCCTCCCGGGAGTCTCTCCGGGAACCATAAACAGAACCGTTTGTAGTTTCTGAAGACTCGTCCAGCGGGCTTGCCGTTTCTGGGGACTCGTCGACGGCGTGCCAAGCACCGAGACCGGCGCCCGCGAGGACCCGTGCCCGCCGGCCCGAGGGCAGCAGCACCGCGACCACCACCGAGGCGATGATCAGCAGGACCAGCTGGCCCCAGAACAGCGTCCGCCATCCGAAGAACTGGATCACGGGCGAGCCCAGCGTCACGCCGAGGACGGGCCCGCCGGCGCCGACGAGCGACCACCACCCGAGTGCCTTGACGCGGTCCGCGGGTGTGAACAGCTCGAGGATGATCGCCATCGATGCCGTGCCGGTGGCGGCGCCCTGCACGCCGTCGAGGGCGCGCGCGAACAGCAGCATCCCGACGTCGGGTGCCGTCGCCGTGAGGACCGCGCTGACCATCGCGCCGAGCAGGCCGAACTGGTACAGCCGGCGGTGGCCGAAGAGGTCCCCGGCCTTGCCGAAGAACGGCGCAGCGACGCCAAAGGCCAGGAGCGGCCCGGTCGAGGCCCAGGCCAGCACCGAGAAGTTCGTGTGGAAGTCGGCCTTGACCGTGGGCAGGGCGACCACGAAGACCGTGAAGGTGATGTTGAGCGACAGCAACCCGGCCAGCAGCGCGACGAGGGCCCACCATTGGTAGCGCGGGCTGCGCACGGCGCGGGCCGAAACGCGGCGGTGCAACAGGACGAACCAGTTCGTCTCGACCGATCCGTCACCCAGCGGGCCCATGGCGCCGCCGCCGGGGTCGGAGACGGGGTCGAGCAGCGCGTCGGAGCGCTCGACCGGGGAAACCTCCATTTCGCTCACCCTACCTGGGGCCGAATTCGGCGCCGGCGTGGTGACGCCCCGCCGCCGGCGAACCCGCGACGGGTTAGCGCATGCCGCGCAGGCGGTACCACCAGTTGGGGTCGCGCCCATGGGCGTGGAAGTGGTCGGGGATCTGCCGCATGACGCGGTCCACCGACCACTCGCCCGAGCCGAAGCGAGCGTCGGCCACCCGGGTCAACTGAGCCAGCATGTGCTCGACGACGTCGTCGGGCGGCGTGGGGCCGTGATGCTTCCACACCACCATGGGCACCCCGCACACCTCGCAGTCGGCCACCCAGCACACGTCGTCCTCGTGGTGCCATTCCGACAGGCGCGCCGCCTCGCAGAGGTCACAGCTCGGATGGAACGGGAGCGCCACCGCGCCGGCTACTTGGTGAACAGCTGAATCGACGAACCGACCGGCACCGTGGAGCCGACGGAGGGCTGGGTACCGACCACCTTGTTGTTCGGGCTACCCGACACCCCAGAGACGATGAGGCCGTCACCCTGCAGGGCCGTCGTGGCTTGGGACACGGTGTCCTGCAGGACGTTGGGCACCGTCGTCGTCGGCGGCCCGGTCGAGACGTTGACCGTCACCGCCGAGCCGTAGGGTGCCTGGGCTCCATTGGCCGGGCTGGTGCCGATGACCTGTCCCGACGGGACCGTGGTGCTCGACTCCGGGTTCTGGGTCGCGGTCAGCCCGACCGCCTGCAACGCGGCCTGGGCCTGGTCGAACGTGTAGCTGATCGGGATGTTCGGGACGGTCGCCGGCTCGTGGCCCAACGAGGGGACGAGCGTGATGGTGCTCCCGTAGGGCGCCCTCGTCGGGTTCTGCGTGGAGTTGATGGACCACAGGTCCAGCACACCGGTCGGGATGTTGTTGTTGTAGGCACCCGGCGCGCAGACGGACAGGAAGTGGGCGGACTGCAGTGCGGCCGCGGCCTGGGCGCAGGTCATGCCGGTGAGGGACGGCACGCTGACGTCGGGCTTCCCTCCCGAGAGCACGACGGTGACCGTCGAGCCCTCCTTCTGGGACACCCCGGGTCTCGGGCTCTGGGACACGACCGCGCCGGCCGGCACCGTGATCGACTTCACGGGCGGCCTCTCCTTCAGGTCCATGTGGACCTTGGCCACGTCGGTCCGGGCCTGGGCCAGCGGGAGGTCGAACAGCCCCGGGGTCGGGTGCGACGGCGTGAACACCTTCGTCTCATAGGCGGCCACCAGCCCGGCCGCCACGATCAGCGCCACGGCGATCGCCGCGACGATCCACCACGTGCGCCGGCGCCGCGTCCCGGTTCGCTTGAGGCCGTTGGACGCCCGGCGGGCGGCCGCCGCCTTGCCGAAGGGCTCGGCGTCGAAGATCTCCCCCGGCCCGGCCTTGGTGCCGACCGGAGGAGCCGCCGCCCCGATGCCTGGCGCGATCGCCGTCGAGGCCGTGCCGGCACCGACGGCGACCACCCCCGAGTCGGTGAGCTCGCCCACGCCCGGGGCGCGGAACCCGGAGATCGGTGCCGCGGCATCGAGGTGCGGGATGACGAGCGGCAGCGGAGCCGGCGGCGGCAGTGCGGCCGCCAGGGCGCCCAGCCGGGCCGCCAGCCCGGCGGCGTCGAGGCGGGCCGACACGTCGGGCGCCGCGGCGCGGGCGAGCACGTCGTCGAGCGGCCCCAGCGCGGCGTCGTGCGGCAACGGCTGCCCGATGCGCGCGGCCAGCGTGCCCATGGTCGTGTCGGTGACGAAGGGAACCGTGCCCGTGACCGCCTCGTAGAGGACGAGCGCCAGCGAGTAGACGTCGGCACGGCCGTCGACGGGCTTGCCCTCGGCCGCCTCGGGCGAGATGTAGCGCGCCGTGCCCACCATCGCGCCGGCCGGCTCGGTCCAGGCCGCCTCGGCCAGGGCGCGGGCAACGCCGAAGTCGGCCACCCGCACCAGGCCCTCCTCGTCGAAGAGCAGGTTGGCCGGCTTGATGTCCCGGTGCACCAGCCCGCGGGTGTGGGCGTAGGCCAGCCCCTGGGCCACCTCGGTCCCCAGCTGGGCCGCCTGGGAGTGCGAGAGCCGGACGTTGCGGTCGAGCAGGTCGCGCAGCGAGCCCCCGCCGAGATACTCGAGGACCAGATAGGGCCCATCGGTGTCGTCGCCCCAGTCGAAGACGCGCAGCACGTGGGGGTGGTTCAGCGAGGCGACCGAGCGCGCCTCGGCCCGGAAGCGCTTCAGGAACGCCTCGTCGGTTGCGAGTCCGGGCTGGAGCACCTTGACCGCGACGTGCCGTTGCAGCGACACGTCCTCGGCGAGGAAGACGTGTGCCGAAGCGCCGGTGCCCAGAGCGGAGAGCAGCCGGTACCGCTTCCCAAGGACCCGGCCGATGGAATCAGAAATCAGGGGCATCGGGGCGCACTCAGGCTACCGATCCCGGACCCGCATCCGGTGGACACCTGCCGACCAGCACACGATCCTGCTCATTCGGGCAACTCGCCCGTCTCGAGCAGCGATTCGAACGACACCGCATCCACGCTCGGGACGCCGAGCTCGTCGGCTCTCTTGAGTTTGCTGGCGCCCGGTGCGTCGCCGACCACCAGGGCAAAGGTGTTCTTGGACACACTCCCGGGCGACGTGCCGCCCCGCGCCATGATCGCCTCCTCGGCTCCTTCGCGCGTGTAGCCGGGGACCGCGCCAGTGACCACCACCGCCTTGCCCGCCAGTGTCTGCTCCGGGGACGCCACCGCCCCGGCTCCCCCTCCCTCCGATCCGGCGGCGACCGGCTCGGCCATGGTGAGCCCGGCGCCGCGCAGCCGTCCGATCACGGCGACGTTCCCCTCCGCGGCGAGGAACTCGGCCAGGCTGGCCGCGATGATGCCGCCCACACCGTCGATGGCGGCCAGCTGCTCGACCGTGGCGGCCTCGATCGCGTCGAGCGTCCCGAAGGCGCGGGCCACGGCGCGGGCCACGGTGGGGCCGGCATGGCGGATACCGAGCGCGACGAGCAGCCGGCTCAGCGGCTGTGCCCGCGACGCGTCAACGGCCGCCACCAGGTTGGCCGCCGACACCGCGCCGAACCGTTCCAGGGTGACGAGCTGCTCGACGGTCAGGTCGTACAGGTCTGCCGCGTCGTCGATGAACCCGGCGCCCACGAGCTGGAGGACGCGTTCCTCACCCAGCCCCTCAATGTCCATGGCGGAGCGCGACGCGTAGTGCGAGATGCGCTGCACCCGCTGGGCGGGGCAGTCGATGTTGGTGCAGTAGGTGTCGCTCTCCCCGGGCAGCCGGACGAGCGGTTCGCCGCACGACGGGCACGACGCCGGGAACTTCCATTTCGGCTTGCGCCGCGTCGGCACCCCGGGGCCTTCGCGCACCGGCCCGACGACCTCGGGGATGACGTCACCCGCCTTGCGCACGACGACGAGGTCGCCGGGCCGCACGTCCTTCGCCGCCACCTGGTCCTCGTTGTGCAGCGTTGCCACCCCGACCGTCGAGCCGCCGACGAAGACCGGTTCGAGCCGGGCGAACGGCGTCGCCCGGCCCGTCCGTCCGATGGAGACCATGATGCCGAGGAGCCTGGTCGTGCGCTCTTCGGGCGGGAACTTGAAGGCAACGGCCCACCGGGGCGCCCGCGAGGTGGCGCCCAGCACCTGGTGGAGGGCCAGCTCGTCCACCTTGACCACCACACCGTCGATTTCGTAGGCCAGGCCGTGACGCTCCTCGGCCAGCTCACGGCAGCGCTCGACGACCGCCGCCATCCCCGTGATCTGGCGGGCGTCGGGGCTGACCGGGAAGCCCGCCTTGGCCAGCTGCGCCAGGGTGTCGGTCTGCGTGGCGGCCGGCCACCTGCGCTTCGCGGGTGCTGCTTCCACGACGCCGACCTGGTAGGCCCAGAAGTGCAGGGGACGCGTGGCCGTGACGCCGGGGTCCTTCTGGCGCAGCGCGCCGGCCGCCGAGTTGCGCGGGTTGACGAAGAGGCGCTCGCCCGCGTCCGCCTGCCGCTTGTTCATGGCGTCGAACTCGGCTACCGGCATGTAGATCTCGCCCCGCACCTCGAGGATCTCGGGGTAGGGGCCTCCGGCCTTGGTCAGCTCCCGGGGGACGTCCTTCACCGTCGCCACGTTCGCGGTCACGTCCTCTCCGGTGACCCCGTCACCACGCGTGGCCGCCTGGGCGAACCTCCCTCGCTCGTAGGTGAGCGACATGGCCACCCCGTCGACCTTGGGCTCGCACGAGAACGCCAGAGACTCGAGGTCCAGAGCCGGGTCCTGGCGACGCATCCGCTCCGCCCACGCCCGCAGCTCGCTTTCGTCGAACGCGTTGTCCAGGCTCATCATGGGCACCCGGTGGCGGACCTCGGCGAACAGCCCCGACGGGGGGCCGCCCACCATGTTCGTCGGCGAGTCGGGCGTGCCCAGCTCGGGATGGTCCGCCTCGAGGTGCCGCAGCTCCACCACGAGGAGGTCGTACTCGGCGTCGGGGATCTCCGGCGCGTCGAGCGTGTGGTACAGCTCGTTGTGGTGGACGATCAGCGCGCGCAGCTCGGCGGCCCGCGCCGCCACCTCGGGCGGGACGCTGCCGTCCTTGCCGCCGCCGCTGGCAGCCACGGTCAGGCGGCGATGCCCGCGCCGACCACGGCGTCGGGGTCGAGCGCGTCGTAGAGCGCCACCGTCTGGCCCGGCGCCACCGGACGCTGCGGGGAATCGAAGCGCACGCGCAGGCCGGCGTCGTCGTGTTCCAGGCTGCAGGGCACGGGGCGCCCGTGGGCACTGACCTGCGCCACCGCCCGGGCGCCGGGAACGAGCGGCCCCTCGACCCAGGTGAGCGAGGCCTCCGGAAGCAGGACCGACGCGCGCAGCGCGTCCGCCGCGCCACCGACGGTGACCCGGCGCGACGCCACGTCGACCCGGGTCACGTAGCGCCGCTGGCCGTCGCTCCCGTGGCCCATGCCGCGCCGCTGCCCCACCGTGACGAGCTCGACGGCCTCCACCGTGCCGGCCGGGCGCCCCTCGCCGTCCACCACCTCGCCCGCGTGCAGCTCCATGCGCCGGGACAAGAACCCCTGCCGTCCCTCGGCGCTCCCGATGAAGCACACGTCCTGGCTGTCGGGCTTGTCGGCGGTGCGCAGCCCGAGGCGCCGGGCGCGGGCGCGCACCTCGTCCTTGGTCATGTCGCCCACCGGGAAGAGGACGCGCCCCAGGGTGTCCTGGTCGAGGATGGAGAGCACGTAGGACTGGTCCTTGGCGGCGTCCGCGCCACGCCGCAGGCGCCGCGCCGTCTCGCCCGTGACCCGGGCGTGGTGCCCCGTCGCCAGCCGGTCGAAGCCGAGGCGCTCGGCCCGGCGCAGCAGGCGATCGAACTTCATGGAGCGGTTGCACTCAATGCAGGGGTTCGGTGTCCTGCCCCGCGCGTGCTCGCCGACATAGGGCGTGACGACGTTGCGGTCGAACTCCTCGGTCAGGTTGAACACGTGGTGGGCGATGCCGAGCTGCTGGGCCACCCGCCGGGCGTCGTCGACGTCGGCCACGGAGCAGCAGCCCGAGTCCGACGGGCCACCCCACAGCTTGAGGGTGGCACCGACAACGTCATGACCCTGCTCCACCAGGAGCGCGGCCGCGACGGAGGAGTCAACGCCCCCCGACATGGCCACGAGCACCCGCATGGGACCAGTGTGCCACCGGGTGTCACGCCCGCCGGCGCAGTGCGTCCACCACGCCGGGCACCGCGGCCAGCGCACGATCGACGTCTGCCTCGGTGGTGCCGTACCCCAGTGTGAAGCGGACGGCGCCTGCCGCCAGCTCGGGCGCAACGCCCATGGCGGCGAGGACGTGGCTGGGCTCGAGCGCACCGCTGGCACACGAGGAGCCGCCCGACACGCACACCCCCTCCTGGCCGAGGGCCACCAACAGCTCCTCCCGCTCGACCCCCCGCAGGCACAGGTGCAGGTGTCCGGGCAGGACGGCGACGTCGTCCGGCACCGTGGCGCGCGCGTCGGGCAGCGACGAAAGCAGCCCCCGGCGGAGCCGGTCCCGCAGCGCCGCCACCCGCGGCGCTCCCTCGGCTCGCTCGGCCGCGACGAGTCGCAACGCAGTGGCGAGCCCGACCGCACCGGCCACGTCCTGGGTGCCGCTCCGCCGCTCGCGCTCCTGCCCGCCCCCGTGCTGGCGCGCCGCCAGGGCCACCCGCGGGCCCACCGCCAGCGCACCGGTGCCGACCGGCCCACCCACCTTGTGGGCGCTGAGCGACACCAGGTCGGCGGCTGCGGCGACCTCGGCGAGGTCGAGGTAGGGCGCGGCCTGCACCGCGTCGGTGAAGACGAACGCCTGCGGGGCGCGGCGCCGCACGGCGTCGATGACATCGCCCAGTGGCTGCACGACCCCTGTCTCGTTGTTCGCCGTCATCACGGCGACGAGTGTGCAGCGCGACGTGAGCGTGCGAGCCAGAGCGTCGAGGTCGAGCACTCCGGAACGGTCAACGGGCAGGACGCGGGAGTCTGCGCCGTCGTGTGCCGCGGCCCGCGCCGACTCGCGTACCGCGGGGTGCTCCACGGCCGAGCACAGCAGTACCGCCTCACCCCGCCCGCACCGAGCCGCCTCGACCGTCCCCAGCACGGCCAGGTTGGCCGCCTCGGTGCCGCCCGAGGTGAAGACGATGTCACCCGGGTCGCGGCCGAGGAAGGAGGCCACCTCGTCACGCGCCTCCTCGAGCAGGCGCCGCGCCCTCTGTGCGGGCGGATGGCTGCCGGTCGGATTCCCGAGCGGAGTGGTGTGGACCTCGGCCATGGCAACGGCGACCTCGGGCCGCAACGGCGTGGTGGCGGCGTGGTCGAGGTAGGTCGTCATCGCCGACAGGGCCGCCCGTTCAAGCGATCCACACCGTCTTTGCGTTGGCGAACTCCTTCAGACCCAGTTCGGACAACTCGCGCCCGAAGCCCGATCGCTTGATGCCGCCGAAGGGCAGCTCCGGCGTCGACGCGACCATGGCGTTGACGAACACGGCCCCCGCCTCGACCTCATCGATGCACCGGGCGCTCTCGTCGTCGTCGTCGGTCCACACGCTCGAGCCGAGGCCGAACGTGGTGGCATTGGCGGCTTCGATGGCCGCGCTCAGGTCGGACACCCGCAGCACCATGGCCACCGGGCCGAAGATCTCTTCCTGGGCCACGGGCATGTCCATGGTGACGCCGGTCAGCACGGTCGGCGGGAACCACCAGCCGTCGCCGTCAGGGACCTTGGCCCCGGCGTGCACGGCCGCACCCTGGCGCCTCGCCGCCTCCACCTGCCCGACCAGTTCGTCGCGCTGGGCCTCGGTGACGATCGGGCCGATGTCTGTGGCGGGATCGAAGGGGTCACCGACGGCC
>Ga0116224_10001814_pt1 | contig 13039 bp, 16 predicted proteins | sample Sb_taG_9_FD_89699 | JGI IMG/M metagenome (GOLD analysis project Ga0116224, IMG submission 89699) | Peat soil microbial communities from Weissenstadt, Germany - Sb_50d_b_LC metaG | ecosystem: Environmental > Terrestrial > Soil > Wetlands > Peat | place: Germany: Weissenstadt | collected 2010-09-21 | reverse complement strand
TTTCGCTCTCCAACCGCAACCAGGGTGACCGCTTGGTCTTGACCTCGCCCCCCTCTTGGCAGGATTTTTTCACAGACTCTGAGGCTAAGTTGCCGGGGCCGCCTGCAACACCGTCGAAGCGCGGCAAACCAAGATGGCGGCCCCGGTCAGCTTCAGCCGTTGGTTCGGCAAATACAATCTACGATGTCCCCTTTTGCCTTTTTCTTTTGCCTTTTTCTTTTGCCTTTTGAATCAGTGCGTCGTCCACCAGCCGCCGGGCGATGGCCTCGCCCAGGCCCTGCGTGCTGCCGGTCACGATCGCGACTTTTGTCTTGGTGCCGTCTGCCATCGTTTGGGTAGCTCCCCTTACCAGCGAAGTTTGCCCGGAAGGTACTTGTCAATCAGCGCGGTGTACCAGGGGTACAGCTTGTCCCAATCCGGCCGCACCGGACTCTTGGAGTACAGGTCATACGGGTTGAATTCCTGTACCCAGGGCAGCATCCGGCGGTCGTGCTCGTCCAGCAGATGCCCGTACTCCCCCTCCCGGTGCCAGGCGTAAAAGGAGTGGTAGCGGATCATGTACAGCGCCGGCTCCGGCACGTGGTCCTTCACGACGTGGTAGAGGTACTCGTCGTGTCCCCAGGACAGGTGGACGTTCCGCAGCCCGCAGCCTTGCCCATAAACGCCGCACGGGGATTGCAGCTTAGGATCGCGGCGGTCCGGGTTGTCGGCGAAGAACTCGGGGTAAACGATCCGATCACTGAACGCGCATCCAACCGGGAAGGTGTCACCCACGACCGCCCACTGCGGTTCGCCGAACAGGCACAAGACTTTACCGAGGTCGTGGATCAACCCGGTCAGGACGAACCAGTCCTCGTGCCCGTCGGCGCGGATGGCTTCGGCCGTCTGCAACAAATGCTCGCGCTGGGACAACACGATATCCGGGTCGGAATCGTCCACGAGCGTGTCGAGGAAGTCCAGGGCCTCCAGCACGGTCATCTGCCGGCGGTCGAACCGAAGAAACTCCTGCTTCTTTTGCTGCACGAAGTCGTAAGTCTGGTAGCGGTGGTTGAGGCGATAGAAGTCGCGGACCGTGTCGCGCGCGGGGTTATCGTAGTTGCGGTAGTCTTCCTTGGACTTCTGCCGCAGCGCCGAATACCGCACTTCGACAAATTCCTCCCAGTCGTCCAGGCGGCGGAGAGGGTTCTCGGATTCGCTGCGATTGTTCATTGACCATCTCCAGGGCGGCAGGAAGGTTCTCGCCTTATGCCAGAATGCCGTTCAAGGGCCGGCCGCCGTGCGCGATCGGGATCGGACGGCCGCCGTGGTCGTAGACCGACATTGCCGGGTCGATGCCCAAGCAGTGGTAGATGGTGGCACAGATGTCCCGGATGTGGGCCGGATTGTTCTTCACAAACGCGGCATGCGCGTCGGATTCCCCATAGACCGAGCCGCCGCGAATACCGGCTCCTGCCAGCAGCACGGAGTAGCAATACGTCCAGTGATCCCGGCCGCCGTTGGCGTTGATCCGGGGGGTGCGGCCCATCTCGCCCATCATGACGATCAGCGTCTGGTCGAGGAGGCCACGCTGGTCCAGATCTTCCATCAGCGCCGAAAAGGTGTCGTCCAAATGGGGCAGATGGTTCTCTTTCAGGATGGGGAAGTTGCGCTCGTGGGTGTCCCAGACCTGATTGCTGGCCGGCGGCGAAAACCGTTGCCGCATGTTGTCCCAGCTCACGTTGACGAAACGCACGCCGCGTTCCACCAGGCGGCGCCCGAGCAGCAGGGCATTGCCGAACAAAGTTCGACCATAGCGGTCACGGACACGAGCCGGCTCCCGGTTCAAATCAAAAGCCTCGCGAACCGGGACCGAGGTAATGAGGTCATAGGCGAGCTGTTGGTTCCTCGCGTGGCCTTGCAGCGCCGGCTGGTTCTCCAGGCTTCGCAGTTGCTCATCGACCTGTTCGAGCAAGCTGCGGCGGGAATTGAACCGATCAACCGTGATGCCAGCAGGCAGCTCGATCCCACGGAACAGAATCTCCCCACGCACACGCTGCATGTCGTCCGACGGGCCGCTTGCCTGAGGCCGATCCAGGTAGGCGGTGCATTCCGTACAGAGCGGATCATAGTGTTGCCCCAGGAAGCCGGCCCACGGTCCTCCCTTGACGGTCACCTCGCCCCAGCCGAGCGGGCAGGGCAAGTAGACATAGTTCGGCAACAAGCCCGGCTTCTTCTTGAGGACCTCCTGTTCGTAGTAGGCGCAGACGGAGCCCATGCTGGGCGGATCGGTGCCGCGGCGCTCTTGATCGCGCACCAGGTCATAACCGGTATACATCGGCATATTGCTGTGGCAGATTCCCTCGTGATACGCGGAACGCACCAGGGCTGCCCGGTGCATCGACCGCGCCATCCTCGGCAAATGCTCGCAGATTTGTATTCCAGGGGCACTCGTGGCAATCGGCTTGAATTCTGAGCGAATGCCGCTGGGCGCATTCGGTTTCAGATCAAACATATCCTGTGTAGCGGGGCCACCCTGAAGATAAATCAGGAGGACGCTCTTGGCCTTGCCCGGTCGGACGTGAGCGCTGCCGCTCTTCTCCATCGCCCGGAGGCTCGGCAGGTTGAAGAAGCCGCCCAAAAGAGAAAGGGCCCCTACCTTCAAGGTTTCCCGACGCGTCAGCCCGTCGCAGCAGCGTCGAGGGCTTCCCAGCAATGTGAGCATCGTTTCCTCTCCCAACAGCATTGAGTTGTTCCGGGAGCTTCGCACGCCCTGGTTCCCCGTGACGCACGTCCCGGTAGTATACTGCGGGCAGCACCGCAGGTCATGTCACTCCGATGAGAGCCTAACAGTAACAGCGACAGCTTCGTGTCGCATCCGAACGACCTCGCTCAGCTGCAGGGGCGCCCCGGCAACGGGCATTCTACGAGGAACGCGGCGCCGGTCGGCTGGAGCGACTTGTTCGGCCTTGAATATCTCTTTGCCTCCCCTGAGTTCGGCCGCCCGTATGGGGGTGTCACTCGCTCTCTTGGGTCTCCGACTTCGGAAGGAGCACGGGAATATCCGCGACCATAACAACCCGCCTTTCGTCAAAGACCCCGTAGCGCATGGCGAGGGGGCGGACGATCCCAAGCCAGACCTGGCCTAACTCCTGCGTCAGGTCGATCAGGGGCTCTCCAAATTGCGGGTAGAGACACAGCCGGCGGTGAAATTCTCTCAATGCCGCAAGAAACGCCTCGCCGTCGCCGCGCTCTCGGGCAACGTCCGCCAAGGCGAGCAACCGCTGCCGCGCTCGTTCCGAGTACACGACCCGATACGGCACTGGTTCGGACGCGGCAGTGCTCACTTGGACCTCGCTCTCGCTTCCAGCTCGGCGATGAAGTCTTCCAGCCGCAGACCTCCCGTCGCCTCGATTTCGCGGAGGTGGGCCAGGAATTCTTCTTCGTCGAATGTTTGCCGCGCCCATTCGAGGATTTCGGGCGGGATCCTCTCGCGAGGGAAAGGTTCGGACTGATTGGACTGATCGGGTTTCATCGGTTGCTCCTTCGGGGGGACCTCGATACCCTGCAATGATACCGCGCCGGAAGGCCCGACGGGAGGGGAACGGAGCGGTTTGTTGGAGCACCGTTCGGCTCGAATAATCACGCTGTCCCCTTTTTGCGATCCAAGTTGCCGGGGCCGCCTGCAACACCGTCGAAGCGCGGCAAACCAAGATGGCGGCCCCGGTCAACTTCAGCCGTTGGTTCGGCCGTTTTTTCTTGTGCCGCTTGGTTTCTTGGTTTTGCGGACTGTCTCGGCCTCGACTTCTCTCCAGAAGGTTTCATGGGGAATACCGGCGCCCGCTCGAAACCGCTTGCGGGCCTCTTCCAGAATCGCTTGCAGCTTTGGCGAGTGGCCCATGAGCAGGCGTTCCAGATCTTCTTGACTCCCTGCCCGGAGCAAGACCGCTACAGGTTTGCCGTTGCGCGTCACCACGACGGGTCCCTGTTCGCTCGCCTTCAGATAGCCGGCAAAATCCGACGCGACTTCTGTCACGGAAGCAACCTTCACAGTTCTACCTCCTCTCCGGCCACAAACAGTCGGTTCCCTTTTTTCACGCCGATGGCCTGGATTTGCACTTCTCGATGCTCGTGATCAACCCCGTAGAGCACGCGGAAACGATTAGCTGGCCCAAACCGGAGTTCCCACGTTGCCTCAAAAGGTGCGGGCTGCTGCAAAGGCTTACGATTACGGGTTTCCCTTTCCGGGTCAAAAAGCAACTGTTCCTCGATGGCCGTGCGAATGAGCGAGTGATACTTTGCTGGGATGGCATGCAATTGCTCCTTTGTCGCCTGGTCGTAGCTCAGGTTAAACGGCTGCCTGCGCGCCATAGGATTATTATGAGAGGGGAAGTATCGTGAGTCGTTTACGCCCCGTGTGGAGGATCAACGGTTAAAAACGACTCCCGACCCCTTTTCTCTTTTCAAGTTGACTCTCCACCCCTTTTGTCTTGCGCCTGAGCTGCCATGTACGCGGTCAGCTCGGGGTCGGTATCCTCCCCGAAAATCGCGTTGTATTCGTCCAGGTATGCGCCGATCCCCGGGTAACTGGGGCGGCCGTTCCGGACGAGGCGCGAGAAGATATGCCTGTACCAGAGGCCCCAGCCGTGCATTTCCGACGGGAGGTCGGCACACGCAGTAGCTAGGACCGCGGCCGCAGTGGAATCCCCGCGCCGACAGAGGCGGGCGATGTCATAGAAGGCCGTCGTGAGCAGCTTGGCAATTTGCGCTTGCTGGCCTGGGGTCGGCAACGGGTCCGGCGGTCTGGTCCCGAAGTACGACAGGTAGGGGGCCAGCAGGCGCATGAACTCGGGAGAGGCCTGCGTGGGGCAGGCATCGACGGCGCGGCAGAACTCGTTGGGAGGCAGGTAGTTGTGGTCGGTTATGTAATGCACGATCATTTCGGGCGCAACGTAGACAACATCTGCGGTCGGAACCCACACGTTGCCGGCCGCCGAGTAGTTGCCGCAAAACTCGCAGGTGTGTATTCCTGCGAAGGCCAACGGCTGAAATGCAGACGCGACGTGACGCTTGAGCACCTCGACGAAGGCCCCGGATACCGTGCCGCATGGGAATGGGTGATCGCTCGCCAGCCAGCCGATAGCACGGTGGCGATCGCCGCGGCCGACCATGGAGGCCGTATGTAAGTCGGGGTAGAACGACATCTCAAGTCCACCTGACTCCGTATAGACGATGAAAAACCCGCCTCCCGTCGAACCAGGTAATTATCCTGACCGGCCGGTCAGCATAAGACCGCGCCGGTCAGCATAACTCGGCCGGTCAGCATAACACCGCGCCGGTCAGCATAAGACCGCGCCGGTCAGCATAACACCGCCGTGGTCCGCCGACGCCAGCCCGGCCGTCCCTTCTTTTAGAACACCGCTTGCGCCCTCTGTCAAGGACCGTGGCGACGCTCGCGCGTTTTCTTCTCTTGACGGGCCGCCTCTTTTACTGCACATCGGTTAACTGATCGACCATTCAGGTTCTCGCCCGGGAGGAGACCGATGAGCGACGACCCCAGCCCCCAACACGCAGCGGCCACGTCCCCGCGACCGCCGACGCCGCCGCGGTTGCTCGATCAACTGCGGGAGGCAGCACGGCAACGCGGCCACCCCGAAGCGACCGCCGCCGCCTTCACGGATTGCTGCCGCCGCTTCATTCTCTTTCACGGCAAACGCCATCCGCGCGACCTAGGCCTGGCCGAAGTGGGCCAGTTCCTGGAGTCGGTGGCCCGCACCGAGAAAGACCCTGGCACGCAAATCGGCCCTCGTGGCACCGTGCCACCCTCCGGTTACGCCAGCGGACACAGCAGCGGACTACAAACCGGGTTGTGCGCCGGCCCGCCCCATCGCCCCGGTCTACTCGGCGATGACAGCCGCCGCAAGCGCCGTAAGATGAACCGAATGCCCGGCGAGCAAGGACCAGGAAGCGGCCTTCGATGACTGACGGCACCCGACCCAACCCCGGCGCCCGCATTCCGGTGAAGCTGCACCGGCGCGTCTGCCTGGTGCTGACGGAGGACGCCGTCCTCGCCGAGGAGCTGCTGGCGCGGCGGAAGATGGGGCAGGACGTCGTCGGCCGGCTCACCGAGCGCGTCCTGCTGGTGCGGCCGGGGCGCGTCGAGGCCGTCGTGGAAGAGTTGAAGAAAATGGGCCACACGCCCCAGGTGGTGAGCCGCTGATGCCGCTTTCCGATCCGGCCGTCTGGTCCGACCTGTTGCGGCAGGCGCTGGGGCGCTATGACGAGCCGCTCCTGCGCCAGGTCGCCGCGAAGCTGGTCCGTACCCGCAACCAGTGGCCGGCCGACGAGTTGATCGACCGCGCCGCCGGCACCGTCGCCAACGCCGCCGTCATCGACCGCCGGCTGGAAGACCTGGACCCCGCCGCCCGGCAACTCCTGGCACTGCTGGCGCGCTCCCGCCAGCCGCGCTGGCGCCTCGGCAACCTCGTCGAATTGGTGATCGCCCTCGGCCAGCGCGAGGAGCCGTTCAAACCGGTCCTGGCCCTGTTCGAGAACGGCCTGCTCTACCCCGACCCGGCGAGTTTCGGGCCGGCGAACCGCCTCAAGAGTTTCGAGCAGATCATCGGGCTGGCCAGTGCCGGCGGGTTGACGGTGTTCGCGCACCCGGCCGTCACCGTCCGCGCCCTCGCCAACAAAGTCGATCTCCCGGAGCTGCCCGCGGCGGTCGTGGGCGCTGCGGCGGTTCGCGAGGCGGACGGCCTGGAGTGGCTGCTGCGGTTGTCGGCGCTGTGGCAACTCGTCGCCTCAGGGCCGCTGCGGCGCACGCAAGGGGGTGCCTTCTTCAAACGGGACCTCGACCGGCTGCGCGGCGATGTCGTCCTCAACAGCCAGTCGGCCGACAGCCTGGCCGACCTGCCCGACCCGGCCCTGCTGGCCGTCGCTCTCGCCGAGGTCGAAGGCATCGTCCGCGACAGCGACGGCGAATTGGCCGCCGGCCCGCTGCCGTCCTCCTGGGAAGACGGGCTGCCGGAGGCGACCGGCGGGCTGTACGCCGGCCTGTTCCGCATGGAATCCTGGGACCCGCTGGACGGGTTCCGCATGGCCACGCCGGGCACCGGCAACCCCTTCCCGTCGGCCTACCTGCTGATCCTGGCGCTGCTCGGCCGGCAACCGCCCGGCGTCTTCGTGTCGGCCGGCGCCCTGGAGACGTGGCTGCTGGAGCACCACCCGTATTGGCCGCAGGAGGACGCCCGCCCCTCGCGCCTGCGGAGTTGGGCCAGCACCTTCGTCCTGGGATTGCTCTTCCCGCTGCGCCTGGTGCAGGCGGCGAAGGACGAGGCCGGCGCCTGGGCCGTGCGCCTGTCTCCGCTGGGCCGTTGGCTACTGGGGCTGGGCGAAGTCCCGGCGGCCGCGGCGGCGTTCCCGCAAACGCTCCTGGTGCAGCCGAACCTCGAAATTCTCGCTTATCGCCAGGGCCTGACGCCCGGCCTGATCGCCCGCCTGGCTCACTTTGCCGCCTGGAAGGGACTCGGGGCCGCGTGCCTGTTGCAGCTGCAGCCGGAGACGGTCTACCGCGCCCTGGAGGCCGGCTTCAACTTCGAGACGATCCTGCAAACGCTGGAGCAGCACGGCACGCGGACGACGCCGGCCCCGGTGATCGATTCGCTGCGCACCTGGGCCAACAAGCGCGACCGCATCACCATCTACCCGTCGGCGGCGCTGCTGGAGTTCGCCAGCGCCGAGGAATTGAACGAGGCCCTGGCGCGCGGCGTGCCGGCCGTCCGGCTAACCGACCGGCTGGCGCTGGTGCCGCACGACGACGACATCGACTTCAAGCACTTCCGCCTGACCGGCACGCGCGACTACGGCCTGCCGCCGGAGAAGTGTGTGACCGTCGAGCCGGACGGCGTCACGCTGACCATCGACCTGTCGCGCTCGGACCTGCTGTTGGAGACGGAGCTGCCGCGCTTCGCCGTGGCCCTGGACCGCGGCGCCGCCGGCCGGCGCCAGTACCGGCTGACCCCCGCCTCGCTGGCGGCGGCGCGCGACAACGGCATGAGCGTGCCGTTGCTGGAGGTGTGGTTCGGGCAGCGCACCGGCGGCCCGCTGTCGCCGGCGGCCCGGCTGCTGCTCGCCGGGGCGCAGACGCCGCCCGCGGAGCTGAAGCGGCACCTGGTGCTGCACGTCGCGACGCCGGAACTGGCCGACGGCCTGGTGCAGTGGCCGGAGACGCGCGCCCTGATCGAGGAGCGCCTGGGGCCGACGGCGCTGGCGGTCGCCGAGGAGAACGTCGCGAGCCTGCGCGAGCAGTTGCGACTGCTGAGCATGCAGTTATCAGAGCTTGTTTAGCGGCCGCCCTCGATTTATCGTTTCGCGAACCGATTTATCGATTCGCGAAACGATGAATCGACGGCCGCCGCTACACGGGAACCGATGCGCGAAAGCGATCCATCAAGAACGCCTCGCCGGGGTAGCAGAGACTTTCGCCGCGGACCCACTGGGCCACGACCCGGCCCGTCAAAGGGGCCGCGACGATGCCGGTGCGGAAGCCGCCGGTCGCGTTGAAGTAGCCGTCCAACCCGGCAACCGGCCCCAGGATGGGCAGCTCGTCGGGGGTCCCGGGGCGAAGTCCGGCCCAGGCACGTTTGACGCGGACCTCGCGGAGTCGGGGCACGGCTCGGACCGCCCCGAGACACAGCGAGCGGATGGCCTCCGGCGTCACCGACACGTCAAATCCGCTGTGCTCCGTGGTGCTGCCGATGAGGACCTCGCCGTGCGCCTTCTGGAGGAGGTAGCAGGCCGAGGTGCTCAGGCAGGCCTTCAGGGTGGGCGGCAACGTCTCGGTCAGCACGATTTGCCCCCGCACGGGAAAGACAGGCAGCTCCAACCCCGCGGTCGCCGCCAGCCGCCCGGCCCAGCTGCCGGCCGCGTTCACCACGGCACCGCACGGCAGGAACTCCCCGCCCGCCTCGACGCCGGCGATGCGGTTTCCCTGCCGGCGCAATCCGGTCACGCGGACGTTGGGCCGGAAGGACGCGCCCAGCCGAATCGCGGCCCGCTTGAAGCCCTCGGCCAGCAGCATCGGGTTGACCTGGTACTCGCCGAGCAGCAGGGCCCCCCCGGCGACATCGCGCCGCAGCGCCGGCTCCAGCCGGGCCACCGCTTCCGCGGTCAGCACCTCCAGGCGCAGCGCGGGGGGAAGCGAACGAGCCACATCTTCCACGAAGGCCCGCTCCGCCTCGCTCTCGATCACGAAAAGAAGTCCGGCACCCGGGGCAAATTCGACGTCCAACCCGGCCAGCTCGCGCAGCTCGGCGGCCAGGTCGGGGAACAGGGCGTTGCTGCGGACGAGGAAATCGCGAAAGGCGTCGGGCAGCGGCGCCGGCCCGTGTGTCTTCCCGTTGCCGGCCGGATCGGCCGCCGTGCGGGCGGCATGGTAGATGACGCCGCAGCCCAGCCCGACCGCCTCGCCCAGTGGCCACAGTCCGCCGGCCGAGGCCGACGTCGCCCGGCCGGGCAGGCTCTGATCCAGCAGGAGCACCGGGACGGAGCGTCTGGCCAGCTCATAGGTCACGGCACAGCCGATGACGCCGCCGCCGACCACGATGACTTCGGGAGCGCGGCTCACGGCGCCACCTCCGCAGCCGGGCCGTCGGCGAATCCCGGCTCCCGCGCCAGATCGCCGAGGGAAACGGGCGTGAGTGGCGGTCGCACACTCAGTGGCCCGACCTCCGCCGACGACCGGCCGGTCCGCGCGGCGATCCAGCGGGCGGCCGCCGGCCAGCACATGCAACCCTGGCACGGACCCATGCCCAGGCGCGTCATGACTTTCAGCGTGCGGATGTCCGTCCCCCCGAATGTGAGCCCGGTTTCCACCTCGGCCCGAGTCAGCTCCTCGCAGCGGCACACGATGGTTTCCGCCGTCGCCAACGCAGACAGGCCGCCGCGCACCCGCGAGAGGGCGTCGAGACCGGCCCGGAATCGCCGCAGACGCCGTAAGCGCCGCAGGACCGGCTTGCGCGCCCGAGCGAACGCCGCCGCATCGAGTCTGCCAAGGTGATGCGCCGCCGCCAGCCCTGCCAGGGTGCCTTCCTCCTGCGCCACCAGCGCCCCTGCGACGCCGCCGCCATCCCCGGCGACGCGCAGGCCCGGTACGCTCGTCTCGAGGTCCTCGTCCACCTCGGGGACCCAACCGCCCAGCTCGTCCGCAAATCGCATCCGGCAGCCCGCCAACTGCGCTAACTGGGTGCGGGGGACGAACCCGTATCCGACGCACAGCGTATCCGCCATGACGGTTCGGCGCCGGGAACTGTCCGGGCGCCAGTCCCTGTCACACGGTGCGATCACGACCTCGCGCACCTCCCCATCGCCGCGGGCCTCCGTCACGACCTGACCGCGCAGGATCGGGATTTTCGCCCGGCGCAGTCGGTAGAGATAGCCCAGGCCCTCCCCGAGCAGACCGAGGTGTCCCAGCAGGCGCGGCAGCGCCGCGACGGCCTCGACGGCCCTGACGGTTTCAACCACGGCAAGCACCGCGAGCCCCGCGCGGTGCAGCTGTTCGGCCACGACAAGCAGGAAGGGCCCGGTGCCGGCCACCACGACCCGTTGGCCAGGCCGAACGTGCATGGTCTTGGCCATCAGCTGGGCGGCGCCGGGCGTCATGACCCCCGGCAAGGTCCATCCCGGAAACGGAGGGACGTACTCGTAAGCGCCGGGGGCGAGGATCAACTGCTCCGCCTCGATCGTGTCCCAGCCGCGGGTGGCGTGGACGGCCAGGCGCCGGGGCGGAAAAAGTCCCCAGGCGCCGGTCTCCGTCAGCACCGTGATGCGCGCGCGGAGTTGATGGAACCGGTGGAGGAGATCGACTCCGCGCCGGGCGGCGGAGCTGAGCGGCGGCCCCCCTTCGGGTGGGAGGGCCGGAGGAGGCTGCCGGTAGATTTGTCCACCGATGCGCGGATTCTCGTCGATGACCATCGGGTCGAGGCCGGCTTCGGCCGCCGCAATCGCGGCCGACAATCCCGCCGGTCCGGCGCCGACGATGACGAGGCGACGACGGATCACGCCGGTCCCTCCCCCGAGCCGGAGCCGTGCTGGGTTTCGACGCGCATCCCATTGGCGACGGGGGTCTGGCAGGCCCGGCAGTTCGGACGGCCGTCGATCCGCACCAGGCAATCGAAGCAGACGCCCATGCCGCAAAAGAGGCCGCGCGGCTCACCGCGCCGGCCGGTGGTGCGCCAGGTCCGTCGCCCCGCCGCGAGGAGGGCGGCCGCCACCGTCTGACCCTCGACGGCGCGCAGCTCTTCGCCGTCGAAATGCCAACAGACCGGACGACCTTCTGTCCCGGGGGCGTTCCTGCTAGCGCTGCTCGGAGGTGTCATGGGGGGGTCTCCCAGATGATACTACGACCGGCGCAGCACCGCCGTTCGCTGCCCCGTTGAAGTGGTGCTGCCGCTTGCGGTTTCGCTCGCCCGACTTGCCAAGCGGCGAGGGGCAACTTCTCGGACACTTCTCATTCGCATCTCAGGGGTCTTTCACGGGTCATGGGCTAGAGTTCTTTCATGTCATGAACAGGGATCCTTCGGGAATCGTCGCGGAGCTAAGGCATGGTCATTGCACTCATCCTGGCGGGGGCGACGGCAACCCTGGCCGGCGCCGGTTACTTCGTCTGGGCTAGCGGGCGCCGGGCCGAACCGGTGGTCCACCATGCCCGCTGCCCGAAGTGCGACCAGAAGGTGCGCTACGGCCCCGCCCGCGCGGGGCAACAGATCCCCTGCCCCCGCTGTCGGCGGCGCTGGACCTTGCCCGCTACCGGCGAACCGTCCGCGCAGGGCAGTGCCCTTCCGCGGCGCATCGCATAGGGCGGTCTTAGAAATTCTTGATGTAGGAAAACACGACACGCAACATGGCCGTTCTCTTGTTCGAGTTCCCGATGATCGGTCCTCCTTGTAACTCAGGCACCGAACGGCCGTCAAGCGTGCCGAAAAAAATCCTGTCGGTAACATGACCCTTCCCGGACCCGGGGGGAGTCGCCGCCGGACGAGAGGCTTTCACCGTGACCCTTCGCCTTCTCTTGATCGAAACCTCCGGCCGCGCCGGGCTGGTGGCACTGGCCGAGGGGGAGTCGCTGCTTGCGACGCGCCGCCTCGACGAGTCCCGCCACCAGGCGCGTGACCTGGCCCCCGCCATAGCCGACCTCCTGGCCTCGGCCGGCTGGAAGCCGCGCGACGTCTCCGCCATTGTCGTCAGTCGCGGTCCGGGGAGCTATACCGGATTGCGCGTCGGCGTGATGTCGGCCAAGGCATTCGCTTACGCCGCCGGTGGCGCCCTGCTCGCCATCGACACGTTTGCCGTGATCGCCTCTCAGGCACCCGCGGACGCCAACCCGCTCGACGTGATCGCCGACGCGCAGCAGCAGAAGGTGTACCTGCAGCGCTTCGAGCGCGGGGCGCCGGTCTCTCCGCTGGTGATCCGCCCGGCCGCGGAGTGGCTGGCCGAAGGCCCGGCACCCTGGGCGAGTGGGCCGGGATTGCGCCTGCACCAGGGCCGGTTGCCCGCGACGGTGCGCCCCGTCCAGGAAGCGCTTTGGGAGCCGCGGGCCGAGAGCCTGCTGGCGTTGGCGCTGAAGCGCTGGCACGCCGGCGAGCGCGACGACCCGTTCGCGGTGGAGCCGCTGTACCTGCGGCCCTCGTCGGCGGAGGAGCAGTGGCAGGCCCGGCCGGCGAGTCCTCTCATCCCGATCCCCGACGGGGGAAACGCGTGAGTGTGGCCGGGATACCTTGGGCAGATGAGCCGAGGTGAGCTCGACTGCCAGCGGAAGTTCTTGTTGACCCCGGCTCGGGCACGGGGGAGAATGAACGTGTTGGGTCTGCAAGAGCATCGTTTGGCCGCGCGGCCCCCCGAACGATAAACGGTTCCGCGCACCAAGCGGCCATCGGGAGATAAGTTCGTAGCCGCATTCGCCAGAAAGATTCTCACTTCATCCGGCCCAGAGATCGCAGGGCTCCCCCATGGGGGCCCTGCTCTGACCGGCGCGCATCAAGGCTAGCCCATTGTGCGCTAGCAC
>Ga0116224_10001810_pt1 | contig 13058 bp, 15 predicted proteins | sample Sb_taG_9_FD_89699 | JGI IMG/M metagenome (GOLD analysis project Ga0116224, IMG submission 89699) | Peat soil microbial communities from Weissenstadt, Germany - Sb_50d_b_LC metaG | ecosystem: Environmental > Terrestrial > Soil > Wetlands > Peat | place: Germany: Weissenstadt | collected 2010-09-21 | reverse complement strand
GCGGCGAGCTCGGCTCGAGCCCCCGCCGGATCGCCGGCGGCGTTCAGCGCCGCGGCAAGATGTAGCCGCGACAGGCTCGAGAAGAACGTCTCGGTGAGGCGCTCCGAGCGCGCCACTGCCTCGCGCGCGCTCCCCAGCGCCCTCGACGTGTCCCCGGCCAGCGAGCACACCATCGCGTCCGCCCACAAGGCCCACACTGCGACCTGATCGTTGCCGGTCAGCACCGCGGCGTCGGTGGCGCTCTCGGCGACCGCCATCGCCTCGGCGATCCGTCCCTTCGTCACGAGCGCGTTCGCCTCGATCACCAGGAGGCCGGGGACCAGCGGGCTCTGGCCCGTCTTCTCCGCGAGCTCCAGGACCCGGCGCACGTACGCCAGCGCGTTGTCCGCGCGCTCGAGCGCGGCCGCCGCCTGCGCGATGTACCCGCCGACGTCGAGGTGCTCGGCGAGTTGCTCATCGGGCAGCGCGTCGTAGGCCACCTCGGCTTCGCGGAGCTCCACGAGTCCAACGCCGGGCCGGCCGAGAGAGCTGCTGGCGAGGCTGCACAGCGCCGCCCCCCATGCCCAGTAGAGCGTCTGGTCGCCGGCGCGAGCCCGGTCCGCGACGTCTCGCGCGATGTCGTACATCGCCGCGAACTCGCCCCGCCAGTAGTGCTCGAGCGCGAGCTCGATCGTCAGCCCGAGTGCGCCCGCGCTGCCCGGCGGCAGGCTCTGGAGCGTGCTCTCGACGAGCGCGCGCGACTGGAACGGATGCCCGTTCATGCGCCTGGCGAACGCGATCCGCGCCACCAGCTCCGCCCGCTCATCGACGCGCTCGGGCGGCAGCAGGCCGCTGACCGTGTCGAGCACGCCGAGCGCCTCGTCGTAGGCGCCGGCATAGGTGAGCGCGGTCGCCGCCTCACCGAGCAGCTGAAGGCGCCGCTCGTCTTCGTCGGTGGGCGGAAGCAGTCGCGCGGCGGCCAGCAGCCACCGACCGGCCGTCTCGGGCGCCCGCGGAGCAGCGTCGCGGCCCGCCTGCACGAGCAGCGAGATCGCCCGCTCGTCGCCGACCGCGGCGGAGCTCTCGAGGTGGTGGGCGCGCGCGCCGACCGGAGCGTGGGCCGCCTCCAGCGCCGCCGCCGCCCGTGCGTGGGCCCCTATCTGCCAGCCCTGCGGGATCCCGTCGTACACGGCCCGCCGCACGATCGGGTGCCGGAAGCGGAACCGCCGCGGCATCTCGGTCGGCCGGATGAAGTCTGACTCGAGCAGCTCGTCGAGCGCGGCGAACACGGACGGCTCGCTCTGCTCTGCGATCGCGGCCACCAGTTCGGGCCCGAACGACTCGCCGGCGACCGCGGCCGCCTCGAGTGCGCAGCGCGACGCGTCGGAGATCGCGACCACGTCCTCGTGGATTGCCGCCAGCACCGCGCGCGGAACCGCCTCACGCGAACGCGCGGCGACTCTCGGCGCCCGAATCCGCGAGAGGCCCGTCCTGACGAGCTGCTCGATGTAGAACGGGTTGCCGCCGCTCTCCCGGAACAGCATCGCGCGGGTGGTGTCGTCGATATCAGATCCGATCAGGCGCTCGGCCTCTTCCGGGGTGAGCAGCGCGGGCTCGAGGCGGCTCCCACGCCCCGCCCGGGCGGCGCCCTCGAGCGCGGCGAGCAGCCGCGACGGCGCCTGGCGATAGGCGACCGCCATCAACCCTGGCCCCCGGAACCGCCGCAGCAGATGCGCGAGCATCTCCACCGAGGCGGCGTCCGCCCAGTGGACGTCGTCGAGCGCGAGCAGCAGCGGCTGGCGACGGGCCAATCGCTCGAGCACGCTCCGGACCGCGTAATGCAGCCGGTAGCGCTCGGCGCCCTCGCCCCGGCTCGCCGGGCTGCCGGGGTCGCGTGGAAGCGCGGGGAAGATCGCGGCAAGCTCGCGCGGGACGTCGTCGTCGAGGGCGCGCAGCACCGCCGGCTCGAGCGAGCCGAAGTAGTCGTTCAGCGCGTCGACGATCAGCCCGAACGGGATGTCTCGCTCGAACTCGGCCGCGCGGCCGTTCAGGACCAGATAGCCGCGGTCCTCGCCGCGCCGGCACAGCTCCGCGAGCAGGCGCGACTTGCCGATGCCGGGCTCGCCGACGATCTGCACGCACCAAGGGTCGCCGGCGGCCAGCTGATCGAGTGCTTCCTCGAGTTCATCAAGCTCGCGAGCACGACCTACAAGCGCGCGCACATGGTCTGACTCCACTTAGACCCCCCGGGGATCATCAGGAGCGTACCCGGTGCGCCGGGCCGGCGCACGAATTCAGGGTGTATCCGGCTAGGGCTCGAGCGAAAGCTCGAGCTCGAGCTCGCCGCGGCGTGCAGCGCGCGTGTTGAACCGAAGCCGCCCGAGCAGGGCACGCGCCGGCCGGTTTTCCCACAGGGTCGTGGCCGTGAGCAGCCTGAACCCGTTCTCGCGGGCCCGCTCGATGACCGCGGTGGCGAGCGCGGTGCCGATGCCGCGGTTCTGAAGCTCGTCGACGACCTCGACGGCCACGTCCGCGACTCCCGGGCGACCGGCCTCCTGGACGTAGCGGGCGGTCCCGACGATCGATCCATCGCGCCGATCGATCGCGGCCATCGCCACGTGCCGGAATTGATCGACGTCGGTGAGGAAGGAAAGCTCCCGTGGCGTCAGCCTGGGCTTCGGTGTGCCCCACCGCATGAGGCGCGACTCGAAGCTCAGCCGGTCGAACATCGACGCCATGCGCTCACGATCGTCTGGGCCGATCGGCCGGAGCTCGAGTCCGGGCAATGGCATCCCGCCTCGTTCATCGGACGTCTGATGACTCTTAATCATCATGAAAGAGCAAGACGACCCGGCCCCGGGGATCCTTCCCATATGAGCGATCCCGATCTGGCCGGTCTGAAGTCAGGCGAAGGCTGGCTGTACGCATCGAGCCTGCCTTTGGGCAACGGCGATCCGGGCCGGTTCCATGCCCTGTTCGGACGCGACTCGCTGATCAGCTCCCTGCAGCTCCTGCCCGGGCGCCCCGATGTCGCGCGCACGACGCCGGCGCGTGGCTGTCTAGCGCGCTTGATCGGGGCGGCGGGCTAGTGCGCCACGCCCCGAGCACGGTCCCCGGAGGGCTCGTCCAGCAGGGCTGGCGCGACAGCCACGACCCGCAGGATCCGTACGGCGGGGGCATCCTCCACCCCACCGGCCGCCTGCCCCCGCAACGGCTCGCCGACGCGGACACCCCAGGCGGTCGCCTACGCCGGCCTGCTCCGGCGGCGGCCGTCGCTGCGGCCGAGCGGCTGTGTCGACTCGGCCGAACAGGTCCGTACCGGGGTGCTCGCGGCGCTCGAGCGGCTCGGCGAGGCGCCCGAGCTGTACGCGGTCACCCGCCGGCGAGCTCGAGCCGATCGCGCTCTCAAACCGCCGGCAGGTATGGACGGTCGGGGCGCACTGGGCACTCGCCAACCGGTGGCACGGTCGCCGCCGGCGATCAGCTCACGCGGCGTAGCGCTCCGCGGAGCGGGCCCGGGCCTTCGCCGCCTCGACCTCGCGGTCCTTGGCCGGCGCCGTGGTTCGCAGGTCGTTGAGGAGCTGCTCGGACGCCGCGGCGACGGCGTCGATCGCACGCGCGAACGCCTCCTCGTTGGCGCGGGAGGGCTTCGTGAAGCCGCTGATCTTGCGCACGTACTGGAGCGCCGCGGCTCTCACCTCCTCCTCGGTGGCGGGTGGATCGAAGTTGTAAAGAGTTCGGATGTTTCGGCACATGCGCCAAGCGTAGACGGCTCGGGTCGCGGGCTCGTCCGTGAACAAAAGAGGCGCCCGGCGTGACGCCGCCGGAGCCGCCCGATTGTTGATCTTCAGCGCCAAATACCGCCATCGGCGGTGGTCGTGGCCGCCGCCTCGATCGGCGCCTACGCCGCCGTCACCGCCGCGACCGCGGCCGCCGGTCCTGCTCACGCGGCGAAAGCCGCCCCGAGCATCAAGCGTTTCAACCTCAACGGCCACGTGATGGCTCGATCCCAAGACCCACGCCCTCGTTGACGTGTTCGTCATGAACTTCGCCACGGGGATCGTCTACGACTACGCACCCGCCGCCAAGCCCGAGAGCTCGGGCACGGTCACGGTCGTCAAGAAAGGTTCGCACCCGCTCCCATAGGCGCGCGTGACCTGCGCGCGGCCTAATGGGGAAAGCCCGCCGCGACATGATGTCGCGGCGGGCACCGGGCATTGAGAGGGGCAGTTTCGCCTCCGGACCTGGAGACGCGTACGGGAGGGGTCGGCACTCGCCAATCCGTGCAGGCGAACCGGGTTTTCCGCGCTGAACTCGGGCCCATGTACCTATGCAGTGTTTGAGCACAAAACGCTTGAGCGGTAAACTGTGCGCCTACGACCGGGCGCTCAGTGTTCGCTCCACCGGGGTGCGCCGGGGGCCACGAGGGAGGTTGTCGATGGCCGTTGTGCCCATCCGTCGGATCCTCGACCCGGCTTTCGCCGAGCGCTACGGCGTGGCGGCGATCAACGTGGTCGACGATCTCACACTCGAGGCCGTGCTCGCGGCCGCGACCGAGCTCGACTCGCCGCTGATCGTTCAGACGTCGCTGAAGACCGTCAAGTCGATCGGCGCCAAACCGCTCTACAGCATGTGGCGAGCCCGGGCAGACGAGGTGCCGGTGCCGGTGTCGCTGCATCTCGACCACTGCCCGGACCGTGAGTGGATCAGCATCTGCCTCCAGGCCGGGTGGAACTCGGTCCTGTTCGACGGGTCCCACCTCGACGTCGCTGAGAACACCCGGCAGACGATCGAGGTCGTCGCCGAGGCCGAGCGCCACGGCGCACAGGTCGAGGGCGAGATCGAGACCGTGCTCGGCGTCGAGGACGGCGTGGGCTCCGACGAAGCCGGCGAGGTTCACCCCGTCGAGGTGTCCGCGCGGTTCATCGAGGAGACGGGGGTGTACTCGTTTGCGCCGGCGATCGGCACCGCCCACGGCCTGTACAAGAGCTCGCCCGAGCTCAAGCCCGAGCGCGTCACCGAGCTCGTCGACCTGCACCCGATCCCGATGGTCCTGCACGGCGGCACCGGACTCACCGAAGCGCAGTTCAGCGACCTGATCTCCCGCGGCTGCGCCAAGGTGAACATCTCGACGGCGCTGAAGATCGCGTTCGTGGATGCGCACCGGGAGTACCTCGAGGCGAATCCCGGCAAGCACGATCCGCCGGCGATGCTCAGCCACGTCAGGGCGGCGGTCAAGACGATGGCCGAGCGCCACATCGGCATGTTCGGGTCCGCGGGGCGGGCGAGCGCGCTGTCCGCGTCGGTCAGCTGAGCAATGCCCGCGCTGGTCTTCGATTGCGACGGCGTGCTCGCTGACACCGAGCGCGACGGTCATCGTCCGGCGTTCAACGAGACGTTCGCCGAGGTCGGATTGCCAGTGAACTGGTCCGAGGAGGAGTACGGCGAGAAGCTCAAGATCGGGGGCGGCAAGGAGCGGATGGCCTCGCTGTTGACCGACGAGTTCGTGCGCGTCAACGGGCTCCCCACCGACGCTGAAGGCCAGAGGGATCTGCTGGCGGACTGGCACCGGCGGAAGACCGCCCGCTACAAGGCGATGGTGCTCGCGGGCCGGCTCCCGGCCCGCCCCGGCATCAGGCGGATCGTCGAGGAGGCGCTCGGCGCCGGCTGGGCGCTCGCGGTGGCATCGACGTCTGCCGAGGAGTCGGTCAGAGCGGTGCTCGAGCACGCGGTCGGCATGGCCAATGCGGCCCGGTTCGCGGTGTTCGCCGGCGACATCGTTGCGACCAAGAAGCCGAATCCGGCGATCTACACGCTCGCGCTCGAGCGGCTCTCGCTCGCGGCTGGCGATGCGCTCGTGATAGAGGATTCGCGCAACGGATTGCTCGCGGCGGTCGGCGCCGCGCTGCGTTGCGTCGTCACGGTCTCGAGCTACACCACCGACGAGGACATGAGCGAGGCCGTGCTGGTCGTCACCAGCCTCGGCGATCCGGGCGAGCCGGCGGTGGTTCTGGCGAATCGCGGCGCCGCGGACCCCGGCGAGCTCGTCACGCTCGCGGATCTCGACGCGTGCCGAACCCAACCCCTACGCGACAAGGAGGCTGTATGAGCGAGAACGCGCTGACCCGCGCGGAGATGGTCGTGCGGGTCATCGCCCAGACGGCGGTCGACAACGAGACCTATTTCTGCGAGCTCGACGCCGTGGTCGGCGATGGCGACTTCGGGTACTCGCTCGCGCGCGGCTTCGAAGTCGTGCTCGGCGACTGGGACTCGATGGAGTACAGCGACGTCAGCGGCTTGCTGAAGAAGACCGCGATCGTCCTGTCCAAGCGCATCGGCGGTACGTCGGGTCCGATCTGGGGAACCGCGTTCCTCCGCGCGGGCGGGGCGCTCAACGACGCACCCGAGCCGACCGGCGAGCAGGTGATCGCCGCGATGCGGGCCGCGATCGAGGGAATCAAGCAGCGCGGCAACACGGATCTCGGCGACAAGACGCTGCTCGATGCCCTCGTCCCCGCGGTCGACGAGCTCGAGGGCGCGCTGCCCGAGGGCGGGGAGCGCGCACTCGAACGGGCCGCAGCGACCGCGCGCGAGAAGGCCGAGGCGACGAAAGGGATGGTCGCGATGCGAGGACGGGCCGCGTACACCGGCGAGCGCAGCCGGGACTCCGTGGACGCGGGAGCGATCGGCATAGCGGTGATGTTCGAAGCGGTGAGCAAGGCCTGGCAGGAGGCCGAGCTCGAGCTGGCCTGACGGCACGGCGGCAGGCGGGTGAGGGGCGCGGGTTGGACGCTGGCGAGATCCGTTCAGCGCGGTTCAAGAGGCAGGACACTCGAGAGGAGATCAGGTGAAGAAGTTCGTCAATGACCCGCAACACTTCGTGCCCGAGATGCTGAAAGGAATCGAGCTCGCCAACCCGGGCTCGCTCAAGTACGTCCCCGAGTACAACCTGATCATGCGGGCCGACGCCCCGCGCGAGGACAAGGTCTCGATCGTCCAGGGATCCGGGTCGGGCCACGAGCCGGCCCACGTGATGGTTGTGGGCAAGGGCATGCTGGACGCCGCGTGCCCCGGCGACGTGTTCGCGGCCCCGCCGTCGGACTACGTGTACGAGACCACCAAGCTGCTCGCCAGCCCGAAGGGCGTGCTGCACATCATCAACAACTACACGGGCGATCGCATGTCGTTCGACATGGGTCGGGAGCTGGCCGAGGCCGAGGACATCAAGATCGCGACGATCGTGGTCGACGACGATGTGGCGGTGAAGGACTCCACCTACACCGTGGGTCGTCGCGGCGTGGCCGGCAACTTCTTCGTGATCAAGGCGGTCGGAGCAGCGGCCGAGCGCGGCGCCGATCTCGACGATCTCGTCAAGCTCGGCGAGCGCGTGAACTCGGTCACCCGGACGATGGGCATGGCGTTGACGTCGTGCACGCCGCCCGCCAAGGGCTCCCCGCTGTTCGAGCTCGGCGACGACGAGATGGAGATGGGCGTCGGCATCCACGGCGAGCCCGGACGCAGGCGCGAGAAGCTCGCGAACGCGAACGCGATCATCGACGAGCTGCTCGAGGCCGTAGCCTCCGATCTGCCCTACTCGTCGGGCGACGACGTCGCGCTGATGATCAACGGGCTCGGCGGCACGCCGATCTCCGAGCTGTACATCCTCTACGGCAGGGCTCATCAGCAGCTCGCCGACCGTGGGATCAACGTGACGCGCAGCTACGTGGGCGAGTACTGCACCTCGCTCGACATGGCCGGCGCATCGCTGACGCTCGTGAAGCTCGATGACGAGCTGAACGAGCTGTTCGACGCGCCCGCCGAAGTGGCGGTGCGCATCTTCTAGTCGTGAGGTCGCGGGTCGGTGCCGGCGGGTTGCTCGCCGGCACCGACGTGTTTGAGTCGAGTGCCCGACGCGTTGCACACCTCCCCGGTACCGCTGTTCATCGCTCGGCACGGCGAGACGGTCGACAACGCCGACGGTCTGATCGTCGGCCGGCGCGATCCGCCGCTGTCCGAGGCCGGTCGGGAGCAAGCGGCGCGGCTCGCTGAGCAGGTGGCCACGCTGGGGGTGGTCGCGATCTGGTGCTCTCCGCTGCTGCGGGCCCGGCAGACCGCGGGGGTCGTCGCTGACGCGATCGGCGTCGGGCCGACGATCCTGGACGACCTGATCGAGTCCGCGCGGGGCAGCTGGGAGGGCCAATCGGTCGCGCACCTCGCCAGGACCGAGCCCGCGCTCCACGCCGCGTTCGAAGCCGGTGAGAAGGACTTCGCGTTCCCCGGCGGCGAGTCGCTGCTCGACCAGGTGCAGCGCACTCGCAAGGCGCTCGATCTCGTCACGTCTGGCCCTGGGCCCGCACTGGTGGTCGCTCACGCGGGAACGATCCGCGCTGCTCTGATCGCCTTGGGTAGGGCTCCACCGCCCGAGCACGAGATTCCTCACGGCGAAGCGATCCCGTTGACCTGGGTCGCGGACCTGCGCTGATCGCGTCCGCCGGCTCTGGCCGCGGCCGACGTGCATGAATTCCGCCACCCCTGGTTCAAAATCCGCCCGAGCGGGCAGAAATGTCGTGTCTCCTCCCCGCCGGCTCGGACCGATGAGCGACAGACACATCCGCGCGATGCTCCGCGGCGCCACCGCGGCGAAGCTCCTCGACGGCTGGCAGGGGCCGCACCTGACCGAGCGCACCTACTGCATCGCGCCCCGCCACGCCGCGGCGATCGAGCGCCCGCTCGACTACGTGATCGGATACTGCGAGTTGCTGGCAGCAGCCGGCGTCGAGCCGCTGTACCGCGAATCCGAGCCGCTGTTCTAGACGGCATCGCAGCGCGCTCCCCGGTTACTTCCGCGTGGCGATCAACCGGCAGCCGACGGCCGGTAGGAGCCCGCTCGCGATCAGGTCGATCTCGGCCTCGTACAGACTGGGGCGCAACTCCCAACGATGCAGGTAGGGACCCGGTACCGGCGGCCCGAGGTCGAAGTGCGGCTTGAGCGCGGCGAGCATCCTCTCGAGCGGGTGTATGTGCTCACGCATGTGGCCGAGGATGTCCGACGGCTCGTGCTCGTGCGCGTCGGCGCCGAGCGCCTGGCGCTGTGAGGTCCACCACCGGATCGCCCGCTCGTCGTAGCGCTCGATGTCGAGCTCGTCGATCACCAACAGTCTTCCGGGCGGGAGCATCGTCGCGAGGTGCGCACAGGACTCTTCGAGCGGATCGACGTGATGCAGCGCGACCACCGAGACCGCCGCATCGAACGAGCCTCGCGCCTCGAGCAGCGAGCACGGCTGCACGATCCCGCCGGGTTCAGCCGCCGGATCGACCGCGGTGACCGCGTACCCCGCATCGCTCAGCGCGACCGCGAGCTCCCCACGCCCGGCCCCGACCTCGAGCACGCGCGCCGGTGGCGCCGGCAGCGCGGCCCTCACGAACGCCTCGAGCTCACGAGTCACCATGTTCGTTCAATCCCCGCGGACACCGTGCAGCACCATAACCTGAGACTCCTGAGATGCGACTCGAGACCTACACGTTCGACGATGACGGGAGCATCCCCAACTCCTCGCTCCCCGTGCTGCTCTACCACGGCGCGCTCGACGGCGCGGCGGACGCTGCCGACTACGAGGAGCTGTTCGCGGGCCACGGCTGGCTGGGCGCGTGGCGCGACGGGATCTTCCCGTTTCACCACTTCCATTCGACCGCCCACGAGGTGCTCGGGATCGCCCGGGGAACGGTCGACGTCACGCTTGGCGGGCCGAACGGTCGTCAGCTTGCGCTTGCCGCCGGCGACGTGGTCGTCCTACCCGCAGGAACCGGCCACTGCGACGCCGGGTCGAGCGCCGAGCTGCTGGTCGTCGGCGCCTACCCGAACGGGATGCGTTGGGATCTGCGCCGCGGCGATCCGGCCGAGCGGGACGAGGTGCTGGCCAACATCGCTCGCGTCCCGTTGCCTGGGCTAGACCCGGTCCGGGGACGCGAGGGATCGCTCGTAGCGCTGTGGGCCGGGACCGAGTGACCCGCCGCCCTCCGGTATAGCCGGCGGCCGCTTCACCCGCCGGCTTGCCCCCGCTCCGACGGACGGCGAGGATGGGCGTATCGAAACGACCTGCCGGTGGAGGTGACGCGGTGCCGAAGTATCTCTGGACGGTCTCATACACGAAGACGGGCGTCCGCGGAGTTGCCAACGAGGGCGCGAGCTCCAGGCGCGATGCCGTCAGGAACGCGATCGAGAGCTTGGGCGGCACGCTCGAGTCGATCTACTTTGCGTTCGGCGGGGCCGACGCAGACGTAATCGGCGTCCGGCCGCCCGGACAGTAATCGCGCGCACGCCGGGTCGCGATCCGGCAGCGCAATCTCGAAATCCTCGTCTGACGATTGCAGGCAATTCCGAGCGTCGTGCCGCACCGAGCGGGCCTACGCAGCCGTCTCGTCCGCCGGATCTTGCGGTTTCCGACCCGCCTCGGCTGGGAAACGTTCAAGGTGTCCTGTAGGTCGCTGGGAGGTGGGTGTTGATGGGTCATCGACGAATCGCAACTGTCGTCACCGTGCTCTGCGCCGCCGCCTTTGCCGCGGCACCGGCCGGCGCGTCTGCCGGCGCGTCCGCCGCGCGATACGGCGCGCGCTATCCGGATGAGCCGCTCGCTGTCGGAACCGGGGGTGCCGTCGCTTCGATGGACGTCGGCGCCAGTCGGGCCGGCATCGACGTGCTCCGCCGAGGGGGCAACGCGGTCGACGCCGCCGTCGCGACCGCAAGCGCCCTCGGGGTGACCGTTCCGTTCGTCGCCGGCCCCGGCGGCGGCGGCTTCATGGTCATCTACAACGCGCGAACGCACACGGTCACGACGATCGACGGTCGAGAGACCTGCCCATCGGCCTGCACGACGAACCTGTTCATCGACCCGAGGGCGGGCCAGCCGATGAACTACACGGCGGCGTCCGATCAGCCGCTGTCGACCGGCGTGCCGTCGAACGTCGCCACGTGGGCGAACGCCGTGCGCAACTTCGGCCGGCTCTCGCTCGGCGCTGACCTGTAACCGGCCATCGCCCTCGCCAACCACGGTTTCGCGGTCAACTTCGACTTCAACCAGCTTGAGCAGTCGGGCCTGTCGACGTTGCAGCCATACCCGGCGAGCCGGTCGCTCCTGCTCACTCCGTCGGGTGATCCGCTACCGATCGGGACTTGGCTGCGCGACCCCGACCTAGCGCACACCTACCAGCTGCTCGCGCACCGAGGTCCGTCCGCGCTGTACGACGGGCCGATCGGACGGGCGATCGTCCAAACGGACGATCATCCCGTGCTCACCCCGGGACAGACGATCGTCACGAACCCGGGCATCATGACGATGAAGGATCTGCAGTCCTACCGCACCAGGATCCTCGCCCCGACCCGGGTGAACTACCGGGGACTGAGCGTCTACGGGATGGCGCCGCCGTCGAGCGGCGGGTCGACCGAGGGAGAGATCCTCAACATCCTGAACGGCTACCCGCTCGGCTCCGAGTCGCGCGTGGAGGCCCTGTTCCACTACCTCGAGGCGTCGCGGCTCGCCTGCGCCGACCGCAACGCCTACGTCGGCGACCCCGACTACGTGCACGTGCCGCTGGCGGGCCTGCTCGATCCGGAGTTCGCGGCGACGCGTCGATGCCTCATCGGCAATACCGCGCTCACGTCGCCGGTCGCGGCCGGGTCGCCGTTCGCACCGTTCTGGGGCTGCAGCGGCACCCCCGCGTCAACCCAGTCATCCTCGGCGTCGCCAGAGGCCCATCACACGAACAACATCGTCACCGAGGACAAGTGGGGCGACATCGTCGCCTACACGAACACGATCAACTTCTTCGGCGGCAGCGGCCAGGTCGTGCCCGGCTACGGCTTCCTCCTCAACGACGAGCTGACCGACTTCGACTTCGCCCCGTCCTCGCCGGGCGCCTATGACCTCAATCTGCCGGCGCCCGGCAAGGAGCCGCGGTCGAGCATGGGCCCGGTCATAGCGCTGCGGAACGGCCGTCCCGAGTTCGCGATCGGCGCCGCTGGGGGCTCGACGATCATCACGACCGTCGTCCAGATCCTCATGAACCATGTCGACTTCGGGATGAGCCTGCCCGCCGCGCTCGCGGCGCCCCGGGTGAGCCAGACGAACTCGTCGTCGAACACCTCGCTGGCCGAGCCGGACTTCTACAACAGCGCGCTCGCCCAGCAGCTCACGAGCCAGTACGGCGAGAAGTTCTCGCTCGCCACCGGGTCGATCCTCCCGCTCGACAACTATCCGGGGGATGCGACCGCGCTGCAGATGCTCGGGCACGGCCGGGCCGAAGCGATCGCCGAGCCGGTGCGTCTCGGCGGCGGTAGCGCGCTCGTGGTGCAACCGAGTCCCAGGTGAGGCTGCGCCTGAGTCTCGCCGGCGCCGCGCCCGACCGGAGGCTCAGTCGGGGATCGCGGCGACGTCCGGAACGACGATCCCGAACAGGTCGGAGATGGCGGCGAGGCTGGCAGCCTGGAGCGCCTCGGACGATACGACGCCCATCGGTCCCGGCAGCGCGCGGGTAGCGGTAGCGCTGGCGACGACAGTCGGCGCGTACCCCAGGTTGAACGCCCCCCTTGCCGTCGAGTTCACGCACATGTGCGTCATGAACCCGCCGAGCAGCAGGTTCCGCGCCGAGGCCGCCTTGAGCCGATCGTCGAGCTCCGTTTGAACGAACGAGTTCGGGAAGTTCTTCACGATCACGGTCTCGTCGCCCTGGGGCGCCACCCGCTCGACGATCTGCCCAATCTCGGCTCGTATGTCGTAGAGCGAGCCCTCGCCGTCGTCGTGCTCGATGTGCACGATCGGGATGCCCGCTGACCGAGCCCGCTCGAGGAGCTTGGCCGCCTCATCCAGAGCGGCCGCCACTCCATCGAGCTCCATCACCCCCCGCGTGTACGTGTTCTGGCAGTCGATCATGATCAACGTCGAGTCCGCCAGGCTGGGCGGGGTCGACGGCAGACCGGCGAGGGTTCGCAAGGTCGTGGGCGCGGGCATAGTTGGTCCTCTCCGGGGGTTCTGGCTGCGAGGAATCTACTCACAGCACCGCCGCCGATGCCAATTACGCCGCGG
>Ga0116224_10001806_pt1 | contig 13068 bp, 18 predicted proteins | sample Sb_taG_9_FD_89699 | JGI IMG/M metagenome (GOLD analysis project Ga0116224, IMG submission 89699) | Peat soil microbial communities from Weissenstadt, Germany - Sb_50d_b_LC metaG | ecosystem: Environmental > Terrestrial > Soil > Wetlands > Peat | place: Germany: Weissenstadt | collected 2010-09-21 | reverse complement strand
GCTGTACGAGGCAGCCAAGTGCGCGGCCAAGCCCGCCAGCCCGGATCACGGTTACTGCACAGCAGCCCGGGACCGGCGCAACGCCGGGCTGGCCACCTTGTCCGTAGCCCGCAAGCTCGCCCGTCGCTGCTATCACACCCTGCGCAAAGCCAGTCGCCCGGCTGTCAGCGAGCACGGCGGGGTGCCTGGTGCCGGAGAAGACGCTGGTCATGACAAGCAGGTCGCGTGCCGGTGTCACGTCGTAGCGGCCATACTGGTTGCCGTCATCTGTGGAGTTCCGTCGGAGGCTTCGCACATTTGCGCGACCTACTGCGAGCTAATGCGTCGTGCGCTCTTCCGGCTCTTCCCGCTCAACCAGATCCATTTGGTAGCGCAAGCCGTCTAGGTCGCTTCCACCAACGATGCGGACGTAGTCGCCGGACGTCTCACGCAAAACGCCAATCCATTCAGTCCCGCGTTTGACCTTCTCAATCTCCCACCGCTCGCCATAGTCACGGAACACCTTGGCAAGGCTGGCATCATCCGACATGGGAAGTCTCATGAGTGCCTCATTCCTTCTATCTCATTGCGCATCTCTGCCCACACCACCTTGCCCGGCCATCCAGGCACCACACCGCAGCCCCACTGCGCCGAGAGTGCTTCAACGAGCATCAGGCCCCGGCCACTCTCGTCATCCACGGCGGCCTCTTTAGCTACGGGAGCCTGCGGAACCCCGTCCCACACCTCAATCACGACCCGCGTGCCATCAGACAGCAGCCGCACATGCACGACCGCGAGACCATTACCGCTTCGCGCGGCAGCTCGCTGCTGGTCTTGGGTCGTGGATGCGAGCACCGCATTGGTGACGAGTTCGGTTGTTACGACCTCGGCGGCTTCAACGACACTCGCCAGCCCCCACTCATGAAGAACCGCATTGACATGCACTCGGGTACAGCCTGGTGCCGTCTTAAGCGCTCCCAGCACTAATAGACTCGACCGCGGCCAATGACCGGGCGGATGAGGCAGTTGCAATGGGGCAGGACCGAGACCGGAGCAATGCTCAGGATCACGAGCGACCAAGCCCGATCCTTTAACGATCTCGGCCCTGCCGTTCATGGGGTCTCCCGCGTTGTGGCCGTACGGGCACCGTGGCCCGGTGTACCGTTTCCCGTGTCCCGCCTAGTATGCGCTTTCAACCCTTGAAAACGCAAGGTATGCGAACGCCTAGAAAACAAGGCCACCCCGACCGCTAAGATCGTCGCCATGCCCGCCCGCAAGCCCGCGCCCACCTTGCGCCTACGGCGCCTGGCCGCCGAACTGCGCGGCTTGCGCGCTGCCGCCAGCTTGACCAGGGAAGAAGTCGCCGAGCGCACCGGCATCAACGAGGCCACGCTCTACCGCATCGAAGTGGCGAAGGCGAGGCCACAAGCCCGTACCTTGACGGCCTTGCTCGACCTCTACGGTGTCACCGACACCGACCGGCGCGCGGAGCTGGCAGCGCTGGCTCGCAAGTCAGGTGAAGAGAGCTGGCTTCAGTCCTTCCCGGCCGAGCTGCCCGAGCCGTACACCACCTACATCAGCTTCGAGGGTGAGGCCCGGTCACTGCTCAACTACGAGTGCCTGTTCATCCCCGGCTTGCTCCAGACCGAGGATTACGCCCGGGCTGCGCTCCAACGCGGCATGCCGACCGCCACCAGCGACGACATCGCGAGGCTCGTCGCAGCCCGGATGAGCCGGCAAGCTGTGCTCACCCGGGAGCCACCGCTCCGGCTCTGGACCATCGTGGATGAGGCTGCGCTCCACCGGCCCGTCGGCGGTACCGCGGTCATGCGGACTCAGCTTGAGCAGCTGACCGAAGCCTCGCATCAGCCACACATCACCTTGCAGGTCATCCCCTACGATGTCGGTGGTCATCCCGGCATGTCCGGATCGTTCGTCGTGCTCCAGTTCGCCGACGCTCCAGCAAGCGATGTCGTCTACATTGAGACGCAAGCGGGCGACCTGTTCCTGGAGAGTGACACCGATGTGGCACGCTTCGGTGTGATCTTCGAGCATCTGCGCGCCCTGGCTCTGCCGCCAGAGGCGTCGCAAGCACTCATCACGAGCGTTGCCCGCGACCTGTGACGACGAGGAGGTGCAGGAACCATGGCTCATGACGAACTGCGCCATGCTCAGTGGCGTAAGAGCAGCTACTCCGGCAACACTGGCAACTGCGTCGAGGTGGCCGACCTGAGCGACCGAGTAGCTGTCAGGGACTCCAAGGACCCGGATGGTCCGAAGCTCATCTTCACCCGGGACCAGTGGCGGGCGTTTCTGGAGGGCATCAAGTCCACGCTCTAGGCGAGCGATACCAATTCATCGGCCCACAAACCGACTGCGCAGAGTCCATGGAAGCGTTCGAAGAAGACAATGTCTCATGGCTACCTGATACGGAATCGAGCACTGTTGCTGACCGCTTGAAGTTCGACTCCGTCGGAGGAGCTGGGCCGTAACATGCATCAAGCCAGGCGACTAGAGTAATAAAAACAATTATGAGGTAGTCTGGACCCAGACGGAGTGCCGCGCTGTGAACATATTTCCCAAACCCTTCCATGATGTTACCTTCGCTGATGTCGTGGCTTTCTGTCAGCAGAAGCATCCGGAGAGCACAACTCTCGACTACAAACGTGAGATTCCCAGGGATCTTGCGAAACATTTCGCGACCTTCTCAAATACGCTGGGTGGCGTCATTGTCGTCGGCGTAGAGGAAGACCCTCGAACCGGCGACTGCACACGCCCGGCAAGCGCCAGCTCCTCGTACGCCTCGGCGTTCCGCAGCGTCGGCACCCCCTCGCACGATCAGGGCCAAACAGATCCCAGCGGCCACGGCGTTCTCTAACGTAGCTCCACATGACAGCTCCTGCCGAAGACCCGGCTCGGGGGAACCAAACGGGGAGCCAGTGATGACCGACATCAGGGGACCCCGAGCGATGTCGAGAGCTGTTGTCCCGGTTAGAGGCCACACTGAGCGATGGCTCGCCTCACCCGAAAGTGGTTGACCACCAAGGTTGACCACATCGACAGGGCAGTGTCGGCGCTACGCGAGGTCGCAAACTGTAGAGCTGACCTGCTTGCCCAGCACGCTGGCATTTGCTTGGGATTCGGCGAGACCGACTTCTATGCGAGCCGCTACCGGCTGGAGGCGGATCTGTGCATCAACGGGGCGCTGACGAGTCCTACTTGCTGCACTTCGACTGTCCGTTCCGTGGGCCGATGCATACAACGTTAGTCAGCACAGCAACATCCTTAATCTCGACTTCAAGCTCATAATCACACCACAGCCTTTGCGAAATTCACCTCACGACCGCCTCTAAAATCCCTTCAGGAATGCCATTATTCCCGGGAGGTGCACCACTAACGAGCCGAGATCCTGACCACCAAAACTGACGACAACGGCATCCGACTCGACCGCACTTGCTTGGACACGACGACCGTGTCTGCCCAGGCCAGCGGCCAGTATCGGACAACCCGACTGAGGCTTACAAACGAGGGGTCACCGGCTCGATGCCAGTTGCGCCCACCAGGCCAAACGTCCTGGCACGGACGACCGACTGGCCCGTTATCCGGGGATTGCCAAACTACTCGGCGTCGGTTTGATGCTCTGTGTCTTCGTCGGGCGGCAGGGCTTGAGCCAGTGCCTGGACGGCGCGTTCGAGGGCAGGCAGGTCATCGTCGACGGTGGCTTGCAGGATCGCGTGGGCCGTGTCGAAGTAACGGTGGGCGAGGTGGTCGCGCATCCGGGCGATTTGCCGCCAGGGAATGCCGGGCTGGGTGGCCAGCAGACTGTCGGGCAGCGCCTTGACGCCCTCGCCGATTTCGAGCAGGCGAATCCGGACCGCGTCGAAGACCAGGCCATCCGACAAAGTGCCGCGCTGCAGGTGGGAGCGGATCGCGTCGATCGCGGCCTGGATGTCCGCCAGCCGCTGCCGGTCCCGGTAGGTCACAGTGCCACCAGGTCACGCTCGGCGCGCTGACGGACATCGGCCTTGAGGTCGGCGGCGGGCACCAGGTCCACCGGAGCGCCCACAATGGTTTCCAGTTCCTCGGCGACCCGGCCCAGCCCGAGCAGGCCCATGCCCGGCGGCAGGTCTGCCAGCAAGTCCACGTCGCTGTCTGGACGATCCTGCCCGCGAGCCACGCTGCCGAAAACCCGGAGATTAGCCACGCCATGGGCGGCCGCGGCCGCGATCAGCTCCCGGCGGCACTGGCGCACCCGCCGACCGACAGGACCGGTTAGCCTGGCCAGCCGCCCTGACTGCCGCCGCACACTCACCTCCAGGTCAGAACCTGCCGACTCGACCAGGGCCGCCAGGGTCGGCAGGGACGGCTGCCGATGTCCGGACTCGTAGGCGCTGATCACGCTCTGCGTAACACCCGCCCGCATGGCCAGCTCCACCTGCGACAGACCAGCTCGCCTGCGAGCGTCTCGGAGCACGACCCCGGCAGTGGACCGATCGATCACCACACTGTCAAATATAGCACATCGTCAATATTGCTCAGTTCCCGGCGCACCAGAGCGGAGTGAGCGAGCGTCCGATCGCGGCCTCCCAGCACGAGCCCGTTCAGCTCGGCCCGGCCACGGAGAACACCCTCAGCATCGCTCACGCAGCCTCCAGGTCCCTGGCCGACAGGTAGACGCCGTGCTTGCGGAAGGCCGCTGGTGCCCAGACCAGCGCATCGGCCCGCTGGATCTCCAGTTCCGCCGGGAACCACGGCCGCCGCAGGACCCGCGTGTCAGCCCACTCCGGCGGCGCGAGGTCGTGCCGCGCGGCAAGATGCTCCGCCAGCGCCGCGAGAAGCGTGTCCCATCGCTCGTCGCCGGAAGGGGGTGACTCAGCTGCCAGCAGCGAGGGCTGAACATGGTCTGGCTCCCACCGGTACTCCTCCATGAACTCCCACACCAGCTTCCACCGCATCTTGCCATCAGCGGTCCGCGCCAGGTGGCCAGCGAGATCGGCCAGGGTCATCGGGCGATAGCCGGTCATGGCGCGAATCCTCCGTTGCTGGTGAGTCCCTCGATTCGAGCATACGATCCCGGCCTGCCCCGATCCCGGTGAAGCGACGCGGCAAACCCTCAAGGGCAGCCGGGCGGCTCCAGATCGGGACGGCGCAATCCAGCGGCTGGACGCAAGATGCCACGTCGGCGAGTGGCAGCGCGCCGCAACGAGGCGGCCAGACGCGGTGGGCAGCCGCAGGTGCGAGTCGTCATCGTCTTTACGACTGGAAGTTTTCCGACATGGCGGCGTGCTTCCGGGGAGCCAATTGGGGAGCCAACACTGGAAGGCACGTGGCGACGTCTAGCGCCGCTGGGCGACTGTCGCGCCAGGTCAACGCCACATCAGGCCACATACAGAGTCACGCAACGACCGGATTGCCGCGCCTTACAAGCGAGGGGTCACTGGTTCGAACCCAGTTGCGCCCACCAGCAGGAACTCTCTCCACGCCAGTCCGGATCGGTGCCTGACACCCGTAGTTGACACAGATGCCCGTTGCTCCCTGGCCTGCCTGCGGAAGCCACCGAGCGGGGCGCTGATCTTTCAGAGTGCGTCGCGGCGTGGCCCGATTGGTCGGCTGAAGCGACGTCCGCGTCGAGAGTCATCCCAGATGCAACTATTATAGTTGCATGTCTGTGAGCCTGACGATCCGTGAACTGCCAGAGACCACCCGCGACATGCTTAAGCAGCGGGCGGAGGCGAGGCGGCAGTCACTGAATTCCTACATCCTGGACGTGCTCGACCGAGAGGCGGGGCTGCCGACGATGGGCGAGTGGGTGGACATGGTCCAGTCGCGCACGCGCCTGTCAGGGTCCAGTGATGCCGCTGTGGACGCTGTGCGTGAACTGCGGGACGCCTCGTGAGCCTAGCCGTGGTCGACGCCTCCGCGGTCGTGGCGTTCCTGGCGTTCGACGATCCGCGCGGGCAGCACGTCGCGGCGCGCCTGCGCTCAGGTGATGCGTTCTATGCGCCGACGATCTTGGACTATGAGGTCCTCGGCGCATTGCGCGGGCTCGCTCGCAAGGATGACCGCATCGACGACAATTATGTCGAGGAGTGCATCCGCGATCTGGAGCTGTTCCCGGTACGCCGCGAGGATGTATCGCCCCTGCGGCGGCGGATCTGGGGGCTTCGCCACAACCTGACCGTTTACGACGCCGCATACGTCGCCCTAGCCGAGATGCTCAACGCCACGCTGGTGACCTGCGACGAAAAGTTCGCCCGCAGCGTGGGTCCCGGCTGCAGGATCGAGACGATCAGCTAATCCCGCCGGGCCGCTGCAGTTCGGCAAGCGCTCAGCTCGCGGCAGTCCTTAATCAGCCTGGCCAGCGTCGTAAGCCAGCGCCATCGCGGCGCCGACAACGAAGACATCCGCGACGACACCCTCCGGCAAGACGCTCGCCCAGCGCCCTGAAAGCCCGTTCAAGCTCGGCCCGGGCCAAGGAGAACATCTTCAGCAGATGCCACGCCGACAGCAGCAGCGCCGCTATGAAGCGGCGACACGCGCTGGGCGACCACAGATGCTAGTAGTCGTCGTGTTTGCGACTGGAAGTTTCCCGACATCACGGCGGGTCTCCGGGGAGCCAACACCGGAACCCACGTGGCGACGTCTAGCGCTGCCGGGCGATTATCGCCGCAGGTGAACCCCACATCAGGCGACGTCCACCACCATGAAACGACCAAGGATCCGCGCCTTACAAGCGAGGGGTCACTGGTTCGATCCTAGTTGCGCCCACCAGGTCAGAGGCCCAGAGCGACTCCCGAGAGTTCGCCCGGGAGCCAAACGGGAATGCCTGTCCTAGTCATCGGCAGGGGAGTGCGCGTCACTGACCGTGGCGGACCGCTGTTCGTCGTAGCGCGTGGCACGTGTGTGGCACGGCGGCCAACTTCGCACTGTCAGCTTGGGAAGTCTGTGGCGCGTCGTGGTCGCCAGCGGGGGGTTCGCCTACCTGCGGCACCGTCAGTTACGTGTCCGTGATTGACCGCGAGTGGCCGCTTTGTTTACCTGATCGGGCACGTAGCAGGCATGCCAGGCGGGCGCTGGGTCCTAGGGCCGTTCCAGGCTTCGTATTTTGCTGCTGCGCGCCGGTTAGGGCTCAGTTTCGTGTCAGGCCAGCCGGTCCGAGAAGTGCCCGGGAACCAGTCGTTATCGGGTCACCTGACTGCGAAGCGCTGGCAGGGTGAGAGCAGCCACACGAGCTCGGGTGAGGCGGCCCGGTGCCGACTGTGCGTGGCGCGGTCTGGACTGGCGCAGGGGTTGCGAGGCTCGATGTGCAGGACGAGCCTGCAGGGCAGGGGGCGAAGAAACGCCGCCAGAACGCAATAGAGAAGCGATGAACGACGACGAGCTGATCGCCGCGGTGGCGGGCGGTGACGACGCTGGGTTGCGGGAGCTGTTCTCGCGGCATGCGCCGTGGCTGGCTGCCCGCCTGCGCGCCGTCCTGCCCGCGGCCGAGGTCGAGGACGTCCTGCAGGAGACGTTCCTGGCGGTGTGGCGAGGCGCGGGCGGCTACCGGCCCGGCGGCTCGGGCTCGGCGGGCGGCTGGGTGTGGGGGATCGCTCGCAGGCAGGCAGCGCTGTTCCTGCGCCGCCGCAGGCCAGCGGAGCTGCTGCTGCCCGCCATCGACGCGGGCGGGCGGCACGTGGCAGACCCGGCGGAGGCCGCCGTGTTCCGGGCCGAACTGGCCGAGGCGGTCGGCGCGCTCGGGCCGGCGGGCAGCCCGAACCGCGAGGCCTGGCGGCTGATGTACGTAGAGGACCGGCCGGTCGCCGAGGTGGCGGAGCTGACGGGCGTTCCCGAGGGCACGGTGAAGAGCCGCGCGCACCGGGCCAGGAAGCAGCTGCGTGCGGCGCTGCGGCGCCGAGAGCCGACGCGAGATGGAGGCGGGCGATGACGGGCGGGCATGAGATGGCTGGTGACCATGAGAGCCTGGCGAGCCACGGCCCCGGGCCCGGCGACGTCGATCTCGGCCGGGTCTGGCTCGGCGTAGCGGCGCAGGTGTGGCGCCGCCGTCCCGGCCTGGCTGAGCGGGCCGCCGGGCGGCTGCTGCGCTCGCCGGGGCTGGCGCGGGCGCTGGTGACCACGCCGTCGCTGCTGGCCGGGTGGCTGCTCGCGACCGCCGTGGTGCTGATGGCTGGGGTGTTCGCCACGCTGGGGACCGGGACGCCGTACGTGCCGCTGCTGGCTCCGGCGGTCGCGGGGGCCGGCATCGCGTATGCCTACGGGCCGGGCATCGACCCGGCCTGGGAGCTGTCGCGAAGCATGGCGGTCAGCGACCGGATGGTGCTGCTGGCGCGGGCCCTGGCGGTGTTCGCGGTGAACGCGGCGCTCGGGCTGGCCGCGGCCGCGGCGGGCGCCGCGGCGGTGCGGACCGCGGCGGCGGTGACCTTCGGCTGGCTGGTCCCGATGACCGCGGTCTGCGCGCTCGCGCTGGCCGCCGCGACGCTCGCGCGGTCGGCGAACGTCGGCGTGACCGTGGGCCTGGCCGGCTGGGCGATCGTCGTGCTGGCCGGGCAGTCCGCCAGCGGGCGGCTCACCGCCGTCATCACCGACACTGCGCTTGTCCTTCCCTACCTGGCGTTCGCGGCCGTCTGCGCCGCGATCGCCTGGGCTGCTACCCGTATCCCGAGAGGAACGTCATGAACGTTGAGATCAGCGATCTGACCCGGCGGTTCGGCCGGACCCGGGCGGTGGACGGGGTGAGCCTGCAGGCCGGGGCCGGGGTGTTCGGGCTGCTCGGCCCAAATGGGGCGGGCAAGACCACGCTGCTGCGGATGATGGCCACCGTGATCCCGCCCAGCTCGGGCAGGCTGCGGCTGCTCGGCCGCGACCCCGGCTCCTACGGCCCGCGTAAGGAGATCCGGCGCCGGGTCGGGTACCTGCCGCAGAACCTCGGCTACTACCCGGGATTCACCGTCGCGGAGTTCGTCGAGTATTTCGCGCTGCTGAAGGACATGCCGCCGCGGCAGGTGCCGCGGTCCGTGGCGGCCGCAGTCGAGCAGGTGGGCCTGGGCGACAAGGCCCGGGCGCGGCTGCGCACCCTGTCCGGCGGTATGCTGCGCCGGGCCGGGATCGCGCAGGCGATCGTGAACCAGCCGGAGCTGCCTACCTGGTCTTCGCGGGCGTCATGTTCGCCGTCTACGCCCACCAGGGCCTCCAGGGCTCGCCGCCGTGGTGGTGGGTGGCGGTCGGCGCCGCGGCCGTGACTGCGTTCAGCGCCGCGGGGTTCACGGTCGGCGCCTTCTTCCCCAGCCGGTTCGCCGCGCCGGTGGCCGCGTTCGGCTCCTTCCTGGCGCTGTTCGGCTCGTTCCAGATCGGGTTCGGCCACGCCAGCGGGTGGCCGCTGATCTTGCCGAACAACGCCAACGGCAACTACCAGCCGGTCTCCGGGATCTTCTATCCCTACCTGCCGGACCTGCCGATCGCCCGGATGATGTTCCTGGCCGGGATCGCCGTGGCAGCGCTCGGCGTGCTGGGCCTGCCCGCCCGGGCCGGCGGCGCGTGGCTGCGGCGGGCGGCCGCGGTGGTCACGCTGGCCGGGGTGGCGGCGGCCGGGACCGCCGTCGGGCTGGCCCGAACCGCCCGGCTTACGCCCCATGGCGTGGTCATCCCCGCGCTGCACGACGCGGCCAATGACCGGCCGATCGGCTACACCCCGGTCTGCGCCCACGCCGCCGGGGTACCGGTGTGCCTGAATCCGGCCTACCGCCGCTACCTGCCGGAGGTGGCAGCCGACCTGCGGCCGGTGCTCGCGGAGGTGGCCGGCCTGCCCGGCGCGCCGGCCCGCGTCGCCCAGGTGGCCGGCCGGTACACGAGCGGCAAGTTCGAGTTTGAGGCTGGCGTGGCGGTGACGATCAGCGGCCGCCCGCCGGTGCTCCGCGTGCCGCTCGACGTGTTCAACACGCTGCCGAGCGCGACCCCCGGGTCCGCGGCGCAGTTCGATCAGGAGCTGCCGCTGCTGTCGGTGCACGCGTTCGTGGGCGCGGGCAACGGCGCCGGCACCGCGGCGCAGCAGGCGGTGCAGGCGGCCCTGCTGCAGCACGCCGGCATACCGTTCGCCGCGCAGCTCCAGGCGCTCTGACCATCCTCGGGCTGCCGCAGTGGGCGCAGGAAGACCTTCAGGGGCTCGTTGGCGGGTCCGGGTCCCCGGCGCAGTCGCCGGCCGGGCCGGTCTCTGCCGCGGCGCGGCGGCTCGCCGCGCTGCCTGCCGCCGCCCGGCACGCCTGGCTCGCCGCCCACCTGGCCGCGCTGCGGTCCCGCCAGCTCACCCTGGGACAGCTGCCATGACCACCGCCGGGGTCCAGAACTCGCCGCCAGGAGCCGTCACCGCCCCGCTGGCAGCCCCGCCCGCCGCCGCCTCGCTGCGGCTGGCGTGGCTGTACCTGCTCAGCCGCCGCGCCCCGGCCGCCCTCGCGCTGCTGGCAGGTCTCGGCGCCCTGCTCTGGACGGAGCTGCACTGGCAGTGGAACATCGCCGGCGGACCCGCCGCGCAGGACCTGATCCCGCTGACGATCGAGACCGGGGCCGCCGCGGTCATCGCGGTCACCACCCACGGCCCGTTCGGCGACCCGGAACGCGCCAACGGCCGCTGGCTGCCCTGGCTGCGGCCGGCCGCCGCCGCCGCGCTCACCGCGGCCGCGTTCGGCGCGCTGGCGGCCGGGGCCGCGGGCGGGGTCCTGCCCGGCGGCACCCTCGCCATGCTCCGCAACCTCGCCGGGATGACCGGCACCGGCCTGCTGTCCGCCGCCGCGCTCGGCGGCGCGTTCGGGTGGACCGGCCCGATGGCCTACTGGCTGGCCACCGAGTCGGTGCTGGCCGCGCACTGGACCACGCCGTGGATCTGGCCGGCCCGGCCGCCGCACGACCGCGGCGCGGCCATCTGCGCCGCGCTGGTGCTCGCCGCCGGGATCGCGGCCGTCACCCTCCTCGGTGCCCGAGACTCCGGCCGCCGCTCCGCCCCCGACTGAGCACCGGAACACCTCCAATACGACTGGTTCTCAAGCACTTCCGCCGTGCTGGCCGAGTTGTATGAGCGGGGCGGGGCGCCGCGGCGGCGGTGACGGGGACGTGCTCGAACTCGCCTGTTGCGATCGCTTCGAGGAAGGCCGCCTCGATGTCGGGGCGCTCCTCCACCAGCCAGCACACCTCGACGATGACCGTGGTAGGGATTGCTTTGTGGGCAGCGGGTGTGGGCGATACCAGTAACTACTCGACGCTGGTTTGATGCTCTGTTTCGTCGTCGGGCGGCAAGGCTTGAGCGAGTGCCCGGACGGCGCGTTCGAGGGCGGCCAGGTCATCGTCGACGGTGGCTTGCAAGATCGCGTGGGCCGTATCGAAGTAACGGTGGGCCAAGTGATCGCCCATCCGGGTGATCTGCCGCCAGGGAATGGCCGGGCTGGGTGGCCAGCAGGCAGCGCCTTGACGGCCTCGCCGATTCCGAGCAGGCGGATCGGACGGCGTCGAAGACCAGCCATCGGTCAGGGTGCCGCGCTGCAGGTGGGACCGGATCGCGTCGATCGCGGCCTGGATGTCCGCCAGCCGCTGCCGGTCCCGGTAGGTCACAGTGCCACCAGATCACGCTCGGCGCGCTGGCGGACGTCGGGCTTGAGGTCGGCGGCGGGCGCTAGGTCCACCGGGACGCCCACGATGGCGTGCAGTTCCCCGGCGACCCGCCCCAGGCGGCCGAGCAGGCCCATGCCCGGCGGCAGGTCCGCCAGCAGGTCCACGTCGCTGTCCTGACAGTCCTGGCGTGCCACGCTGCCGAACACCCGCAGACTAGCCACCCCGTGGGCGGCCGCGGCCGCGACGAGCTCCCGGCGTCGCTGGCGCACTCGCCGACCCACCGGACCCGTGAGCCTGGCCAGCCGCCCGGGCTGCCGCCGCACGCTCACCTCCAGGTCAAAGCCTGCGGCCTCGACGAGCGCTGCCAGGGTCGGCAGGAGGCGACATCCAGCACCTTGCAGAGACCCACCGATCGAGCTCTGCTCTCCCCAAGCGTGGGGAAAGGGCTCGTCACCCAGGCTGGAGCGCGGACCCGCCGGATCAAGCATGTCGCGGTTGACGGCGCCGAGAGAGACCGGACGAGACCGTTCACTGCTATGGCTAATGGCACGCTAATGGCACCGTTGTGACAGCTACTATCACGGCGGTCACGCTGTCCGAATATTGACGATGGCAGCCCCTAGGAAGATGAGCCCTAGCGAACCAAACGCCAAGAGTTCGATCAGGAAATTCGCCGATGGGCCGTGTACCCGAGAGGGCAATTGAGCGTAGGTGACATTCTTTGGACTGTAATCTACGCTGAGCAGCTGACCGACGCGATAGCTTCGAACGCATGTCCCGCTGCAATTGGTTGCTAGCAGGACCCGCGCCTGTGCTTTCTCTCCCAGCACGTTAAAGTGGACGAGCGCGTATTCGTCGAATGTAGGCGCGTTGTAGTCCTGCGAAGGGGCACTCGTATAGATCTGGTCAATAACGGCTCTGGTCTGCACGGCTTCCGCGTGAAAGACCGCTTGGTTGTGTTCGTAAACCAAGCCTGACCAGACCCCAAACGCACAGAGTGCTACGCCGATCGCCAGCGGCCACAGTACGTAGCGGCGACGTCTCCGCCACCAATACGGCCCTCCGCCCGACCCAATAACCGCCACCTGACTAGCTCCCATCCCAGTTCTGGTCCCAGTCTGGTCCGTCGTTCTCGCAGCGCCAAATCCACGGGGAGCGTGCACCCGGGTCAATGGCCGGCGTCAGGCGATCGCGTGTGACGGCCCAGGGAGGGCCGCCATTGACCCGGTGGCCGCTAGCCGGACAATCGTGGACCGAGGAAGACGGCACCGTGCAGCACCGGGTTGCATGGCCGGGGTGAGCCTGGCTGATCCGCAGCGGGCTGCTGGATGGGACCGGCGCGCGTCGGCCGGGGGGCCCCAGGGCCGGAGGCCGAGCGCAGGCGTCGGCCCGCGGGGAGCCAAGTGGTTAGCTTCCAGTCTGTGGCAGAGACCAGGCGCCGCAGCCACGGCGAGCACGCGATCTATTTCGATGCTGCCAAGAACCGCTATTACG
>Ga0116224_10001802_pt1 | contig 13090 bp, 5 predicted proteins | sample Sb_taG_9_FD_89699 | JGI IMG/M metagenome (GOLD analysis project Ga0116224, IMG submission 89699) | Peat soil microbial communities from Weissenstadt, Germany - Sb_50d_b_LC metaG | ecosystem: Environmental > Terrestrial > Soil > Wetlands > Peat | place: Germany: Weissenstadt | collected 2010-09-21 | reverse complement strand
GGAACTCATAGCCGGGCAGAATCCCGAACTCGGCGAAGCGGCGGAGCGGGTATCCCGCGGAGCGGTCGTCGGCCTCGCCGCTTCCCCTTTGCTGGTCGTTCGGCATGCCCAGCAGCCGGCTGATGAGGTTGCCGGCCTGCAACGCGGAAATACGGGCGGTCGAGCCCCTCGGCGTAAGTTGCGACGGTTTGATGCAGCTCGGCGACCTGTCGGGCCGTGCATTCCACCACGTGCTTGATCCTCTCGGGAAGTCGCTCAAGCTGTTTGCGGAGTTGCTCCGGATCCCAGCCCGCAACAGCGAGGACGTCCTTCTTCCATGCATCGTTCGCCACGGCGAGGGCGTGGTCGATCTGAGCCTTCACGGCCTCGATCAAGGCGTTGACGGCATCCGACTTCACCTCGCCCTTGGGGCTCACATAGTCGAACATCCTGCCGGCCAGTCCCGGTTCCGCGGCACCGAAGGCGATGGCGTTCAGATGGCGGACCAGCACGTCTCGATTCCCGAGCGAAACCACCGGGGCGGGCACCTCGCCGGCGATCATCTCGCGGGGCTTATCGAAGAAATACTGATCATGCGGCGTGCTGCGCGAATAGCTGACCACGAGGCCCACGCGGGAACGTCTGCCCGCACGTCCCCCGCGCTGGGCGTAATTGTCCGGGCGCGGGGGTATGTTTCTCATGATCACCGCATCGAGGCCGCCGACGTCGATTCCCAGCTCGAGAGTCGGCGAGCAGGCGAGGACATTGACAGGAGAGACCTCGGGCGGGGCCTTGAAGTCTTCTTCCAGTTTTGCCCGATCGCCCGTCGTGATCTGGGCCGTGTGCTCACCCGCGACGAGTGGAACGGCCTCTGCCTTCCGGATGTGCTTCACCCAGCGGTTCTGGTCGACGTCGCTGTCGGGCCAGCGGACAAAGCTGCCGTGGCACCGAGGGCAAGGCGACCGGGGATAGACCCCCGAGCGGGCATGGCCGCACACGTCGCAATGGAACCGTCTCTCCTCCGTTACGTGCTCCAGCTTGACAACGTCGGCGTTGAGCTGAATGAGCTTGGTCTTCTGGCGTGCCCCGCAGAGCTCGACGGCGGTGAGGAAGCTGCCCCGCCTCAGGAAAGTGAGAATCTCGACCATCAGGTTCTCGGTCGGCTCTTGCGTGCCGAACCGATCGCAGAGGTGTCGCAGGATCGCCTCCAGGCTTGGGGCCCGGCCGCCGACCCCGGGTCTCCTCCAGGCATTATGACAACGAACCCCGTGGGCAATCTCGACCGCATTGATATACGGCAGAGGGTTTCCCAGAGCGTCCGAGGGATATCCCTGCGGCTGGGCGATGCGGCGTTCCCACTCGGCTTCCCTGAAATATTTCGGGCAGGCGGGGTGTCGAGGGTGGTATCGGAGCATGTCGCGAGAGAGGGCGGCCCGCATGCGGAACTCGTCGAGGAACACCACGAGGATGTGCTCCAGGCCCTCGGGCGTGACGCCGAGTCGTTTCGTCAAGTCCCCACCCATGGCTCGCACGTATTCGTCGAGCCGATGGTAACGGATTCCCGTGAGGCCAAGATTAAAAAGCGTTGCACGATACCCGGCAGTGACAGCGATCTCGTCGAGGAGTGGCGCTTCCTCCCAGGCCTGAATCCGTTCCAGGGCCTCGTCCGTGATCCATTCCGTATGCTCCGGGACGTGAGGATTGTCGCGGTGAGTGACGGCTTCCTGGCGGAGCAGTTCGACGGCTCTCTGGAGCGTCAGGGCCGGCTCCGTTTCGAGGATCTTCATGATCCGCCGTCTCATCCGATCGTAGCGGCTGGCGAACTGGATGAACCGGGCCTGGTGCGCCGCGTCCTGGCGGCTATCACTGAAAACGAGCAACCGTTCCTTGCCGTCGTGGTTCGGCCGCGACTTGTTGAGCTCGGCAAGGATCTCGACGAGCCCCTCGCCAAGCACCTTGACCGCCGCCGACGTCCCGAGGCTGACCGGCGTGATGATGTTGTGGCTGCCACCCGGCTTCCCGCAGCAGACGCAGCGTGTTCGGGCCGGGACAAGAGTCACTATGAGCGAATAGCAACTCGAGTCACGGCTGAACTTGAGGCTCCATGGGTCGAGTGATCCATCGAGGACGGGACGGCGGCGGACTTGCTCCGGCGCTCGGTTCGCACGACGAGCCCGGGGCCTCTGGAGTGCTTCCTCTTCATCCTGGTCATCATCGTCCTCCGTCACGGCCGGGCTCTCGAACCGATCGGGCTGGTAGATCATCCATTCGGGCCCTTCGGTCTCGATCGCACTCGGTCGCAGAGTCTCGTTCCCATCGTCGAGATCACCGACAACGCGCAGATAGTCGGCGCCGCAATTACGGCACAGGTAGAGCGGGGCGGTGAGGAAACGGCACTCCTGGCAATGCTCTTCACCCAGGGGATAGACCTTCCCGCACGAGGGGTTTGTGCAGCGGTGGAACTTCCAGCCCCCGCGGACGAAGCGGTGGGTGCGCAGGCGCAGCGACCCGGCGGCCTCGTCGGGCAGCGCGGCGCCGAGCACGAGGGCCGACTCAACCTCCGCGAGCAGAGGCTCGGCGAGCGCAGCGCGGCGTTCGGACACCTCGGTCCGCACTTGCTGGATGATCTGGCTCAGGGACATGGGACGCTTGATGAGCCAGCGGTTCATGTCCCAGAGCAATCGGTAGCGGCGGACGGCATCCGTGAGGGTTGTGTTCGGGGGAAGGTTGGCCAACCGACAGAGCGATGACCGCACGACCTCGGGCTGCGAGACGTCAAGCATCCTGAGCTCGACCATTCCGGGGGATGTCGGGTACACGGCCTCCGTCGGGATCTCGATTTCCTGAAGCTCTTCACCGAGCACGCGGATCGTCGACTTCTCGACGCCCGTCAGGATCTCGAAGAACTCCTGAACGGCCTCATCGCGAAGCTGGATCACCTGGTCCTGGGTCAGGCCCTCTTCATCCATGCTCTTGATGGTTGCCGAGGTGCCTACCGGGACAAGCAGGGGAAACCGACGGGAATGCTCGTCAGTCGAGACCTCGACGCGCCAGTCCTGACGGGCTTGAGCGAGGTGGGTCTTGAGGCGCCGCACCAGGAGGGCGATGTTGCTGCCGAGAATCCCGCGGTAGGTGTGAACCTCGTCGAGCACCAGGAAGCGGCAGCGGTGATTGGCGAAGATCCCCTCGCGGTCTGCTGGCCTGACCAGCAGGTATTCCAGCATCATGTAGTTGGTCAAGAGGATGTGCGGCGGGTTGCGCCGCATCTCCTCCCGCTTTGTTTGCGTCGTGCCTCGGTCATACTGTTCGACGCGGATCGCACCGGCGAGGCCAGAGGCGGAGAGATAGTCGTCGATCCGCTGCTTCTGGTCATTGGCCAGGGCATTCATCGGGTAGAGGAGGATGGCGGTCAGTCCGGCGTTGCCCTGGTAGCGCGTGGCATCCTCGAAGGCGTTCTGGATGACGGGCAGCAGGAACGCCTCGGTCTTGCCGCTGCCGGTCCCCGTCGTCACGACGATCGAACTGGGCTGCGAACCGAGCAGCTCCTCGATGGCTTCCGACTGGTGGGAATAGGCCCGCTTCTGCTTCGTTCGGGCATCCATGACCTCGGCGAGCTTCTTATCGATCGGTAGCTCAGTCCACAGCTTTCCCTGCTTGAAGGGACGGTGGGCCTGATAGAACGGCTCTTGAGCGAGGAATCGAGGCGCATCGAGCTCGCGTTCGAGAGCTGACCGCAACTCGGGGTCCTTGGCCCGGAACTCCGTCCGAAGGTAGTCCCGATATTCGGCGATGACGTGGTCCAGGGCTCGAATGGGATGAAGACTCATGAGACGCGTGACTCTTCTGAAGTGACCCGGACGGAACCGGGACCGTACCACACCTGTGCGACGGCGCCGTCTGGAGTGAAACCGATGACCAACTGCCGATCCAAGGCCGCGTCCGTTTCCAGCAGACTCGCAGGCCTTTCCCCTGTTTTGCCTGGGTGATCTCCGCGCATCAGGCTCTGGCGAGTCGTGATGACCGGCTCGTCGGACTCGCTGTCGTGACGAAACGGGAGCGCGGTCAGGTACACTCGGTCGACAAATGAGAGGACTTGAATTAGCCCCTCTTTGTCCCCACGAGAGTTGGAATCCTCATGGCGAGGAAGCCTTTGGAGGTAGAAGGGCGTAACGACCCAGAACCGCCCGGGATCGCCATCCCCGTACGAGGGATGGATGGCTTCACGCGATCCGTGATGCGGAACCTTCATCGCGGCGTGGTGATTGAGGCCCGGGAACGGGAAAGCCTCTGCGATCCCCGGCCATTCGCTGCTGGGCACGTCGGCGCCCAGGAGGAGGCGCAGGTCGTTCCACTCGACGAGCATGGCCGAGGAAATGGTGTTCGGATCGTCGCTCCACTGCACGGGATCCACCGGGCGGACGGGATGCAGGGAGGTGACTCTCGCGTCGCCGATGTTCCATTCGTCACCACGAAAAGTGGTCTGGCGTCGGGCGTGATCTTGTTCCCACTCGTCCCAGATCCGCGTGTAAGCCGGCTTGGCCCCTTCCTTGAGCAAGGTGATGGGGTCGGCCGACAGATCTCTGGTCCCACGGCTGTCCCGAGGGTAAACACAACCCAGTATGGCTTCGTTATAGCGATCGATCAGATCGATGAAGCCTTCGAAGTGATCGGCGTGGGGGTGGGTGAGCGTGAGGACCTCAACCCGGCCGCCATACCGGGTGATGATAGCCTCGGCTGCCGGGCGACGGGTCCTTCCCGCCTCGAAACTGTCAATGACCATCCAGTGATCGGGTGGGACGCGGAGGAGGACTGTCTCTCCCTTGCACGGGCCGAGGACGAACATATAGAGCAGGTCGGGATCAAGTTCATGAGTCTCGGGAAGCGCCATCAATCAGCCTCGGCTTCCTGCTTCCAAGATTCCTGAACCGCACGCCGATACCACCGATCGGGAGGTGGGTAGAGCGGAAGCAAGTCCGGGTCGCGCCAGGTCGTGTCCTGATGCAATGCGATCCGCATCCGCCCCTCACCCTCGCCATAGTAGCCCATCTCGAGAAAGGAACCCTCGCCGAGATCGTCCCAAGTGAAGCCCGACCCGGATGCTTCAACCTGGTCGCGTCGAAGCTCCGTCTCGAAGTACCGGAACTCAGCGTTCCGCGTGGGCGGAAGTTCTGCCGCGAGCAGGAAGGCGACCCCGTCTTCCTGGTCGATGCCGTCCACTCGCGCCGGCACCCAGGTGCGGAGCGGCGCATCCTGGAACCGGGACGGCAGGTCCGTATGCGGAGCCGGGGACCGCCACTCGCGCGGGGGCACACTCAACGGGAAGACCGAAGTGCCTCGTTCCGCTTGTCTCAGCGCCTCCAGGAGCGACCAGAGCGCCTGGATGCTCGCGTCATGCTGCGCCAACTGCCTGGGGATCTCGCGGAGGACCATCGCGGCGAAATCGAGTTCGGCCCAGTGCAGAAGCCAGCGGGCCACCCAGCGGTGAAGGGCCCGAAAAATCCAGCTCGGCGTTTCGTCACCGCTGATGCTCAGCGCGCGGACCGCCTCGTGCCACTGAGCCCTTGCCTCACGCTTCCGGCCGCGAGTTGTCAGGTAGCAGATCCAGCGCGACCAGACCCAGGGATGTGTGGGTTGCAGACGAATCGCCTCGCGGTAGTGAGTTTCGAGCTCCTCGGCACCCTCTGCCAGCCAGTCCAGATTGTAGCCCAGGTAGTGATGAGCATAGGAGTGCTCAGGTTCCAGTTGGACCGCCAGCCGGAACACGTTCACCGCGGCTCGATGGTCGTGATTCTGATAGGACAGGCTGCGGCCGATCTCGTCGAGTTGTTCGACGAACTTGAGACGCCGATCGGAATCCAAGAGGTGAAAGTTCGATCCCAGCAGCTCGTGGTGGAGGGATTCGAGCGAATTGCGGAGCTCAGAGTCTCCTCCTGGGGCGTACTCCCGCACGAGTCGATCGTGTACGGCCGTCCGGATGTCTCTCGGCATGCGCCATGGCTTGTCGCTCCTATCGCGGCCTGACAGGTGATGGCGATTCAGCACTTCGTCGCGAACCAATGGGTGGAGCCCGGCCCGGCCATCCCTCCGGTCGAGGAGGCATGACTCGATCAAGGCCCTCTCCAGCCGCTCGAGGCCCGGCATGAACTCGTCCAATACGGCCTCCTCAAGGTGGGTCCGGGCGAGGGCCAGCTTCGCGAGGATCGTGCAGAAATCACGATGTTCCACCCGCTGCTCCACTTGGTCGAAAAGTTGCTCGAGGATCACTTTCGCCGATGCCTCTGACATGGAAACCGATGCGACTTCGTCCGCGGGAAGGAGCACGGCCAGGGCGACGCACAACTTCATCTCCCAGGCGGAACGGAAGGGGACAGGTTCCGGCAGGGAGTCTCGTAATCGGGACGCATTATCCCAGAGGATACCCCAGTCTTCCTGATGAGTGAGTATCTCGCGGCCGTCGTCAAGCCTGGGCGTTGCAACTCGACCCGCCGGCTTGGCGTCGCCGGGAATCCGTCCAGTGATGATGCGTCGGCACCGGGCGCCAGATGCGACCCATTCGGCGAACAACCGGGCCGAGTATTGGGGAGTGTCCTCAAGCAGCGATTCTTCCCCTTGGTACCAGAGGGCCGGCTCGTCGCAAAGGATCACCACATCCTCGCGGTGTCTATGCACCACTTCCGCGATCGCGGTCATCTTGTCCGCCCAGCATGTCCTGGGATCGGACAGGATCGCCACCTCGCCGTTCAGGAGTTCTTTCGCTCTGAGCTGACCGGCCGTCTCCAGGAGGGCGATCGGCCCGGAGTCGTTCTCTCTGTTTGGGGCCGTCACGAGTACGGGGATGCACGTCTCATCGCGATGCAATTCCTCGGCCACGTGGCGTAGGATGGTGGTCTTACCAGACCCAGCCGCCCCGATGAGGTTCCAGAGCGCCGATGGGCCGGGGGACAGGTCCTTCAGGCGTTCAACGAGGGTGGATGCCACATCAACTTGTCTCTCACTCAGCGTAAGCATAATGCCGATGATCCGGTGGACGGGATTCCATTGAAGAACGCTGACGTCGGGACCAATTAAGTGCTGGAGCGCCTTCTCGAGCATCGCCGAGGGGGGCCGTTCTGATCGACGGCCGGTCCTGAATCCTAACCGTCAGGTTAGGCTCATCAGTCGTGACGGCCACATCCGCCCTCAGCCGAAAGCGGGGCGCGTCGCTGGCGTGCAAGAGACTACATCATCATTATAATGCATTGCTGCAGCTCATTCCCAAGGTTTCCCGGGATGAGCAGGATTATCGCTTCATTCAGTGCCGACCGGGAAGTAGCCGACCTCGGCGAGACGTTTACGGGCGATTGCCCGTTCTTCGTCCGTGAAGAGCTCGGCGACCTCGTCTTTCAGAACGATGGCCTCGATCGTGAGGTCGAGCCGATGGAGTTCCCACAGCCGGCCGAAACCCTCGCTGAGGTCAGGCTTGGCAAGGATGCGTTGGCAAGCACCCAGGGGGCCGGAATCCTGAACCATCTGAATCATGAAAGCGGGATGGTAGCCGAGTCGTTTGCAGTCCTTTGTGGCGTCCATCATGACGCGGTTAAGCCGTTTTTCAGCGTCTGACATGGGAAACCTCTTGAGGAGTGTGAAAGGGCGAAGGCATCAAGGCTTCTTCCGAGTGCGAGTTCTCCCCGAATGCGATGACACTTCGAGTGTGAACTTATCCGTACTTGCCGGTTCCAGACCGGGAAGCTCGATGACCGGCTGGGGAAGTTTCTCATTGAGCGGGATGTCCCAGTAGGGGTCGTGTTTCTTGGTGAAGGCATCGAGACCGATGGCCTTCAACTCGTCGAACATTGCCAGGCAGAGCTCGGGGGCCATTGGGTAGCTCGTGTGCTTGAAGGCCGAGAGAACATGGGCGTACTGGTCGCGGGAGAGTCCGTAGGCATCGACTACCACCGCGTCGATTGAGGCGCGGACATGCCAACGGTCGTCGTCGTTTGCGAGCACGGGCCAGGTGAACGGCTGCCTGCCGGGTTCCCGCCACACGCCGCCCATTTGATCACGCCAGAGTTGGGCGTAGCCCTCGTGGTTGCACGACAGACGAAGAGCTGAGTGGGGTAGAAGTGAACCAACAAATGCATTTGCAGGAATGGGTATCCCATCACGGATGAACGCGTTTACGGTTGCTCGAACCCGCTGTGAGAGTTGCCAGTCGAAAACAAAGCTGTTGGCCACTGACAGCAACCGCAGAGCGTTGGAATTGCGTCGTTCACAGGGGCTCTTCTCAGTAGGCGCGTTATGGCCGCAAATAACAGAAGGTGGAAGAATAACCCATATTGACACATTTTCATCACCAGGGCCGGCGATCCGACGATGAGCTAGCCTAAAAAAGCGAGAGGCGGTGAGCCAATCCGGTTTGTCGAGTAACTGACTGATAGCCACAACGTACGACGGGCGATCTGCCCAATGGTCATCGTATTGGCGAAATGTTCTCCCTTCGTGAAGTACCTCATAGCCCGTTCTCAATAGATTCAGTGAGACCTCAAAGTCTCTGGGATCAACATTCCCAAGCGTCAGGTCTTTAAGCGGAGTGAAACGCCACGAATCAAGTGCCATATCACACTCTCGCCCGAAACGAACACTGAGTTTGTTGGCAACCTGTCCGAGAGGCAGTCCGTTTCTGAAACAGGATTCGGTGATTGCAAGGTCGTTTGCTCCACGAGGCTCAAGGAAACTCAGATATTCACCAGTGGTAGACTTGATAAAAGCAAGTGAGAACTGTATAGGTCTTGTACTCTTCGTGAACAGCCACTCGTCATCATGCAGGAAAAACGCACAAGAGAACTCCTCCGTCGGTTGTCCCGCTTGGGCGACCAGCGTCGCGAACTTGAAGCGTGAGTCGATCTCGAACAGCTTGCGTCGGTTCTCGAACGAGTAGCAGTGCCTCAGGTTCAGCTTCTCAAGGTAGAGCCGCCGAACTCCGGTAGCTCCTTCGTTCGCATGAAAGGCTGATGGAACGACGACACCGGTCCATCCCTTTTTCCCCAGCAACTGGGCATTCCGCTCCATGAACACTCGAAAGGCATCGCCCTGTCGGCCCGCCAGGTCGCCGTCGATGTAGACCTTCTGGTACTCGTACAGGACGTCGTTGGCTCGCTTATGCTGCTCGAATTCCTCCTTGTATTGCACGAACAGAGGCCCACAGAGAGGGTCGGCAAGCAAGCGTCTTTCGATGCCTTCACGCTCCCGCGTCGTCGGAGCGTTCAAGATCTCGAAGTCGAAGGCCGCGAAGAACTCCTTGGACTTGAACTGGATCGCGTCCCACGGCGGGTTGCCGAGCACCGCGTGGAACCCCTCCTTCCCATGCGGCGATCCCAGAGGATAGAAGACTTCAGGGAAGGTCAGGTCGTAACCCAGGGCAGGAACGGCCCGAGCCGAGTTTACGGCGGACTCAAGGCCAGGCCGGTCCGCGGGGACCGAAGACAGGCCAAGCCCGCGAGCTATCTGGGCACGTAAGTCGTCCGATTCGATCTCGTCGGGTGGCCGACAGTTGTGTCCAATCGCCTTCAAGAGTTGGCTATACGCAAGGTCGTCGCACTTCTCCTGGCCGAGCATGACCCCTCCGGCCCATGCCGCCGCGGCAACGCGGAATGGCAATAGTGCCTGGTCGAGTCGGCTCTTTACCGCCTCCTTGTCCAGAACGTCCGCGAGTTCCGACCCGACCGACGACTCCAGCCGTCGGACCAGTCCGAGGGCCTCGGTCAGGGCCTTCTGCAGTTTCCCGTACAGTCCCTGGCTGAAAAGGTCCTCCACCGGCGTGTCCGGTTTGCCAGGGCGGAACATCAACTTGTCCCAGAACGGGCCGGTCAACGAGTCGCCCACAATCAGCCGGTGGTCGAGGAAGGTCAGCGGCATCCCCTCGGCGTGCGACTCCAACCAAAGAGCAAGTTTGGCTAGCTCGACGGCCAGCGGATTCTTGTCCACTCCGTAAAGGCAGTGCACCGCGACCAGGCGACGGCAAATGGCCTGGGCGCGTGCGGTCGAGACTCCAGGCGCAAGTGACTTGCTGGGCAGGTACCCCGTCACTGGTTCAAGAGCTTGATCCTTGCTCTCGCGAGGCACGAACTCGGTTTTCGCCAGCTCATCATCAGTATCGGGGAGTTCAATGATACGCTGTCGCCAGTTCTGAGCCGATTCCAGAGCGGCTGCACGCTTCTGGTCGGTCCTCGCAGACTCCGCCTGTCGTTCGGCTTCGATAGCTTTTTCATCGCAGGAACGGCACGCTTCGTAGAGCTTCTCCCCAAGGAAGCGGCAGGCTTCCACGAGGAAATGCCCGCTGCCCATGGCCGGGTCGAGAACCTTGAGCTTGAGGATTTCGAGCGGCTTCGGGTCGTTCTGCGGGCTACGTTCCTCAACCTGCGGCCCAAGCGTTTCCTGCACCAGGAAGCGCACGAACGAATGGGGCGTGTAATAGGAGCCGCTCGCCTTCCGTCCCAGGCCGACTCGCAAGTAGAACCTGTGGGGAGGAATCTCCTCGATCCAGAGGACCTTCGACTTCTTGCCCCGCCCGTTCGATTCCTCAACCTCGTCGACGTCCACATCCTCTTCGGCTTCGTCATCCTCGGCCGGCTCTTCGTCGATGGGACGGGCCGGTCGGTATCTCTCCCCTTGAGCCAGCAGGACAACCACTTCGAGCTTCTGCCGGCGCAGCCGGCACATCGGCTCGGCCGTGATTCCGGGCTCGAGCTCGAGCAGGGCCTCGTAAACTCGCCCCAGGTCTTCGACATCGAGCGAGCCGTAGTGCACCCGTTCCCGGGTGTCGCTGCCGCGTTTCTTGGGTGTCCAGAGCAAGCGATCGAGCAACCAGGCGACGGCCCGCTCTCCCCAGGCACGCTCGGTCAAGGTGGGCGTCGCCTGGGGGCCGAACAGCTTGCCCCCCAGCGGCTTCACCACCATCTCGGTGCACTCGAGCCCAAGCTCAAACATTCGAAACAGGCTGCGCAGCCCCGATTCCAGCAGCCGGCCTGTCTCCAAGCCCCGCTCCAGAACGACGCGGGCGTAAGTTCCCAGGGCCATGCTGGGGGAGAACGTGTTCCGCCACAGGCTCATGGAGGCAAAGCCGAACGAGCGCGCCGGGTCGTCGCTCGACTCTAGTTTGAGGATGAAGAGCAGCCGGTAGATTGTGATCAGCCCCTCGTGCCAGAGGGCCTTGGCGAGCGCAGCCCGGTCGGGCTGGGAGTCGAACCAGTCGCGATTCTCGGGATGATCCAGGATTTCCTGGATGAACCTCTCGACGGCCTCGCGTGCCTGAACCCGCAACTCCTTGGTGACACGGGCCTGCTGAAGGCGGGCCTTGTCCACGATGTCCGGCAGGGCCTGCACGCCTTGCGGGCAGCAAAGCGCCAGGAGCAGCAGGAACGAGTCCGGGACCTCCCGGTGTCGTTTCCAGCCTGCATCCAGGGGGATGATGATCTGCGAGTCGAGTCGGGCAGGATCGGAGATCAGAATCCGCAGCTCGACGCCGTTGGTGAGGATGCCCAATCTCTCGCCAGTTGTCAGCAAGACGCGCTGGGCGATCCGCAGATGACTGAACCGATAGGCGCGCCCTCGCTGCGCGGGCGCATCCAGATCTTCATTGAACGACGTGGTCCAGACGCGGAGCTTGTTGCCAGTGTCCGCTGTGAGCAGCAGATTGCCGCCGCTCTCGAGATCTTCCCGGGTCTGAACGTTCTCCGCCGCTTCCAGCTTCGTGTAGCCCAGCCAATCGATCAGGGGCTCGATGACCTTGTTCCGCACGCGGAGGGGACCGCCGCTCGCGGCAAGCTCCTGAAGGTGCCTGCGGTACTGGTCCCAATTTCGACGGAGCTTTTCACCTTCACTCCCGAGCTTTTTCGGCAGCAGTTTGCGGGAGGTGAGTTCCTTTTCGAGCTCAAAGCGGACGAACGGCGCCGGCAAGGCTGGCCCAAAGAACTGGCAGTCCGACAGGTCAAGAGCCATGGTTCACCTCCGGGACGAGCATGAGCATTCCCAGGGGGATTACCTCGGGAGGGCGAAGATCCATGAGCCTCTCGAGGGCATGGGTCCGCTGCCGGAAGAGCTGCAAAACGCCCTCGGCCTCGCTCCGCTGCGATGGCCGCCGTGATCGGTCGCTCGCGAAGGCCGCGAGGCGCGCCGAGGGATCGGTGATCGAGGCCCACTCGGCGGCCGGCGTGTCGGATGTTCCCTCATCACCGTCCGATCCGAAGAGTTCCCCCTGCCGCGCTGGGGCCGATACGACGGAACCGGTGATCTCCTCGGCACGCTTCTTCAGCCACTCCGTCTGGGCGTTGTTCTCGCTCTTGAGGCTCTTGCTGCGCTCGGCAGTAAACTGCTCGGCGAGAGGTCTGAAACCTGCCTCTGCTGACTTTGTGGCCCGATCCTGGGCCTGCTCATGCCAATCCTCGAAATGCTCATCCCAGATGCCGGTTGTCCGGACGCCTTTGCCGGGATCGGCAAGGGAAGACCATTCCGAGGCAGAGGTCATGAGCAGGGTATCGCCCTCCCTGGTCGTTTTCACCGTGATGACGCGCTCGAACTCACGACCATTGCGGCTGGAAACTCGTCCCAGGAAAGTGAAGAGCAGCGTCGGTTCGCTCACATTCGCCTTCGCCACGCTCGCTCTCGGATCCTGGTTGGCCGCGCTGTTCCCGCCGAACGAGAGGTTCCGCACGCGATCGAGGGCCCGGCGCACGAGCGGGTGTGCTCGACCCAGGTAACCCACCTCGTCCCCTTTCGGGTCGGCGGTGATCTCGATGTCCGTCGTGAGTCGGATCAATCGCTTGTCCGAGTCGTAGCCCGGCAACTGGTCGAGCCCATAGGTCCAGGCGGGAGGGACGCGAAGGATGAACACGGGCCTGCCGGTGTCCCCCTCGACCAGGTCGCCGCCGTCGAGGAGGACGGCATTCACGACAAACCGGGATAGATCCACGCTCTCGGCCCTATTTCCCTGTTTCCGGGCCTCTCCGGCCTCTTCGACGAGCTTCGTCTCGGCATTCAAGCCGGCATCACCGAGCCAGACGTTGGTCTTCGCGGCCTGCTCGAATCCCTTCAAGCTGCGGTCGATCTCCTCCAGGAGTTCCTTGGTCGCCTCGTC
>Ga0116224_10001801_pt1 | contig 13093 bp, 9 predicted proteins | sample Sb_taG_9_FD_89699 | JGI IMG/M metagenome (GOLD analysis project Ga0116224, IMG submission 89699) | Peat soil microbial communities from Weissenstadt, Germany - Sb_50d_b_LC metaG | ecosystem: Environmental > Terrestrial > Soil > Wetlands > Peat | place: Germany: Weissenstadt | collected 2010-09-21 | reverse complement strand
GCGTAGCAGATGTCGCGCGTCTCCGGCCCGACGATGTCGGTGAAACGGTTATGCAGCGCCGCGATGATGCCGCGCGTGTCGTCGACGCTGAGCGTGGTCTGCGTCACATAGGCGACCGGCGTGTCCGCCGGAATGTCGAGCGAAGCGACGTCGTTCTCGGTCTGCACCAACGTCACCGGCTCGGCGATCTGGCCCATCGTGCCCTCGACCTCCGGATGACCGGCATGGCCGATCAAAATGAGCCTGCGGCCCTGGCCGACATAGCGCTTGCCCTGGTTATGCACCTTGGTGACGAGCGGGCAGGTGGCGTTCAAGACCGGAAGCTCGCGGGCGGCCGCTTCCTCCTCGACGCTCTTGGCGACGCCATGGGCGCTGAAGATGGTGACCGCGTGGGGCGGCACTTCGGAGAGGTCCTCGACAAAGCGCGCACCCTTCGCCTTCAGGCTTTCCACGACATGCTTGTTGTGCACGATCTCATGACGCACATAGACCGGCGGGCCGAATTTCTGCAGCGCCCGCTCGACGATCTCGATGGCGCGCACGACGCCGGCGCAGAAACCGCGAGGCTGGGCGAGTATCACTTTCATCGTCAAAACACCTCCCGGTCGATAACCCGGCCCGTACCTTCATCGCGCCGGTAACTGCGGCCACGCGCCGCAACAGCCGGGCAGATGCGCTTTGTGTCACAATTACTTGGCCGCGATGCCGCTACAATCAAGCCTGGCCCTGTTCCTTAATTTGTCGCCGCGTCGGGTCAGAACGATCAATAACCCTTCGATCCGTCATCATTGAGCGGAAATAGCCCCGTTTGTCCATACCGGAGGCCTGCGACGGCCACCGGGAGGGCCGCCCCGCATCTTCATTGAACCGGCGGCCGGGCCCGGCCGTCCAACAGCAACGCATGTGTTCTGCAACCGGTTCGGGGTTCCATACATTAGCCATGGCGAGGCGACGCTCGATCCAGCCATCGATGGCGGCCCATCGGCCGCCGGAATCGGCGGCAAGGACGGGATTTCGCCATGCCTCATCCGCGACGCGCGCAATCGATGGCGAACAATATAGGAAAATATCCATTTCACTTTTTCGGCAATTCGGGGCATCTAGGGCCGCCCGGCCGGGTTCGCCCGCCTCCATTTTGCCGTTCTCTTGACGCCTCAAACGCCGGTTCGTTCGTTGATCATCGCAGCCCGCTGAAAATCCCATTCCGCTGACCATCCCATGAAGACGATCACCGCCCTCGTTGTCCGCGCGATTGGCTTTTGCACGCAATATGCCTGGCCGGTGATCGCCGTGTCGGTCCTGCTTGCCGTGCTGTCGTCTTGGTATGCCGCGACGCATTTCGCCATGACGACCGACGTCAACCAGCTCATCTCGCCGAATATACCGTGGCGGCAACGCGAGGCCGCGTTCGAAAAAGCCTTTCCGCAATACGAGCTGATCGTCGCGGTGATCGATGCGCCGACTCCCGAGCTTGTCGACGCGGCGAGCGGCGCGCTGGTGCAGCGGCTGTCGCAGCAGAAGGATTTGTTTCGCTCGATCCAGGAGCCTAAAGGCGGCCCCTTCTTTGCGCAGAACGGCCTGTTGTTCGAATCGACCGACGATCTGGCGCCGCAAATGAAAATGCTGACCCAGGCGCAACGCCTGGTCCAGGTGCTCGCGGCGGATCCGACGCTGCGCGGCGTCATTCAGGTGCTGCAATTCGGCCTGCTCGGCGTGCAGGGCGGCCAGATCACGCTCGACAACATGACTTGGCCGATGACGCTCGGCGCCGATGCGATCGAGAAGGTGAACGCCGGGCAGCCGGCGAGCTTTTCCTGGCACGAGCTCGTGCAAGGCAAGGCGTCCACGTCCGATGACCTGCTGCGCTTCCTCAGCATCCAGGCGACGCTCGACTATTCCGAGCTCGAGCCCGGCCAAAGGGCGACCGACGCCATTCGCAAGGCCGCGGCCGATCTCGATCTCGCATCCAAGTATCAGGCGCGGCTGCGTCTGACCGGTCCGGTGCCGATGGCGGACGAGGAATTCGCGACGATCAAGGAGAATGCAGCTGTCAATGCCACCGTGACGATTGCGGTCGTGCTCGTCATCCTATGGCTCGCTTTGCGCTGGGCGCGGATTATTTTCGCCGTGTTCGCCTGCCTCGTCGTCGGGCTTTCCATCACCGCTGCGCTCGGCATGCTGATGGTCGGCACGCTCAATCTGATATCGGTCTATTTTGCGGTGCTGTTCGTCGGGCTCGGGGTCGATTTCGGTCTTCAGTTCAGCGTCCGCTATCGGGCCGAGCGGCATAATATCGACGATATGCGCGGCGCGCTGCTGCAGGCCGGCAGCCGCGCCGGCGCGCCGCTGACGCTCGCGGCGCTCGCGACTGCGGCGGGTTTCCTGTCGTTTCTGCCGACGGTCTACAAGGGGGTCTCGGAGCTCGGCCTGATCGCCGGCGTCGGCATGCTGATCGCGTTTGCCACCAGCATCACGCTGTTGCCGGCGCTGTTGAGCCTGCTCAAGCCGCCGAGCGAGCCGGTGCCGCTTGGCTACGCCGTGCTGGCGCCGGTCGATACTTTCCTCGAACGGCATCGCCTGCCGATACTGATCATCACGCTGCTGGTGGTCGCGGCAGGATTGCCGCTCCTGTACTGGCTGCGGTTCGACTTCAATCCGATCAATCTGCGCAGTCCCAAGGCCGAGTCGGTTGCGACCTATCTCGAGCTCAAAAGCGATCCGGACAGCGGCGCCAACGACATCCAGGTGCTGGAACCCTCGCTTGCCGCGGCGGACCAGATGGCTGCGAAGTTGCGCGTCCTGCCCGAGGTCGCGCGGGTGCTGACGCTGTCGAGTTTCATTCCGGACCATCAGCAGGACAAGCTGCCGCTGATCCAGAACGCGGCAAAGACGTTGAACCCGGCGCTTTATCCGATTGCCGCGAGTCCGCCGCCCAACGACGCGCAGAACGTCAGCATGATGAATTCAACGATCGACGTGCTTAACCGGCTGGCCGGTAGCGGCAACGGCACCGGCGCGGTTGCGGCACGGCGTCTCACTGCCGCGATGACGGCGCTCGCCAAGGCCGATCCGGCGGTACGCCAACGCGCCGAAGTCGTTTTTGTGCAGCCGTTGCGCACCGCGCTCGACGATCTGCGCAGTCTGTTCAAGGCGCGAGAGATCACCCGCGACAACCTGCCGGGCGACCTGACGAGCCAATGGATAACGGCGGACGGACGAGCGCGCATCGACGTCGCGCCGAAGGGCGATGCCAACGACAATGCGACGCTACGCCAATTCGCGCGCGCCGTTCAGAGCGTCGCGCCCGAAGCAACCGAAGGGCCGATCTCGATTCTCGAAGCGCGCCGCGCGGTCGTCACCGCGTTCATCGAAGCGGGCGCCTGCGCGCTGCTTTCCATCGGTATCCTGCTGTGGATCACGCTGCGCCGCTTGGGCGACGTGCTGCTGACGCTGGTACCGCTGCTTTTGGCCTGCGTCGTCACGCTGGAGATATGCGTCCTGGTCGATATGCCGCTCAACTTCGCCAATATCATCGCACTGCCGCTGCTGTTAGGCGTCGGCGTCGCGTTCAAGATCTATTACATCATGGCGTGGCGCGAAGGGCAGACCAACCTGTTGCAATCGGTGCTCACCCGCGCGGTGACGTTCAGCGCCTGCACCACGGCGACCGCTTTCGGCAGCCTGTGGTTTTCCAGCCATCCCGGAACGTCGAGCATGGGCAAGCTCTTGGCAATCTCGCTGCTCACGACAATGGCGGCGGCGGCTTTGTTCCAGCCGGTGCTGATGGGCAAGCCGCGTCAGCACCAGCCGAGCGCGTAGCCGGCCGCGATATTACCGCCGCGCGGAATTTTCCGGGTGCGGCAATTCCGACTTGTGCGCGGAGGGCGGGTGCTTGACGGCCGGATTGGGGTTCACGGACGGATCGAGCATGCTGTAGGCGGCATCCGGCAAGCGGGTCCAATACTGGTTTTGGCCAAGGAGTTCGAAGCCGATATAGCCGCGCACCACGAGGGTCTGGCCGTCGGGCGCGACCTTCATCGTCGCCTTGTAGATTTTGCCGTCACGCGGGTCGAGAATTGTACCGCCGGCGAATTTAGCTTCGGCCTCCTGCTTCATGCCGCGGATGATTTCGAGTCCGAGCCATGGATGATCGTGGCGGTCGTCCTTGCACTGGTCGCACACGGCATTCGGATCCTCGCCGGGCTTTAAAAACATCCTCGCGATAATGCCGTCATAGACGCCGCCGTGATCGCTGATGAGGAACCAGCCGGTCGGCTGTTTGGAATCGTCGTCCACCGCTTGCCAAAGGCCGGCAGGCGTCAGATCGGCGCTCAGCGCACGACCGGGGGCGACGAGCGGCAGCAGCACTGCGACGGCCGTCATAAGTTTCATGCGCATCGTCCGAGCTCCTCGAAGGCGGGCGCCCCGTTCGCCGCGCCGCTGGCCCATCCCCATAACGCGAGATGAAGAATGCAGTGTTACGCTTGTACCGATTGCGAAAAGTGACATATGCCCCTCGCCGATTTCATGCAATGGGCAGGTCCAGCGCGCAGCTTTTGCCGCGCGGCCATATGACACCTCGCGCATCGGCTTAGACCGGGATCACCTTAGCGGCGGAATCTTGATCTAAATACCAACAGAAACGCTATAGTCGGCGGCTGTAGGGGAGGAAACCGCACTGATCGGGACGCCGGGGGGCGACGCCGTGACCAGTCGATGGGTGGATTGCGACCGTAAAACGGTCATGCGGCGGTATAATCGTATCGCTCGATATATTTTCCTCTTCGATCGGCTGCTTTTTCTGCCGCGCGATTTGCGGCGGCAAGCGACTGTCTGTCTGGGTCTAAGCCAGGGCGACAGCGTGCTCGAGGTCGGCTGCGGCACCGGCAACAGCTTACCTTACTTGCAGGATGCCGTGGGCCCGGCCGGCCATGTCTACGGCGTCGACATTTCTCCGGGGATGCTGCGCAAGGCCGGGAAGCTTTGCGACGCCAATGATTGGCGGAACGTCGATTTGAACGAATGCGATGCCGGCGACTTCACGGCGCCGGCGCCGCTCGACGGCGTGCTGTTCAGCCTATCCTATAACACCATGCCGCATCACCGTGCGGTGCTGCGCAAGGCGTGGGACCAACTTCGACCCGGCGGCCGCCTCGTCATCATGGACGCCAGGTTGCCGCCGGGGCTTGCCGGTAAACTGCTGCTGCCGTTCAGCCTCTGGCTGATGAAGCATACCATGCTCGGCAATCCGCTGATCCGGCCGTGGCAGGAGCTCGCTGCCATCGCCGAGCACTTCGACATGAGCGAGTGCCGGTTCAGCTCCTATTACATCTGCCGCGGCATGAAACCTCTGGTCGGCGTCGCGCCGCGCGACCGGGCGCAGGCTGCGAATGACGACGCGGTCGTCGACATGGCGCTTGACCCGGTGCACCGCATCGCCGCCGAGTGACCGCAAACGCATTGCCGTTATCGCGCGCGGCTTGTCGCCACGCGCCCGATCCCGCTAATATCCGCGGCCTTTCATGCCGCGCAGGCGAGGAATGACGTGAAGATCAAGGCGATCGAGCCCATCGCGGTGAGCCTGCCGATGAAGAAGCCGGTGCAGATGGCCGGCGAGACCGTCGTACGCGCGGACAATGTGCTCATTCGCATCGAATCCGACGACGGCGTCGTCGGCTGGGGCGAAGCCGCTTCCGCGCCGGTCATGACCGGCGAAACCGTCGCCAGCATGATGGCGGCCGCCGCGCTTATGGCGGGCAGCCTGGTCGGGCGCGCCGCCGACGATTTCTCCGGCGCGTCGGCGGCGATGGACGCACAGCTCTACGGCAACAGCGGCGCTAAGGCGGCGATCGAAATCGCGCTCCATGATCTTGTCGGCCGCGCCACCTCGCGGCCGCTCCATGCGCTGCTCGGCCAAAAGCAGCGCAGCCGCATGGCGCTCCTTGCCGTCGTCGGCTCCGCAGATGCCGCCGCCGACCTGCGGGAAGCGCAGGCATGCTGGGCCGCCGGCTATCGCGCCTTCAAGATCAAGGTCGGGCTCGGCACCGCGCAGGCCGATGCCGCGCGCACGCGCGACATCTGTCGCGCGCTGAAGAGCGGCGGCGAATGCCTGGTCTCCGCCGACGCCAATCAGGGCTTCGCCGTCGACGATGCTCTGCGTTACGTGCGCGCGGTCGCCGATTGCGGGCTCGATTTCTTCGAACAGCCGGTGAGCGCGCACGATCTCGGTGGCAAGTATTTTGAAACAATGGCACGCGTCGCCGCGGCGACGCCCGTGCTAATCGGCGCCGATGAGGGCATTCATTCGCGCGACGACATCGAACGCCATCACGCGCGCAACGCCGCGCGTGGCGTGAGCCTCAAAGCGATCAAGCTCGGCGGCTTGCGTGCGCTGTTGGCAGCGAGCCGCCTGTGCGACCGGCTCGGCATGCAGGTCAACATTTCCTGCAAGACCGGGGAATCGAGCGTCGCGTCGGCCGCCGCCGTACATGTCGCCGCGGTCGCGCCGGCGCTCGCCTGGGGACTGACCGTGACCAGCCCAGGCCTTGCCGAGGACGTTGTCGTCGAGCCGCTTGCTGTCGAGTACGGTCACGTCGAAGTGCCGGAACGTCCCGGGCTTGGCGTCGAGGTCGACGAGCGCCGGGTGCGGCGCCGTCAGCAGGATTTTAAAAGAGTAGCGTGAGGTCGCCGGACATTCCGGCGCGATGCGATGAACGATAGCGCACGGCCGGACGATCACTATCGCTTCATCGGCAAGCCGTTGCCGCGCAAGGAGGACGAGCGGCTTATCACCGGCAAAGGCCGCTTCACCGACGATTTCAGTCTCGACGGCCAGGTCTATGCGGCGATGGTGCGCTCGCCTTATCCGCACGCGCGTATCGTTGCGATCGATGCCGCGCGAGCGAAGGCGATGCCGGGCGTGCTCGGCGTGTTCATGGGCGCCGATTGTGCCGCCGACAAGCTGACGCCGATCCCGCACGATCCGGTGCCGAAAACCAGATACGACATGAAATTGCACGCGCCCGGTGGCGGCGCCGTGTTCATCGGCCCGCAGCTGCCGCTGCCCGCGGACAAGGTGCGCCATGTCGGTGAAGCCGTCGTCATGGTGGTGGCCGAAACCAAAGCGCAGGCGATGGACGCCGCCGAGGCGGTCGAGGTGCAATATCAAGAGCGCCCCTTCGTGCTGCATTCCGAAGCTGCGATGCGGCCGGGCGCGCCGGTTATTTGGGACGAAGTCCCCGGCAATATTCTCGTCGATACCTATTTCGGCAATCCTCAGGCGACCGATGCAGCCTTTGCGCGCGCGGCGCATGTTGTCGCGAGGGATTTCCACATCGGCCGCGTCACCGGCGTGCCAATGGAGCCGCGCGCGGCGCTTGGCCACTACGATGCCGCCAGCGGCCGCTACACGCTTTATGCCGGGTCAGGCGGCGCGGTACGACAAAAGAGCGAGCTTGCCGCCGTGCTTGGCATCCCCGCCGAGAGCGTGCGCGTTCTGTCGCACGACGTCGGCGGCAATTTCGGCACGCGCAACCGCGTCTTCGTCGAATTTGTTCTGGTGCTGTGGGCGGCGAAAAAACTCGGCCGGCCGGTCAAATTTACCGCGACGCGCTCGGAAGCTTTTCTCAGCGATTTCCAGGGCCGCGATCTGGTGACCAAGGTCGAACTGGCGCTCGATGAAAACGGCCGCTTCCTCGCCATGCGTGCCACCAATATCAGCAATGTCGGAGCGCGCTGCGTTTCGCTGTCGCCGCTGGGCAAGGGCGCGGGGCTCATTCCCGGCTCCTACGCCATTCCGGCGGCGACTTTGCGCGCGGTCGCCGTGTTTACCAACACCATGCCGACCAACGCCTATCGCAGCTCCGGCCGGCCCGAAGTGACCTACGCCATCGAACGGCTGGTCGACGCCGCCGCCGTCGAGCTCGGCGTCGATCGCATCGCGCTTCGGCGCAAGAATCTCATCCGCCCCAAGGACATGCCTTACGCCAATGCGGTCGGCATGACCTATGACAGCGGCCGCTACGAAGAGAACATGGACTGGGCGATGGCGGTTGCCAACTGGAAAGGATTTCCGGCACGCCGGCGCGAGGCCAAACGTCGTGGCAAGCTGCTCGGCCTCGGGCTTGCGAACTACGTCGAGTCCTCGATCGGCGCGCCGCGCGAAGAAACGCGCATCAAGGTGCAACCGCAAGATCTGTCTGGGCCAGCCCATGTCGACGCGATCATCGGCACGCAGCCGAGCGGGCAGGGTCATGAAACGAGTTTTGCCCAGGTGCTGTCCGATCTTCTCCACGTGCCGGCCGAAAGCGTTCGCATCATCTACGGCGATACCGACCTGGTTCGCGTCGGCGGCGGCTCGCATTCCGGGCGTTCGATGCGTCACGCCGCAACCTTGTTCGCGACGGCCGCCGTCGCTCTCATCGCCAAAGGCAGGGCGATCGCGGCGATCGTGATGGACGTGGCGCCCGAGAGCGTTTCGTTCAGCAACGGCCGCTTCGTTTCGCGCGACACCAACCGCACTTTCGATTTTCTCGAACTCGCGGGAGAAGCGGCGCGTCGCGACCTCCCCGATGCGCTCAAGGACGGCATCGCCGTCGTCACCAATCACGAGATGCACGATCCGGTCTTCCCCAACGGTACCGCGATCTGCGAAGTCGAGATCGATCCCGATACCGGCGGGGTAGCGCTCACGCGTTATGCTTCGGTCGACGACGTCGGCCGCTGCATCAATCCCTTGATCGTGCACGGCCAGACCCACGGCGCGATCGCCCAAGGCGTCGGTCAGGCGATGTGGGAGCAAATCTATCTCGACCCCGATTCCGGCCAGCCGCTGACCGGTTCGCTGATGGATTACGGCATGCCGCGCTCGGATACCTTGCCGTCGTTCAAAACCGAAATCGCCGAAGTGCTGTCGCCCACCAATCCGCTCGGCATCAAGGCCGGCGGCGAGGGCGGCACCACGGGCGCGCTTGCGGTCGTCGTCAGCGCCATCCTCGATGCCTTGCGCGACTATGGCGTGCGCGACATGCCGATGCCGGCCACGCCCTATGCGATCTGGACGGCGATACAAAACGCCAAGGCCCGCAAGGCGGCCGAGTGATGCCCGCCCCGATCCTCGCGCTCGACAAAATCTCGAAACGGTTTGGCGCGATCGTCATCGCCGATGCCATCGACCTGGCGCTCGCCGAGGGCGAGGCGCTCGGCATTATCGGGCCGAACGGCGCCGGCAAGACGACGTTGTTCGGTATCGTCAGCGGCACCTTGGCGCCGGATTCCGGCCGCGTGCTTTATGGCGGGGCGGACATCACCGGCACGACGCCGGCGCGGCGCTGCGCCATGGGCATCGGCCGGTCGTTTCAGATTCCGCTGCCGTTCGTCGGCATGAGCGTTTTCGAGAATCTCGTGGTCGCCGCGGCCTTTGGCGGCCGCCGGCGCGAACGCGACGCTTACGAACGCTGCATGGAAATTCTCGAACGCTGCGGGCTTGCCGGCAAAGCCAACCGGATTGCGGGAAGCCTGACGTTGCTCGACCGCAAACGGCTCGAACTCGCCCGCGCGCTCGCGACCGATCCCCGCGTCCTTCTCCTCGATGAAGTCGCCGGCGGGCTCACCGAGCGGGAATGTCAGTCGCTGATCGAACTCATCGGCGAGGTGCGGCGGCAGGGCGTGTCGATCATCTGGATCGAGCATGTCGTGCACGCCTTGGTCGCCAGCATCGATCGCTTGCTCGTTCTCCACAACGGCGCCTTCATCGCCGACGGCGATCCGCAAACGGTGATCCGCAGCCCGCAGGTGGCGGAAATCTATATGGGGATCGAGGCCGATGCAGAATCTTTCTGAAAAATCTCGACCGCTGCTCGCCGTGCGGGCGCTCGATGCCTTCTACGACGACTTCCAGGCGCTGTTCGGCGTCTCGATGGAAGTCGCCGCCGGCGAGGCGGTTGCCGTCATCGGCGCCAACGGCGCCGGCAAGAGCGCGCTCCTCAAAAGCATCGCCGGGCTGCTGCGGGCGCGGCCGGACGCCGTCGTCTTTGACGGTGTGAATATCGGGGGCATGCCGGCGCATGCCGTCGCCGCGCGCGGCATCGCGCTCGTTCCGGAGGGCAGAGGCCTGTTCGCTTCGCTCAACGTCGAGGAAAACCTCCTCATCGGCGGCCAGCTCGGCCGGCCGGGACCGTGGAATTTGCCGCAAGTCTATGAGCTTTTTCCGGTGCTCGCCGAGCGCCGCGCGCTGCCGTCGACCGCGCTGTCAGGCGGCCAGCAGCAAATGGTTGCACTCGGCCGGGCGCTGATGTCGAACCCGAAATTACTGCTTTGCGACGAGCTCAGCCTCGGCTTGGCGCCGATCGTGGTGCGCGACATCTACGCGCGGCTGCCCGCGATCTTAAGCCATGGCACGTCGATCGTGGTCGTCGAACAGGACGTCGTGCAGGCGCTCAAGGCGGCGCAGCGCATCTATTGCCTGCAAGAGGGTCGCGTCGCGCTTTGCGGCGCGGCGAAGGAATTGACGCGCGAGCAGATTGCAGCAGCGTATTTCGGGGTGTGATTCGTGGAGTGGATCAACGTCATTCTCCAGGGCGTGCTGGTCGGCGGGCTCTACGCCATGTTCGCGGCCGGGTTATCGCTGATTTTCGGCGTCATGCGGCTGGTTAATATCGCGCACGGCGATCTTATCGTGCTCGCCGCCTATCTCGCGCTCGTCACCACCGAAACGCTCGGCATCGGGCCGCTGACGTCCCTGATCGTGGTCGTGCCGCTGATGGCGCTGATCGGCTATGCGCTGCAACCGCTCGTGCTCAACCGCACGCTCGGCGACGATCTGTTGCCGCCGCTCCTGGTGACGTTCGGCCTGTCGGTCATCATCCAGAACGGACTATTGTCGCTGTTCACCGCGGACAGTTTGAAATTGCAGGCCGGCGACATCGAAGTGGCGACGATCCGTCTCGTCGACGGCGTCTATGTCGGCGTGCTGCCGCTCCTGCAATTCGTCGTCGCCGTCGCGGTGATTGCGGCGCTGCAATTCGTGTTCTATCGCACGGCGCTCGGCCGCGCCTTCCGCGCCACCGCGGACGATCCGGCGGTGGCGCAGCTCATGGGCCTCGACAACCGCCATGTCTTCGCGCTCGCCATGGCGGCCTCGCTCGCGGTGGTGGCGATTGCCGGCGTATTTCTGGCGGTGCGCGCCAATTTCGATCCGACGCAAGGGCCGTCGCGCCTGATCTTCGGCTTCGAGGCGGTGATCATCGGCGGGCTGGGCAGCCTGTGGGGCACGTTTGCCGGCGGGCTCCTTCTCGGCGTCGCCCAGGCGATCGGCGCGCATCTCGATCCGGGCTGGCAAATCCTCGCCGGCCACATCGCCTTTCTCATCGTGCTCGCGGTGCGCCCCGCGGGCCTGTTTCCCAAGGTTCGCACATGAGCGTGCGCGTCGTCTTTGCCAGCCGGTCGAGCCGCGTCGGCGCGGCGCTCTGCGCGGCCGGTTTCGTCGCGCTGGTCGCGGCGCCGATGTGGGGCGGCCGCGACGATCTGCAACTGCTCTCCGAAATCTACGCCTACGTGGCCTTGGCCAGCCTGTGGAATCTGCTCGCCGGCTATGCCGGCCTGGTCTCGGTCGGCCAGGAGGCCTATGTCGGCCTCGGCGCCTATCTTCTCTTCGCCTTCGCCATCCTCGGCGGAATTTCGCCGCTGTGGGCGATCCCGCTCGCCGGCGCGGTCGCCGCCGGCGTGGCGATCCCGGTGGCCGCCTTGGTGTTCCGGCTGCGCGGCCACTATTTCGCGATCGGCACCTGGATCGTGGCCGAAGTGTTTCGCCTGCTCGCGTCGCAGGTCGCCGTGCTCGGCGGCGGCTCGGGCACCAGCCTGCCTGCCGCGATGATCATCGGCATCGCGCCGTCGCGGCAGGCGCGCGATTTCCTGGAATACTGGATCGCGCTGGCGCTGGTCGCGGCGATTGTCGCGTTCATCGTGCTGCTGTTGCGCTCGCGTTACGGGCTCGCGCTCAAGGCGATCCGCGACAACGAGCTGGCGGCGCGCTGCAACGGCATCGACGTCACGCGCACCAAAGTGCTGGTCTATATCGTCACCGCGTTCGGCACGGCGATGATCGGCGCGCAGATCTTTTTGCAGAAGCTGCGCATCTCGCCCGACGCCGCTTTCAGCGTCAACGACTGGACGGCGTTCGTGATTTTCATCACGGTGATCGGCGGCATCGGCCGCATCGAGGGGCCGATTATCGGCACCGTGGTGTTCTTCCTGCTACGGCAGACGCTCGCCGACCTCGGCACGCTCTATCTCATGATGCTCGGCCTGGTGGCGATCCTGGTCATGCTCGCGGCGCCGAAAGGCATTTGGGGGCTGATCGTCGAGCGCCTCGGCTGGCAGGTTTTTCCGCTTGAACGCCGGGTCGTATTTGACGAACGTAGCGCGGCGGCGGAATGACCCGAGCCGGGGACCGGAAAAGCCGATAGGGAGATGCGAACCAATGGCGAACAAGATCATCATCAGTTGCGCGATTACCGGGTCGATCCACACGCCGACCATGTCGGACGCACTGCCGATCACGCCCGATCAGATCGCGACCCAGGCGATTGATGCCGCCAAGGCCGGCGCCGCGATCCTGCATCTGCACGCGCGCGACCCGAAGGACGGCCGGCCGTCGCCCGATCCCAATGTCTTCATGCAGTTCCTGCCGCGCATCAAGCAGGCCACCGACGCGGTGGTGAACATCACCACCGGCGGCGCGGTGACCATGACGGTCGAGCAGCGCATCTCGGCCGCCAACGCGCTGTCGCCGGAAATGTGCTCGATGAACATGGGTTCGATGAATTTCGCGCTTTATCCGATGGCGCGGCGCTACAAGACCTGGAAATACGATTGGGAGGAGAGCTATCTCCTCAATTCCGACGCCTACATCTTTCCCAATACGTTTCGCGATATCGAGAAAGTCTATAGGACCCTTGGCGAAGGCCACGGCGTGAAATTCGAGCACGAATGCTACGACACCGGGCATCTTTACAATCTCGCCCATTGCATCGACCGCGGCCTGTTCAAGCCGCCGGTGTTCCTGCAGCTCATTTTCGGCATTCTCGGTGGTATC
>Ga0116224_10001792_pt1 | contig 13156 bp, 13 predicted proteins | sample Sb_taG_9_FD_89699 | JGI IMG/M metagenome (GOLD analysis project Ga0116224, IMG submission 89699) | Peat soil microbial communities from Weissenstadt, Germany - Sb_50d_b_LC metaG | ecosystem: Environmental > Terrestrial > Soil > Wetlands > Peat | place: Germany: Weissenstadt | collected 2010-09-21 | reverse complement strand
TCTGCAGCTGAGCTTCTTTGCTGCGCAACGCCTGCCAGGAGCGAAACACGCTCAGCAAAGTGTGCGTCTGGTAGTCCTGCTCATGGGGATTGACCGCTGATCCGGCCGCGGCCACGTTGTGGTCGCCCGCTTCGTGCTCTTCCTGCAACCGCTTGATCTTGGCTTGGGGATCCCCGCCCGCCTGCTCAAGATCCTCGGTCGCGTCGTCGAGTTCGTCCTGATCCAGATCGGCCTGCGCCTTAGCCACGTCGATCTGATCCTGCAGGTTGTCCTTTTGCGACTCGGGCGCCGCCGCCAGTTTGCGCGTGAGCAGTGTGATGCTGTCCTGGTCGTCCTTCAGGGTCTGCTGGGCCTTGGCCTTGCGGGCGGCGATCTGTTTGGCTTCGGGCGAGAGCGGAGGAGGATTCTGCTCCGCCGTACGCAGGGCATCGAAGAACGTGAGGTCGACCTCGTGGTCGCCGACTTTTTCCGCCTCATGCGCCAGCGCCTGCTCTGCCGGCGTGCCGGCCATGGCCGCCATGCGGCGCGCCGTGTCGAGAGGACGCTGATCGACCAAGGGATGCTGCGCCGGAGTCTGACGCGCTTGGAGCTTCTTGCCCGAAGCCGTCGCGGCTTCCTCGGTCGCCGGCGGCAAAGGCAGCGGGCGCGACCATAGCAACCCCGTCACCGCCGCCGCCACCAGCAGCAGCAACACGATCGCGGTAATCCACTGGGGGACTTTCATGACCGAGTGATGGTGTTCAAACCACTGTAACAAGAAATGGCTGCCGCTTGCGATGCCGTACGTTGGTAACGTTTTCCGGCGCGGGTGGCCGCTCCTAGAATCTCAGCATCGCCCCAGCACGGCGTGACGCGTATGCTCGATTCCCTGCGATCGACGCTCGACGAACAAATTCTCAGCCACCCCTGGAATCCGGTGTCGCGCCCGGCCGTGGCGGCCTGGCTTGTCTTCTATATTGGATTCCTTATCTACGCTTTCTTCGCCCGCGGCGGATTCCTCTTCATCGACAGCGCCAACCTGGTCGTGCACGAAGGCGGACACAACCTGTTCGGCTGGTTCGGTCCCACGCTTGGCCTGTGGGGAGGCACCCTGCTGCAATGGCTGGTGCCGTTCCTTCTGGCTGCGTATTTCTTCAGCCAGCGCCAGACCACCTGCTTCGTCTTCTGCCTGTTTTTCTTTTTCGAGAACTGGCTCTACACCGCGACCTATATGGCCGACGCGCGAGCGCAGGTGCTGCCGCTGGTGACCACCGGCGACCCGGATTTTGTGGAGCACGATTGGTATGTCATTTTTTCGAGTCTTGGTGCTCTGAACCACGACACGCAGATCGCGTCCGTGGTGCGGGTGCTCGGCTGGTGCGGGATGATCGCAGCGGTAGGCTGGCTGGCCGCAAGAGCAAAAGCCGGAGGCAAGTGACATTGAGTGTCAATCGGCAATCGCAAATCGGCAATTGCAAATTCAACAATCAACATTCAACAATCATCAATCAATAATTTCCTACGGCACCCAATCCGCAATAAAGATATTCGTCTCATGCGGAGCCTTGGCATTGCGGTTCGACGCCCACACCAGCTTCTTGCCGTCGGGCGAGAACATGGGGAAGCCGTCGAACCCGGGGCTGTAGGTAACGCGCTCAAGGCCCGTGCCGTCGGGATTGATCAGCCACAGCTCGAAATTGCCCATGCCGCCGGTGGCGTGCGTCTCAGGATCGTAGTTGGACGAGAAAATAATCTTCTTGCCATCGGCCGTGAACGCCGGCCCGAAGCTGGCGGCGCCCAGGTTCGTGATCTGGCGCTTGCCGCTGCCATCAGCCTTCATGATCCAGATTTCGAGCGACGTCGGCCGGATCAGATTTTGCAGCAGCAGTTCCTTGTAATCGCTAATTTCTTTTTCGGTTTGCGGATGGTAAGCGCGATAGACAATCCATTTTCGATCGGGCGAGAAGGTCGGACCGCCGTCGTAGCCCAGTTCGTGCGTCAACTGCTTCACGTGTGTGCCGTCGGAGTCCATCGAGTAAATATCGAGATCGCCGTGGCGCAGGGAAGTGAAGACGATCTTCTTGCCATCGAGCGAGATCGTCGCCTCGGCATCGTAGCCGGGACTGGTGGTGAGTTGTTTCAGGTTCGAGCCATCAGGGTTGGCGGTGAAAATGTCATATCCGGAATACACGGCCCACACATAGCCCTTCGAAAAATCCGGACGCGGCGGACAATCAGGGCTGGCGAGGTGGGTCGACGAATAAAGAATCTTCTTGCTGTCAGGATAGAAGTAGCTGCACGTGGTACGTCCCTTGCTGGTCGAGACCATGTGCTGGTCGCTGCCGTCGGCGTTCATGATGAAGATCTGGTCGCACTTCACGTCGCCGTGCGACGACTGAAAAATCAGCTTCTTGCCGTCGGCGGAGAAGTAGGCTTCGGCATTCTGACCGCCGAAGGTCAGCTGATGCACATTGCGTAAATGTTTCTCCTGCGGCGTAGCCAGATCGGGGAGCGCGGAAGTCTGCGCGCGGGCAGCTGGCAGGGAGGCGACAGCGAAAACGGCAAACCAGAACGAAGGTTTCATAAACCGACGGCGGCTAGTGTAGCAAAGCCCACGCAAATCCGCGGAGTGCGTCCGCTACTTCCGAAAGTGATTGTGAATCGCTTCGGCTTGTGAGCGGGTTACCACCGCTGACAAGGCGGCGGCATCGGCCTGTTTCACTGCCTGCAGGCTGCCGAAATGTTCCAGCAGGCGTCGCGTCGTGCTGGTGCCCACACCCGGGATCTCCAGCAACTCGGTCGAGCGGTCGCGCATCTGGCGGCGCTTGCGGTGGAAGGTCACGGCGAAGCGGTGGGCCTCGTCGCGAATCAGCTGAATCAGGTGCAGCACGGGCGAGTGATGATCGAGTGCGATGGGATCCTTCTCCTGCCCGTAGACGTAGAGAATCTCTTCGCGCTTGGCGATGGCGGCCAGCGGCTGGTTGATGATCTCGAGCGATTCGAGGGCCTCGGCCGCCGCATGCAGCTGGCCCAGGCCCCCGTCGATCAGCACCAAGCTGGGCATGGGCTTCTTGTCCTTTTCGTTTTCCTGCAGCACACGCTTGTAGCGGCGCGTCACCACTTCGCGCATGGAAGCAAAATCATCGACTCCCTCGACGCTGCGAATAATGAACTTGCGGTAGTCCGACTTCTTCATCCTGCCGTCTTCCCAGACGACCATCGAAGCGACGGTCTCCGCCCCCTGAATGTGCGAGATGTCGAAGCACTCGATGCGTTTGGGCAGTTCCGGCAAGCTGAGCGCGTCCTGCAGTTCTTCCTGAATTTTGCGCGCGTTGGGCTTGAGTATGCGGAAGCGCTGGTCGTAAGACTGCTTGGCGTTATTTCCGGCCAGATCGATGAGCGAGCGCTTGTCGCCGCGCTGCGGAACGAGGATATGCACCCGTGTGGGGCGGGCACTCCTGTCCGCCTCTTGCTCGGAGAGGAGATCTTCGAGTTCTTCGCGGTCTTCGAAGTCGACAGGACTGTACAGGTTGCGCGGCACATAAGGCTGGCCGATGTAGAGCTGCTTGAGCAAGGCAGAGAAGAACTCGCCGGGATGAAAGTTACCCGCCAACCCCTTGTCATCCTGAGGACCGCGCTCTTTGCGGGCCGAAGGACCTATGGAGTCGCCGGTTGCATCGACGCTGCCGGCAGGGTGCACAGGTCCTTCGCTTCGCTCAGGATGACAATTCGAAGAGGGCTCTGATCCTCGATCCTCCGTCGTTAACTCCGGCAAATCTTCCCAGAAAAATTCTCGCCGGTCGACCATCTTGCCACCGCGCATGTGGAACAGATTCACCGCCAGCATGCCGTTCTCATAGTGATAGCCGAACACATCGGCGTCATCACCTTCGGCGGCGGCGATGCGCTGGCGCTCCTGCAGCTGCTCGACCGTCGAGATCAGATCGCGATAGCGCGCGGCACGCTCGTACTCCTGCGCGGCGGCGGCCTGCTCCATGCGCATGCGCAGAGATCGGCTCAGATCTGTCGGGCGGCCTTCCAAGAAAAGCTTCACGTCGCGGACCGCTTCCTGATAAATCTCCGGCGTCGTCAAATCCTTTACACAGGGCCCCAGGCAGCGCTTGATGTAGTACTGCAGGCACGGGCGGGGATGAAAGCGCGTCAGGTCAACCTTGCACGATGGGATCAGGAAGTTGCGGTGAATCAGATCGACGATGCGATAAGCGAGATTGGCAGGGAAGTATGGGCCGTAGTATTCGCTGCCGTCCTTGCGCAGGCGGCGGGTGACGTAGACGCGCGGCCAGCGCTCGCCCAGCGTCAGCTTCACGTACGGGTAAGTCTTGTCGTCGCGCAGCAAAATGTTGAAGCGCGGTTTGCGCTGCTTGATGAGATTATTTTCGAGCGCCAGCGCTTCCTTGTTGTTGGCGACGACGATGTAGTCGACGTCAACTGCCTCGCGCACCAGCGTGCCGGTCTTCGCGTCCTCCCAGCGGCCTTCGTGGAAGTAGCTGGCCACGCGGCTGCGCAGGTTTTTCGCCTTGCCGACGTAGATGACTTCGCCCTCGGCGTTTTTGTAGAGATACACGCCGGGCTCGGTGGGAATGGTGCGGATTTTCTGGAGAAGGTCCATGCGGGAATAGGTTCATTTTATGCGATTGCCCCGGAGCTCAAGATCTGGGTATGTGTTACAATATGTCTATATGAGTCACACATTAACAATTCGTCTTACAGATGAGCTTCTGGATTGGCTCAAGGAGACCTCGCGGGTCACGGGTATCCCAATGGGACGACTTGTCCGCGACCAGCTGGAGGCGGCCAAGAAAAGCGGCGGAAAACAGCGATTCCTGCGACACCTGGGAGCAATTCAAGGTCCGGGCGATCTTTCGTCGCGCAAGGGGTTCTCCAAAACATGAAGGGAATTGCCGATACCGGATTCATCGTCGCGGCCTCCAACCAGCACGACAATCACCACGCCTGGGCGCTCAATATCGCCCGGGCGGTAACCGAACCGCTGCTAACCTGTGAAGCCGTTCTGGCGGAGGCCGCATTCCATCTGAAGTCAAGCTCCGGCGTGCTGTCCCTGGTCGAAGACGAACTGTTGCGCGTAGCCTTTGATCTTTCGAAAAACCTGCCCGAACTGCGCGAGCTGGCTCGACGCTATGCAGATCGCACCCCGGACCTGGCCGATCTCTGCCTCATTCGGATGAGCGAGCTTCATCCCCGCCATGTGGTCATAACCGTCGATGAAAGTGACTTCCGCGTCTACCGGCGCAACAAGCGGGAAGCGATCCCACTGCTTTGTCCGCCTCGCGTGGTATGAAGGGGGGACTTGGCCACCGCGATACCCCTTGAAGGTCTAGCCGCGGGCGGTTCGGGTTTGAAGAACGTTCACTGCGGGCCAAAACTGAACTTAACTATTTCCCTGGTTTCGTTGGAGGCGGGCTGATACTTCCACTGCTTCACCGCCTGGACTACGGCATCAACCAGCACAGGGGGGCCACCCACGACTCGCACTTCTTTCACCGTTCCATCCGGCGCCACCAGCGCTTCCAGTTGCACGGTTCCGGTCAGCTTCAAGCGCGCGGCAATGTCGGGATAGTCGGGCGGAACGCGATGCTTCACGGGCCGCGCCCCTTCCTCCGGTGCGTTCGAGGCCGCGATGCGGGGAGGCGCGGAGGCAGTCTTGGCCAGCGTCAGAATTTTCGCGCTGAGATGGATCTGCGAACGGTCCAGCGCGTCCGCATTGACTTCGAAGCGGACGCTGCCATGGTCCCGGACCAGATTGATCATGCCGCCTTGCCGCAGAAAAGACTCGTCCTCGCCCACAAGAAGTACCCCCTGCGGGACGCTCTCGAGGACGGCATGGGCGCGCTTCTTGTCGGAGGCGCGAAAGAAAATGATGTGGCAGGACTTCATCTCCTCCGGAGAATTGACAGCCTTGGCCTCCGCCGGATGAGTCCCAATAACTTTTCCCGCAACCACGGCCTTCAGGACAGCGAGGAAGTCTTCGTCTCCCCCACTGACTCCGATCACCATGGGTGAAGGCCCGTCCGGCAAAGCGGAAGCGGGCCACTGCGCCACTTTGGCGAAATTGAGAAGATAGGCTGCCTTGACCTGGTCTTCCGTGACGGCCTGTTGTCCCAGAGTGGCGAGATGAAGCGCCAGAAGATGCAGGGCTAGAAGATGGAAAATTAAAAGTGCCAGACGGATGCTCCGGGCGGCCCCAGGCGGGGTGTGCCGGAGCGACGGTCCGTCTTGGCCCGAAAAGTGTGCGCTGCGCATCAAAACCTGCCGGTAAGTTTGATCCGGAAATTCCTTCCATCCTGCCGGATCGCATCTTCTGGATCTTCCGGACGGCCGGGGTTGAAGTACTTCTTGTCGAAGATGTTGTAAACGCTGGCGGAGACATCCAGGTGCTTCCCCAGCGTGTGTCCCAGCAGGGTGACGTTGAAGACGGAAAAACCGCTGACGGTGTTGCCGGCCAGGGTCTGGACCGGACTGGTGTATTGCGCGTCCAGGCTGGCGAAGAGGCGCTTCTGCATTACCGGGTAACTCAGGTTCAATTTACCCAGGTGCTGCGGAGAGTTGTTGAGGATCTGGTGAGTTGTGGGATCGTGCGCGTCCACGAAGCTGTAGCTTGCCCTGCCTTGCAGACCGCTGGCGGCTTGACCAGTTAACTCGACTTCCGCGCCGGTGGCTACCGCTTTGCCAGAATTGAGATAGACCTGGTTATTGTCGACCGGATTGGTCTCGAGCGAGATCAGATCGCGAATCGAGTTGCGGAAGACGCTGCCCGACAGCGTGAAATGCGGTCCAAGTCCTTGTTCCACCACTCCCTCGAAGCTGCTGATTTTCTCGGGTCCGAGGTGCGGATTATCGTCGTAGAAGGACCCGAAGTCGGGCCCGAGTTCATAGGGTTCGGGGGCGCGGAAGGCCGTGCCGTAAAGGAGTTTCAAGGCGGTTGGCCGGAAAAGATGGTAGATCAATCCCAGACGCGGATTCGTGGTTCCGCCAAAATTGGAATAGTGATCGTAGCGGATGCCGGCGCTCAAAGACAGCTGATGAGTGATGGCGAACTCATCCTGTCCATAGAGCGCCCAGATCACTGAGCTGAAGGGATCCGCGGTGAAAACGTTGCCGAAGTTGTTCCCCTGATCCTGACGCAGGTTGTCCGTGATCTCGGCGCCGAGCGTGATCTTGTGTTTCTCGAGCAGAGTTCGGCTCAATTGCGCCTCGCTATCCCACCAATTGCCCCGGAACGAGAAGGTGTCCACCGTGGTCGATCCGTCAGGCAGCCCGGTGGGCAAGACAACCGGCCCTTGCAGGCGGGATTGGTCATACGAAGTCCGAGCGGTCAGGCCCCAGTTCTCGCCAACGGAATGCTGGTAGCTAAGATCGAAGTATTGGTGATAGTCGCGATTGAGAGTGCGGGGATCATTGAACACAGCGCCGAAATATCCGGTCGGGACTCCCTTGTCGCGAGCGCTGAACAATCCTTGCAGCGTAAATCCCCGAAAGCTGACCGTGGCCAGGATATGTTGAAAGCTTTCGAAGTCCATGTTGCGTGCGATTCCGTTGTCGGTCGCAGGACTGTTGAACTGGGGAAAGAAGAGAGTCTGTCCCGCGCTGCCGTGGAAGGTGCCGGAGAGCAACAGGTCTACGCCTTTGTACTGCCCGCCGTAACTGGCTCGTCCTTCGTACGTGCCAAAACTGGCCGGCGCAACAGAAACCTCGAAGCCTTTCAGCTGCGGTGACTTCCGGGTAATCACGTTGATGACAGCAAAGAACGCATCGGCGCCGTAGAGGGATGAACTGGGCCCGCGGATGATTTCCACGCGCTCGATCAGATCAACATCCACCAGGAATTCCGGCCCGATCATAGTCTGGCCCAGAACGTTGTTGTTGGTGCGGTGACCGTCGATCAAGACCAGGACGCGAGTGTTCCAGTCACCCAGGCGTCCGAAGCCACGCACACCCACGAAGGTGTAGTCACGGTCGTAGGTAATGTAAAAGCCGCGCACCGTCTCCAGGATGTCGGAGAGTGTGCGGTAACCGTATCTCTGGATCTCGTCGGCGGTGATGACGGTGACGGAGGAGGGCGCGTCACGGATGCTCTGCAGATGTTTGGAAGCGCTGTACACCTGGATGTTGCCGAGTTCCTCAAGGCTGACCGTGCCCAGGTCGCCGGATGGGTCGTTGGCGGTATTCTGCGTATCCCGGGCCGCGTCCTGTGCACGAGCTGCCGCAGCCAATGAAAGAAGCGCGAATAAGAGAAACGTAATAATCCACGACCTGACGGCGTCGCCCCGGCCTGCTAGAGTACCGAGCCGCCCAGGCAAAGCGCGGCGAGGCGAGGGCGCGACCCAAATCATTCCGGCGATACTCAACGGAGCCTCCCCAGAGGTGCTGCGCGCGAGTTCCGGCGTGGTGCGTGGGCAGCACTCTCTATGGGTCATCTTCGGCAGGAGTAAGGCTCTTCTCCAGTCGGCTGCGGAGCAAGAAGTGGATCCGGGCGCCCGATCTGAGCCTCGCCGTATAAAATTTCCATTCCGGCGTGTGTGGATTGCGTTGCGTTACCGGCGGCGCAGCGGTCGGACCACGCATCTGGACTTCCGCAAGCCGTTGAAAATCGGTATACTTACAGCGGAAGGTTTTAATACCCGACACTGGCATTTGCCGTGCACAAGTCAAGGTCGGGACTTGTAAGCAGTCAGCCTCCCAGGGCCTCAAGGATTGCAAATTCGTGCGCAGGGCAATGTAAGTCAACCCAGGGCGCGCGATAACAGGATTGATGAAGGAGCCTCACCTTATGAACCGCACTTCGTTAGTGATTTGTCTGGCAGCCAGCATGGTGGCCACCGTCGGCTGCTCCAGCAAGAATTATGTGAAACAGCAGACGACGCCACTGATCAACAAGACCAACGAACTCGACGACCTCACCGCGAAGAACACCAAGGACATCAAGGACGTTGACGCGCGGGTACAGGCCAGCCTGGCTGAGGTGAACTCGAAGACCGACGCGGTCGAGCAGAAGGCGACGACTGCCGGCCAGAATGCCGCGCAGGCGCAGCAGGTGGCTGACGCAGCCAACACGCGCGTGGGCGTGCTGACCAACACGGTCGCCAACCTCGATAACTATCACCCCGTGGCTGAGACGTCAGTGAAATTCGCCTTCAACAAAGATAATCTGACGCAGAAGGCCAAGGACGCGCTCGACCAGCTGGCGGGCGGTATCGCTTCGACCAAGGGCTACATCATCGCGCTCGAAGGCGGATGCGATTCGGTCGGACCGGCGGACTACAACTACGATCTGAGCCAGCGCCGCGCCAACTCGGTAATTCAGTATCTGGCGTCGAAGTACAACGTGCCGGCGCACAAGATTTACGTGATCGGTCTGGGCAAAGACAAGCCGGTGGAATCGAATAAGACCTCGGCTGGCCGTGCCGATAACCGCCGCGTGGATGTGCGCCTGATGACCAACACGGTCGGCGACACTACGCCGGCGACTCCGACGACGACGACCGGCAGCAATCCGTCGTCGATGTAAGAAAGGAAGCGCGCCAAACGCGCGGGTTGCTGCGTCGCAAAGGACGCGACGCCTCGCGCGGCGCGCTCAGGTCCTTCGCGAGACCAAGAGCGTCTCGCTCAGGATGACAAGAGAGTTTACCCTCCTCCCCGGAGGACTTCGCCAACCAGGCCGCTCGATGCCTCCCCCTGAGCGGCCTGTTTTTTTTGCTCTGAGCCCTTGGCTTGGCTCGCACCACACTCAGCCTCGGGGTTGAGGGGTAGAATAGTTTCATGCGTGGTTTCTCTCTTGCGCTGCTGCTTGGCTGTTGCATAGGAGCTTGGGCGCAGAGTTCTCCTTCCTCGAGCCCGACGCAGGGCACTTCTTCTCCTGCGAACTCGCAGGTGCCGGATGCCCCCGCCGGCGTTCCCAAGCCGAGCCCGGCCATGCCGCCGCCGAATCAGCCTCCGCCACGTTCTGACAGCGTCGATGCGTCGGCCCTGAGTGAAGAGCAGGGAGTCAGCTCCAGCAAAGACACACAGGTTGATCTGAGCCCTCCGGCTGGCGACGACCAGGCGCATCCCAGAAGTTCGGACGTGCTGACGGACGCGGAAGCGGGCGGCGACGTCGGCGAGGTCCATCCCTGGAACCCGCACAAGGCGGCCAAGGACGTCGAGGTGGGTGACTTTTACTTCAAGCGCAAGAACTACCGCGCTGCGGAGGATCGCTATCGCGAAGCCCTGCTCTACAAGGACAACGACGCGATGGCAACCTTCCACCTGGCGGAGTGCCTGGAGAAGTTGAGCCGGCCCGTGGAAGCCCGTGAGGAATACGAGAGCTATCTGCGGATCCTGCCCCACGGCCCCGAAGCCGAAAAAGCGCAGAAGGCGATTGAGCGGCTGAAAGAACCTTCCGCCCAGATGAAGCCGGCGCAGTAGAGCAATACCAGCGGGTAGACGCTGCCCATCCGGCTGAAATACTACAACTCATTCCGTAAATGGTGTGGGGAAGGGCGCGGCTTCAGTCGTGCCGTCAGGGGCCGCATTAATATGAGCTTTAGCCCCTGCGGTGAGCGGTTCTCCTCCCCTGGTTTTATTTGTGGGACGAGTTCTAGCGTCTTGCCCCGAGCTTTGGTTTCCTCTTGCTGTTCCCATCGCCGTTTCCCACGCGGCTTTGTTTGCCCTCGCCGAGAATCAAGGTCTGAGGCCACTTCGGGCCGGAGTGGGCGATGCCCTTCGTGCGCTCGGCGGCCTCGAGAATCGCGTCGAAGACGTCGAGGCAGGAGTACACCGTCTGGGTGCGCAGCGGACCTTCGAAACGGCCGCGGATGATCAGCATGGCCGTGCCGTGCATCAGCGACCACAGGGCGAGCATCAGGCGTGTGTGCTGGCGCGGAGTTCCACCGATCTGCCCGGCCACGCGCTCTCGTATGAGATTGAACGAGGGCCAGCTCTCGTGCAGGGAAGGCGGCCGCGCCACTCCATCGAACAGCACCTCGTAGGCGTGGCTGTGGGCGAGGGCGAATTCCACGTGACATTGCACGGCCTGGCGCAGGGTGCGGGTGCGGCTGAGGGCGGCGAACAGGTCGCGGCGGGTCTGCAGGCGCAGGGCGCGCAGAATGTCGTCGCGGTCGCGGTAGCGTTCGTAGACGGTAGGGGTGGTCGTGCCGGCGGCCTTGGCCACGGCGCGCATGGTGAGGGTTTTTTCCCCGCCCCGGGCCCACAGGCGCGAGGCGGCGTCGAGGATGCGTTGCTCCAGGGCGGGATCGGGTTGTCGAGGCACTTTCTCTCCAGGGGCTAGAGGATCGCCGCGTGAAATCGAATTAATTACTTGCACTGCGTTTCATTAACACTGTATACTTATTGCCACGTAGCAACAACTGACGGCCTCGCAGGTGGCTTCTGCCGGAACCCAACGAGTGGCAGTTCTCCCCAAATGGTTCCCGGATTCCACCTGCGTACATTTCATCACAATCGAGGAGCGGTAGATGGTATCTGCAGTGAAGAAGCAAATTGACGTTGTCCGCCTGACCGCGGACCTGGCCGCCGCCAAGGTGGAACTTCTGAGCGCGCAATGCGCCGCGGACCGCATTCGTCTGCAATATTCCCCCCAGGACATCGTGACCTTCGGCGAGCGGCAAACTCTGGAGCAATCCATCGCTTCCGCCGAGGCGGTGTACCGCTTTTTTTCCCAGATCGGAGCCCAGATCAAGAATGCTCAAGAACCGGGCCGTGGGAAGGAGTAGCGCGCTCCACGGCCTCCGGTTCTTCGAGGTGCTAACGAATTACTCGCCGCAACCGGGGCCAGTCTACTTCTCCACCCGGATGAATTCGCCGGTGGAAGCATTGACGGCAACCGTCAGCTTGGCGGTGTCGCGGGTGGCGCCGTAGATGACGTGCCAGACCAGTTCGTTGGTGTTGTGGTTCCAGTCGCACACGTAAGACACGGGCGTGTCCGGCGCCGACTCCAGGATCTTCTCGCCGCCGTGTTTTTGCGCGGTGGCCAGGGCCTGATCGGAGTCGATCTTCAGGAAGGCCATGTCGAAAACCTTGGTCGAGGCGTTCGTCGGGCTGTAGCTGTCCTCGATGCCGGGATTGACGCCGCGTTCGGGGGCGCCGTTGGCCGCGCTGCCCGACCACACATAAGACTTGGTGGTGCGGTGTGTGTCGGAGGCGAAGCTGCCCCGCCACTCCGCCCACTTGCCGTCGTGTCCGTTGCCGTCGGTGGTGACGATCGATTCGATGCGATAAGGTTTGGCATCCGGCGCCCAGCCGCGCGCGGTCACGTAGGCCTTCTGGAAGGCGGACCGCGCCGTGATGAGATCGGGAGCTTTGACTTCAGGCTTGGCCGGCTCTGCCGGCTTTCCAGAATCCGAAGAGCACGCCGCCAGCATCGCGAGAAGCGCCAGTGTGAGAACGGCGGAACAGCAAGCGTACATCGTCCCAAACGAGATTCCTTCCCGGTCGCGAGCGCGCCGGTCGTAACCAGCCGTTTTCATTGGCATCCTTCCTGTTATAAGGTTATTGGTTTATGGCCGCGCAACATTCTACCCGAAGCGGCGGAAAAGGCTAAGTCACGCCCGTGGATCCTCAACTCCAAACCTTGCGGCAAGCGATCGCGTCTGCGATCGACGGATTGACGACGGAGCAAATGAACTGGCATCCGCCCGGCAAGTGGTGCACGGCGGAAGTTCTGGAGCACCTGTATCTGACCTACACCGGAACCACGAAGGGATTCTCGCGCGTCGACGAGGCCGGGAAACCGCTGGCAACGCGCGCCACGTGGGTGCACCGCGGGCGGGCGTTAGTGGTGACTGGGCTTGGCTACTATCCGTCGGGCAGGCAGGCGCCGGCGGCAGCGCGTCCGCGCGGCCTGCCGCAGGACACGGTTCGCGGGGAGATTCTGGCCAGAATCTTTGAAATGGATAACGTGATCGGCCGTTGCGAAGAGAAGTTTGGAGCGCGCCACAAGTTGCTGGACCATCCCATCCTGGGGCCGCTCAATACCCGGCAGTGGAAGAAATTTCACCTGCTGCACGGCCTGCATCACGTGAAGCAGATTCGGCAGCTGCGGGAGAGCGCGGGTGCTTCGTTCAGGTGAACGAGACCGAGCCGTGGGTGGGAGCACTCCGCCCAATTTCGATTTCCACCTGTTCGTCCGCGTCGCTTTATA
>Ga0116224_10001789_pt1 | contig 13166 bp, 12 predicted proteins | sample Sb_taG_9_FD_89699 | JGI IMG/M metagenome (GOLD analysis project Ga0116224, IMG submission 89699) | Peat soil microbial communities from Weissenstadt, Germany - Sb_50d_b_LC metaG | ecosystem: Environmental > Terrestrial > Soil > Wetlands > Peat | place: Germany: Weissenstadt | collected 2010-09-21 | reverse complement strand
GACGGGGCCCGACATCGCCGACCAGATGGAGGCCTGGTTCGACAGCGGTGCGTGCGACGGCTTCGTCGTCGCGGCCACCCACTCACCGGGTGCCTACGAGGACGTCGTCCGCCTCGTCGTGCCCGAGCTGCAGCGGCGCGGTGTGTTCCGGACCCACTACACCGGGGCGACGCTGCGCGAGCATCTGGGGCTTGCGCGCCCCGCCTCCGCCCGCAGTGACTGAGCCACGCCGGCCCCTCGAGGGCCTCCGCGTGATCGACGCCGCCACGCTGGCCGCGGGACCGATGGTGGCCACGGCGTTGGGCGAGTTCGGCGCGGACGTCATCAAGGTGGAGCAGCCGGGCGTCGGCGACCCCTTGCGCACCTGGGGCGAGGCCAAGGACGGCATCGGCCTCTTCTGGAAGAGCCTGAGCCGCAACAAGCGCTGTGTCACGCTCGACCTCAGGGGCCCCGACGGCCAGGAACTGTTCCACCGGTTGCTCGACGTCAGCGACGTGGTCGTCGTGAACAACCGCCCCAGCGCCCTGGCCACGTGGGGCCTCGACTTCGAGTCGGTGCACGAGGCCCATCCCCGCCTCGTGATGCTCCATGTGAGCGGCTACGGCCGGGGCGGTCCCGCCAGCGACCGCCCGGGGTTCGGCACCTTGGCCGAGGCCATGAGCGGCTTCGCCCACATCACCGGCCAGCCGGACGGCCCCCCGACGCTCCCGCCCTTCTTCCTGGCCGACGGCGTGGCGGCCCAGTCCGCCACCTTCGCGGTGATGATGGCGCTGTACCACCGCGACCTTCACGGCGGGGGCGGCCAGCTGGTCGACGTCAATCTGGTGGAGCCGCTCGCCCGTCTGATCGAGACGGCAACCCTGGCCTACAGCCAGCTCGGGATCGTCCCCGGCCGCGTCGGCAACATGCTCCCCGCCAGCGCGCCGCGCAACGCGTACCAGACCTCGGACGCCAGGTGGGTCGCCATCTCCAGCGCATCGCCGAACATCGCGGTGCGCCTGTACCGTGCCATCGACCGGTCGGACCTGGCGGAGGACCCCCGCTACGTGGACCCGGTGCAGCGCCAGGCAAACGCGTTGGAGATCGACGCGCTCGTCGCCCGGTGGATCGGCGAGCGGACGCTGGACGAGGTCATGGCGGTGTTCGAGCGGGCCGAGGTGGCGGCGGCGCCCGTCTACGACGCGCAGCAACTGCTCGCCGACGAGCACCTGCGGGCGCGGGGTTCCTTCGTCGAGGTGGACGACCCCGACTTCGGGACCATGACCGTCCAGGCACCCGTGGCCATCCTGAGCGAGACGCCGGGCGGGATCGACCATCTGGGTCGGGCTCTCGGCGCGGACAACGACGCCGTCTACGGTGGCCTCCTCGGCCTGGACGCCGAGCGACTGGACGCGCTGCGGGCGGCCGGCACCATCTGACCCCTGGACGAAGGAGGCATCGTGCGCGCACCTCGAGCCCGACGTTCCGAGCTGGCCACGCCGGCGAGCAGCGAGCGCATGTGCGAGAAGGCGCCATCGGCGGGGGCCGACCTGGTGTTCCTCGACCTCGAGGACGCCTGCGCGCCGTCGGCCAAGGAGTCGGCCCGTGCGACCGCCGTCGGGGCGCTCACCGGGCAGGACTGGGGGCGGACGGTGCGGGCCGTGCGGATCAACGGCATCGAGACCCCCTGGTGCCACGGCGACATCATCGAGGTGGTCACCGGCGCACGGGACGCGCTCGACGTGTTGATCGTGCCCAAGGTGCGGACCGCCCGCGACGTGTGGTGGGTCGACGTGCTGCTCGGCCAGCTCGAGTCGAAGCTCGGCCTGGTGCGGCCGATCGGCCTGGAGGTCTTGATCGAAGAAGCCGAGGGGCTGGCCAACGCGCTCGAGATCGCGAAGGCGAGCCCACGCGTCGAGGCACTCATCTTCGGGGCCGGCGACCTCTCGGCGTCGCTGCACGCGCGGGTCGACGGCAACTTCGACCCCGTCGTCCCCTACCCGGGCGACTTCTGGCACTTCGCCCGCGTCCAGGTGCTCACCGCGGCGCGGGCTGCCATGATCGACGCCGTCGACGCGCCCTATCCCGCCTACCAGGATCCCGAGGGCTACCGGCAGGTCGCGCTCCAGGCGAGCGCGCTGGGATACGACGGCAAGTGGGCCATCCACCCCGGCCAGGTGCCCATCGCCAACGAGGTGTTCTCCCCGACGGCCGAGGAGATCGAGGACGCCAGGCGGTCGTTGGAGGGCTACCGCGAGGCCGAGGCCGGCGGCGTCGGGGCCATTGGGCGCGACGGCAGGCTGGTCGACGCCGCCCATATGCGCCTGGCCGCCAACACGCTGCACAAGGCGTCGCAGGCGGGAGCACCCGCCGATCCCGAGGCGTAGCGGCATCCCCGCCTCCCCTTGAGGGCGTGGTTCGAGTCGAGTATTCTCCGACGTGAGAATGTAGTTCTCCACCTCGATCGAGGGTCTGGGGATCGCAGCGCGGGGAGGAGAACCCATGAGCGACTTCGACGGCATCGACTTCTTCCGAGGGAACGAGCTGGTCGCCGATCCCTACCCCTATTTCGAGCACCTCCGCTCGCAGTGTCCCGTGCAACGAGAGCCCCATCATGGGGTCGTGATGGTGACCGGTTACGACGAGGCGGTCTCCGTCTACACGGACGCCACCACCTTCTCGTCGTGCAATGCGGTCACCGGACCGTTCCCCGGCTTCCCCGTGCCGCTCGTGGGCGACGACGTCAGCGAGCTCATTGCGCAGCATCGCGACGAGTTGCCCTTCAGCGACCAGCTCACGGTGATGGACCCGCCCAAGCACAAGGCGCACCGGGGCATGCTGATGCGCCTCATCACGCCGAAGCGGCTCAAGGAGAACGAGGACTTCATGTGGCGGTACGCAGACCGCCAGATCGACGAGTTCGCGGCGAGTGGGGAGTGCGAGTTCATCAGGAGCTACGCCGGCCCCTTCACCTTGTACGTGATCGCCGACCTGCTCGGCGTGCCCGAGTCCGACCACGAGTGGTTCCGCCAGGAGCTCCAGGGCGGCCACCGCCCGGAGACGCAGGGTCTCGGCAGCACCGGCTCGGGCTCGCTCAGCCACACGCCCTTGGAATTCCTCTACGACCGGCTGACGGACTACATCGAGGACCGCAGGCGTGAGCCCCACAACGACGTGTTGACCGGGTTGGCGACGGCATCCTTCCCGGACGGGTCGACGCCCGAGGTCATCGACGTCGTGCGGGTGGCGGCCAACCTGTTCTCCGCCGGGCAGGAGACGACGGTCCGGCTCCTCGCTGCTGCGCTCCAATTGATCGGCGAACGTCCAGACCTGCAGCAGCTGCTGCGCGAGGACCGCGCCTGCATCCCGAACTTCGTTGAAGAGGTCCTGCGGATGGAGGGCCCGGTCAAGGGTGACTTCCGCCTCAGCCGCACCGCGACCACCGTGGGAGGCGTGCCGATCCCGGCCGGAACGACGCTCATGGTCGTCAACGGCGCCGCCGGGCGCGACCCGCGGCGGTTCGAGGAGCCGGACGAGTTCCGGGTCGACCGGGAGAACGCGAAGGAGCACCTCGCTTTCGGGCGTGGGCCACACGCCTGCCCCGGAGGGCCGCTCGCCCGTGCCGAGGCGCGCATCAGCCTCGAGCGGCTCCTGGCGCGGCTGGGGGACATCGCGATCTCCGAGGCGAAGCACGGGCCCGCCGGCGACCGCCACTACGAGTACGCGCCGACCTACATCCTGCGCGGCCTGCAGCGGCTGCACCTGGAGTTCACCCCGATCGGCTGAGACGGTCGCGGCGCAGGCGGGCGGCCCCGGCCCGTGGGACACCGAGCGGAAACGCTCTTCTCATTTCCTGAGAGTAGTGATATCATCAGGTGCGTCGACGAACCCTGCGATGAGAGGACGTGGTCATGGCACGTTGGCCCAAGCCACCCGAAGGGAGCTGGACCGAGCACTTCGGGCTCGGCACCGAGCCCATCTCCTACGAGGACTCCATCTCGCCTGAGTTCTACGAGCTCGAGCGCGAGGCCATCTTCAAAAGAGCGTGGTTGAACGTGGGCCGGGTCGAGCAGTTGCCCCGCAACGGCAGCTACTTCACCAAGGAGATCGCTGTGGCGCGCACCTCTGTCGTCGTGGTGCGGGACAAGGAGGGCCAGGTGCGAGCCTTCCACAACGTCTGTCGTCATCGTGGGAACAAGCTGGTGTGGACCGACTATCCCCAGGAGGAGTCGAATGGCGTGTGCCGCCAGTTCGTCTGCAAGTACCACGGGTGGCGCTACGACCTCGACGGCTCGTTGTCGTTCGTCCAACAGGAGCAGGAGTTCTTCAACCTTGACAAGGACGACTACGGCCTGGTCCCGGTTCACTGCGAGGTGTGGGCGGGCTTCATCTTCGTCAACCTCGCCAAGGAGCCCGAGCAGAACCTGCGGGACTTCCTCGGCCCGGTGGTCAGCAAGCTCGAGAACTACCCCTTCCACCTGCAGAGCGAACGGAGGTTCTACCGCGCCACGGTGAAGAGCAACTGGAAGCTCTACATGGACGCCTTCCAGGAGTTCTACCACGCGCCCGTCCTGCACGCGAAGCAGACACCCCCCGACTGGTCGATCGCCGCGCAGCAAGCCGGGTTCGAGGCTCCCGCGTACACGATCGATGGTCCGCACCGCGTCGTGAGCACCGCCGGCGTCCACCCGTGGAACCTGGAGCCCAACATGCTCAAGCCCATGGAGCTGATCACACGGAGCGGACTCTTCGGTCCGTGGGACGCGCCCGATCTGGGATACGAGCAGAAGGACGCGGGCATCAACCCGGCCGGATGCGATCCGTGGGGGCTCGACTCGTTCCAGATCTTTCCGAACTTCGTCATCCTCGTCTGGGGCCAGAGCTGGTACCTCACGTACCATTACTGGCCGACGTCGCACAACACCCACGTCTTCGAGGGCACGCTCTACTTCGTCCCACCCAAGAATGCCCATGAGCGCGTGGCGCAGGAGATCGCGTCGGTCTCGTTCAAGGAGTACGGTCTCCAGGACGCCAATACCCTCGAGGCGACGCAGACAATGCTCGAGTCACGCGTGCTCGAGCGCTTCCCGTTGAACGACCAGGAGGTGCTGTGCCGCCACCTGCACCAGGTGGCGGCCGACTGGGTGGACGACTACAAGAAGCAGCACGCGGAGGTATGACGCGGATGGCCGAGGCGCTGTTGCCCCCCGAATTCTCCGAGCTGGAACCGTTCGCCCCCGCGTGGTGCCTGGCCACCGAGCCCGAGCGGTTCGCCCAGCGAATGGCCAGCGGCATGGACGAGATGCAGGCGTTCTACGACGCCATCACGCCGCGGGCCGAGGAGGCGATGACCTACTGCGACAGGTTCGCCCTCGACGACCTGCCCGCAGACGCGCAGAACCTGCTGCACCTCCTGTACTCCATGGTCATGGTCTCGTTCCCCGTGGAGTGCTGGGGGCAGCCCCGCGTGCCGGACACCGGCGCCGCCTACCTGGACCTCGTGGTCGAGCCCGGTCCCTGACCGGGCTCGGGCTCACATCGCTTCGTACTCGACGGTCACGGCCTGACCACGGGGCAGGCCCTGGCAGGTGAGGATCCAGCCCTCCTCGACCTCGTCGGGCGTCAACGCGTTGTTCACCCGCATGGTGGCGGCCCCTTTCTTCAAGAACGCCATGCAGGTGGCGCAGTTGCCGGACTCGCACGAGAACGGCGGCCGCAGGCCGCTCCGCCGTGCGGTCTCGAGCAACGTGTCGCCAGGCTGGTAGGGCGTCACCACCGTCTTGCCGCCGAGGATCACGGTCACCTCGTCCGGCGCATCCGCCGGGACCTCGGCCGGCGTGGCCACCGCCGCCGCGTCCTTCTCCTGCTGCTCCACCAAGAAGCGCTCCATGAAGACCCGGTCCTGCTCCACGCCCAGACCCTCCAGCGTCGACGCCACGAGATCCATGAACGGACCCGGTCCGCAGATGTAGACGTCGGCCTCGAGCTCACCCGCCACGAAGTCGACGATGGACTCCCGGGTCAGGAACCCACCCTCGGAGTCGAAGTGCCGGCGGACCGCCAGCCGGTCGAGGTGGCGGGCGCACAGGCTCGCGAGCGCATCGCCGAAGATCACCGACTCACGATCGCGGTTGGCGTAGAGCAGCCGCACGGAGCGCGCCGTCGTCGAGAGAACGTGCTTGGTGATCGACATGACCGGCGTGATGCCGCTGCCACCACAGAGGCCCAGGATGGGGCGCCCGGTGCCCTGCGGGCAGAACACGCCGGCAGGCTTGGTCACCTCCAGCGCGTCTCCCTCCGAGAGCTCGTCGAGGAACCAGTTGGAGACGAGCCCGCCGGCCACGCGCTTCACGGTGACGGTCAGGTCGCGGTCGGTCTCGGGGGCGCTCGACATCGAGTACGAGCGCAGTTGCTCGTCACCGTCGACATGCACGCGGAAGGTGCAGAACTGCCCGGGCTGATACCGGAAGGTCTCCCGCAGGTCGTCGGGGATGTCGAGGACGAACGAGCTTGCGTCGTCTGTCTCGCGCACGACCTGCTTGACCCGGAGCGTGTGATAGCCGTGGTCCCGCAGGACGGGTTTGTCGCTCACGGCGCCGTCGGGAGCCTCAGGCCGGTGTCGGCGTCGGCCAGGCCACCGACTTCATCTCGAGGTACTGATCGAACCCCGCGAGCCCGTTCTGCCGGCCGATGCCGCTCTGTTTGAAGCCCCCGAAGGGGATGTCGGCCTGCCCGATCGGCATACCCCCGTTGACGGCCAAGGTCCCCGTGCGGATGCGCGCCGCGACGCGCAGCGAGCGTTCGAGCGAACCGGAGAACACACCGCCCGAGAGCCCGTACACGCTGTCGTTCGCGATCCGGACGGCATCGTCGTCGTCGTCGTCGAAGGGGATGGCGACGAGGACCGGCCCGAAGATCTCCTCCTGGGCGATCGTCATGGAGTTGTCCACATCGGTGAAGAGGGTCGGCTCGACGTACCAGCCCTGCGGGAGATGGGCCGGGCGGCCGCCGCCCAACGCCAGGGTCGCCCCCTCCTGCACGCCTTTCTCGACGTAGCCGAGCACGCGGTCCCGCTGCTTGGCCGAGATCAACGGGCCCATGAGGACGTCGGGCCGCTGGGGGTCCCCGTAGGCGACCGAGGACAGCGTGGCCCGCAGGATCTCCACGCCTTCCTCGTAGCGGGACCGGGGGAGGAGCATGCGCGTCTGAATCGCGCAGCCCTGGCCGCCGTGGAAGCACACCTGGATCCCCGACGGCACCGACGTCGCGAAGTCGGCGTCGTCGAGCACGATCGTGGCCGACTTCCCGCCGAGCTCGAGGAAGACGCGCTTGAGGGTGGCCGCGCCCTTCTCCATGATGCGTTTGCCGACGGCCGTCGATCCGGTGAACGAGATCAGGTCGACCTTCGGCGAAAGGGTCAGTTCCTCCCCGACGAGGTGGTCGGACGACGTCACGACGTTGAGGACGCCCGGGGGGAACTCGGTCTGCTCGGCGACGAGGCGGCCGAGTCGGGTGGCGTTCCAGGGCGTGTCGGGCGCCGGCTTGAGGACCACCGTGTTGCCGGTGGCCAGGGCCTGCCCGAGCTTGTTCAGCGTCACCTCGACGGGGAAGTTCCACGGGACGATCGCTCCGACGACGCCGACGGGCTCCTTCCAGATCTGGCGCGCGTTCTGCGTCCCCCGCCGATCGACGACCCGGGGCAGGTCGGTCCTCCACGCGAACTCGTCGATCAGCTTCACCGGGTAGCGGAGCGCACCGTCCAGCGGGATGTCCAACTGGTTGGCATGGGTGGTCATGCGGGGGCAGCCGACCTCGAGGATGAGCTCCTCGCGCAGCGCCTCTTGCTCCCGTTCGAGGGCCGCCTGCAGCTGGGTGAGGCATTCCGTGCGCCGGGCGCGGTTGGTTGACCAGTCGGTCTCGTCGAAGGCCCGCCGCGCCGCGTCGATGGCCCGGTGCATCTCGTCGTTGGACGCGTCGGCCACCTGGCCGATCGTCTCCTCGGTCGCCGGGTTGACGTTGTCGAACGTCCGGCCCGAGTCGGCCTCGATGAGCCTGCCGTCGACCAGCATCCTCGCTTCGTGGTCAGCCCCTGTCGTCACTGCCTCTCCCTCACGCTCCGTGCTTGGTTTCTCGCCCACCGGAAATTGGATTATCAAAAAGTGCGACAATCATAATCGAGGCAACCCCTCCCCGCTCGGGTGGTCACGGGTGTCCCGACGCTCAGAGCGGCAGCACGGGCGGGAGCGTGCCGCTGCGCAGCACCTCGGCACCGAGCTCGGCCGTGAGGACGGTCCCCGCCCCGAGGACCTGGTCGAGCACCATCGTCCGTCGGTAGTAGCGGTGAAAAGGGTGCTCCGTGGTGAACCCGATGCCCGCGAGCACCTGCTGGCAGTGCCGGGCAGCGGTGCGGGCCCCCCGGCCGGCGGAGGACTTGGCGATCGATGCGCTCACGGGCGACGGTTCGTCCCACGCGGCGGCCAAGAGGGCGGCTGCCGCCTCTATGGCCACCAGGCTGTCGGCCAGCCGGTGCCGGACCGCCTGGAAGGTGGCGATGGGCTGCCCGAACTGGATGCGCTCCAACGCGTGCGCGCGGGCCAGCCCCAGCATGGCCCGTGCCGCCCCCACCAGCTCGTGGCCCAGGGCGAGGTGCCCGAGGGACACGGCGGTCGTCCAGTCGACCGGCCCGCCCGGTTCGGCACCGTGCGCCGCCACGTCGCCGTCCAACTCGAGCATCCCGAGCCCGGGGTCGATGCCGCCGACCGCACGGCGAGAGAGCTCAGAGGGCGGCAGCGCCACCGCAGTGTGCCCGTGGTCGGTTCCGGCGACGACGAGGACGGTCTCCGAACGGTCGAGATCGGACGTCGCGAGGCCGCGCACCACACAGCGGTCGTCCTGCAGCCGGCCGGGGGCGTCGCGCGTCCGCAGCAGGGGCAGCAGCACGGTCGTCGGACGATCGCCCGGACCCAGACCGAGGCCGACGAGAAGGAGCTGGCTGAGCGCCGAAGAGGTGACGTTTGCCGCACCCTGGCACTCGAAGAGCACCGAGACCGCGCGACGCCGGTCCTCCGCCAGGGCGTCGCGCCAGCCGAGGCCGGCGAGCGCGGCGTCCAGCGCCGCACCGCTGCCCGAGTCGGTCGCACGACGGATGCCACGCTCGAAGAGTTCGAGCTCGGCGCCTTCCATCAGCGGTCCCCCCCGAGCTCGAGGAGCCGCCGGGCGATGATGTTGCGCTGGATCTCCGCGCTCCCGCCGTAGATGGTCGCAGCGCGCGAATAGAGGAACTCCGAACGCCACCGCCGGCTCACTGCGTCGTCCGCGCCGGCCAGGTCCGCACCGAGGCCCTCAGCGACGAGGTCGAACACGGCCTGCTCGGCCGTCGCCACGAGGACCTTGTCGACGGAGGTCTCGGGACCCAGCTTGTCGCCGGCCGCGAGCCGCCGTTGGGTCGAGCGCGACCGGGCCCGGAAGGCCCACAGCAGCTCGGTGACCTCGCCGACGGCGCTCGGGTGGAGCGCGCCCGGGGGTACGGCGGAGATCAGCTGTTGCAGCCGCCGCTGCAGATAGGCCGCCCGGTGCCACAGCGCCGTACTCCGCTCGTAGGGCAGCAGGTCCATGGCAATCGACCAGCCGCCGTCCACCTCGCCGAGCAGTCGGTCGAGCGGCACCATGACGTCGTCGAAGAAGACCTCGCAGAACTCCTGCGCACCGTGCATCGTCTCGATCGGACGCACGGTGATGCCGGGGCTGTCCATGTCGACGAACAACGCGGTGATCCCATGGTGCGCCGATTCCGGCGTTCCCGTCCGCGTCAGGAGGACGCAGCGGTGGGCGTACTGCGCCAGGCTCGTCCAGACCTTCTGGCCCTTGACCCTCCAGCCGTCGTCGGTCTGCGTGGCGCGGCACATGAGGGAGCCGAGGTTGCTCCCCGCATCGGGCTCCGAGAAGCCCTGGCACCAGACTTCGTCGCCCCGCAGGAGCCGCGGCACCATGGCAGCCGCCAGTGCCTCGGGCGCGTAGTCGATCATCGTCGGCGCCAGCACCTCGGGCATGGAGTAGATGCCGGGCTCGACGAGGTCTCGGGCGGTGAGTGCCTCGCCGAGGTAGGCACGGAGCAGTGAGGAGCCGCCGAGCCCGCCCACGCGCTCGGGCCAGCCCATCCGCATGAAACCCGCATCGAAGGTCAACCGTTTGACCTTGTTGAGGTGGTCCATCTGTTCGTCCAAGGTTCCGCTCCCGCCGTAGGTGGGCGCGAGCTCGCCTTCGTGCTCGCCGAGCCAGTCGTCCAACGCCACCTTGAAGGCTTCGAGCTCCATCAGGGCTCTCTAACCGGCCGGGTCGGGGGACGGTTGCGGTCGGGTCGGGTCGTGCGGCCGGCCCGAGTCCCGGGCACCGCTCCGGCGCAGGAACGTCATCGCCCGGGTCTGGAGCCTCCAGCCGTGCTCGGTCCGGCGGAAGGAGTCTGTGTACCAGCCGATGCGCATCTCGTGGGTGAGCTGCGCCACGAAGCACAGGGTCTGGTGCCCCGTCCCGGAGTCCCCGTGCAGGTCCAGGACCGGGGTGCCCGTCAGGAAGAGGCCCTTCGGCGCCGCCTCCACCAGGGCCGGGAAGTCAGCGAGGGCATAGGTCGCACCGAAGGCGCTGTAGGTGCCATCGGGCGTGAAGACGTCCATGACGGTCTCGATGTCGTCCTGGGTCATCCCCGTGGCATAGCGCGCCAGCAGCTGTTCGATCTCGATGATGTCGGCGACCAGCGCCTCGTCCATTGATCAGCCCTCCAGTCTGCGCAGTGTGACGCGTCCGGGCCAACTCCGGGAAGCAACCCGGGCGGCTACGATAACAGCATTCTCAAAAACTGGAAGGGTTACGTGCACACCAGTCACGGCCGGTCGCCCGCCCGGAGCGGGCCGGTGGCACGACCGGCGACGGGCTCGCTTCGGAAGCGTCATTGCAGAATTTCTTCCCACCGTGGCACATTCTGGGGAGAGTGATGCTCTCAGATATCGACAATGCTGTGTAAGCTGGCGTGATGTCAGCGGAGACCCCGGTGGCGGGCTCGTCGGCGCCCGCCGACGCACCGTTGCGGCGTCGCGACCTCGCCGTGGCCAGGTCCCTCGACTCGGCCCGGTTGCGGAGCGAGGGCCGGGTGCAGCGATTCCTCGACGCAGGGTTCGAACTGCTGGCTCGCGCCGAGTCCGGCAAGGAATTCACCGTCCAGGAGGTCGTGGATCGTTCGGGGCAGTCCCTGCGCAGCTTCTACCAGTACTTCGCGGGCAAGCACGAGCTGCTCCTGGCCCTCTTCGACGAAGCGATCCGGGCCACGGCGGAGCGGCTCGAGGAGCAGATCGCCCTCGAGGACAAGGCTCTCGATCGACTGCACCGCTTCGTGGTCGAGTACTACCGCATGTGCCTGCCTGCACCCAAGGGGCGGCCGTCGAAGAACAACCCCACTCCTGTCATGGCCGAGTTCTGCCACCAGCTGCTGACGTCGCATCAGGCAGAGGCATCGAGGGCGTTCGTGCCGCTGGCCTCCTTGCTCGAGAACGTCCTCGACGAGGCGGCGGAGGCCGGAGTCGTCCGCCCCGGTCTGCTCCATGCGCAGGTGGCGGGCGTGATCCTGTCGACCATCATGTTCAACGCCGCCTACGCGCCGACCATCAGTGGCAGCGAGGAGCCGCGCGACGGCGACCGGGAGGCGAAGGAGATCTGGAAATTCGTCTCGGGTGGGATCGTGACGGCATCGTGACCGGCCCCGGAGGCTGATCGCCCCGCGGGTTCAGGTGGTCACGCCCGGAGCGCCGGTGCCACCGAAGCGAGGAACGCGCGGGTGCGCTCGGCCGAGGCCCGGATGGCGTCGCGATCCTCGCCCAGGGGCACGATGCGCGCGTTGAGGTCGGTCACCCCGGCGTTGGCGAAGTTGCGCATCCGCTTCTCCATCGTCGCCTCGCTGCCGCAGACGAGGACGTCACCGATGGCCCGGGCATCGCCGTGCTCCATCAGCCTCTGGTAGTTGGGCGAGTCGACGACCTCGCTGAGCACGCGATTCGTCCGCTCGGTGGCGGCGTCGATCTCGTCGTCGCGGCACAGGCACACGGGGACGCCGGCCAGGATCCGCGGCGCCGGGCGTCCTGCTGCCTGCGCTGCCTTGGTGATCGTCGGGACGACGTGCGACTCGATGGTGCGCTCGTCGGCCAGCCACAAGCTGGTGCCCGCCGCCCGCTCGCCGGCCAGCTTGAGCATCACCGGGCCGAGTGCCGCCAGCATCACCGGCGTCGGGGTGATGTCGGTGACGTCGAGCGGGTTGCGGATGCGAAACAACTCGTTCGTCACCTCGACCATCCCCGGGCCGGCCAGCGCCTGGTCCAGCACGTCGAGATAGCTGCGCATGGTCAGCACCGGGCGCTCGTAGGGAAGACCGAGCATGTCCCGGATGATCCAGTGGTGCGAGACGCCCAGCCCGAGGACGAACCGGCCTACGCACACGGCCTGGGTGGACAGGGCCTGCTGGGCCAGCGCGATGGGGTGCCGGGGCTGGATCGGCACAATGGCCGTCCCGATCTCGATCCTCGACGTGGCCGTACCGATGACGGTCGCCGCCGTCATGGCGTCGAATTCGTCCGGGATCTGCGGTGTCCAGATGGAGTCCAGACCGGCCTCGTCGGCCCACTGGGCGTCGGCGCGGAGCTTCTCCACCTTGGTCGCGTAGCGGCCGCGATCGGCGCTCACCTGAAGACCGATCCGCATGCTGAGGTCTCCTTTCCCGCTGGGAATGCCCTTCTCAAATACAGTACATGCTGCTATCGCCAACTGCTAGGGGACTTGACGGCCCAGTGCACCATCATTAGCATTTGCCCACCTTGTCGGCATGTTTCCGCCACGCCGAGCTCTCGAGCACCACCGCGGGAGGGCCACGCCGGACTGCTGAAGGCGAGACAGGACCCGTCGAGAGTGAGAGGTGCGCGTGGGGGGTCATGACGTGAGCCGGGTTGCCATCGTCACCGGCGGCGGATCCGGGATGGGCGCGGCGATCTGCCGGCACCTCGCCGCGCAGGGGCACAAGGTCGCGGTGCTCGACATCAACGGCGACGCGGCGAACGAGGTGGCCACGGAGCTCCAGGCCGACGGCGCCCCCGCCTTGGGAGCCAGGGTGGACGTCAGCGAGCGCTCAGCCGTCTTCGCTGCCCTCGAAT
>Ga0116224_10001785_pt1 | contig 13181 bp, 9 predicted proteins | sample Sb_taG_9_FD_89699 | JGI IMG/M metagenome (GOLD analysis project Ga0116224, IMG submission 89699) | Peat soil microbial communities from Weissenstadt, Germany - Sb_50d_b_LC metaG | ecosystem: Environmental > Terrestrial > Soil > Wetlands > Peat | place: Germany: Weissenstadt | collected 2010-09-21 | reverse complement strand
GATCCGGCTGGCCGCATCTCGGTTACCGCACCGAGACCGCCAGTCATGGCACCTTGGTCATGCCACCTTGATTCGGTAGGACTAACAATCCTCTATTTCGAGGGGAGGAGCACCCTGGAGCCAGTGACAAACCAAGCGACAACGGCTCCAGGCGACGGCCGACACAGCGCGACGTACCCAGATGTCCGTTCTCATCGAACTTGGTCCTGTCTCACTGAATCTCGTCGATCCTGGCGTGACGGACCAGACTGGATGAGACTTCGCAGGTCCTGGCCTCGGACGTTGGGCCGATCGGCGGAACGCTACGGCAGCACAGACCAGATTGAGTGAGACCGCGTGCGATCGGCGTCTCACTGAATCTGGTCTCTTCGCAGGTCAGCGCGGCGACCCCGGACCAGATTCAACGAGAAGGGACACCTGCGCCGAAGACGTTATCCATGACGGTTGCCCCACCGCGGATGGTGGGGACGATCACGTGCCGGTAGACGGTCTCGGTGACGTGGGTCGACTTGTGGCCCACGGTGTCGCTGATCTCCTGGAGCGGTACGCCGTTGCTGCTCATGATCGATACGGCAGTGTGCCTGCCCTCGTGGGCGTGCCAGTGGCCGATGCCGGCTCGCTTGGTCATCTTGCTGAACCGCCAGTTGAGCGCGTCGCTGGTGTACATCCGGCCGTCTTCGTGGCAGAACACGAGGTTGTTGTCTTGCCAGGCGGCGCCGGCGGCCAGCCGCTCGGCGGCCTGACGCTTCTTGTGGGCTTGGAGCGCGGTGACGGCGCGATTGGGGAGCACGAGCGATCGCTTCGATTTCGGGGTCTTGACATCGCCGGTCCTGCTCGCCGACCGCCACACGTGGACGACTGCGTTGTCGAGATCAACGTGATCCCAGGACAGCTTGCGCAGCTCGCCGGGGCGCAGGCCGAGCGTGATCGACAGCACGAACAGCGCCTCGAGCCTGCGGCTGGCGTCCGCGTCGGCGTCGAGGCCGAGTTCTGCACGGCAGAAACGGCACGTTGTCTCGGTTAGGTCAGCGCCGATCTCGGTGACGGGCGCGTTCAAGCGCGTCCACGTGCCGCACGCTATTTCGCCCGTCTCGGTGGCCGCGTGGGTCGCCGCGTACTGGCCTTCGCTCACCTTCACGACTTTGACGAAGCCCGCGGGCTGGCCGCTCGCGGCCTTGAGCACCTTGCTGGCCTGCTCTTCGGTCATGGCGCGCGACGGATGCCCCGGTCGACCCTGCGGCAGGTCGACAAGCGCGGCGACGTTCCTTCCGATGAGGTCGTACTTCTGCGCTCGGCGAATAGATCTGACCAGCGTGCTCTTGATCTTCACCAGCGATGCCTTGCTGAGCGTCTTGGCGACGTCCCTGAGGAACCGCTCCGCGTCGGTGGCCTTGAACTCCGCCAGCTTCTTGGCGCCGATCTTCGGGTAGATCCACTTCTCGGCCTGGCCGCGATAGGTGGCCATGGTGTGCGGATCGAGCTCGAGCGAGTCGAGCCAGTCCATGACGCACTGCTTGACGGTGTAGGTGGCCGGTGTGTGGATGCCGGCCTTGATCTCGTCGTGCAGGTCGTCGAGCTTGCCCTTGACCTCCTGCTTGGTCTTGCCGCGCACGGTCCGCCGAACACGCTTGCCGGCATCGCCGTAGCCGAGCGAGACGGTGCCGACGTAGCACTTGTTGATCTTGTCCCAGGAGATGCCATCGTCACCGCGTTCGCGGCGACGCTTCGGCTTGGGCGTCCGGGTAACCATCGGCAATGCTCCTCCCGCTTGGCTCGAATCCTCGTTCCCATACTACCTCAAAGACGTCCCAAGACGTCCCTAACTCATATGGCCTTGTCGAGCGAAGCGATGAACTCAGCGAGCTGCTGCTCAGTGATCCGGCGCAGCTTGCCGATCTTGAGGCTGCGCAACTGGCCGGTCCTGAGCAGGTAGTAGACCTTGTCTCGGCCGATGTGCAGCATCTTCGCTACTTGCTCGACGGTGTATGCCTGCAGTGGTTTCTCACCTCCTCCGGCCTGGCGGACGGCTTCGTGCAGTGACCGGTCGCATGTCCGGCGACCATTCCTCGCGCCAGTCAGTGCGGTCTGCCGGAGGAGTCGGTCTGCGTACGTAGACCCCGAGCAGCCGCCGGACCATGACGGCGATCAGGCTCGGCGCGACGTTGCTCATCTCCGTGTCGCGCGGTTCCTGCCGTATAGCCACGACGACCACGCCAAGCAGGACCAGGACGAGAGCAACGGCGGCGAAGACCACCGAGATCAGCACGGTAAGCATCAACTCTCCGCTCCCTTACTGATGATCTGAAGCAGCGACGCCACCTGTGCGAGAAGCCAGGCTTTCAGGGTTCGGGCACGTGTCCGGCTGGGAGCGCCGCAGTGCCTCGTCCATTCGGTCTCACGGCGCCAGACGGCAACTGCCTGGCACTCGCGGCATAGGCCATAGGGCTGCGGAGCAACCGTCCCGCAGGGACACTGGCGGCGCCGGTCCTCGACAAGGGTGGCGATGAGAATCGGGTGGTTCATAGGATTCCTTCCACTCGACGCAATTCGTCCTCTTGAGCGGGCTGCATGCGCAATCACGCATGCAGAATGCGCCGGAGTGTTAGGACTCGGTTACTACGCGGCAGGACCGCGGCGAGACGTCCAGGACGTCCCCGCCAAGTCGCAGCCGTCCCGGATGTTGTCATTCTCGGCATGGGTGACCGTTGAACCAGAGGCGGCGGACGCTCCCGTTAGAGGACAAGGAGATTCCAGCACGCTCTCCGGAGCGGAAGACATTGGTGACTGGCTGATTCCTGCTCTTCAGCTTTCAGGCTTAGCGGCCTGCTTGAATTCGACCGTTATTTCCAACTCCTTGGGGGACCTGCGGTAGGCGCCCTAGGCCTACAGCGAGGTCGAGTTCTTGCAGGGACGCAGGCGAGCTTTGTGGATGGGGCTATCCATGTGAGTGCAGTCCTTAGCTGGACCGAGCGGCGCGCGCCTGGAGAGCCCGGGGCTCAACGCTCAGCGAGAGCCCATGGGCCCGCTGAAGCAGTCCCGGGTAGACGCGCGGACGGCCTGCGGGCCGAGGAGACCTGGACCACAGTTGCGCCCTTGTGGCCGTACCGGGGCGAGCCGGCCCGGTTAGAGGCGTCGCAGACAGCGACAGGGAGCACGAGAACCGGCAGTATGTGCGGGTGAACGGGGTAAGCGAGGAAGACCGTCGGCTTATCGGGCTGTGGGCTGCCGATTGCGCCTCGCGGGTGCTGCCGCTGTTCGAGGCAAGGGCTCCCTGTGACACCGTCTTTGCGAGGCAATCGAGGGCATCTGGGCCTTCGCGCGCGGGGGGAAGCGGGCGGGGCAGCTGCGTTCCCTGGCCTGGGCGGCTCACGCCGCCGTGCGCGACGTTGATAATCCGGCCGCCGCAGCCGCCGCTCGCGCTGCGGGCTAGGCAGCGGCAACCCCTTACATCCATTGGCAACCCTCACCAGGCGAAACACGCCCTTAGGCCTGCGATTTAACAGGCGCGGGCTCGTGAGTTCGCGGCGGGCGACGACGCCAGCGTCGGTGAGGAGGAGATCCGGTGAGCGACCGAGCGCGCCTCGCCGGGAGTTCGTGAAGTCGTGCCGCGGATGCCGGTTTGCGCCTCTGGCCGCAGTCGGCTGGATGCGCTCCTCTGCCAGCTCGACGTAGCCCTTCGCCGCTGACCAGCGAGGCGCGCTGCCGGGGAGCTCGCGGACCCAGACTGTTCCATCGAACCCGAGACAGGGCAATTACCGAACTGGCCGTAACTTCGGACTAGCTTGCACGCGGCAGATATCTCGCAGATTCTTCGTGGTGCGTCGCTACATCTCTGCTGACCTTGAGGCAGGAATACAGTTCCGGGGAAATGGTGAGTGAATCCTTATTCTTCTTCCTTGGGGGTGTCCTGTATCGGAGGTTCGCCTGCCGAGTCGGCTTCCGGGTCTTCTCCTAGTGCGGAGCGCCGGTATTGGGGGTGGTCGAGGTCCATTTGTTCGGCAGCGCGCAGGTGCACGGGATAGCGGGTACGGCCGGTCCAGGCGAGGGGCTGATGGCAGAGCCTGGCGGTGATCTTAGCGAGCGCCCGGCTGTCGACGGTTTGGGCGATGGGGATCACGTAGATTTCGGTGGCATTCATGGCGTACCAGGTGGCGCGCATCTCGTTCCTGCGGAGGTCGCCTTCGGTGCTTGAGCCGTGATCGGCGGTCCAGCGGGTTTTCTTATCGCCTAGGCGGCCTGCGCTGGCTCCGTCGTACTGGGGGGGAACGGTGACGAGGAGCCAGACGGGGTTGCCGAAGTCTGTCTCGACCCGGTACATCAGTTCGGTCGTCTCGGTGGAGTTGATCACCTCGTCGTGCGGGCTAAGGCGAGTGACGCGGATGGGCCGGGGAATTTCGTCGGTATCTTTGTTCAGCCTGATGATCGCCATGGGCTGCTGAGCGAGAGGCAGGGTGTGGCCGGGTAGCCACGTGGTGCCGGGTTTGCCTGGCTGGCCTTGCTTGTTGTTGTGGAGGCCGCCCCACAGGCGGCGAGTGGCCAGACCGTCGATGGTGACGGTGTAGGGGATGCCGTTGAGGTAGCGGGCGAGGTCGCCGAGTGCCTGATCGATAACACGGGCGACTTTCCTGTAACCCTGGTTGCCGGCGTCGAGTTCAGTCATCTTGCCGACCGGGTAGTCCTGGGCGTGGTAGGCAGCCTGCGCCTGGTGGTAGGGCTGCCATTGTCGGCTGGTGTAGCTCCAGCCGTGCAGTGTCCAGGCGGCGCCGCTGCTGGCGGGCGGTACCAGGGCGGCGGCGGTGATGCAGATCTTCGCGGTGGTTTCCCCGCGGCGCTTGCTCTGTCGGCGGACATAGATCCCGCAGTGTGCGACCCCGGTCGCCGGGTATGCGCCGATAGGGTCGACCATCACGTTATCGATGCGCCGGTCGATGATGCCCAGACTGCGGTTCAGGTCGAGCTGCGCCATGATCACCGGATGGTCTTCGCCCTTGTCGGCCGGGTCGCGGTCCGTGATGAACTGGGAGACCGCGCCCATGCGGGCCAGGGTCCGCCGGGCCCGCGGCTTGGCGTCCTCGTCGTCCTTCGGCCTTGCGGGCTGATCTCGTGGTTCCCGGGTGTCCTGCTCGTCTGCTTCGGCGATCTCCTCGTCAGCGGAGCTGTACTCGGTTTCTGCCCAGACCCCGATAAGGGTGCCCGGTTCGGGCTGCTGCAGGGCGCTCACCTGCGCGATGCCGGTGCTGGAGCCGCCCTCTGGCCCGTGAATGAGGAAGGTCGGCACCTCGTGGAAGACGGCGCTGACAGTGCCATCGTGCAACGGGAAGGGAACGCCGTCGGCTGGGTTGGCCAGCTGCGGGTTGAGCCCGTAGGCGTCGCAGAGTCCCTGGAGCATGCGCAGCCGGGTATCGTCCTTGTACCACAGGCAGACCAGCCGCAGGTGGCTGTAGCCCATGGTCTTGAGGGACCGGGCCACGTCAGCGGGATCGGCGTACAGTCCGTCTTTGCGGTTCAGGCGCTTGAAGCCCTGGGTGTCGAAGTAGATCTGCGGACTGGCGGCGGTATCGCCGATGACATCGCGGAAGCGGGCGTCGAGTTCGCGCAGGAAGTGCATGCCGGCGCCGCGCCCGACGGGGAACTTATAGGTCTTGCTGTGAATCGGGCGGATCGGCCCGAGCGGGCCGCCCGGCGGGTACCAGTTCTTGGCGCCGCGCTCGCGTGCGTTTTGCTCGGCCTGCCGTTCCAGGTCGACGCGGTCCTGGATGCCGCGCAGCACCGAGTGATCCATCCCGAGGCGCGCCAGGGTCTGCAGCGACATGCGGCTGATGGTGCGGATGCGGTCGCGGCCCCCCATCTCGACCTCGATGATCGGGCGGGCGGGATCGTCCTGGACGGCTAGGACGGTCCGGGCGAAGGCCATGCTGCTCTTCACGCGGGTGGCGGCTGCGGACAAGAGGATCAGCGGGTCGGCGATGTTGGGCATGGTCTTCATCACCATGCGGCAACGGGCGAGGGAGTGAGCGGTGCCGTTCCTGCTGGACCACGGCTGGTCCCAGGCGATGAAGCCGCCTTCGCTGTCCGGCCGCAGAGTGATGTTGAGGCCGTCGACTGTCCAGGTGCCCTGGGTCAGCCGACGCGACAGGTCCCAGGTAGCGGACCGGTATATCCATGGCGCGGCGTCGGGCTGCCCTGCCTCAGTTTTCCGCAGGTATTCGGCTAGGAGCCGCTGCTGCTGGGGGGTTCCGGCGATCCGCTCGGCCAGCGGAGTGGGGGTGCCCAGATCGATGTCATCGATTTCTTCGTCGGCCGCCAGCCGGCTCATTAACGTGAAGGCGTCGCAGAGCAGGTCGTCGTCGACCGGGTCGCGGGTGACCAGGAACAGGCGTTCCGGGTCGAAGTAGGCGTACCCGCCGGTCAGGCAGCGCAGCGCGTTGATGGCGACGGAATAGGGCGCCTGGACTTCGTCCCGGCCCATACGGTTCTGGTAGTTGCGCTCCAGGAGCCGCCATAGGGACCTGACGCTCTCGGAGAACTCCCGGACGTGCACTGCGGCGCCGCTGAGGAGTTCTGGAGTGCACCGGTAGGCCAGGACATCCAGTCGGCGCCGGTTTTTCTCGGCCATGCGCGTCCCTCCTGGCGGGAGCCGGAGTCACTCGTCGTTTGCGTCGATGCCCGCGTAGGCGAGGAATGCTGCCAGCGCTTCGCGGTAAATCGCATTCATCTTACGGCGCTGGCCTGCAGTCCACTTGCCGTAAATCCGGCGCAGTATATTCGCCAGGTCGGATTGCCAGGAGTCTTCATGGAAGGCGTAGTCAACCAGGTGGAGGGTCATGTCGGTGCCGCCCCGGCGCGCCCGGCCGGCGAGCTGGATCATGTCCACGATCATGCCGGCGACGATCTCTTCCTGCAGCTCCTCAGCCGTGGCGGCGAACCCGGGGGCTGACCGCATGATCAGGCCGAGGCGCTCCCATGCGGCCCGATGGGCAGCCTCCAGAGCGGTGATGGGGTCGCGGGGGACGTCGGGCAAGGCGGCGAGGCCGGCGGCGTTGACGCTGGCGTACATTTCGGCGGGGTCGGTAAGGAGCGCCAGCGGCCTAGTGCACAGGTACACCGGGGTGATCGCTGATTTGGTGCCGATGACGATGTTCAGGCCGCGGGCGATCCGGGCCATCGGCACGACCAGGATGGTGCCCTTGGCCGGGAAGCTCTCGAACTCGTCAGGGGTCAGTTCAGCGACGCCCGGCGGGAGAGGAGGGAGCTTGTCGCGCCGGTCCCTGTCGGCTGGCACGGCAACGCACAGGCCTCCGGTGTAGAGTCCGGCACCGTGGATGCCGATGGCCAGGTACCGGCAGTGCTCGTAGGAGTTAACGACAACGGCGGCGTGTGCCCGGTCCGGGTCGGTGCTCTTGATCCGGGCGAGTTCCTGGTGGATCTCGGTGTCATAGAGCCGTTCTCCCATGGTGATCAGGGCCTGGCGCTTGAGGCCCTGAGGGATTCCGGAGATCGTGATGGCGCTGTCGGTGACGGCATCGGTGATCATGTGGCGCTGGGCGCGGATGCTGTCCGGTGCCGCGTCGGTCATCCACCATTTCACGTCAGCGTGAATGTTCTCGCGGACCGCCTGCGGGAAGTAGGCCGTGGCCGACAAGCCCATGACGGGACGCTCGACGCCGACCAGGGCAAGGGAGATGATGCTGCCTAGCTGGGCGGTGTAGGTGTGCGGGTCGCCGGTGATGCACTGGGCGGTCAGCTCTGCGGACTTGGCGGGATCATCCAGGCCGGTGACTCGGTAACCGGTGATCGACCCGCCGAGCATCCCGTATGGCAGGACGTTCGAAGCGACTCTTGCCTCGAGCCGCTCGGCGAGCTTGCGGGCCGACTGCACGCCGACGGCACGCAGTTGGGCGGTCTTGTTGCGCAGCAGCGCCAAGGCGCTGTCGAGCTCGCGCAGCCAGGTCCGGATGATCAGCAACTCGGCGGCCTCGCTGCGCTCGTGAGCGTCGGCGATGACGGGGCGCAGGGCGTCATCAAGCCCTAGTTTCACCTCAGCCAACAGGTCTTCGCCGCGGGGTGCCAGGGCTTTTGTCAGCTCGTCCCGGACAGCCCGCAGATGCGGGGGCAGGTCTACTGGCGGGCGGCCGTCCGGTGGCAGGTCGCCGCCAGTGCCCGGCCGGGCCGGGGACAGCGCGTTGAGCGTGTCGAACAGATGCTGCGGGATCTCCTGCGTGTTCGTGATGTCGGCCGCAGGGAACAGGAGCCTGATTAGCCGGCGGTCGCGGCCGCCGGCCATGTGCCAGCCCGTGCTCCCCATGCCGGGCCGGTCACGGGCGGGACCGTCGCCCTCGTAATGACGGAAGTGGATCTCATCGGTGCAGATGCCCGCCAGCAGGAACTCCGCCAGGTAGCGGGCGTGGCTGACGGTGGGGCACAGGTCCTTAGACGCCTCGACCGGCAGGTTGGCTTTGTCGTCGTCGAGTTCCCGCAGCGGGACGGCGCCGCTGCGCCGGGAGTCCAGGACGAGTTCGCTGGCGCACATCTCGAGCGCATTGGACTGGAACTGGTCGACCTCGTCGACCAGCACCGCGTGCGAGCGGCGGAACGCCAGCTCGGCGACCGTCAGGTCACCGGCCAACTTCCCGTCCACCACGGCACCGAGCGGGAAGCGTCCCACCATGAAGTAGTGGTGGTTCGTCACCACGACGGAGGCAGCGCATGCCTGCCGGTGCTGTTCGTACTTGCCGCAGGCAGCGGGCATCCACGAGCAGATCCGTGTCCCGCTGGACGGCGGCAGCGGCCTGAGGGTCCGGCATGTTTCCCGGCCCGGCGGGTACGGCTGGGCGATTTCGGTCAGGGATTCCAGCGCGCACCCGTAGGCAAGCTGGTCCAAGCGCCACAGCGCCTTCGGCGACTGATCCAGAAAGGAGCCCTCGACGCGGGCGGCGGCCTTGACCGCACGCTCGTGCAGCCCGCTATGGGACATCAGCGGCGTGCAGGTCAGCTCGCGTTCCAGGCCGCGGAGTTCCCGCAGGTGCCGAAGATCTTCCCCGATGTCCCAGGCAGCCGACAAGGTCGCGTCCACCGTGGGCAGGACAAGCGTGATGGTCATGTCATTGAGCGCGAACCAGGACGCGGCGACGCGGACGAACACGCTCTTGCCGGTTCCGGTCGGCGCGTTCAGCACCTCTGTCGGCCCCGGCACCAGCCGGATCGCCTCAGTGACCTTGACGCTGTCGGTCGTGTTCAGCTGCGTGAACAGCTCATTCAGGACCCCGTACAGGTACCGATCCGCAGGCTGGTACCGCAGGTCGATATCGGCTGCGAGCTCAAGCAGCTCCGTCGTGTCGATCCTCAAGTCTGCCCGGTAGGGGACGGTAGTGATCTCCAAGGCCGCCGCGTCGCCGTCCTCGGCATCTTCGGTTCCGGGGATCGTGGCCTTACCCTGAATCAGCCCATGTCCGGGCGCGTACCAGGTTTGCGTGAGCCAGATACCTGGGCTAGCTGGCTTGTCGGGCCTGCGCCTGCGGTGGTCCTTGCGGAGCCGGTCCAGGATGCGGTCCACGTAGCCGAGCAGGTCTCCGCCTACCATCGGGATCGCTGCCTCCGCCCGCCTTGGAGCGTCTGCGGCTAGCCGGAACTGGAGAGGTCTTTGGTCGTCGTCGCTTCTGTCCAGAAGCTTCACTACGCGATCCCGGAACATGCCCGGCCTCGCCAGTTCCTCCGGCGCGGCAGCCAGGACGGCCGCGATGCGCTCCTTCTCCAGCTGGTCCAGCCCACGCCACGCCTTCCACGTGTCGTAATGACCGCCGAGAAGGAAGGAAGCATGTGCGAACGATGCGATCGGGGTCCCGTCCTTGTCTTGCCGGGGAAAGTAGTGCGCGGCCAGAGCCAGTGCCCCCAGGATCGCTCCTTCGTTTTTGCTGAGCCGTTGTCTCATGCCCACAGCGCGCCTCCTGCCTGGCAGACCTGCGCGCCGATCTCGCCTGCGGTCGTGACCTTAAGCCCGAACTCCCGGCATACTGCAGCCAGCAGCGGCACGCTGGAAGCGCGATGGTCAGGAACCACCAGCCATTGCGCGCCGCCCGCGTCACCTTCATCTGCCTGCACTTTCCGGGCAAGCAGCAAGGGGTTGCTGTAATCCTTCAGGTCAATCCGGAAGATCGCCTTGCCTGCCCCTTCACCCGCTTCGACGTGCAGGTCGTAGGCGTCCAGGTCTGGCCACAGTGCCGGTTTCAGGCCGCGGTCCGCAAGCGCCTGGTACAGGGCTATCTCAACCAGGCCCGGGACAGTAGTCCACCGCCACACGCCTCTTGTCAGGGCCTTGTGGCCGTCCACCGGGACCGGTTGCGGGATGTGGCCCCTGACGTCGGTGAACAGGACCGACGCGTTGCCAGGCGGCAGCGGCGGCGGGGACGCCGCGGGAACCAGCGAGGGCGGCTTCCCCCCGCTGGGAATCTTGAAGTGGTACGCGGCACCCTGCGCTGCGTGCGGCCTGTGGAAGCACCGCGCACTGCCGGTCTTCGCCCTGCGCGACCTGCCAAGGGTGATCCTCATCGGCCAGCCGCAGACAGGACAGGCGAACCACCATCGGTCATAGGTCGCGGCGTGGCTGACGGGACGGTAGAAATCGGCGACACTGCTGGGCAGCATCAGCTTGCGCAGCTTCCCGTCAGGCCCGGCCGGCATCTGGATCAAAGCCTTCCGGCCCTCGACGTAGGCTGCCTGGTCTTGGCGTTTCTTGAGCGCCGCGTAGACGCGTTCCTGGTCCATCTCCGCTTCGAGATCGTCTCCGCTGGCCGGTCGGCCGCGCCTGACCGCTTTCGCCAGAGTCCGGAGCACAAGCCGCTGCTCTTGTTCCAAGTCGTATAGGTCGTCGTCGTAGATGCCATCTGGCGTGATCAGCCGTACACCGTCCATCTCCTCCGCCGGCACGCCGTCAGGCAGTAGTTGTGCGAGATCCCCGGTGAGTAGCTCACGGAAGCAGGAGAAAGTCATACGACCAGCTGGACCGCGCGCGGCCAGAATCCGTCCGTGGGCGTCCATCAGGGTCTGGAGCCGCCCCTCCGGCGGCTGTTCGGTATCCGTGAGCGCTTGCGCCGCCATGGCAGCAGCGGTCAGCACTTGATGTCGCAACTGGGTTGCTACCACTGGGTGTATCGCCTCGTTCACGCCACACACCTTAGAGGTCGGCACTGACAATCCACTGCGGCTCGCCCGCGCCAAGGGTGTGCGACACATATGTAGGGGTCCCATATCTGGGCTGGTTATGATGGGAGTCTGGTTGTGACATTCACAACCAGATGAGAGGTTCCCATGACCGAGCCGTCGCTCCCGGAGCTGGAGGCCGAGCGGGACCGCCTGTATGTGCAGCTCAGCATGGTCGGTGACTTCCGCCGGGGGTCGGTGAGCGAGAACTACCGCAAGTGCGGGAAGCCGAACTGCGCGTGTGCCGGTCCGGATCATCCCGGTCACGGGCCGCGGTTCCTGTGGACCCGGTCGGCGGGCCGCCGGAAGACGATCGGCCGGCAGCTCGTGGCGGCCGAGGTGGAGAAGGTGCGCCGCGAGGTGACCCGGCATGCGGAGTTCACGGCGATCATTGAGCAGATCGCGGAGGTGAGCGAGAAGATCTGCGAGGCCAGGCCCGTTGCCGGCACGGATGCGCCCTCGGTGCCGGAGGGCGAAAAAAGGGGCTCTTCGAGGCGCTCGCCCAGGAGAAATCCGCCGAGATAGCCCGGCTGGCGACGGAAGCGGCCCGGTCGCTGGGCTGCGGTGACGCGGGGCTGGAGGCTGCCGAGGCCGTGATCCGCGCCGGGGTGCTGAAGCTCGGCGGCGGCATGCTGGGGCAGCTGCTGGCCGCTGACCCGGGATACCGCGGTCCCCGGGCGGGCTGCGGCAACGGGCACCAGGCCGGATTCGTCGCCTACCGGCACAAGGTCATCGACACGGTGCTCGGGCCGGTGACCCTCACGCGCGCCTGGTACCACTGTGCGGCCTGCGGGCACGGCTTCGCGCCGCGGGATGCGGAACTGGGCGTGGCAGGCGCGTCCCTGTCGCCGGGACTTGCCGCGATGAACGACCGGGCCGCAGCCGCCGGGCCGTTCGCGGGGGCCGCCGGCCTGCTGGAGGACCTGGCCGGGGTTCACCTGACCGCCAAGCGCGTCGAAAGAGCGGCCGAGGCCAGCGGCGCCGCCGCCGCGGGAACCGTCCGGGACCGGGCCGCGGCGATCACCGCCCGGAAGCTCGTGCCGCTGCCGCCGGACCCGCTGCCGGACAAGCTGTATGCCGTCATCGACGGCACCGGCGTCCCGATGACGGCGAGGGAAACGGCCGGGCGGGTAGGGAAGGGCGAGGACGGCCGCGCCCGGACCCGCGAGGTCAAGCTCGCCGTGTTCTTCACCCAGGACAAGGTGGACGACGACGGGTACCCGGTCCGGGACCGGGACTCATCCAGCTACATCGCCACCTTCGAGCCCGCCGGCATGTTCGCGGGCCTCGTGGAAGCAGAAGGCATCCGCCGCGGCGCCGGCCGCGTCCGGCAGTTCACCATCCTCGGCGACGGCGCCGCCTGGATCTGGAACATCGCCACCGCGAAATTCCCCGAAGCGACCCAGATCGTCGATCTCTATCACGCCCGCGAGCACCTGCACGACCTCGCCCGCTCCCTTGAGTTCATGCTCGGGGACCAGAAGGATGACTGGCTCGCCGCCCGGATGGAAGACCTTGACCACGGCGACATCGACGGCATCTGCGCCGCCGCCCGCGCCTACCCCCTCGTCGGCGTGAAGAAAGACGAGCTCGGCACCGCCCTGGGCTACTTCGAGAACAACGCGCCCCGGATGCGCTATCACTGGTTCAGGTCCAGGGGACTGTTCGTCGGCTCCGGCGTCGTGGAAGCCGGGTGCAAAACGGTCATCGGGCTGCGCCTCAAACAGTCAGGCATGCACTGGACCACCGCCGGCGCAGACGCCATCACCACCCTGCGCTGCCAGCAGGCCAGCCGGCCCGAAGACCAGATCTGGTACGCACGGGGCAACCAGATATCAGCCGCCTGAGCTTCGCGCCGAGCTGGACGGCAGCGGCCGGGCGCGGTCCGGGCCCGGAAGGCGGCCCGCCCAGGACGCGCAGCTTAAGATCGCGCTCGGTATGCGCGCGCGGGTATTTCCTCGATCCCCGGTTGCCCTTATCCCCAG
>Ga0116224_10001780_pt1 | contig 13209 bp, 15 predicted proteins | sample Sb_taG_9_FD_89699 | JGI IMG/M metagenome (GOLD analysis project Ga0116224, IMG submission 89699) | Peat soil microbial communities from Weissenstadt, Germany - Sb_50d_b_LC metaG | ecosystem: Environmental > Terrestrial > Soil > Wetlands > Peat | place: Germany: Weissenstadt | collected 2010-09-21 | reverse complement strand
TACCGCTCCAAGAAGACCTCGTCAGAGCCGAACGCGGCCTGAGCCTCCCGCCGCGCCGACGCCACGGCGTCGACCAGCTCGGCGGGCCCGCCCACGAGCCGCATCCCCCGGCCGCCGCCTCCGGCGGACGCCTTTACCAGGAGCGGGTAGCCAACAGCCGCCGCGGTGCCGGCGAGCTCGTCTGACGGCGCCTCCGCGGGCACGACGGCGCCCGGGAGCACGGGCACGCCGGCGTCGGCGACAACCTCCTTTGCCCGTGCCTTGTGGCCCATCACCCGCATCGCCTCGGGCGGCGGGCCGACCCACGTGATGCCGGCCCGCCCGCAGGCCTCGGGGAGGGCGGGGTCCTCGGAAAGGAAGCCGTATCCCGGGTGCAGCGCGTCGGCGCCCGCCCTCTCCGCCGCCCGTACCAGTGCGTCGGGGTTCAGGTAGGTGTCGCGCAGGGTCGTCCCGGGCAGCAGCACGGCAGCCTCGCCCTCGCCGACATGCGGGCTCCCCGCGTCGTCCGCCGCGTAGACGGCGACGGCCTCGCATCCGGCGTCGTGCGCGCCCCGGATGACCCGTCGCGCGATTTCGCCCCGGTTGGCCACGAGCAGGCGTCGGACCGGTCCCGCCGCCATCAGTGCCGCACCACCCCGAAGACCGCCGTCCCTCGCACCGGGGCCGAATGCGCGGCCGTGAGCGCAATGGCGAGCACGGTCCGCGTGTCGCGCGGGTCGATGATGCCGTCGTCCCACAACCGCCCCGTGGCGAACTGGGCGGTCGACTCCGCCTCAATCTGGTTCTCTGTGGCCTGACGCAGCTCCTCGTCGGCCACCTCGTCGAAGGGCCGGCCGGCCGCCTGCGCCGCGTTGCGGCGCACGATGGAGAGGACGCCCGCCAGCTGCTTGGGGCCCATCACGGCGATGCGGTGGTTGGGCCACGTGAAGACGAAGCGGGGGTCGTAGGCCCGGCCCGCCATGGCGTAGTTCCCCGCCCCGTAGCTGGCACCGACCATGAGCGTCAGATGCGGGACCGTCGAGTTCGAGACCGCATTGATGAGCTTGGCCCCGTCCTTGATGATGCCTCCCTGCTCATAGCGCGTGCCCACCATGAACCCCGTGATGTTCTGCACGAAGAGAATCGGGGTGTCGGTCCGGTTGCACAGCGCGATGAATTGGGCGCCCTTCTGGGCCTCGGGTGAGAAGAGGATGCCGTTGTTGGCCACGACGCCGACGGGGTACCCGCCGAGCGTCGCCCAGCCGCACACGAGCTGCGCCCCGTAGGACTCCTTGAACTCCTCGAAGCGGGAGCCGTCTAGGACACGGGCGAGGATCTCGCGCGCGTCGAAGGGCACCCGCACGTCCACCGACGCGATCCCGAGCAGCTCCTCGGCCGGATAGAGCGGCGCATCGGGGGGACCGGCCGGGCCCGGGCCGAGCCGCGTCCAGTGCAGGTGGGCCACGATGCCCCGCGCCATGTGGATCGCCTCGCGCTCGTCGCGGGCCAGGTAGTCGCACAGGCCCGACGTCCGGGCGTGCATGGACGCGCCGCCCAGCTCCTCCTCGTCGGCCTCCTCGCCGATGGCCATCTTGACCAGCGGCGGCCCACCGAGGAAGACGCGCGCCCGGTCCTCGACCATGACGGTGTAGTCGCTCATGCCCGGCAGGTACGCGCCGCCGGCGGTCGAGGAGCCGAACACGACGCAGACGGTCGGGATCCCCTTCGCCGAGAGCTGCGTGAGCCGGCGGAACTGCTCCCCCCCGGGGACGAACACGTCGGCCTGGCGCGGCAAGTCGGCCCCTCCGGACTCGACCAGGATCAGCACCGGGAGGCGGTTCACCTCGGCCACGTCCATGGCGCGCAGGAGCTTGCGGATCGTGGTGGGACTCGTCGTCCCGCCGCGCACGGTCGGGTCGTTGGCGATCACCAGGCACTGGGTGTGCGCCACCTCGGCCAGCGCCACGACGACACCGCCCCCCACCGGGTCGCCCGTGTGCAATCCGGCCAGCGGGCACAGCTCCAGCAGCGGCGTCCCGGGGTCGACGAGGGCCTCGAGGCGCTCGCGCACCATCATCTTGCCGCGGGCACGGTGGCGCTCCACGTACTGCGGGCCGCCCCCGCCCAGCACCTGTTCGTGCAGGGCGTGCACCTCCTCGGCCAGCGCGCGCATGGCAGCAGCGTTCTCCGTGAACTCGTCGCCGTGACTCGCGAGGCGCGAGCGGATGGGCGTGCTCATGGCGTGGTGTCCCACGACGGCCGGCGCTTCTGGAGGAAGGCCTCCATCCCCTCCGCCGCCTCGGCCCCGGCGAAGAGCTCGGCCGACGTCGCGGCCGCGGCCGCCAGCCCGTCGGGCCACTCCTGGCCGGGCAACGCCCCCAGCAAAGCCTTGGTGGCACGCACCGCACCGGGTGCCGACTTGCGGAGCGCCTCGGTCTGCGCGTCGACCCAGGCGTCGAGCGCCGACACGTCGTCGGCCACCGCGGAGAGGAGTCCGGCGCCCGCCGCCTCCCGCGCACTGAAGGTCTCGCCGGTGAGCGCCGTGCGGGCGAGGAAGCGCCGGTCGACCACGCGCAGCGCCGGGACCAGGATCATGGCCGGCGCCACACCGACCCTGACCTCGGTGAAGGCGAACGTGCTCGACTCCGACGCGGCCGCGAGGTCGGACGCCGCGACGAGGCCCAGGCCGCCCGCCCGAGCGTGCCCGTTCACGCGGGCGATGACCGGGACCGGGCTCTCCACCAAGCAGGTGAGGATGTCGGGCATGCGGTTGGGCGCCGCCGCGCCGCGCTCGCTGAGATCCGCGCCCGAGCAGAACACGCGGCCCGATCCCGTGAGCACGATGGCCCGCACGTCCGCGTCGCTCGTCGCGTCACGCAACGCCTGGTCCAGCTGCTCGAGCAGGCGCGCGGAGAGGGCGTTGCGGTTGTGCGGCGAGTCCAGCGTCACCGTGCGGATGCCGTCGCTGTGCTGCACACCGACCAACGCATCCGTCACGGGTGGGCAGTGTAGGGGGGTGCCGGCCGAGGGGCCGAAAAGGGCCGGTGGTATCGTTCGCCGGTGATCGAGACCGACGAGCATCAGCTGTTCCGCAAGACGCTCCGGGACCTCTTCGAGCGGGAGATCGAGCCCCACGTCGACGAGTGGGAAGCGGCCCGCACGTTCCCCGCCCATGACCTCTTCCCCAAGCTGGCCGCCGTCGGGATCTTTGGGCTCGAGTACGACGAGGCCTACGGGGGCATGGGTGCGGATCACACCTACACGCTCATCGCCGGCGAGGAGATGGGCCGAATCAGCTGCGGCGGGGTGCCGATGGCCATGGCGGTGCAGATGGCCATGGCGACGCCCGCACTGGCGCGTTACGGCTCGCACGAGTTGAAGGAGCAGTATCTCGCTCCCGCCATCAGGGGTGAGGTCGTGACCTCCATCGCCGTCACCGAGCCCGACGCCGGCAGCGACGTGGCCGGCATCCGGACCCGGGCCGAGCGCGACGGCGACGAATGGGTCGTCAACGGCTCCAAGCTCTTCATCACGAACGGTACCCAGGCCGACTGGCTCTGCCTCCTCGCCCGGACCTCCGAGGACCCCGGGTACCAGGGCATGTCACTCATCGTGGTGCCGACGGCCCTGCCCGGCGTGACCGTGTCGCGCAAGCTCGAGAAGCTCGGCATGTGGTCGAGTGACACCGCGGAGCTGTCGTTCTCCGACGTGCGCGTCCCGGTGGCGAACACCATCGGGGAGATCGGCCGCGGCTTCCAACAGCAGATGGCGCAGTTCCAGGCAGAGCGCCTCATGACCTTCTACAAGCAGGTGGGGTCAATTGAGCTGGCGCTCGAACGCACCAAGGCGTACCTGCGCGAACGCCGCGCGTTCGGCGCACCGTTGCTGGCCAACCAGCATCTGCAGTTCGTCCTGGCGGAGCTCTCGGCCCGGCACGACGTGCTGAGGCAGTACGCGCGGACGACAGCCGACGCGGTCGTGCGGGGCGAGGACGTGACGCGGCAGGCGACGATCGGCAAGTTGCTCGGCTCGCGCCTCCAGCGCGAGGTGGCGGACTGCGCCGTGCAGTTCTACGGCGGCATGGGCTACATGGCCGAGAACTGGACGTCGCGCTACTTCCGCGACACCCGCCTCGATTCCATCGGTGCCGGGGCCGACGAGGTGATGCTGCGCATCCTTGCCCGCATGGACGGCTACACCGCCGAATAGGGAGGCCGGGCGTCGCTAGGTGTGCCGGAACACCGCCTGGCCGCCACCGCTCGCGATAAGCCGCCGATCCCGCGACCAGACCCGTCCCGTCCACGAGAGCAGGCCCCCCCTGGGCGACGGGCGAGTGCGCGTCGAGCAGGAGCCACTCCGACTGAGCGCCCGGGTACTGGAACGAGGCGTAGAGGTCGAGGCTCGGCGCGATGTAAGGCGGCTCGAGGTGCGCGTGGGGGCGCGACCCGGCGGGCCAGCTGCCCACGTCGAGCACGATGAGCGATCGCGCTGCGTCCACCCACGGATCATCGAATGTCGCCCTCCGACCACTCGATCATGCGTTGGTCGAAGTTGTGCCAGAACGGGAACGTGGGCCGGTCCTCGCCGGGCCACAGCTCCGCCCTCGTCGGCAACGCGTCGGGATCGGGCACGTCCGGCGGGGTCAGGTCCTCGTGCTCGAGACCCTCGACGGCGCCCACGGACCACACCATGGCGTGGAGCACCGGCCGGCCCTCCTGGCTCATCTCGACGCGCTGGGCCAGCACGGTGCGGCCGGCGCGCAGCGGGGAGACCACGAGGTCCACCGGCGCGAAGGCGGCCACGGAGAGGTAGTGGCAAAAGAAGCTGGCGGGACGGGCGAGGGGACTCTCGGCCCCGGCGGCCCTTAGGGCGATGGCGGCCACGTAGCCGCCGCACGGGCCCCAGATCTCCCAGTCGTCCAGCACCCGCGCGCGATAGCGGCCGTCCCCCACGTGCTCGGGCGCCGTGTCGATCTCGACGTCACCCATGGGCCCGGCTCTCCCAGCGCTCCCGCGTCAGTTCGGTCACGGCGACCTCCTCGCCGCGGGGCCCGGTGGTCGTGCGCCAGGGCACGAACCCCAGCCGCTCCATGACCCGTCCCGACGCGACGTTCTCCGGCTCGTAGATGCTCACGATGCGACTGAGGCCGCCGGAGGTGAATCCGAACTCGAGCGCTGCGGTCCCGGCCTCGGTCGCCAGGCCGCGCCCGCGGAACAGGCCCGACAAGCGCCACCCGACCTCGACGGCCGGGAGGATCTCCGGCAGGAAGTGCGGCACGGCGAGGCCCGCCCAACCGATCATCGCCCCACTGTCCCGGTCGATCAGCGCCTCGATGCCGAAGCCGTCGCTCTCGTAGCGCTCCTGCATCCGGGTGAGGAACTCGGCCGTCTCCTCCTCGGTCATGCCCCTGCGTCTCGGATACCACCAGAACGACTCCTCGCCATGGATGACGGCGAGCTCGGCGAGGTCGCCCGGTGTGAACGGCCGCAGCACCAGCCGGGCCGTGGTCAGCGTGGGTATGCGCGGACGGCTCACCGGATCAGCGGCGTCAGCCGAGGGGAAGCCCGGGGGCGTCCGCCAGCGACGGGTCGTGGCCGGGGCGGGCCGAGGGCGCGTACAGCTGGTCCGGGAGGAAGGAGCGCACCGAGCGGTCACCGCCCCGTCCCCCCACGACCTCGACCCAGGTCTCACCGGTCTCGCCGTTGGTCACGTGGGCCACGAACTGCCACGAGGCGCCTCGCAGCCGGGTGCCGTCGACCTGGACCGGGTCGCCCGCCCGCAGCCCGGCCCAGCGGGTGCTGCGACGGAGGTCAGCCACGGTGACCGCCACCGAGGACGCACAGGAACCGGGCGCACGCGGGCATCGGACTCTTTCTACCCGCTTTCCACCCGCTCGCAGGCATGTGCCGTCGCACCCGTGGCAGACCGTATCCTGACGGGCGTGGCGCTCGATCCCCCGCGCACCTTGACGCCGTCGAAGGTGACCGCCTTCACCAACTGCCCGCTCGCCTTCCGGTTCTCCCAGATTGAGCGCCGGCCGGAGCCGCCCTCCCCGCACTCAGTCAAAGGCACCCTGGTGCACGACGTGCTCGAGGGTCTCTTCTGGCACCACGCCCCGGGCGACCGCAGCCCCGCCGCAGCGGCGGCCGAGCTGCAACGGGCCTGGGGCGCGCTGCAGGACAACGAGGAGTTCGTGCTGCTCGAGCTCGACGCGGGGGCGGCCGAGGCCTTCCTGGCCGACGCCCGCACGCTCGTCGACAACTATTTCCGCCTGGAGGACCCCGACCGCACGCACGCGGTCGCGGTGGAGCTCGGCGTCGAGACGATGGTCGACGGCATGCGCCTGCGCGGCATCATCGACCGCCTCGATCTCGCCCCTGACGGGAGCCTCATCGTCGTGGACTACAAGACCGGGCGGGCCCCGTCGGAGCGCTTCGAGCGCGGCAGCATGGGCGGGGTGCAGACCTATGCGCTGCTGTGCGAGAGCGTGCTGGGCCGCGCCCCGGCCGAGGTCCGGCTCCTGTACCTGCGCCAGCCGGTCGCCATCTCCACCGTCGCTTCCGAGCAGACCATCCGCGGCCAGCGCAAGCGCGCGGTCGCCGTGTGGACGGCGATTGCGCGGGCCTGCGACGCCGAGGACTTCCGGCCGCACGTGGGCCCGCTGTGCGACTTCTGCCACTTCAAGGCAGCCTGCCCCGCGTTCGCCGCGTGACCGGCGCACAGTGAGCACCCTCGACGAGGCGGTCGACGCCGCCTTCGGGCCGCTGCGGGGGCGGCCGGGCGTCGATCGCGCCGCGGCCGTCGTCTCCAACCTGGCCGACTACGGCTTCGTCTGGGTGCTGTTGGCCGGCCTCAAGGCACGCCGGCGCGGGCCCGACCGACGGCGCGCCGTCGTCGCGCTCGGCACCGCCGGGCTCTCGTCGCTCATCGTGAGCCGGATGGTCAAGGGGGCCGTCGAGCGGCAGCGGCCGGACGAGCATCTTGCCGCCGCCGTCCGCACGCCCACCAGCAGCAGCTTCCCGAGCGGCCACACCCTCGCCGCCTTCTGCACGGCATTCGTCCTCGGGGACTCCGACGCCGGGACCGCGGCCAACGTCGGCTTCGCGGCGGCGGTCGCCGCCAGCCGCGTCCACTTGCGGGCCCACCACCCGACCGACGTGATCGGCGGTGCCGTGATCGGCTCGGTGCTCGGGCTGGGCCTGCGTCCCGTCGTCAACGTGGTCACGCCCGGGAGCAGGGGTCGCCGCGGGCGCGGGCGGAGGAACCGGGGCGCCCGGGGAATGGGCCCGGGCGGCGTCGTGTTGCACGAGCTGTGAAGCCGTTCGCCGTGACCTGGGACTACCGGTGCCCTTTCGCCCGCAATGCGCATGAGCACCTCGCCGTGGCCCTGGCCGACGGTGCGGACTGGCAGGTGACCTTCCTGCCCTTCTCGTTGAGCCAGGTCCACGTACCCGAGGGCGGAACACCCGTGTGGGACGACCCCGCCAAGGCGAAGGACCTGCTGGCGCTCGCCGCCGGGGCGGTGGTGCGCGACCGTTACCCCGAACGCTTCCTCGACGCGCACGTCGCGCTCTTTGCCGCCCGTCACGACGGGGGGCTCGACCTGCGGCTGCCCGATGTGGTGGCCCGCGTGCTCGACATGGCCGGCGTGCCGGGCGACACCGTGGTGGACGAGGCCGGGTCGGGTGACGTGGTGAAGGAACTGCGGCGCGCCCACGAGCAGGCGGTGGCCAAGTGGGAGGTGTTCGGCGTGCCGACGTTCGTGATGGACGATCGCGCCGTGTTCGTGCGCCTGATGAGCCGGCCGCACGGCGACGCCGCGCTGGCCCGCCGGACCATTGAGGGCATGCTCGACCTCTTCGACGCCCAGCCCGACCTGAACGAATTCAAGCACACGACACTGGCGCGCTGACCAGTCCCGGCGCCGGCCTGCATGGCCAACCCGTTACGGGCGGGGCGGGTGGTCCTCCACCGCTAAGAGCGGGCGAGCGCGCTGAGCAGCGCGAAACCGCGCTCGCGCTCCGACCGGTCACCCACGATCGCCGCCACGAAGTCCGTCGCTCCGGCCTCGGCCAGCTGCGCGACCGCAGCGGCGACGGCCTCCTCGTCCCCGACGAAGGCGATGTCGGCCGGGCTCTCGGCGCCTTCCTTGTCGAGCATGGCCCTGTAGGAGGGCAGGTTCGGATAGATCGAGAGCGCCTCGTTGATCCGCTCCCTGGCGGCCTCGGGGGCGTCGGTCACCGCCACCGGCAGGGACACCACGACGCGGGGCGCCGGGCGGCCGGCCGCCTGCGCCGCGGCGGTGATGGTCGGCGCGATGTGGCTCGCGACGGTCCCGGTACCGGTCATCCAAGTCACGGTCCCGTCGGCGACCGTGCCCGCCAGCTTGAGCATGGTGGGGCCGAGGGCGGCGACCAGGACCGGCGGCGCCTCGGCGCCGGGTATCGCAAGGGGTACGAAGGCGTTGGTGGTGACGCGCTCCCCTGTGCTCTTGACCGCCTCGCCCTGCAGTAGTGGCATGAGCGAGCTGAGGTACTCCTTCATGTAGCGGGCCGGCCTGTCGTAGCTCATGCCCCAGATGCCCTCCACCACCACCTGGTGGGACAGCCCGATCCCGAGCAGAAGACGGTTGCCCGTCGCCCACTGCACCGTGAGGGCCTGCGCCGCCAGCATCATCGGGTGCCGCGGGTGCACCGGCACCACGCCGGTGCCCAGGTCGATCCCGGGCACCTGCGCGCCGGCGGTGGCCAGCAGGGTGAGCGCGTCGGGCCCGAAGATCTGGGAGGCAAACGCGTGGGCGAGCCCGGCCTCCTTGTACCGCCGGAGCTGGGCCACGGTGTCGGGCAGCGACGTGTCGACGTCGATCATGCTCCCGATGCGCAGTGCCGTTGCCATGTCCCCGGTGCTCCCTCGCGTAGTCTGCCCAGTGTGACCACCCCCCTGTCTAGGCGATTCCCCGGACGGGGGCGAGTGAGCTGAGGACCCACGACGTCGGGTTCGTCGGGGCGGGCCAGCTGGCCCGCATGGCGGGCGAGGCGGCCAGCGCGCTCGGCCTCTCCATGGCCGTGCTGGCCGAACGCGCCGATGACGCTGCATGTCCCGTTGCGGCCGAGGTCGTGCTGGGGTCGCCCTTCGTCGCCGAGGACCTCCGCGCCTTCACCGCGCGCTGCGCCGTCGTCACATTCGACCACGAGCAGGTGGACCTCGAGATCGTGCGCGCGCTGGAGGGCGGCGGCGCGGTGCTCCGACCCGGTGCCGACGCGTTCGAGCTCGCCGTGGACAAGGGTCGCATGCGTACCGTCCTCGACGGCGCCGGCGTGCCCGTCCCGGCCTTCGCCGTGGTGGAGCCGGGGGAACATGCCGCGGACGCCGTTGCCGCCTTCGCCGCCACCCTCGGGTGGCCGGTCGTGCTGAAGGCCGCCCGCGGGGGCTACGACGGCAAGGCTGTCTGGACGGTCCGCGACCGCGCCGAGGCCGAGGCCGTCCTGCGGCGGGTGTCGGGCCGCGTCGTGGTGGAGGAGCTCGTGCCCATTGACGCCGAGCTCGCCGTCGTGGTGGTCCGCAGCCCATCGGGTGCCTCGGCGGCCTGGCCGGCGGTCGAGACCGCGCAGGTCGACGGGGTCTGCCGGGAAGTCCTGGTCCCCGGGCGGCTGGCCCGCGACGTGGTGGAGGCGGCCGCGGCCCTGGGCCAGAAGGTCGCCGAGATCGCGGACGCGGTCGGCGTGATGGCCGTGGAGCTCTTCTCGGCGCGGGGCGGGCTGCTCGTCAACGAGATCGCGACCCGGCCCCACAACTCGGGACACTGGACCATTGAGGGTGCGGTGACCTCCCAATTCGAGAACCACCTGCGAGCCGTGCTCGACCTGCCGCTCGGCTCGACAGCCCCGCAGCATCCGGAGGTGGCAAGCGTCAACGTCTTCGGCGGGTCGGCAGGCGACGAGCCGGCCCGTCTGCTCGCTCGGGGGCTCGCCGTCGAGGATGCGCACGTCCACCTCTACGGCAAGGCGGCCCGACCCGGACGCAAGCTTGGTCACGTGACGGTGTGCGGGGAGGAGGCCGGCGTCGTGCGGTCCCGGGCCTGGTCGGCCGCCATCGCCCTCGGCACCCCGGTGCCCGACGGGTTCGACCTGCCCCACGGGGTGACCCCGTGACGCCCCCCGTGGTGGCGGTCGTGATGGGCAGCTCGTCGGACCTGCCGGTCATGGAAGGCGCCGTCGAGATGCTCGAGCGCTTCGGCGTCCCCCACGAGGTGCGCGTGGTCTCGGCGCACCGGACCCCGCGTGACATGATCGCCTTCGGTCAGGCGGCCGCGGGCCGCGGGCTACGGGTGCTGATCGCCGGGGCGGGGGGGGCGGCCCACCTGCCCGGGATGCTCGCGTCGGTCACGACCCTCCCGGTCATCGGCGTCCCGGTGGCACTGTCGAACCTGGACGGCCTCGACAGCCTGCTGTCCATCGTGCAGATGCCCAAGGGGGTGCCGGTGGCGACGATGGCGGTGAACGGCGCTCGCAATGCCGGCCTGCTGGCCGTGCGCATCCTCGCCGTGGGCGACCCGGACCTGACGGCAAGAATGGAGGCATTCCAAGAGGAGATCGCGTCGGAGGCGCGGGGCCAGGACGCCGACGTGTCCGGAGGAGCGGTGGAAGATGGTTGAGCCGAACCTGGCCCAGCGGCTCGGCTACGCGGCCGACGCCAAGCTGGTGATCATCAACGCCGATGACCTGGGCTCCTGCCACTCCGCCAACGTCGGCGTCTACGAGTGCCTCGCCACGGGCACCGTCACCAGCGCCACGCTGATGGTTCCCTGCCCGTGGGCCCGGGAGGCGAGCAGCCGCTACCGGGGCGAGGAGATCGGGGTCCACCTGACGCTCAACGCGGAGTACGAGCTCTACCGCTGGGGCCCCATCACCTACGCTCCGTCGCTGCTCGGCGGCGACGGAGGGTTCCCGCGGACAGTGGAGGACGTCTGGGATCACGCCGACCTCGACGAGGTCCGCCGCGAGTGCCGGGCCCAGATCGAACGAGCCATCCTCTGGGGCTTCGACGTGAGCCACCTCGACGCCCACATGGGCACGCTGCAGCTGCGCCCCGAGTTCTTCGACGTCTACCTCGAACTGGCCACCGCCTTCGGGCTGCCCCTGCGCATGGTGAGCGCGGCCATGGAGCGCTACGTCGGCTTTCCCGCCCGTGCGGTGGCCTCGGATGCCGGCGCCGTCTTCACCGACCACTTCCGCCTCGTCCCCGGAGTGGGCTCCCGCCTGACCTTCGAGCGCGACATGCGGACCCTCCGGCCCGGCGTCACCGAGTTCCTTCTGCACCCGGCCGTCGACTCGGCCGAGCTGCGCTCGTTGGCTACCGACGACTGGCGGTCCAGGGTCGACGACCACCAGATGATCTGCAAGGAAGATTGGGTCCGCCCGTTGCTCCAGGAGAACGGGGCAACCCTGATCGGCTACCGGCCCCTGCGCGAGCTGGCCCGGGCGGGCGGTTGAGCCCGAGCCGGTGCGCGCGACGACCTCGACCACCATCCGGGGCGTCTCGATCCTCTCGGGACGACGCCGCTCGCGCGCCGAGGTCTTCGACATCGCCCTCTCGCCCACCGGCATCGAGATCAGGTGGCGCGGCCGGCCCACCACGCGGATGCCCTGGGACCGGGTGTCGCAATGGGAGATCGAGGAGCGGCGCGGCGGCGTGCTGCTCACGCTGCACGGCGACGGGACAACCACACCGTTGGTGGTCCCCGGCTGGACCCCCGATGATCTCGAGGTGATCATGCGCAACACGGCGGGAGCCGGAGACGAGGCCTCGGGAGTCGATGCACCGGGAGATGAGACCCCGCGAGACGAGACGTCGTCCCGGATGCCGCCGGCCCCGTTCCGGATGGAGCGGCGCCGGCGGATCTGGACCCGCCGCAGGCGGGCCCCGTCGTGGAAGGTCGTTGCGACCGCCGTGTTGCTGGGCCTGCTGGCCACCGCAGTGACGCTCGTGCTGCTGCAGAGCGCCGGGGTGATCAGCTGGAGCTTCCTCGGCCCCACCGCCTGATCCGGCCTCAGGCGGAGCGGACCCCGTCGAAGAGATCGTCCTCGGTCACATCGGTCGGGCCGACGCGGTTCTGGGCCAAACGGAACTCGTCGAAGGGATGGATCTCGCGCATCACTTCGGGCGGGAGGCCGAACCAGAACGGCGAGTTGGGATCGACCTGGGTCGCATGCGCCTTCAGCGCGTCGCCCCGCACCTGGGTGAAGCCTCGGACGTCGATGGTCGTGGTGAACGGCTCGGTGCGCGTCATGCGCGCGAGCCACTTGTCGTCGAACGGTGACGCCAGACCGAGCTCCTCGTACTTCGCGTGGATCTGGCGGAAGCGTTCCCCCGACCAGACGGAGTAGTAGAGCTTGGCCGGCGCGTACGGCGGTCCGGCGTCCGGGAAGCGGTCCGGATCACCGGCGGCGTCGAAGGCCAGGACGGAGATCTCGTGGACCCGCAAATGGTCCGGGTGCGGGTACTCGTTCTGGTTGTCGCCGTAGGTCACGATCACCCGGGGGCGCTCCCGGCGGATGACGGCGACCAGGCGGCCGACCGCCTCGTCGAGGGGTGCCTGCGCGAAGGAGTCCGGTCGCGTGTTGGCCTCGGAGTCGGGCATGCCCGAGTCGCGGTATCCGAGGAGGACGGTCTCGTCGTAACCGATGATGTCAGTGGCCGCCTTGAGCTCGGCCATGCGGATGCGCCCGATATCCGCCCGCACCTCGGGCGTGTCCATCGCCGGGTTCAAGATGTCGCCCTCCTCGCCCCCGGTGCAGCACACCAGCACCGTCCGGATGCCCTCGGCGTGATAGCGGGCCACAGTCGGGGCACCCTTCGAGGCCTCGTCGTCGGGGTGCGCGTGGACGCACAGCAGGCAGAGGCGATCGGGCACGGGGTGACCTTAGCGGCGGGCCTGCGCCGGCCCGCCCGGTGCCACCCCTCCCCCGCTGGGCCTTATGCTCGTAGTCCATGGCAGGCATGTTCAGTCGATTCCTCGACATCTTCCGGTCCAAGGCGAACAAGGCGCTGGACAAGATGGAGGACCCGCGGGACACGCTGGACCTCTCCTACGAGAAGCAGCTCGAGCAGCTCCAGAAGGTCCGGCGGGGGGTGGCGGACGTGGCCACGGCCCGCAAGCGGATCGAGCTGCAGGCCCAGGGATTGCAGAAGCAGGCCGACAAGTTGCAGGGTCAGGCCAAGTCCGCCCTG
>Ga0116224_10001779_pt1 | contig 13216 bp, 14 predicted proteins | sample Sb_taG_9_FD_89699 | JGI IMG/M metagenome (GOLD analysis project Ga0116224, IMG submission 89699) | Peat soil microbial communities from Weissenstadt, Germany - Sb_50d_b_LC metaG | ecosystem: Environmental > Terrestrial > Soil > Wetlands > Peat | place: Germany: Weissenstadt | collected 2010-09-21 | reverse complement strand
GGATGGCTATAGATGATGAAAACCGCCAGGCCTTGCTGTAACGTCCAGAGGCGTAATGATTTACGCTGCTTACTGCCCCAATGCCCGTTTGAGCGACCGTCAAAGTCTGCGTTGACCCTGCCCTCCTCGTCGCCGACCGCGCGGCCCTCGACGGCTTCTTCTTCGACGGCTACTGGGTCCACTTCGCGGCCGGCATCCTCGTCTACTACCGGATCAACTACGCGAGCGGCTGGCGCGCCTGGGCGGCCAACCTGCTGCTCCTGGCCACCCTGCTCGGCTTCGCCTGGGACCATTTCCCGATCCGGGCCGCCCACTCCGCCGTCGGCGAGGGGGCCGTGGTTGCCTTCGGCTTCGCCCTGCTCCTGTCGCTGCTGCACCCGTGGGACCGGCGCCTGGCCTCGGCGCGCGTCGTACGGCCGCTCCTCTTCTGCGGCCAGATCTGCTACAGCCTTTATCTCGTTCACTGGCCGGTCGTCAAGCTCGTCGGCCACGGGCTTTATCTGCTGGGCGTGCGCGGCGACGCGGCGACTGTGCTGGTCACGGTCCCGCTCAACGTCGCCACCTCGGTGCTGCTGGCGTGGCTGTTCTTCCGCCTGTGCGAGCGCCGCTTCCTCAACGCCCCCGCCGGGGCCGCCGCGAAGGCCGCCCGCCCTGCCGGCGCGCCTACGCCCGCCACAGTCGCCGCACCGTATCGACCGACACCTCGGTGAGCGTCTTGACGACCAGGTCGGCGCCGGCGCGCCGCAGCGATTCGTCGGAATGATGGCCGACGAAGGTGACGCCGACGCACTTCATGCCGCCCGCCTTGGCCGCCTGCACGCCCGCGACGGCGTCTTCCATCACGACGCAGCGGGCCGGCGGGACGCGCACCTTCTCGGCGGCGACGAGGAAGACCTGCGGATCGGGCTTGCCGCGCTGCGTGTCTTCGGCGCTGACGATGGCGTCGAAGAAGCGGCCCGAGTCGGTCATCTTCAGGATTAGATCGACGTTGCCGCGCGGGGCGCTGGAGCCGATCGCCTGCCGGAAGCCTGCGGCGTGCAATCCTTCGAGCAATTGGCGGACGCCGGGCAGCAGTTCCACGCCGTGCCGGGCGGCGGCCTTGTACAACTCCTCCTTGCGGATGCCAAGGTCATCGATCACGGCGTCGTCGAAGCGCTCGCCGAAGAGATAACGGATGATCTCGGGGTTGCGCCGTCCGAAGGTGGCGGCGAAGTCGGCGCGAGTGAAGTCGCGGCCGAGGTCGCGGCACAGCTCGACCCAGGCGCGGAAGTGCAGCTCGGCGGTATCGACGAGGGTGCCGTCAACGTCCCAGATGACGGCACCGGGGGGAGATGGTGGCATCGCAATCCTCAAGGCGGGGACCGACGGACCCAATAGCCGGGGCGACGTTGTTGATGGGCCACCGCCACGATCAGTACGTCTGTGCTGCTGACCAACCGGTAATACACGATGTACGGGAACCGACCCGCGCGCAGCCACCGGTAGGGGCCGCGGAAGATAGGCCAGCTTTGCGGGGCAGCGGCGATCCGCCGCACCGCCTCATCGATAGCGTCCTGGAAACGCTGCGCTGCGCGGGGGCTGCGTCGGGCATACCAGCGGAGGGCTCGAACGTACTCCTGGGACGCCAGGCGGTGAAAACGGACCCGGACGGTAGGCCCCTGGCTCATTGTTGTCGCTTCAACTCGTCCCAGGAAATCGCCTCTCCGCCAGATCGCTCGAAATCGGCATACCGCGCGTCTAGCTCGGCGGCCAAAGCGTCATCGTCTGCCACTTCGTCGTCTGGCGACAGGCTATCGAGCAGTGCTTCTGCAAGGGCGGCCCGATCTTCTTCACGCAGATTCAAGGCTGCCTCCAAAACGGATTCCCGCGTCGGATTCATCGCATGCCTCCCGAAAACGGTGATGCTCAGGCACATTGTCGCGCATTTCCCCTGGCTTCGTCAATCCACGAACACGAACTCATTCGACATCAGCAGGCCCTGCGCGTAGCGCTCCCACGCCACGTCTCCTCCTCCGCCCAGGTACTCCTCAGCCAAACGCACCTCCTCGCCCTTCGGCGCCCGGCCGTGCAGCACCCGGTACAGCCGCGTCACCTTCCCCGCCACGTCCTTCTCCGCCGCGACATCCGGTCGGCGCACCAGCCGGCGGGCACACTCGATGCTGAACGGGTGGTTCATCAGGAACAACGCTTGCGGGGCGACGGTCGTGCTATCGCGCTGCGGGCTGGTGGCGTCGGGGCTGGGGAAGTCGAAGGAAGGCTACGCGGCGTTACTCTCCAGGTCAGCCTACCTTTCAGCTCGTAATTGAACCGCTTCGACCCGTGTTCCTCCCCACCGTTCGGGGTGATGTAGACGCCGGCCGGCTTGCCATCCGGCATCATGGCGTTGAAGGTCGAATCGATCAGCGCCCGATGGTCCTCCCTACTCATCGCCAGGTAGGACGAGATGCTGTTGCCGCCTTCGTAGTGGTGGTTGCCGTTGTCGTCGTACACGAAGATGGCGTCACCGTCCTGCTGGACGTAGCAGCGGATCGTCTCGGCGTCCGGCACGTTGGCCAGGGCATCGGCGATGGTGTCCAGTTCCCTCCGCAGCGCGTTCTCGCGGTCCTTCAGGTCGCGGAGCTTGCCTGTCGCCTGTTCGTCCGTGATGGCATCCTTCTCGATCAGGTCCAGCAGTCGGTTCCGCGCCCGGTCGATCTTCGCCAGTTCCTCCTCCAGCAACCCTCGCCGCTTCAGTGCCTTGTCGCAGTCAGGCACGGCTGCCTTGACGGCTCGCTCGATGGCAGCCGGGTTGCCGAACAGCTTGAACAGGTCGCTGATGACGGCCTGTTCGATCTTGTCCGCCCGGACCCAGGGCCGGGGATCCAGCGGACACTCCCGGGCTCGCTCGGTATGGGCATGGCGGTAGTAGGTGTGCCCGCGTGCCACTTGCCCGAACAGGGAGTAGCCGCACACCGAACAGAAGATGCGGCCGGAGAGCAGGTAGTCGTTCGACGGGTTGCCGTGCAAGTAGGTCCGGTTGGCCTCCAGCCGTTGACGGACTGCGCGGATGGTTCCTTCAGGCAGCAACCGAGGGACCATCATCGCCACCGTCTCATCAATGCCCATAGCATCGACCCGGAAGTGCAGCTCCCACCGCTCCCCGCAGCACTCGCGGAGGGTCTTGCAGAGGCCGCTGTGGTTGATGCCGAACTCCTTGGCCAGCTTCGGCATCTGCTCTCCCGCCAGGTAGCGGGCGGCTACGTCCTCGATCAGTGCCTTCTTCGCGGGGTCGGTGCCCCACTGGCTTGTCTCCTTGTCGAACGTGCGGCCGAACGGTAGAGTCGCGGTCGGGATGCCCCGCCTGGCGCGGGCGATGCGGTTGAGGATGCTCTTCTTGTTCTGGTTGCTCGCCTGGAACTTCCCGATGACTGAGGACAGGTCCAGGAAGAGAACGTGTTCGGGGTTGAACAGGTCGTACTCGGTTACGCTGACGAAGAAGCGGATGCCATGCCTCTTGAATGCGTCGAGTCCCTCCGTGGACTTGGCGTTGTCGCGCGACCAGCGGTCGGCGTGGGCGACCATGACCGCGTCGAACTTGCCCTTGCCCGCGTCGGCAATCAGCCGGTCTAGTTCCTTCTTTTCCCAGCCGGCCGTGGCGTGTTCCTGACCGCCGTACCATTCCGCGATGCTGCCGCCTAGCAGTTCAACGTCTCGCCGGTTCTGGGTCTTCTGAGTCCGTAGGGACTCGCCCTGTTGCTCTTGCTTCTCGGTGCTGACGCGGACGAGGGGACCGAAGCGCAGCGGCTTGCCGTTGTCCTTGTTCATGGTCACTTCCCCCCCTTCTTGCGGGCCTTCGGCTTCGGCGGCTCGGGCGGCGGTTCGGGTTCGACGGTTGGCTCCTCTTCGTCCCCGATCAGGGCTTCGACGCCCACGCCCAGCGCCTTCGCTAGCGCCCGGACCGTGCTGAGCCGCGGGTCGGGGATGGCCCCGCTCTCCATCTGTGTCAGGCCGGACATGCTGATCTCTGCCAGCGTGGCCAGCCGTTGCAGCGTCAACCCGCGCTCCAAGCGCAGGCGCTTCAGGTTTTCTTTGAAGGTCGGCATCTCGTTCACCACAAGCATCTTGTCTTCTCCCCGGGCAGCGAAATCTTACCCGATTTACAGAATTCTGTCAACAGGGGCTTGACAGCAGTACGTTATTCTGATAACATTATACTGTCAACATGGAAGTGAGTCAAGGCCGGATGGACCCGGGAAACGAATGTGGGCCGGCGGTGTTGCAAGCACCCCGGCCCGTGGCCTTCGCTGCAAAAGGAGCGAAAGCAATGCTCACCGTTACGGGGCGCCCCGCCGACTGTCTACGGCGCGGGCAAGCCATCACCCTCCGCCACGCCACGCTCGCCCGCAACCTCATCAGCATCCTGACGCACGGCATCCTGACCGCGAAGAGTCAGGGCCGCTACAAGGCCGTGTGGCTCCACGAGCCGGCCCGGAGCGAATGGGCGGCGCTGCACACGGTCGCACGCCACGGGGGGCGCGTCGAGGACGTGGTGGTCATCGAAGTGACCATCCCGAAGAAGTGGCTCAGGCGGCACGGGGGCGCGGCCGATGGCGTCTGGCGCTGCGTCCGGGACATCCCGGTGCGGTACATGCGGCGCGTCATCGGCTTCGAGCAACTGGCCCGCTCGCCGGTCGAGCGCTGAGCAACGGCACGGGCCAGGGAAGAGGCAAGCAAACCCCCGGTAGCGCACCAGCGCTGCCGAGGGTTTCTTCGTTGGCGGTCAGGGCGAGCCAGTTGGGAAATGGCCCGGCGGCCCGGCGGCTGTCGGGCAGTCGATCCCCCTACCTGCCTCCTGCCGCCGAGCAAGTTCCTCCTTGTCGCCCGGTCTGCCGTCGCGTAGACGAACAGATGGTGCGGTCGGCAGCGTGCCGACGCCGCGTCTTCCTTCGTCCACGGAGAACACGACCAGAGCAACGAGCGGGCCGGACAAGGCCCGTTGACAATCTGATCCATGCGTGAGCATGGGTTCTGCTTTCTCACGAATCGGCCAAACGCGGGTGAATAGCTCGCGGAGTTTTGAAAGAAGCAGTACCTGCCACGCCCCGAAAGGGGCGGCGGCCAGGTGCTGTTCTTTCAAGGCTCTTGGCCGAGCCCGTGAGGAGCGGCTCTGTGTCGTCGCTCCTGTTTTTTCGGGACCCGCCATGAAATCCTTCCCCGAGTTTGAATCCACCTTCCTTGACGCTCTCCAGCAGGAGCGATCCGACTTACAAGGGTTGCAGGGGGCCTCGGAGGCCCAGCTGTCCGCCTGGATCGAGCACCTGTTCCAAGAATACCTCGGCTACTCCTATAAGGACTTCTCGCGGGGGGAGGGTATGCACATAGGCGCTAAGGGCGGCAAGCAGCTCTACCCCGACCTGCGAATCGACATCCTCGACAACGGGCTCATCTTCATCGAGTGCAAGCGGATGGGTCGGCTGGACAGCCCAGAGGAGTTGAAGGGCGCAGCGGGCCAGTTGCATTCCTACATCCAGGCCCACTTGTTCGAGGCGACCACCAAGCCCAAGACCGTGCTCGGGGTCGTCACCGACGGGAACCGCTGGGTGCTGATGGGATTCAACAAGACGCACGATTTCGACACCATCGCGGAGTGGACCTTTCTCACCGACGACCCGCGGCTCATCGCTCAGCGACTTTGGCTCCTGGCAAAGCCGGCCCTCGCACAGCCAACCTCCGCGGTGGTAGAATTCCTCGCCCGTCGCACGCTTGCGGAAGTGCTGAAAAAGGAGACAAAAAAGCTCACCAAGAAGGTGAACGACGGGTTGCCAGACGACGGGATCATCTCTGAGGCGTTGATTGCCAAGTGGCTGCGTGATGCGTTTTCCGACCCATCCACACCCCCACGGCTAGTTCCGGCAGATTCGACCACCGCGACCGGCACAGAGGTCGGGAACGACGAGTCCGAAAGGAAGAGACTAAGGAGATCACGGGTAGACATTGGTGTTACCCTGCCCGACCTGATCGCCGCGGGGCTCCTCACGCCCCCGCTGAAGTTGTTCCGGAAGTACAAGGGGCAGATGGTCGAGGCTACCCTCCTGCCGGACGGCAAAGTCGAGTTCCGGGGGGTGCAGTACGATACCTGCTCGGCCGCCGCCGAAGCCGCCCGTCAGGCCGTCGTGGGAAGGCGGATGAACACCAACGGCTGGGACTTCTGGCAATACCGCGACGCGGCCGGGAAGCGCCTCTGTCTGGACGATGCAAGGAAGAGGCTCGTCAAGACCAAGACGGGCCAGCATGAGCAGCCGGACCGGCAGGAGCCGCCCGAGGGGGAAGGCTTGCGGCTGAAGTTCTGGCAAGCTCTCCTCAGCCGTCCCAAGGCGAAGGGCACCCGGCACGCTGACATCAAGCCCGGCGAGTACGTTTCAATCGGGGCCGGTTCCGGCGTGCGGGGAGTGCCCTTTAGCTACGCCATCGGTCAACATGAGGGCAGGGTCGAGCTGTTCATCGACCGGGGAGCCGAAGAGGGAAAACAAGCCAACAAGCGTATCTTCGACCGACTGCAAGAGCACAAGGGCGAGATCGAGGGGGCCTTCGGAGGCGCGTTGTCGTGGCAGCCGTTGGAGGGCAAGCGAGCGTGCCGCATCGCCTACGCGACCACGGCCGGCGGCTACAGGAGCGACGAGCCGAAATGGCCGGAAATCCAGGATTCCATGATCGAGGCGATGATGCGGCTTGAGAAAGCCCTCATTCCCCACCTGGCAAAGCTACAGACGGAGCTGGCCTCGTAAGATGCGTGAGTCGGCATGTTGCCGACACACCCCGCGGACTGTATCAGGTAGAGACGACCGCCCGCGACCGACACATGGCCTGGAGGGAAGTTCCGATGGAAGCCCGTCTCGCCAACCACCTGTCCTCCGAGGTCTTGCGCGCCCTCGGCTCTGGCCAACTCGACGACGCCACAACCGCGGTGGTCTTAGCCCATCTGGACGCCTGCCAGGAGTGCTGTCAGGCCGCGACCACCCTCACGGGGGATAGTTTCCTCCGTCGGCTCCGCGCCGGGCATCTCACCGCCTCCACCATGCCGGAGGGACGTGCTGCCGGCGAGACCCACGGCCCCAAGGCTGCCCCGGCGCCTGCCAAGGGGCCGGATGTCCTGCCGGAGCTGCGCGACCATCCCCAGTACGAAGTGATCCGCGAACTGGACCGTGGCAACATGGGCGTCGTCTACCTGGCGAAGAACAAGCTGATGGACCGGCCGGAAGTCCTCAAGGTCGTCAATCCGCAACTCCTCGCCGAGCCGGGCATGGCGGAGCGCTTCCTCCGCGAGATTCGCTCGGCCGCTCAGCTTCGGCACCCGAACATCGCCACGGCCTACTCGGCGCTCCAGGTCGGCGACCTGCTGCTGTTCGCGATGGAGTACGTCGCGGGCGAAAACCTCGCCCGGGTGGTCAAGGGCCGCGGCCCGCTGCCTGTGGTGAACGCCTGCTATTACGTCCAGCAGGCGGCGCTGGGCTTGCAGCACGCCTTCGAGAAGGGCATGGTCCACCGCGACATCAAGCCCGGCAACCTGATCCTGGCCCGCGAGGGAAAGAAGCATGTCGTGAAGATCCTCGACTTCGGCCTCGCCAAGGCCACGCACGAGAAAGGGGCGACGGGTTCCGACCTGACCGGCTCCGGCCAGATGCTCGGCACGCCGGACTTCATCGCGCCGGAGCAGTCGCAGGACGCGGCCCAGGCGGACATCCGCGCCGACATCTACAGCCTGGGGTGTACGCTGTACTTCCTGCTGACAGGCCGGCCGCCGTTCCAGGCAAAGAGCCTGTTTGGACTCTTGCAAGCCCATGTGTCGATGGAGGCGACCCCGCTGAACGAAGTGCGGAAAGAGGTGCCGCCCGAACTGGCCGCGGTCGTGGCGAAGATGATGGCAAAGGACCCGGCCCAGCGTTACCAGAAGCCGGTCGAGGTGGCGCAGGCGCTGGCTCCGTTCGCCAGGACGGGATTGCAGCCGCTACCGGTGTCGCCGCCCGCAGAGGGTAAGACGCCGCCAGTAGTGGGCAGCAAGACGGAAATCGGGAGGGTGTGCGGGCAAGAGACTGTTCTACCTGGACCTGCGATCCCGGCGACGCGGGCCGAGGGCCAAGCCACCATCGGCAGGCCGATGAAGGGAGCGGCCACCAGGCGGGACCGGTCCTCTACCGCGCAAGGGGGCGCGAAGGGGTCGAGGAAGTGGTGGGGCCTGCTGCTGGTCGGGCTAGTCCTATTGCTGCTGGCCAGCGCCATCGGCCTATGGGCCGGCGGAGTGTTTCGGCTGAAGACTGCGGAAGGCATCCTCGTCGTTGAGGTGGACGAGCCAAACCCAGACGTGTACGTGGACGGCAACAAGATGACGATCACCTGGGGGGCGGACGGCAAGACAGCGGAGATTCGTCTCAAACCTGGAACGCGGAAGGTGGAGGTGAAGAAGGACGGATTCACGGTGTACGGCGAGGAAGTGGAATTGCAGGAAGGCAAACGCCGCGTCCTGACCGCACGACTCGTCAGTCAGGCATCCCCAGTGCAACCCAAGAAGGGAGGGGATCAACCGCCGCCGGCGCCGGCACCGACTGGGAGGGGAGGGGATCAACCGCCGAAACCGGTCGAGAAGCCGGCGCCCCCAACGGCTGACGACATCGCCGCCAAGGTCAAGAAGGTTGCCGGCATCGACCTCGTTTCGATCCCAACGGGCGAGTTCTACATGGGTTCCACGGCGGACGACAAGGACGCCTTCCCCGAGGAGAAGCCGCGCCACAAGGTGCGAATTACGAAGCCCTTTTACCTTGGCAAGTACCATGTGACGCTCGGCCAGTTCAGGCGCTTCGTCGAGGCCACTGGCCACAAGACCGAAGCGGAGAAGGCCAGTGACAGCCGGACGTGGTGGAAGCCCGGCTTCGACCAGACGGATGAGTGTCCTGTGGTGTGCGTGTCATGGAACGACGCAGACGCCTTCTGCCGGTGGCTGGCGAAGGAATCCGGCGCGAACGTCTGCTTGCCCCGCGAAGCCGAGTGGGAGTACGCTTGCCGCGCCAAAACGACGACGAGGTTCTACTTTGGCGACAACGAGGCAGACCTCGGCAGCTACGCCTGGTACGTTAAGAACGCGAACAACCGCATACACGCCTGCGGCCAGAAGAAGCCCAATGACTTCGGCCTCTACGACATGCACGGATTGGTCTGGGAGTGGTGCGCCGATGGGAAACGGACCTACAAGGACCAGGAGGAAACCGACCCTGAAGGGCCGACGAGCGCCGGCGGGTCCCGCGTGATCCGTGGCGGTTGTGCGTGGTACGTCCCGCGGCTCTGCCGTGCGGCTCACCGCGACGCCGTCGCGCCGGATGGCCACAACGACCACTTCGGCTTTCGCGTGTTGGTGCGGCTGCGACCGGAAGACGAGCGGAAGGAGCGTGAGCGACAGGAGGAGCTGGAACGCGAGGTTGCCAAGCGCCGTGAAGTCGAGCGCCTCAAGGCCGAGGCCGAGGCAAAAGCCAAGCGCGAACTTGCCGCCGCTCAGGAGAAAGCCCGCGCTGAGCAGCTGGAGCGAGACGAGGCGGAGGCGAGTGAGCCGCTGAAAAACGCCAAGAAACTTCTCCAGGACGACGACATCTACAAGAACGACAACGCTGCGGAGGCCCGGAAGCTCCTTCGGAAAATCGTCAAGGATTGGCCGGGTACTAAGGCGGCCGCCGAGGCGAAGGGGCTACTGCCGCCCGAAAAGTCAGCCAAGCAGGTCGAGAAGGATAACGACTACGCCGACTCGCAGGTCAAGTACGCCAAGAAGCTCATCGACCAGGGTGACACCGCCACGGCCAAGGAGCGCCTCCTGAAGATCGTCAAGGACTATCCCGAGAGCAAGTCGGCCCCGGAGGCCCGCGAGTTGCTCAAGATGCTGGGCAAGTAGGGCTTGCGGCTGATCCCTGACGCCCGGCGAGGCGATGGCGGCGCGGCGCCGTCGCAATCAACTCGCCGTGACGGTCGGCGAGCCACGGCTTGAGCAGAGGATGGCAGTTAGGCGGGACACGATCACGGAGCGGGATAGGGGTTAGTCTTGATGCGGTCACGCAAGGCGGTGTCGTTCGTTGCAAGTATCACTGCCGCTTTGAGCCCGGCCTTGACAGCGCCTTCAACCCCATACCCCATCGTCTCCAACAACTGGGTACTCGTCGGAAGCTCGCCTGGCGAGGGTCCGGAAGCGGTTCTCACCAATAACCCTGGCACGACGACATCTTCGGTCAATCCGAGATGTTCGTCCGTGTAGGCAACGCCCGTCTCGAACACGATTACCTGGAGCCTGTCTGATGCGCTGCTTGCGAGGAAATTCGAGAAGTCAGGCCAATTGACCTGCGTGAAGGGAATCCCGTAATGATTCAGCACACGCAACGTGTGGTCAACGACCGCCTCGTCAGCCCTCGGCCCCAGGACGACGACCACGGCAGGCAGGCTCGATTGTGGCTCGCTCACGGCACCTCACTCGCGAGAGAGTCCTCGATCTTCATGTTCAGCACCCGTTCGGTCTGCTCGTCTCGTATCTGCTGGAAATTCTTCCAGACGTCGGAACCGCGTTCCGAGATGATGGTGGCAGCGAATAGCGCTGCGTTGATGGCACCAGGGCGGCCGACGGCGAAAGTCGCTACGCGGGGCGGCATGTCGAGGAACGGACGCAAGAATTCGTCAACGCAGGTGATTTTCTCAGTCACGATCGGGACTGCCAACACGGGATGTGTTGTCGCTTGTGCCACCTCACATGCGAACTGAATCCCGCGACTCGAACCAGCGATGAACACAGTCGATCCGCTAGACTCCAGTTCTGCCACCCGGCGAGCCAACCCGTCGGATGACGTGGCGCGGGGAACAACAACTTTTTCGTGGCGGACGCCCAACCTCACGAGATATGGTTCAGCGTGGTTCAAGGTCGGCAGGTCTGCCTCGTCTTCGACGAGCATAGCGACTTTGTCAATTGTCGCCGATGTAGCCACACCACTACTCGGCATCGCCCGATTTACAGGAGCCAGAAGGGGACGCAACCGAGGGCCGCGCAGCGCCAGAGCCGCCACAGCGAAGAGAGCGGCGCGTTCAGCCCCCGTAGGGCCAATGCCTACCGTCGCAACGCCAACCTCGGCGGGCATCTGCATGATCGACAACAGGGCGTCGAGGCCGTTGAGTGGCGTCGCGACTACCGGGACACCCACCACGGGCAGGATCGTCAACGACGCGGCCATTCCGGGAAGGTGCGCTGCCCCGCCTGCCCCGGCGATGATGAGCGACAACCCGCGATCCTCCGCCTCAATCGCATACCTGTAGAGGTATTTCGGGGTGCGGTGCGCGGAAACGACCTTCGTCTCGTAAGACACCCCCAACTCGCGCAAGACCCGAGCGGCGGGGCGCATCGTCTTCCAGTCGGAATCGCTGCCCATGATGATCCCGACGGCCGGCGGACCGCCACTACCTGTTCGCTCGTTCACCGCAATCTCCAGTAACGCTATCGCATATGATCCACAGAGGGCGTGCGCCAGCTACCGCCCTCTGTGGTCCAGTGAAAAACACTCAACCGTACCATCAGTCGGGGCACGCGGTCGCCAAAAGTCAACAACTTACCCTCTCACGAGCGCGGGCGCCCGCAGCGCGACCGTTACAATCGATCAGGTCATTCGCTGGACAAGAGGGGCACCGCGGATGCTGTTGTATGACCTGGCGTGAGGATCGTGAACAATCAGAGGGCCGGCTCGTCTGCGGGCGGCAACTCCCTGAGCCCGCACGGGAGCCTCAGCGCCGCCGCGCAGGTGCATGGCATCGCCCGGGTGCTTTCCCCATTTCGCCGGTTGGCCTCTGCTGCTCCCCAATCGTCACCTGCCCCACGTTCTGGACGATGACGGCCGGTGCGCGGCGGCGGAGGTCTTGAAAGGCCCGGAGCGTGCGCAGGAACATTCGGTTGAAGCGGTCCACCATCGCCCCGGCCTGCTCGACCGCCTGGAACCCGGTCACTGGCGGCGGCTCCCGCCTCCCCTCGTTCCGCAGGGCGGCCTGCTCCATCCTGGCTTCCCGTGCGGCCTTCACCATCAGCGCCTCCAGCCAGTATTCCACGGCGGTCTGCGCCTGGGCCATCGTGTCGATCAGCTGCCGCTCGACGCCGTTGCGGGGTTGCCAGCCGTCCGCCAGTTCCGACCGCAGGGCGAGGAACCGGGCTCGCTGCCAAGGGGTGGAGCCGTGCATCTCGACCGGCTGGCACGCCCGGTGGCCGCTCAGCAGTTCTTCGCGGGCGGCCTGCTTGATCTCCTCCCAGCGCTGTAGGTACTTCTGAGGGTCGCGCTCCAGCAGGCTCTCCAGGTCGGGCCAGGAAACCTCGGGCGGCGGGCACTCCAGCGCGCGCTCCTCCCGTTCGGCCAGGTCTTCCCGGACTCGGGCCACGGCCTCCGGCGTCGAGAGGCCCTCTTCCAGCTCGTAGGACTGCACCATCTCCCGGAGGGCGGCCACCATCTCGCGGGCCACCGGCCCGGCCTCCGGGTTCCTCACGGGCTCTACCGCTGCGTTCATCGCTGCTGGACCTCCCGGAACTGGGCCGCCATCTGCCGCCAGACCTCGCGCCAATCGGCCAACTCTTGCCGGGCCTGCCGGCGGGCCTGGCACTGCGCCCGCACCTGCTCCACGTCTGAGCGCCGGACGTATTCCTTGCGGAGCCGGCCCCCGTCCCGCCAGAAGCGATAGAAGTAGGGGCCGTGCAGGCTTCCCCGGGCGCAGCGGCAGCCGGGGCGGCCGCAGCGCACCCACTGCTGGCAGACTACCCCGGGCAGTGTCTTAGGTAACATTCACGCGCCTTTTTTTCTCGCGGGCAACCTCGACGGCTCCCCGTCCGCAGCCATCGTGTAGGCCCCATTTTACTCCAGCCCGGCGGCAAACGGGAACCCATCGGCGGGGTCGCGGCATGTCCTCAATCGGTGCCTCGTCCTCAATGATGCGTGGCATGGTCGCTATCCTCCACTTCCGTTCTTACTCAGTGGCATGATGGTTGCCTCCTTCTGATTCACAAAACGACCACAGTTCACTCCACCCCCCGAAGGATTCTCTGAAAGAAAGAGGGGGGGGGGGGTGCAGGGTCAACGCAGACTTTGACGGTCGCTCAAACGGGCATTGGGGCAGTAAGCAGCGTAAATCATTACGCCTCTGGACGTTACAGCAAGGCCTGGCGGTTTTCATCATCTATAGCCATCCG
>Ga0116224_10001777_pt1 | contig 13227 bp, 14 predicted proteins | sample Sb_taG_9_FD_89699 | JGI IMG/M metagenome (GOLD analysis project Ga0116224, IMG submission 89699) | Peat soil microbial communities from Weissenstadt, Germany - Sb_50d_b_LC metaG | ecosystem: Environmental > Terrestrial > Soil > Wetlands > Peat | place: Germany: Weissenstadt | collected 2010-09-21 | reverse complement strand
TGTGCTGGGGATAATGAGCGCGCTCAAAGACCCCGACGCAAACGTGCGTGCCACTGCGGCACAGACGCTTGGAGAGATGGGATCGGAGGCAAACGACGCTGTGAACTCGTTGGCCCAGATACTGCAAGCAGACAAAGCGCCGCGCGTGCGCGAGACGGCGGCGGCCGCGCTGGGCCGCATCGGCGCTTCGGCCAAGGCGGCGGTCCCGGAGCTTACCGCGAGTTTCAAAGACAAGGAAGCAGGAGTTCGAAGTGCCTCCGCGGAAGCAATTGGCCGGCTTGGACCAGATGCTCTTGCTGCTCAGTCTGGCCTGGTGGGGCTCCTGAGAGATCCTGACAGGCTGGTCAGAAGCCATGCCGCCTCCGCACTGGGAAGGCTTGGACCGGCTGCCGGCGCAGCGGCGCCAGACCTAGCGGCGATCCTGATCAAAGACTCGCAACCCGAAGTCCGCCGCTCTGCAGCGGAGGCCTTGGGGCATCTGGGAGCAGAGACCGAGTCAGCCCTTTCTGCGCTAGGCGGGGCGCTCAAAGACAAAGATGCGGACGTTCGCCGGGTTGTGATCATTGCGCTGACCAATCTCGGAACGAAGGCCAAAAGTCTCCTGCCTCGATTTGGGGAGGCTCTCAAGGATCAAGATAAATTCGTGCGCACCCAGGCATTGCGTGCTCTTGGCAACCTGGGCAAAGACGCCCAGCCCGCCGTCCCGGCAATGGCACAGTGCCTGTCTGATCAAGCAGTAGAGGTCCGTCTAGCGGCGGCCGAGGAGTTGGGGCACCTCGGTCCGGTAGCCACTGCGGCCCTGCAGGCACTGAAAGAAGCAGTGAAGAACGACAGCCGAAACGTCGTTCGCGATGCGGCCGCCGAAGCGGTCAAGAAAGTTCAGGGACCGATTTAACACCAAAGGCGCGGGTTCGCCCGGCCCAATCTCTTCCTGCTGCAGAGCTTGAGGGGCCCGGTCGTAACCTTGCCGTTAGCTGAAAAAGATTAACTATTTTGTGTGTGCGGATTTGACTCCCTGGCAGAATTTAACCTAGAGTTTCAGCTAGAAGCAGAATTGGGGATTTGGCCAATTTTCGTCGGCTGAAAACCTCTGCTCCAAACGGGAAATCATCGCCAATGGCTCAAAAGGAGCGGTTCGAGTCAGAGCCCAGTATGAAGTCCGCTTTGGAGTTCGTCCACGAACTGCTCTTAGCGTGGGACGCGGAATCTTGGCCGGTGGAAAAATACCTGGCCAAGCTTGCAAAAGTCTTTGGTGCACAGAGCGCGGGACTTGCCGGTTCCATCGATGGGACCTCGCTGCTGAGACACGGTGCGACTGCGGCAGGCGAGTCCTTAACCTCGTTAGAGTTTCCTTGGAACGAGATGCACAACTTCCTCCGCCAGGTACGGTGCTCGAACGCGGGCGTGGTGGCGTTGTGCCTGGCTGACGGCAAAGGATCGATCCTGGCCGCCTCGTGCGAGCAGGAAGGAATTCTCTGGGCTGTCTGGCTGACAGATGACGGGCAACGAGCGTGGTCCCATGCAGAGCATGGCGCTCTGCGCTTGTCGGCCCTGGCGCTCGTCGGTTTGGTGGCGACTGCGGCCGAACAGAAACGCAGGCAGAATTGGAAGAACCGGGCCGAGCGGCAATTGCGGCTGGAAAACGCGGCAACGCTTGTCGGCAGGCTGGCGCATGATTTCAACAATGTGCTGACAGGTATTATGGGATTCACCGAACTCGGCCTCGCACAGATACCGGAAGGCGCACCAGCGCACCAGTTCCTGACGGAAGCGTATCAGGCGGCCGAGCATGGTACCAAGTTCATCCAGCAGTTGAGCCACTTCAGCAAGCGCAGCAGCCCGTGTGGCCAGGCAACGCGGTTTGCCTGGGCGGCGACCGAGCTTCAGCAGAGAGTTCGCGAAAACCTGGGTCATTCGCTTCGGGTCGAACTCGATGCGCCCACGCAATTGCCCTTGCTGGCAATCGGACAGGACTCGTTGCGCTTGATCCTGGAGCACCTGCTGACCAACGCGCGTGAAGCAACCGCCGGCAAGGGAACTATCTCGTTATCCGCCCAGGTTGCGGAGCTGACCGGCTGGGATTGCCTGGAGCTGTTGGGCAATCCTTCCCCCGGACGGTTTGTCGAGATAAGAGTGGCTGATGACGGAATTGGTCTGAGTCCTGAAGCACAGCAACGCCTTTTCCTGGAGCCGTTCTTCAGTTCGAAACCACGCCACCGAGGTATGGGTCTCGCCTCGATCTACGGCACGCTGCACGCCTACCGTGGCGGCATGAGATTGGACCCTGGCGGAGAGAAGGGAACCGTTGTAAGGATTTATATTCCCGTGGCGAAAGCGCCAGATGAAGCGCCTTCGGAAGGGCATCCCGGTAAGGGAAAAGCGACCGGGGAGAAGGTTCTGGTGGTGGACGACGATCCGCTCACGCTTCATTTCATGTGCAGCATCTTGGAGCGTGCCGGCTATCGAGTCCATCGGGCGACTGACGGTGCGCAGGCCCTCGATTCTTTTGCGGAGGCTACCGAGCCGTTTTGTCTCGTGCTCTCGGATGTCGTGATGCCTCAGATGACCGGATTCGACCTGGCGCAACGCTTGCTCGATCGCGATCCCTGCGTCAAGGTCCTGTTCACCAGCGGACAGATTCCTGAGGGATTCATGCCGGAAAGCCTGGCAGGACGAGATTTCGCCCTGCTGCCGAAACCTTTCCGGACGGAAGGATTGCTTCGGGCAGTGCAAACAGCTCTGAGTCGCGGTCCACGTCGCGATGCTTCGGCGTCTTCGGATCAAGGTGTGGGAAAGAGGCCCTGAGTCTATCCTGTGACCATTTTGCGCTAACAAGGAGAAACATGTGGTGAGCCTTCGAGTAGACGAACGTCTGAATAACCCAGCCTCTGTCCCCCCCTTCAACGGGGATAACGTGCTTCACCCCAGGCACCAAGATGAGGAGGCCGACCACCTCTACTGCGCCGGCGAGGTCCGCATCCTCATACTTGACGATGACCCAGCGGTGGGCCGGGTGATTCAATCCGCCTTGGCTCGGAAAGATTTCTGCGTCGAGTCGGTTTCCGACCCCGCTCTCATGGAGTCCAAGCTCCAGGAAAAATCATACCACATCGTCATCCTGGATTACGTCATTCCTGGTTTGGAGTCCGAGCGCGTCCTGGGTTGGGTGCGGACGCACCAACCTGAGGCCAGCATCATCGTCGTCACAGGATTTCCCTCGATTGACAGCGCGCTCAGTTGCCTGCGCGCCGGCACCTTCGACTACATCACCAAGCCGTTCCAGGTTGGACAGCTGCAGCGTGTTGTTACGCGCTGCCTGGAGAACAAAGGATTGTTGCGCATGTCGGAAGAGGCGCTGCGCGAATCGCTGGGAAATGCGATTCGGGAACGCCGCAAAGCCTTGGGTTTGACCCTTGCCCAAATGGCTCAGCGAACCAGTGTGTCGCTTGGCTACCTCTCGCAGATCGAATTAGGGAAGAATTCGGCCTCGATTGAGACTCTTTACCGGATCTCTCTGGGTTTGGGTGTCAAGATTGCGGACCTGTTTCAGGCCGTGCAGATGCCTAACTAGTGCTGATCATTGTCTTTACAATGGGGACAGCCCACGGACTGCATGAGTCCGTGGGCTGCCTGACTACTCCGGGCTTACCGGAGCCCTCGCCTTGTGGCTTGGGGCCCGTCGCGGGGTTACCGCGAGAGGGACACCCTTTCTTGACGCATTGGGCTACTTCCCTATTCAATTCTGCTTTATATACGGACGTATATGTCCTATGGGTCCTATAAAAAGCCGATTGAGACCATCGCCCTGCAATTCACGATTTCTTCAAACGCGAGCCCACGGTTTCCAATACCCACTTCTCATCCGGAAACTTGCCGGTTTTTAGTTTCGAATAGATCAAATCTCCGTTGACTTTTAACTCGAACGCTCCGCCTCCGGACGGGATGAGTTTCATTTCCTGGATTTGCTGCTTGTACGCGGTGAGAAGCTTGCTCGTCACACTGACGGCTTGCGGCTCGTACCCTCACATCGAGCAGTACTTTAGTTCCACCTTCATGCCTTCTCCTTCTAAAACACTTGGGCACCCAGCATCGGGAAACGGAACTGATACGATACACACTGAAACGGTGACCCTGCCTAAGTTCATTTTAACTGACGAGTAAAGCGGGCGCTTCCAAGATGGTCCTCGGCTATCCTCCAACTGTTATCGTCCGCAACCCACGGGAAAATCCGAAAAAGTGCTCCGTGCTGCCGCTGAAAGGGCGCGAGGATCTCATCTTCGTAGCCTATCCCGTCACACGGCCTATTGCATTGACGGGCTATGTGCGACTGGCGATCGATGGGGAAGAACTTTCAATCAAGGATGCATCTTCGGGCTTGCTGCTGCTGGATGGCAGCTGGCGCTGGGCCGGGGTCATGGATCGTGATTTTGTCGAAGTGCCTGCACGATCACTGCCGTCTGTCCAGACCGCCTACCCGCGCAAGTCGAAGCTCGGGACGGATCCTGATATCGGGCTGGCCTCCGTGGAAGCGTTGTTCCTGGCCTACCACCTTCTTGGCAGGCCGACGGAAGGACTACTCGACCACTACCGTTGGGCGGAGCAGTTTCTGCGGCTTAACGGCCTGGGAATATTCGCACGCGGCGGCCACTCCGATTGATTCCGCAGATCGACAACACAGCAGATCCGCAAGGGGCCATCGTCAGGGTAACTTGATCGTCTTGGTCGCCGGCAGAAGGCACTGCTTATCGTTGCAGGTTTGAAATTTGACCGTCACTTCGAGCGGGCTCGTGTCGCCCGCGGCGCGGCGCACGGTCGCCTTGATCGTGACGGTCCCCTCGTACACGTTGTACTTTCCCAAAGCGGGGTCGTTGATCACTTTGCCTTTTGGATAATCGACCTTCATTTCCTCCGGTTTAACGGTTGGCTTGAGGGTCACGGTCGTTTGCACGGGCTCCAGATCCTCCAACCCAGGAGGATTGGCATAGGCGTGCCAACCCTCGTCGATTTTAAGCGTTACCGTCACTTCCTGTTTGCCATCCGCACCGGGCTTTTCGGGCGCTGCCTTGGCGCTCACCTTGACGACCGAATCGGATTTCTTCGCTCCTCCACCCTGAAGGGGTAATTCGTTCTTGGCTGCGACCAGCTCACTCTTGCCAGCGCGAGCATCGAGGTACAAGGCGAGAGCAGCGGCCAGCGCCGTCATCCCCGTGGGGTTCGATTTGAGAGAGGCAGCGAACGACTTGAGGGTCTTTTCAGCAAGGTCTCGATAACGCGTGTCCCCAGTTTTCGTCCAAAGTCTCACCAGGTTTCGCGCGGCGGCACTGTTGCCCGAAGGCTGGACGCTGTCGTATTGATCCTTGGTGCGCGCGAACAATTTCTCATGGTCGCTGGAAGTGTAGAAGAAACCGCCGGCATCACTATCGGCGTACCAGCGCACCATCGTGTCGGTCGTCTCCCTGGCTGCATCGAGCCACTTGCGATCGCCCGTTGCATCATGAAGGCACAACAAACCGTGAGAGAGGTAGGTGTAGTCGTCCAGGTAGCCGTTCAGACGTCCTTCTGCTGATCCCCCCGGCTGAGACCCGTAAGCGCGCAATAGTCTGCCTTCCTTGGACCGCAAATTCTTGAGGATGAAATCCGCGGCGCGAGCGGCGCTGGCGACATACCTGGGCTCTGCGAGGGCCTGCCCCGCGAGTGCATAACCGGCGATCATCTCGCCATTCCAACCCGTGAGGATCTTGGTATCCAGGAAAGGCCTCGGCCTCCGCGAGCGCACCTGGAGGAGCTTTTGCAAGAGCGGCGCCAGGCGAGTCTGGAGTTGCGCCCGGGACATATGCAGGTCCACAGCCACGGCAGCAAGAGGTTTCGGAAGGAGCAGGATGTGATACCGAGCCTCGAAATTGGGAGCGTTGTTCGCACCAAACACGCGCTTGACGAGTTCTGCGTCAGCCTTATTGGTCAAAACAGCATCCAGTTCGCCGTCGGTCCAAACATAGAATTGACCTTCGACGCCGCTGCTATCCGCGTCCAGCGCAGAGTAAAAGCCGCCCTCCGGAGAAGTCATCTCCCGGTCGATAAATGCCAGCGTCTCTTCCACAACGCGCCTGTAGAGCGGATCTCCCGTCAAGCGATACGCCTTGGCATAGACCTCGGCCAGCTGGGCGTTGTCGTAGAGCATTTTTTCGAAGTGGGGCACGGTCCAGGTGCGCTCGGTGCTATACCGGTGAAAACCGCCACCGAGCTGATCGTAGATCCCGCCCTGGGCCATGCGATCGAGCGAAGTGGTGAGGATGGCAACCAGATCCGCGGACTTGGTGCGGCTAGCCTCTTGAAGCAACAACTCCAGGTAAGAAGGCACGGGGAACTTGGGCCCCTTGAAATGGCTGGAGGGAGAGCCGAAGCCGCCGAACTCGCTGTCAAATTCTTCCTTGATCGATTCCACGGCCGCCGTGACCAGCTTCCGATTCAGATCAACCAGAGCGACGCCTGGGATCGACTCTGCGAGGGCCGCTTTCGTGGCGGCAGCAAGTTTATGAGCCTGCGTCTCGAGATCCTGAGGCTTGTTGACCTGGAACTCGTGGATGATCTTGAGAATGCTCTTGAAACCGCGGACAACCTCGCCCTCCACCTGGCGGTCGTCCGGTGGCCAGTAGGTGCCGCCAACGATCGGTTTTCCGTCCGCGGTCAGAAACATGGACAGAGGCCAGCCGCCGCGCTGACGCTGAACGTTGAGCGCCATCATGTAAATCGCATCGATCTCCGGCCTTTCCTCGCGATCGACCTTGATGCAGACGAACCAATCGTTCAGGAGCTTCGCAACTTCAGCGTTTTCGAACGATTCTCGCTCCATCACGTGGCACCAATGACACGAGCTATACCCTATCGACAAGAAGATGAGTTTGCCTTCCTTCTTGGCCTTGGCAAAAGCGTCAGGCCCCCAAGGGTACCAATCGACTGGATTGTGTGCGTGCTGGAGGAGATAAGGGCTGCTTTCCTTGGCCAGGCGGTTCGTAGGAACGTCCTTGTCTGCGCGTGCGCCGCCTGCCTCCGCGAAACATGTTTGGCCAATGCCGAACCCAGCAAGCAACAGCACTGACGCCGCTCTTATCATCATGTGACACCGCATCGGAGTCTCCTCCAGCGAAGATTGGTCGATTTCCATCTCGGACGCCTGGTTAACCGTGTTACTATCCCGAAACTGGGCCGCAAAGCCAAGTGAAAAACTGGCTTTGCTATTCCACAGCCATTGAATTGTCTCTGAAAATGCGTCCTATTTGCGTCCTATTTGCGTCCTAATGGTTCAGGGAAACGGTGTCAAATAAAAGAGCTGCGCCCCTTGCCTTCCGCGTGGGAGCGCTTGCCTGCCGGAGTTGTAGCACAAGCTGTCAGCTTGTGTTACAACCGCGCGAGTCTTCAAGACCTAATTGTAGATCCAGCAAGGCGCATGTGAAACCGCATCCCAGGAGATTTGTGCCCTCACATTCGCCCCATCGGCAGGATAAACGCCGACGATGGGAAGGCCCACTGGAAACGACGGAGACGTGCTCGTTCGGCCTGACCTTCGTGGCAGCAGTGATGTGTCAAGCGTACTCGCGCCGACGCACCTTGCCAACCAACGAGGACTGCACCTCTCTCTCGTGCCTTTTCACGATGCACCTTCGACCAACTTGAAGGCACTCGTCTTGCTCTCACCAGGGATTGAAACCGACGCGCTAGCACCGCCCTGGGAACGGTGCGTCGGCGCGAGTACGCTTGACGCACCTATGAACTTAGCGGATTGACAGCTCGAGACCGTCGTCCAACGGAATTTCGCACGATATGTAACCATTTGCCGCATCGCGCACATACGCGAGATAGGGCATGAGCTTTTCCGACATGCTGATTACGTCGTCGGCAATGACCAGACAGCCCGGAGATAATGCCGGCTCAAGTTGCCTCAGCAAGGGGAGATACAGTTGCTTCCAGCCGTCGAGCAGCAAGAGGTCGACTCCGCTGATAGCAGAGAGCGTCTGGAAAGCGTCGCCCTGCCGGATCTCCACCAAATCCGACAACCCGGCCTGCGTGAGATGTTGCGCGGCACGAGACGCCTTACTTGCGCTCTGCTCTGTCGTGACTAAGTGACCGAAGCCGTTGTCGCGCAGGGCCGCCGCTATATGGATCGTGGACAATCCGAATGACGTGCCAAATTCCACGACAAGTGCGGGCCGGCGGCTGCGTACCAGCAAATGAACAAGCCTACCAACCTCCCGAGCGACTGCCATAAAAGATCGATCGCGGATTGACGCAAGCGTTTGCTCATCGATAAGGCCTCCGGCAGCCGACGCGCTGGCTTGCTCTTCGGCCGAAACTTTGGAATCGTTCACTTCAGCTTCTGCGTAGAGCCGAGACAAGGCTTCGTGAACTTGGGGCTGGTCAAGAATGGGAAGAGCGCGGGAAGTGTTTGTAGTCATGACGCACCTTTCAGCTGGCAAGCGCATGGCGCTACCAAGCTTCAAAACAAGGTGCGTTGACTAACGTAAACGCTTACGACGACAAACCTAGATTTTGCCGCGACGTTATCTTGCTGTTTTAGGAGGGCTTTGTCAAGGTGGAAAAAGGTGTCAGGACCCTTTTTCAGAAAAGGGTCCTGACACCTTTTTTCGAAACTGTTCAAGCCTCACGTTGCCTTTGGGAAAGCGGGCGATGACTTCGAGTTCACCGCCGAGCGCTTCGATAATCCGCCGCAAAGTGGAAACCTGCATGTCCGATTGCTTTTCCAGCTTTGAGAGGCTGGGTTGCTTGATGCCAAGCTCGTCGGCAAGGTCACTCTGGCTTCGCCCAGCGATCTTGCGAATTTCGCTGAGCAGCAACTCCCCCAATAATTGCTTGGTCCGGCGCGTGGCGCGGGCGCGTGTTCTCTTGGTTGTCGTTCGCTTTACGAGTTCATCAAATGATCTGGCCATTTCAATTACCTTTGCCTTTCTTCTTCGTTCGCAGTTTCATCAAGTGGGCGTCGTAGAGCGCGTCCGCTCTAGCAATAAGCTGGCGGTAGAAGCGCTTCTGGCCCACGCCTGATTTATCGCCGCCGACCAGCAACACCGCTGATCGTTGCGGGTCGAAGGCGAAGGCTATCCGCAGAACACACGCCTTCGTATCAGCGCGCAGCTCCTTCATGTTCGCGTGTTTTGACCCATTCAGCGTGTCCGCATGCGGCCGCGCGAGTTGCGGCCCCAGGAGCTTTAGCAAGTTGACCTTGGCGATAATTTCAGTCTGCTCCTCTTCTCCCAATTGCGAGAACCAAGCATCGAATTCCCGCGTGGTTGAGACGTTCCACATGCAACAAGTATAGCCTATAAGCTATGATCCCGACCAGACCTGGTCTGCACGCGGTCGGCGGGCGGGCTGCATGCTCCGGCAGTAGGGTGCGTCAAGCGTACTCGCGCCGACGCACCTTGCCAACTCGAAGCCATTCGTCTTGTTCTCACCAGGGACGGAAACCGACGCGCTAGCACCGCCCTGGGAATGGTGCGTCGGCGCGAGTACGCTTGACCGCACCCTACGAACTGCCGGAGCGCGGCCAGGCGTGAAGGCGCCGGTTTGTGGAAATGCGCTGGAACTGGTGGCCGGGGCTTGGATAATGCGTTGTCATGCTCCGGACGCTGAGGGCACCAGACAATGACACACCGACGCAAGCTTTTACTCGTCCTGACCATCGGTCTGGTCCTCGTGGCCGCGGCCGGTTGGTGGTGGTACGCTCGATTTGAGTTGCTGCCGTTCAAGATGGTTCTGCGCGGCTCGAGCAGCTCCAGCGAAAACCTCGGTGTTTCCGGCGGCAACCTTGTAGTCGTCGCACCAAAGCCGGGTCTCCTCTTCGGTACGGTGAGAAAACCTGGCAGCCGGGAGCAGTTCACGTATCTCATTCTGTTCAGGTATGGCCGTCCGAAGTCGGACGACTCGAGTCGGGGCCTCCAGTTCCACTGCACGTCGGACGGGAAAAAGGCGGAAGCGAACGACACGGTCGAACTGGCTGGCAAGCGCATCGAGGCAGCCTACCGCATTCAGCTCAACGAGAAAGGAACGGCTGTTGCGAACGAGAGTCTGACCATCGGCGGGAAAGGCGTAGATATGACGTCGGGCCAAGTGTTCTTGATCGACATGACAGCGGAAGCGCCGGTCTATCAGCAGAAGAAAGCCGAATTGCCTGCGATTCCCTCCAAGCTGGAATCGACGCAGGATGTAGAGCAACTGGCGGAATCGCTTCGAAAGAGTCTCGAAAGCCAGGACCCGGAGATCAAGGCGTTTATGCGGTGATTCGTAATCTGTCAAGACGTTTGTCGGCGACAGCAATAGCGGTCTTTTGCAGGCCTCGAAGCCCCCGCCGCGGAGTGGTACCTGGCCGAGGCCGAACTGAGGTTGCTGAAACAGCACAGGAACTGAATCTTCCCATGCAGATTGCGGCTTGGCGCACTGCTGGCAGAATAGGAGCTGGGATTTCTTTTCGAGCTGGCCTTTACTCGAAATTGGGTTTGCTTCCGTCTGGAAAACCGCCCTACATGTGGCAGGTTCTTGAGTGCGCCGGCTTGAGTCGGCGGGCGGTCGGACCGAGGCGCCCAAAGTATTTCTCGGAGTCCTTAAGACCAGGGTCTTACAGCGAGCACGACTACCATTACAGATTCAGCCGGGAGGCGCGAAAGAAGCACCTTACCCCCCCATAACGCCAGTTGACGGCCCCACTGGGAAAGGAAGTAGTTTCCTCGACCCTCCGTTCGCAGCGTGCGTTTCCTTCTATTCGGACACTTGCCCCAACGTCTTTTTTAGTCTTGCTTTACGCATCGGCCGCTTGAACACTTCAGCGGAGCGAAAAAACTCAGCCTTCGCCTGTTCGGCCGAGTATGCCGAGGTTTCCCCGACTGTAATCCAGAGCCCATCCGCAACCTTCTGAAGCTGCAGGGGCTTGTCGTGAGTTACGTAAAGTGCGCGTAAGTTCATGTTTTCAAACCACTTATTTTGGAATGCCCTTATGGGAGCATCGCTCCGAGCACCGTCGCCCATGCTTTCATTATATCCACAACATCTGAGCTGAGCTTCACCTCGGACGAATTTCCTAGCTGTTGCGATTGGAGACACGTTTCGCACCAGCCAGTATCGGCCAATTTGGTCTCGCAGTCAACTGCCAGTGTCCCGATCGGCCGAATCGGTGCCGCCTCCGCCTGAACATTCCCTGGGATAGGCACACTAATCATGGATTTGATCCGATTCGGCACCTTGTTGTGCTGCTCGATGGACATTCTCCACCGCCCTGGATCCTTTCGCGCAAGGTCGAGATCCGCGACCGCGACTTGGCCCGATTCCCAGGCTTGGCCCGTACATCCGGCGTCTTGATCAAGTTCCAGATCACTATCCGGATCAAGATCCATTCCTATCGAATAAGTGACAATTCGAGTGCTCGCCGCATTCTTGGATGCGCGGCCCGTCAGTAGCATGATATGGGCTCGCATTACGCCAATTCCATCTGCGCTCACTGATTCAAGTTGCTCCATCACAGCGCGCAACACCGGTTCATAAAGCCGTGGCGGACCAGATCGCACAATAAGATTTGTCTTGAGTTCTCCGCCAAATTGCTTCGTCCTTGCAAGCGGCTCAAATCTTTCAAGTTGATTGCTAGCCTCAGAATACCCCATCGCAAAGCACGCTTCGCGTTGCGCATTGGTCAATGCAAAATCAAACGTACCGATGCCTTCCGGCACTCGAATTGGAAAATAAGTTACGCCAGGTGTTGCTTGTCGGAGTAGCACATCGCTTGCCTCAAGTCCACTGCCGAGGAGAGCTTGTGCGAATGCCCCAAGATCGCCCGTCGGAGTGTAAGGTACTTGTGACTGACGCCCCGGGACGAGATCGAATGCTAAAGTCGGCGTTCTAGATCGGCGATATTCTTCTTCGAAAAGAAACGCCGGCAGATTGCTGCTCAGGCCACCATCTGTCAGGTGCATCCCGTTAAGTACCACTGGCCGAAATACAAATGGAAAACTAGCAGACGCTCTCACTGCGTCGACTACGGCTTGGTCAGCCCCTTTACGGCCGGTTCCGAAGATTGCCGCTCGTTTGCTCCCCAAGTCCGTGGCGACGACTCTCAACGGCTTACATCCACAACTTGCCAGGTGGTCGAAAGTCGCCTTCTCTGGTGCGACAGGTAGGTTTTTCACTCTCGCCTTGATCGACTCAGCCAAGAATGTCCTCAACTTGTTACCTTGGTAAAGGCCCACCTCCGTTCCGAAGCGCCTTGCCAAAGCGCTCATCGCCAAACAGGTCCGCCAGCTTTTGTCCGCAATTCGCTTCAAGAAGCCTTCCCATTCTTTCTTAAGCGCGCTCAACCGAGTGCCGCCGTCGTCAAGGAATTCAGTGAATACTTTGTTGACCAGAATGTCCTCTAATTCCGCCCCTGAATAGCCAATGGATGCGAGAAGCGCTACAATGCTTCCTGCGGAGGTGCCCCCAAACCCAAGCGGAGTGACTCCTTTGTCTTCAACTGCCCTAAGGCAGCCAGCCAGGACAGCGCCCTTGACACCGCCGCCAGCTAGTACGATGTGTGCGTCCACGATCACTATCCTCTCTAGCCTAGCGCTCGTGTCGATTAGTACCAGTCAGTTTCAAAGCAATGCACATCGAGCGCGCCGGGTGCCATGTTTTCGCGGCCCTTCAGTGCGCTCTCGTGGTCAGAACATAGCATGGAAGGGCTGCAAGAGCATGCCGTCCCCGGTTGAGCGCACGAATTCTGCCAGGGGATCCATGGTTAAAACTGGCTTGCCCATTCCAGCATAAAACCGAGCACTCGACCAGGGCCAATTGGTAACCTGGCCAACCAGGCCTCGCCGCACGGGATTGTTACGGATGGATTCGATCGTCGTGCGGAGCGTGGCTGGGTCGCAGACATTGCGGTCGTAGCCTCCACCCCGCCGCCGGCTTATGGCTTGAAAGAAGCATTGTTCATGTAGAAGTACGTCAAGGCATGTTCACGCAGTCCAGAAACGAAATACGCTGGATTCAGAGAACACAAATCGAAAAAAGTGCGGACTAACGAGTCCAGGTCGTAAAGGGAGAGGTGGTAAGCTGGCGCTTCAGCAATTGGTAAGCGTTCACAGTGGTATTCGACTGCGCAGTCAGCGCAGAGTATTGCCCAGGTCGCGCCCCTGCTGGGGAACGAACGTAGTGTCTTGTAGGTCCCACCGTTGGTGTATCCAGGGTGTTCTT
>Ga0116224_10001772_pt1 | contig 13278 bp, 10 predicted proteins | sample Sb_taG_9_FD_89699 | JGI IMG/M metagenome (GOLD analysis project Ga0116224, IMG submission 89699) | Peat soil microbial communities from Weissenstadt, Germany - Sb_50d_b_LC metaG | ecosystem: Environmental > Terrestrial > Soil > Wetlands > Peat | place: Germany: Weissenstadt | collected 2010-09-21 | reverse complement strand
CGCGCCCGGTCGATCCTGGTGCATCCGCGAGCAGTCGCTGACGCGCCCTTACCGCTCCCGGTGATACTCCTTCAGGAACTCGACAACCAGCCACCATGCTTGTGGAACTCCGGCTCGGCCGCGATGAAGCGAGCAAGCTCGGCGAGGCTCCTCGGCTGGTAACTCCCAACCGCAGAGCAGCGAACTTGGCCCATCCGGCACCCGCCCGGGGCGTCCCTGAGGATACACGCCATCGGCGGTAAGGCGGCGATGCCTGTGTCTCAAACCACAGCCGACGGCCATTCGCCCAGCTCAACGGCCATACATGCGAGTGTAGTCAGAAACCGGCATGCCGCCGGCATCACCGGGCCAAGCAGGCACCCGGCTGGCACCTTGCCCAGCCCGAGCCCGGCGTGCTGACCTGGACCATGCCGCATGGCCGGAGCTATACCGTCCAGCCCGACGGCTACCCGGTCTAGAGCACGGGTCAGAAGGCGAGCGCCTGAGCCCGGCGGTTCACCTCGGTGCAGCGGTGCGCCGCGATCGCCTCGATCGGGCTGCCTGGCAGTGAGTCGTCCGCGGTAAATAGCCACCGCAGCGACTCATCGTCGCTGAACCCGCAGTCGAAGAGCAGCGTGAGCGTGCCCTGCAATCCTCGGACGATCTGGTCACCGTCGAGAAAGGCCGCAGGCACGCCAAAAGAGCCGTCAGGGCGCTGTACGCCGAGCAACCTACGATCGCGGAGCAGTTGCTTTACCCGGCTGGCGGGCAGCGCAAGTCGCTCGGCAACCTCGGGAAGGGACAGCCAGTGGCCGACGATGGCGTCGGCTGGGGGGTCGATCTGTGCCACGTCCAGATCCTTTCCCCTGCCAGAGCAGCAGCCAAACACCGGGACCGGCCTTGCCTCGTGCTAGGCCGGCGCCGTCTCGCGGAGCGGGACGGTCAGATCGGCGAGCCGGCTCGCGTCCACCGGACTGGCGGCCTCGATCAGCCGCCGTCCCTGAGCCTGATCGCGGGGCAGGCCGACGGTAAGCAACGCCACCAGCCTGCCGTCGGCCAGCCAGCAGGCTGCCCAGCGATCGCCGCCCGCTGGCCCGCGCCAGACCAGCCGGTCGGCGCCCCGGTGATCGCCGAGGTACTGCAGCATCCGGCCGAACTGCTCCGACCAGAAGTACGGCACCGGGTCATACCGCTCCGCCCCGCCGATCAGGTTGGCGGCCAGGACCATCGGCGCGCGCAGCGCGACGTCCCAGTGCTCAGGCCGCATCCGGCGCTGATATCTGCCCGACCAGAAGGCGGCGCAGTCCCCGATCGCGTACACGCCTGAGATGGAGGAGCGGAGCATCCCATCGGTGGCCACGCCGTTCTCCAGCTTGATGCCGGACGATTCCAGCCAGCCGACCTCGGGCCGGACGCCGACCGCCGTCACGATCTCGTCCGCCGCCAGCCAGCCTCCGCCAGCCAGGGCGAGCCCGCCGTCTTCCACTGACTCAACCGCCTGGTTCAGCAGCAGTTCGACGCCGGCCTGCGCATACCAAACCGCGGTCAGCCCGCCGATCTCGGTCCCGAGCGCCGCGGCCAGCGGGGTCGGGCCTGCCTCCACCACGCTGACCTGGCAGCCACGCGACGCTGCCGCGGTGGCCAGCTCGGCACCGATCCAGCCGGCTCCGACGATGGCCAGCCTGACCCCCGGCACCAGCCGCTCGCGCAGCGCCAGTGCATCGTCGAGGGTGCGCAGGAACCGCTGGCTGCCCGGCCCGGGCAGGGACACCGGTCGAGCGCCGGTCGCGATCACCAGCCGGTCGAACGGGTACTCACCGCGGTCGGTGCTCAGCACCCCATCGCCGAGCCGCTCGGCCCGCTCGCCGAGCAGCACCAGCGCACCAAGTGACTCAAGCTCGTCGCGGAGCGACGTGTCGTCTACGGCCCCGATCATGAGCTGCTTGGACAGCGGCGGGCGGTCATACGGCGGCCGACTCTCCGCGCCGATCAGGGTGACCGCGCCCGGATAGCCCTGGGCCCGCAGTTCCTCCACAGTGCGCAGGCCGGCCAGCCCGCCGCCGACCACGACGATCTGCTCCGGATTGCCCGGACTGGCCGCACTCACCTGATCGCCTCGTTCCCGCAACCGTTTGACGTTCCCGCAACCGTTTGACGCATTGCGTCGTCTCAGTCTGCAGACCGCAATCTGCCCGGTCGGCTCCGACCTGCGATGCATGGTACCTGGAGCATCGAGGAGGACCCGGTGCGCGCGAACCGCCCACTTACCAGCCCAGATGGCCGACCGGTCCGAACACCCGCTGGTTTGAAGTTCGCGGGCGTCGTCCTCCTGCTCGCATGCGCCGCGGTCGGCTGCGCGACCGGGAGCACGGCCGGCGGTCGATCAGCGTCACCGGCAGTCAGCCAGCCAACAGCCAAGCCGTCGCCGATCTGGCTGCAGTCGCTGCAGATGGTCTCGCCACGCACGGGCTGGGCATTGCGCTGGACCGGCAATCCGGCCGGGCCTGGCAACCCCACCCTTGCGGTTGCGCGCAGCACCGATGGCGGCCGGATCTGGACCGACGTCACTCCGCCGGCGGCCGGGCCGCTGATCACCCCGGACCGGAGCTACGACGTCCTGATGGCCGAGTCAGCGAGCCGGGCCTGGTTCGCGGTGACCCTGGTCAGATCGGAGTCGAGCTACGGCGTGACGCCCCATCGCACCGAGGTGTTCGGCACGGCCAACGGCGGCCGCTCCTGGACCAGTTCGGCGCCGATCCGCGCCCCGGGCACCGCGCGCTGGCTTGATTTCACCGATCCTGCCCACGGCTGGCTGATGCAGGACCTCGGTGCCGCGATGCAGCAGAGCCACGTCCAGCTGTACCGCACGAGCGACGGCGGACGGCACTGGGCGCTGATCGCGCAAACACTCCCTTGGCCCAGGACCGGGACCAGCGGCAGCGGACTGCCCGTCTACTGCGACAAGACCGGCATCGCTTTCACAACAGCTCAGACCGGCTGGCTGACCGGTGGCTGCAACAGCCTGAGCGACGCGTTGCTGGTCAGCCACGACGGCGGGCTGCGCTGGGCACCCCAGGCACTGCCCATCCCGGCCGGACCCTGCCAGCGCAACGGCTGTGCCGTCTCGGCGCCGCGGTTCTTCGGCCCGACCGGGTTCCTCACGGTCGGCGGCTACCCCGGCACCGGCCACCTGCTGGCCAGTCACGACGCGGGCGCGACCTGGACCACGGTTCCGCTGCCTGCCGCTGCGCGGTCCAATCCGGCTTTCCTGGCGTTCGACGCCCGGCGCGGCATCCTGATCCCGATCGGCCCGCAAGGGGTCATCGGCCGGACCTTCTACGCCACCTCCGACGGCGGCAGGTCGTGGACTCAGGTCCGCCAGGGGATGCCGTTCCGCAAGCTCGGAATGTCGGTCGAGTTCGTCAGTCCGGCGGCCGGATTCGCCTGGATCCAGGGCGGTGACGCCACCGGACCGGCGCCAATCTACGCGACCACGAACGGCGGCCGGACCTGGAACTCGTTTGTCCCGCTAGGCTAGGAGTACGCGCGGGAGTCCGGTGCGGACCGGACTGAGAGGGCGGCTAAGTAGCCGCCGACCGCAGAACCTGATCCGGATCATGCCGGCGAAGGGAGCGGGCCGAGAATGAGCCAGTCAGAGCAGACAATGGGCCGGTCGGGCAAGGTTGGCGCCGACGTCCTGGTCATTGGCGGCGGCGTAATCGGCCTGGCCATCGCCTGGCGGGCGGCGCAGCGGGGCCTGCGAGTCGTGCTCGCCGACCCCGCGCCCGGCCGCGGCGCATCGCATGTCGCGGCGGGAATGCTCACACCGGTTGCCGAGGCCGCCTACGCCGAGCGCGCGCTGTTCGAGCTGGGCAGTCGCTCCCTTGAGCGCTACCCGGACTTCGCCGCCGAACTGGCTGACGCGACCGGAACCGCGGTCGGCTTCCGGCAGTTTGGCACGCTGCAGGTCGCCTACGATGCCGACGACATGGCCATGCTGGACGAGCACGTGCTGCTGCGAGAGTCGTTCGGAGTGAGCACGCAGCGGCTGACCGGCCGGGACTGCCGCCGGGCCGAGCCGCTGCTCGGCCCGGCGATCCGCGGCGGCCTGCTGGTCGACGACGACGCCTCGGTCGATCCCCGGCTGCTGACCGCCGCATTGCTGACCGCGGCCCGCTCGACAGGCGCCGTGCACCTGCCAGTCCGTGCCGTCCGGCTGTGTATCGAAGCCGACCGCGCGGCCGGAGCCGAACTCGCCGACGGGACGACGGTCAGCGCGCAGCAGGTGGTGCTAGCGGCCGGCTGGGCCTGCGCCGCCATCGCCGGGCTGCCCGACGGCGTCGCTCCCCCGCTGCGGCCAGTCAAGGGCCAGACCCTGCGGCTGCGGCCGACCGCGGCGACGCTTGCCGCCGGACTGCCGCCCGCGCTGCTCACCAGGACCGTCCGCGGCCTGGTCCAGGGATCGCCCGTCTACCTGGTACCCAGAGACGACGGCGAGCTGGTCATCGGCGCCACCCAGGAGGAGATCGGCGCGGATACCACGGTGACCGCCGGCGGGGTCTGGCAGCTGCTGCGAGATGCCAGAGCGCTCGTCCCCGGCATAACCGAGCTTGCGCTCGCTGAGTCGGTGGCCGGCCTGCGCCCTGGCACGCCGGATAATGCGCCGGTCATCGGCCCGGCCGCGCTACCCGGCCTGGTGCTGGCCACCGGCCACTTCCGGGGCGGTGTGCTGCTCGCGCCGGTGACCGCCGAGCTGATCACCGATTATCTGCTTACCGGAAAAATGGCCCGGGCCGCATCGCCGTTCAGCGCTGACCGGTTCTCGCGGCCCACGGAGACGCCAGCGGAGCCGGCCAGGCCGGGATACCCGGAGTCAGCTGGAGCGAGCTCATGGACATAGTCATCAACGGGACTGTGCACCAGGTCCCTGACGACATATCGCTCGAACGAGCCGTTTCGCTGATCGTTAGTTCAGCTGCCGCCGGAATCGCCGCGGCGGTCAATGGCGAGGTGGTGCGCCGGGCGTCCTGGCCGGACACCCGACTCGACCCTGGTGACCAGATTGAAGTGATCACCGCCGTGCAGGGAGGCTGACATGGCTGATCCGCTGGCTGATGATCCGTTCGTCCTGGCCGGTGAGAAGTTCAGTTCGCGCTTGATCATGGGCACGGGTGGTGCTCCGAGCCTGGACGTGCTTGACCGCGCGCTGGCCGCTTCGGGCACCGAGCTGACCACGGTGGCGATGCGTCGGGTTGAGGTGTCCGCAGCCGGATCCGTCCTTGACGTGCTGGCCGCCCGCGGCATCCGGGTACTGCCCAATACCGCCGGGTGCTTCACCGCCGCTGAGGCGGTGCGGACCGCGCGGCTGGCCGCCGAGGCACTCGATACGACCTGGGTGAAGCTTGAGGTGATCGCCGAGGAGCGGACCCTGCTGCCCGACCCGGTCGAGTTGCTCGACGCGGCCGAGCAGCTAGTGGCCGAAGGGTTCACCGTGCTGCCCTATACCAGCGACGACCCGGTACTTGCCCGGCGCCTTGAGCAGGCGGGCTGCGCCGCGGTTATGCCACTCGGCGCGCCGATCGGCTCGGGACTTGGCATCCGCAACCCGCACAACATCGAGCTGATGGTGCAGGCAGCCTCGGTGCCGGTGATCCTGGACGCCGGGATCGGCACCGCGAGCGACGCCGCCATAGCGATGGAACTCGGCTGCGCCGCGGTGCTGCTCGCCACGGCAGTGACCAGAGCACGCGATCCGGAGCGGATGGCTAGTGCCATGCGGTCGGCGGTGATCGCCGGGCGGCTGGCGTTCCTGGCGGGCCGGATTCCGCGGCGACGTTACGCCATGGCGTCCTCGCCGCCGGTGACCAGCTAGTTAGCCAATATCGTAACTGGGTCAGCGGCGCACACCCTGCCCCTACACTATTGCCGATGGATACCGCCCTTTCACCACCTGTGGGCCAGCTGCTCGGCGGCCGGTACCACGTTGGGTCACGGATTGCGCGCGGTGGCATGGCGACGGTGTACCTAGGCACCGACACCCGGCTGGACCGCGTGATCGCGATCAAGATCGCGCATCCTGAGCTGTCCGACGACGTTGAGTTCGTCCGCCGGTTCATCGGCGAGGCGCGCTCCGCAGCGCAGCTGTCCAGCCCGAACGTCGTCGCGATCTATGACCAGGGTTCGGAAGGGCGCCTGCATTACATCGCCATGGAGTATGTGCCCGGCCGCACACTGCGCGAACTGCTGACCGAGCGGCGCAGGCTCGGCGCACGCGAGGCGCTCGACATCATGGTGGGCGTGCTTTCCGGGCTTTCCGCGGCGCACCAGGCCGGTCTGGCGCATCGTGATGTGAAGCCGGAGAACGTGCTGCTGACCACCGCTGGTGGGGTGAAGGTCGCCGACTTCGGACTGGCCAGGTCGGTTACCGGAGTGGCGCACACCAAGGGGGGCATGATCATCGGGACGGCCGCTTACCTGGCTCCCGAGCAGGTTGCCGGCGGCACGTCCGACGCGCGGACCGATGTCTACGCGGCGGGCGTGATGCTGTTCGAGATGCTCACCGGGTCCCAGCCGCATACTGGGGAGAGCCCGCTGGCGGTCGCTTACAAGCACGTCAACGACTTCGTGCCGGCGCCCTCGACCCTCACGCCCGGGCTGTCTCCCGCGCTGGACGCCCTGGTTGCGATGGCGACCAGCCGCGACCCCGAGCTGCGACCGGCCAGCGCCGGACAGTTCCTGCGCGCCATTCAGGAGGTCAGGAACGGCCACGCGCAGCCGAGGACAGCGCCCTACCTGGCACCTGGCAGCACCTCGCCAGGCACCAACCCTTATCCGCTGCCGCTGCCGCGGACTGGCAACGGGCCAGCTGCCACGCCCTACCCGCTGTCCTATCCGGCGGCCGACGATCTGCTGGCCGCTCCCCCGTACCTGGGCACCGATCGGGCGCCCGGCGGGTCAGGTGAGAACGGCACGGCTAGCGCTGGCTGGAGGGCCGAGCCGGATCCGGCCGGCGAGTACCCGCCGGCGCCGTGGGAGCCGAAGTCCGGCGTCGTGGTGGCCGGGGCGTCGGCGCTCCCGTCGCTCGTCCCGCAATCGTCACCGGCTGACCCCGTCCTTCCGCCGTCGGCAGCAGGTGAGTATCCGCCGGTCAACCACACGCTGATTGTCCCGGCGGGCGGCCTGCCTGCCGACTACCCCGACGGGGCTGGCTACTCCGGCGGCAGGCGCTACTCCGGCGCGGCCGGCCACTACCGGCGCAGGCGGCTTCCTGGCCCGCGCTACGAACCGTGGTTGCAGCGGCTGCTGTTCAGCCGACGGCTCATCTATCTGTCCGGCGCGCTTGCCGTGGTGCTGGTGGTCGCGCTGCTGGCCTGGTGGCTCACCTCGGGTCGGTACACGACGATTCCGCAGCTCCGCGGCGTCGTGGTCAGCACGGCGCGGACCGAACTGAGCAATCTGGGCCTGCATTCGCGACTGGGCCTAGCCGAGCACAATCCGCTAGCCAAAGGTGACGTCATCGCGACCAAGCCGCCGATCGGCTCGAAGGTCGCCAGCGGCTCGACCGTGACGGTCATCGTCTCGCTCGGGCCGGTCATCATCCAGGTACCTGACGTCAGCGGCGAGCCGCTCAGCCAGGCCGAGGCCGCGCTGCGGCAGGCGCACCTGACCCCGGGTGCGGTCACCCAGATGACGTCATCGTCGGTCCCGGTCGGCGACGTGATCTTCACCACACCGCACGCGTATTCGTCCTGGCCGCAGGACAAGCCGGTCGGACTCACCGTGAGCGTAGGCCCCGGCCTGCCCAACTTCATCGGCGCACAGGTGTCGGCCGCCCAGGCTGCGGCCTCGGCCGGCGGCTACACGATCAATCCGGTGCCGAACGCCACCGGTAGCCAGCCAGCCAACACGATCACCAGCCAGTCACCGGCGCCGGGTACGCCGATCCGGCCTGGCGAGGTGGTCACGGTGCACTTCTCGCCTGGGCCGCCGACGGAACCGGTGCCTAACGTGCAAGGCATGCCGGTACAGCAGGCCATCAAGGCACTCGAGCAGGCCGGGTTCCAGTGGATGGTCAGCAAGACCGGTCCAGGCAACCAGGTCTGCAGCTACAGCCCGAATGGACCGCAGCCGAAGGGCACCATCATCACGCTCAGCGTCGGCGGCTTCTTCTGCGGCTTCTGACCATCAAGCGGAGAGGTGAGCCAGTCCGCAGGCTGACTGTGTCCTAGAGTTCCGGTCCGTCGCCGGGCATCTCCTGGTACGAATAGCGCTGCTCCCGCCATGGATCCGCGCCATTGTGGTAACCGCGTTCCTCCCAGAAACCACGTCGGTCTCCGATCATGTACTCCACGGCGCGCACCCATTTCACGCTCTTCCAGCCGTACCTGGACGGCACCACGAGCCTGACCGGATACCCGTGCTCCGGGCTAAGTTCGGCGTCGTCCCGATGTGTGGCTAGCAGCGTTTCCGCGGCTGCGAAGACCTCAAGCGGCAGGTTGGCGCCGTAGCCGTAGTCCGCCCAGACCATCACGTGCGTAGCGGCGCCGGCCGGCGGCACCGCCTGCAGCACCTCAGCAGCCGCGACACCCGTCCAGGTCAGACCGAGAACGGTGAACTTGGTCACGCAATGGAAATCGGCCACGATCTCCCGGCGCGGCAGCGAGCGGAAACCGCCCCAGGTCCACCGATGCTCGCGGCCCGAGCCGGTCGCGCCGTACACCCTCAGGTCCCAGGTCTGCTGGTTGAAAGCGGGCACCGGACCGTAATGCAGCACCGGCATGGTCGCCTGCACGTACTGGCCGGGCGGCAGTCTGCGCTCAGGCTCGGCCCGCTGGTCACCGGCGTCACCAGGGCGAGGCTCGGGCACGTCCGCCCGGGCTTGAGCCAGGTTCGCGCTAGACCTGCCAGCGAACCTGACACCACCATCGCCCGTGCGGATCCTTCGCGCCCGGGCGTCCGGCTGCCGCATGTCCGCCTGCCCTGTCCCTTCGTCGTTGTACCGCTGACCGGAGCGAGGCATCGACTCTCGTCGGCCAGCGCAGCTATCTTGTCACCCGCCTGCCGTGGCCCAATCAGCGACCGCCTGCCACCGGCCTGCTGACGCAATGCGCTAAGCTACCTACCGTGGGTCGTGCGCATGAGTATTTTTACGGCTTCTCACCCGGCACCGGGGAGGTAGCCCGCTAAGCGCTGCGCGACGCAAAGGCGGTATGAACTCCAAGCCCCCGGCCGGAAATGGCCGGGGGCTTTCGTCGTGTTAAAGAGGCAAGGAGGGCGAGATGGTGATCGTGATGGCTCCTGAGGCCACCCAGAGCGATATCGACGCTGTCGTGGACCTGGTCCGGGTGGCTGGCGGGGAGGCCTTCGTGAGCCGCGGGGTCTCCAGTACCATCATCGGACTGGTTGGCGACGTTGAGCACTTCGGTGCGCTCAACCTGCGCAGCAGGAGCGGCGTCGGCGATGTCATGCGCATCTCGGTGCCATACAAGCTGGTCAGCAGGGAGCATCACCGCGAGCGATCGGTGATCCGGGTCGGCGGCGTGCCGATCGGCCCGGCTACCGTGACGCTCATCGCCGGGCCATGCACCGTCGAGACCACGGAGCAGACGCTGCGGGCGGCACAGATGGCGAAGGCGGCCGGCGCCTCACTGCTCCGCGGCGGCGCCTTCAAGCCGCGCACCTCGCCATACGCGTTCCAGGGACTCGGCGAGGCCGGGCTGAAGATTCTGGCCGAGGTCAGGTCGGAGGTCGGACTGCCGATCGTCACCGAGGTGATCGATCCGGCCAGCGTCGATCTGGTCTGCGAGCACGCTGACATGCTCCAGATCGGCACCCGCAGCATGCAGAACTTCGTGCTGCTTCAGGCTGTCGGCTCGGCGGGCAAGCCGGTACTGCTGAAGCGCGGCATGAACGCCACGATCGAGGAATGGCTGATGGCCGCCGAGTACATTGCCCAGCGCGGCAACCTGGATATCGTGCTCTGCGAGCGCGGCATCCGCACCTTCGAGACCGCTACTCGCAACACGCTCGATATCAGCGCCGTGCCGGTGGCCCAACGGCTGTCACATCTGCCTGTCATCATCGACCCTTCGCATTCCGGGGGCCGACGTGACCTGGTCCTGCCGCTGACCAGAGCCGCCATCGCGGTCGGTGCCGACGGCGTGATGATCGACGTGCACCCGCAGCCGGCCAAGGCCATGTGCGATGGCGACCAGGCGCTCGCTGACGACGACATCCGCGAACTGGCTGGCGTGATGCGGTCCCTGCCGCAGGTCGTTGGCCGGACGCCGACCCCGGCACCGCAGCCCGCGGTGGCCGGCGCGCTCTGATCGTCACTTCCAGGCTGGTCGGTACTCCCGCGCGGTTTCGGCGAGTTCGCTGGCCAGCTGGTCAGCGTCGGTCCGGCTCTCGATCCGGCGCAGATCAGCGATCCTGGCGCGAGTCTCCGCATACCGCGGCATCAGCAGCTGACAGCAGTCCTGGTCAGGCAGCTCGGAGAGTTCCAGGGTGCTGATCCGGCGAGCCTGGGCCACAATCTCGGTCTTGTCCAGCCCAATCAGCGGCCGCAAGATCGGCAGCCGCACCGAGTCATCGAGCGCGGTGAGGTTGGCCAGGGTCTGGCTGCTGACCTGACCGAGCGAATCCCCGGTGACCAGGGCGGTCACCCGCAGCCTGCGCGCCATCGCCTCGGCGGTCTTCAGCATCAGCCGTCGCTGGGCGACGACCTGCAGGCGGCCGGCGCCTGAGGCGGCGAGCCGTTGCTGCGCCCTGCCGAAAGCCACGACGTACAAACGTGATCCACCCTGGAACCGGTCCAGCTGCCTGACCAGCCCGTACGCCTTGTACACCGACTCCGGCCCGGTCAGCGGCAGGCCGGAGAAATGCACGAAGCGGCAGCGCAGACCGCGGCGCATCATCCGGTATGCGGCGACCGGCGAATCGATGCCCCCGGACAGCAGGACCAGCGCACGGCCGCTCATGCCGACCGGCAGCCCGCCCTGACCGCAAGGTCCGTCGGTATAGACGAACACCTCGGACTGGTCCACCTCGACGTAGATGGTGAAGTCGGGCTGGCGGAGATTCACCGGATTGCCGTACTGCCGCTGGATCTTGCTGCCGATGCAGACAGCCAGCTCGGCTGAGGTGACCGGAAACCGCTTGTCCCGGCGCTTGGCCCGGACCGCGAAGGAGCCAGGCCGACCCGCGGCGAACTCCACCGCGACGTCGATCGCGGCCTGCGGTTCCTTGGCCACTCGCACCGCCCGGCAGACCCGGACCACGCCCATCACATCGAGCATCCGCTGCGCAATCAGGTCGGCCGCTGCGGCTTGGGCCGTCGGGTCCGCCAGGTCGCCGACCGCAGCCGGGGCCAGCACGATCACCCCGTCCCGCTGCCAGATCCGCAGCCCCAGGCCCAGATCCTGCACCGCGTTCCTGATGTTGCTGTGCAGCAGCCGCTCGAACTGATGGCGGTTCCTGCCTTTCAGCACGATCTCACCGAGCTTGAGCAGGACGCACGACTCGCGCGGGTATTCCAGGTGCTCGGTATCGGGCGCGACGGCAGGCAATGCGGTCATGCGTAGATTGTGTCAGCTAGCGAGCGCACCGGACGCCGCACTGGAGGCACGATGACACAGCTTGAAGTCCGCGCAGCCACCGAATCTGACCTGCCTGCCATCGCAGCGATCGCCCTGGCAACTGGCCAGGACGAGGACTGGGACCAGGCCTTCCCCGCCTACCAGCGCCATCTGAAGTCTACCTGCCGACCCCGCATCCGGCCGCCCGCTCGCTGCTCGCGGCCGGCTGGCGAGTCGACGAGTTCGACCTGCACATGGCGACCCAGCCCGACCTGATCGACCCGCGCCGCGCCGTGCCATCCCCCGGGCTGGCCTAACGCCGATATCACAGGTCGTGCTCGCGCAGGGTCGTCGCTACCCGCTCGGCGTAGGGCGACCCGATCCGGCGGTAGATGGCCAGCGCCTGCCGCAGCGGCGCGGCACCCTGGTCGAGCTGGCCCGCATGGAGGTAGCTGCGGCCGATGCCTTCCCTGGCGCGTGCCTGCTCAAGCAGCAAGGCGATGCTGGTGGCGATCGCCAGGGCCTGCTCGTGGTAGGCAATCGCCTCGGCGGAGGTGGCGGAAGCCAGGGACAGCACGCCAAGGGTGTTAAGGACCTGCGCCTCCCCCACTCTGGCGCCGAGTCCGCGGTACAGGTCAAGCGCCCTGCCCAGGCCGGCCTTGGCCGCGGCATAGTCACCGCTCAGGTACGCCGCGACAGCCAGATCGTTGAGTGCGCCCGCCTCGCCGAACCGGTTGCCGAGGCTGCGGTGCAGCGCGAGCGCCTGCTCGTGACTGACCGCCGCAGCGGCGAGGTCCCTGGTCGCGCGCTGCACAACCCCAAGGTCGTTGAGCGCGATCGCTTCGCCGAACCGGTTACCGAGGCTGCGATAGAGCGCAAGCGCCTGCTCATGGCTGGCCAGGGCACCCAGATAATCCCCGGTCGCCTGCTTCGCGATGCCAAGCTGGTTGAGCGCGATCGCCTCCCCGTTCCGGTTGCCTAGGCTGCGGTGCAGCTCAAGTGCCTGCTGATGACTGGCCGTGGCCGCCAGATAGTCCCCGGTCGCCCGCTGAACGACACCCAGATGGTCCAGCGCGCTCGCCTCCACCAGCCGGTTACCGACCTGCCTGCACAGTTCGATGGCCTGGGTCAGGGTCGTCACGGCTGGGCGCAGGTCCCCGGTCAGGTACTGCGCGGCACCCAGTTCGGTCATGGCGCTGGCCTGTCCGAGCCGGTCACCGCCCTGCCGGTACAGATCCAGGGCCAGGCTGAGGCTCGCGGTGGCCGCCGGGTACTCCACCGTGTAGCGCTGCACGACGCCAAGCTCGGTCAGCGCGCCGGCTTCCCCCAGCAGGTCACCGCGTTCATGGAAGTGCTCAGCGGCCCGGGTCAGGCTGACCGCGGCCGCGGGAAAGTCAGCGGTGAGCCGCTGCATGTCGCCGAGATCGGTCAGGGCTCCGGCCTCCGCCAGCCGGTCGCCAGCCTGCCTGGCCGCGGCCAGCACCGCCTGATGCAGGGTGAGTGCCTGGTCCCAGTGGCCCTGGCTGCGCAGGAACCCGTGCATCGCTGCTGACGTCTCGGTGGCATACCCAAGACGGCCGTTGAGTGCCGCGTAACCAGCCGCGGCATGCAGGTTGAGGCGCTCGGCCTCCATCCAGGACACCGCGTCAGACCGCTGTGCCAGGTCAGGAGCGTTGACTGGCGCAGCGACGGCCACGGCAGGAACGCCCGGCGGGGTTCGCCT
>Ga0116224_10001762_pt1 | contig 13331 bp, 13 predicted proteins | sample Sb_taG_9_FD_89699 | JGI IMG/M metagenome (GOLD analysis project Ga0116224, IMG submission 89699) | Peat soil microbial communities from Weissenstadt, Germany - Sb_50d_b_LC metaG | ecosystem: Environmental > Terrestrial > Soil > Wetlands > Peat | place: Germany: Weissenstadt | collected 2010-09-21 | reverse complement strand
GGCGATCGGGATGAACTCCGAGGGTGCGATCTCGCCGCGGTCGGGGTGGCGCCAGCGGAGCAGCGCCTCGACTCCCACGATCGCGAAGTTCGTGAGCGAGACGACCGGCTGGTATTCGAGCCGGAGTTGATCGCGCTCGAGCGCGCGGCGCAGATCGTTCTCCATCCGCAGGCGCGCGATCGCCCGGCCGCGCATGCCCTCGTCGAACACCTCGTACCGGGCGCGGCCTCGGTCCTTGGCCCGGTACATCGCCGCGTCCGCGTCGCGGATCAGCTCATCCGCGCGCTCCCCGCCGGTGGCGAGCGCGATCCCGATGCTGGTCGTGACGAAATGCTCGCTTCCCGAGAGCACGAACGGCCGCGCGAACGTAGCCGCGATCCGCTCCGCGGTGTCGATCGCGTCGCGCTCGGAGGCGATGTCCTCGAGCAGGATTCCGAACTCGTCGCCCCCGAATCGCGCCACCGTGTCGCTCCCGCGCAGCGCATGCTTGAGGCGAGGCGCCGCGGCCGCCAGCAGCTCGTCTCCGACCTGATGGCCGAGGCTGTCGTTGACCAGCTTGAAGTGGTCGAGGTCGAGGAACAGGATCGCGGCCAGCGACCGCTGACGGCCCAGGCGTGCGAGCGCGTGCTCGAGGCGGTCGACAAACAACACCCGGTTCGGGAGCCCGGTCAGCGGGTCGTGCACTGCCCGTTCGCGGATCGCGTCCTCGACCGCCTGGCGCTCGAGCGCGTCGGCCAGCACGTTCGCGAGCGACTGGAGGAAGTCGATATCGCCGGCAGCGAATTTCCGCGGGCGCATCGACTGGATCACCAGGACCCCGAACGGCCCGCGCGACCCGCCCTCGATCTTGACCGAGAGCCCGGCGCCCGTCCGCCGGCCTCGGAAGTTCGGCTGCTCGAAGCGGCGCTCGGCGCCCCAGTCCTCAACCACCACCGGCGCCCGGCTCAGCAGCGTGTATCCCGCCTGCGATCCCTCGCCGGCCGGGTACCGCAGCGATCCGATCTCGGTCTCGGGCCACCCGATCCCGCTGCGGAGAACCAGGCAGTCCTCGTCGGGGAGGAACTCCCACACCGCCGAGATCTCGGCGCCGAGCATGCGAGCCGCCCCGTTCACCGCCTCGTTCATCAGATCGATCATGCTCGCTCCCTCCAGGGCGTGCTCGCCGAGCAAGGCCACCGCCGCCTGCTGCGCCGCGCGCCGCTCGAGCTCGTCCTCGACCCCCTTGCGGTCGGTGATGTCGTAGAGCATGCCGTGCCAGCGGATCTCGCCGTCCTTTGCCTGCGCAAGCACCGCGTCGTCGCGGATCCAGACCGTCCGTCCGTCCCGACGAACCATCCGGTACTCGAGCGCGACATCGTCGGGCTTGACGCCTCCCAGCCCGTTCTCGCGCGCCAGCACCCAGTCGCGGTCGTCAGGGTGCAGCCGCTCGGCCCACAGCCCGGGGTTGGCACACCATTCGGCGGCGGAGTAGCCGAGGATCTGCTCGATCTGCGGGCTCACGTAGTGCCAGCGCCCCTCTCCCCCCATGTCGGCGACGTAGATGATCGCGGGTACTCGCTCGAGCAGCTTCGGGTACTCCGAAGCGGCGATTCCGCATCCTTGCGGTTTCATAACTCGCGTCCCAGGCATGCTGCCGGTGTCGCTGTCGCTGTCGCCGACCATGTCTCCTGCTAATCGGCATTCTTGGCGCTATCGATAGGGGCTCTGGACGTCCGTGTCTGCAGTGTTACAGCGGTTGCAGTAGCCCGGGGCACGCCCGGCCGGGCGGCTACAGCGCCTCGAACACCGCGATCCCGTCGCGGTCGCGCTCGGCGACCTGCCCCGATTCGACCAGCAGGTCGAGGTGGCCGAGCACCTCCGAGAGCGTCAGATAGGCCTGCGTGACCGCCACGTTTCCCCACATCCGCAGCGCGATCTCGTGGGCCGTGAGCGGCTGGGCATCGAGGATGTGCACGATCCGATCGGCCCGCCGGCGGTGCATCCGTAACCGCTCGTCGATCAGCTCGGCGTGTTCGAGGATGGGGTCTCCGTGACCCGAGAGGACGAGCCGGGCCGGCAGCTCGCGGGTGAGGCGCATCGAGTCGATGTACTGGAGGAGCGCCTGCGGGCGAGGCTGGTCGGCGCCGCCCGCAAGTGGCCGCGAGACGAGCGGATTCGACGAGATGTTCGCGAGCAGGTGGTCGCCGGCGATCAGCATCTCGCGATCCTCGTCAGAGAAGATCGTGTCCGACGGACTGTGACCGGGCCGGTGGTGGACCTTCAGCGTCCTGTCCCTGAACTGGAGCTCGTCGCCGTCGCGGAGCTCGCGCGTCACGTGACCGCTCGATCCGAACGCCCTGAACGCCGCGGCCAGCGACCCGAGCACCGTCGCCAGATCGTCCGGTACCCCGTGGCGGCGCATGACCGTCTGCGCGAACTCGTCGTCGGCCGCGGCGCTTCGCGAGAAGTCCGCCAGGTACGGCCCGAGCAGGTGAAACGACGCGACCTCCGCGCCGGAGCGGCGGGCGAGGATCTCGAGCAGCCCGAGGTGATCCATGTGCTGGTGGGTGAGCACGATCAGCTCGAGCTCCTCGATCCGGCGGCCATGGCCGGCGAGCGCGCGCTCGAGGTCGTCCAGCGACTTGCCCGAGTTCGGCCCGGTGTCGATCAGCGTCAGCGGCTCGTCCTCGATCAGGTAGCAGTTGACCCTGCCGACCAGGAACGGGGTTGGCAGCGCGATCCGGTGGATCCCGGCCCGTTGCGCCAGCGCCAGGGCGTCCTCGGCGCTCGTGGCGCGCCGGTCGGGCGTGGTCACGAACGGATCACTGCCAGCACCTCGTCACGCCGACGCTCCATGTCCTCCTGTGAGCGCAGTGACTCCAGGCACAGGCGAAGCAGCGGCTCGGTGTTCGACGGCCGGACGTTGAAATGCCAGTCGTCGTACTCGACCGAGATGCCGTCCAGGCGGTACTGCCTGCCGTCTTCGTAGCGGGATGCGAGCTCCCTCATCTTGGCGTCCTGATCGGTGACCTCGGAGTTGATCTCGCCCGAGATGAAGTATCGCGACCGGTACGGCTCGAGCAGCTCGGACATATGGGCGCCCCGCTCTGAGAGCAGCTCCAGGATCAGCAGCGCCGGGATCGTCCCCGAGTCCGCACAGTAGAAGTCGCGGAAGTAGTAGTGGCCGGACACCTCGCCGCCGAAGATCGCGCTCTCCTCGCGCATCCGGGTCTTGAAGAACGCGTGCCCGACACGGTTCATCAAGGCCCGGCCGCCGCGGTTCTCGGTGGCGTCCGCCACCGCCCGGCTCGCGCGGACGTCGTACAGGATCGTCCGGGTGGGTGGGCCTGGGTTCTTGCTTAGCATCGACTCCGCCAGCAGCGCGGTCAGGAAGTCGCCGTCGACGAACGTCCCGCGATCGTCGATGAAGAAGCAGCGGTCCGCGTCGCCGTCCCAGGCGATGCCGAGGTCCGCCTTTTGGCGGACGACCTCGCGCATGATGAACTCGCGATTCTCGGGCAGCAGCGGATTGGGCTCGTGATCGGGAAAGTGACCGTTGGGCTCCCAGTAGCTCTCGATCAGGTCGAGTCCCAGTTCTCGCAGCAGCGGTCCGACCATCGGTCCCGCCATCCCGTTACCGCCGTCAACGACCACGCGCATTGGCTTGACGGCGTCCGGCTCGATGAACTCGAGCGCGGCCGCCTGGAACTCCTCGTAGAGCGGGATGCTCTCTACCGACCCACCACCGGGAGAGCCGTCGAGGCCGGCCTCGATCTTCGCCCGCACCTCGCCGATCCCGGCGTCGCCCGAGAGCGCGATCGCCCCGCGCCGGACCAGCTTGGCGCCCGTGTAGCGCTTGGGGTTGTGGGAGGCGGTGCACATCAGGCCGCCGTCGAGGTCGCGCGAGCCGACGAGGTAATAGAGCATCTCGGTCCCGACCTCGCCCGCGTCGAGCACGGTCGCGCCCTCGGTGCACATCCCCCGGCAGTACGCGCTCGCCAGCTCGGGCGCGGTCAGGCGCATGTCCCGTCCCAGCCCGAGCTGCAACTCGGTCGTCGGCTTGTCCTCGAGCTCGGCGATGACCCGGGCGAATGCCCGGCCGATCAGCTCGGCCGCGCCGGCGTCGATGTCGCTGCCGTACAGGCCGCGGATGTCGTAGGCCTTAAAGATGCCCGGATGGGCGACGGTGCTCATCGCGGCTGATGCTACCCATGGGAGGCTCGGGGAATAATGCGATCGCTGTGCACGCGGACAAGCCAACCGTCGTGATTCTGTGCGGCGGACGCGGGACCCGCCTGCAGGAGCGCGGCTCGTCTTTGCCCAAGCCGCTGGTCGAGATCGGCGGTCGCCCGATCCTCTGGCACGTGATCACGATCTACCTGGCCCAGGGATTCCGGCGGTTCCTGCTGCTGACCGGATACCGCGGCGAGGAGGTCGAGGCGTTTGTGTCCGGGGAGAGCTGGCCGGACGATGCCGAGATCACGTGCCTGGAGACCGGGGTCGACACGCCGACCGGGGGGCGCGTCCATCGGGCTGCGGCGGCCCTGGAGGAGCAGCGGTTCTGCCTCGCCTACGCCGACGGGGTGGCCGATATCGACCTCGGTGCGCTGCTCGCCCATCACCGCGAGCACGGCGCCGGCGCGACGATGGCGGTCGTCCAGCCCCGGCTCCCGTTCGGCGTGGCGCGCCTCAACGGTGACGGGTCGGTGCTCGGGTTCACCGAGAAGCCGCGAAGCGACCTTTGGGTGAACGCCGGGTTCTTCTGCTTCGAGCCGTCCGCGCTCGCGTTGCTCAAGCCCGACAGCGTGCTGGAGCGCGAGCCGCTCGAACGATTGGCGGCGGCGGGGCAGCTGCGCGCGTTCCGCCACGAGGGCTTCTGGCAGTGCATGGACACCTACAAGGACGCGATCACGCTCAACGACCTGTGGACCGAGGGTCGCGCGCCGTGGAAGCTGTGGGTATGAGCTCCTCGGTGCTGGTGACCGGGGGGGACGGGCTCGTGGGCGCGTGGCTGGTCAAGGTGCTGCTCGAGCGCGGCGGTCGGGTCGTCGTGATCCGTCGGGACACGCCGGCGGTGTCCGCCCTCGCGCAGCTCGGCCTGGAAGGGTCGGTCGACATCGTGCACGGCGACATCTGCGCGGACGGGCTGGTCGGCCGCGTGCTCAACGAGTACGAGGTCCAGGGCGTGTTCCATCTCGCGGCGCAGACCCAGGTCGGGCCCGCCAACCGTTCGCCGGTGCCGACGTTCGAGACCAACATCCGCGGGAGCTGGCTGGTGCTCGAGGCATGCCGGCTGCACGAGGTGGAGCGGGTCGTGGTCGCCTCCTCGGACAAGGCGTACGGCCGCCAGGCGGACCTGCCCTACCGCGAGACCCACCCGCTCCGGCCGCTATTCCCCTACGACGTCTCCAAGGCCGCCTGTGACCTGCTGGCGCGCTCCTACTGGCACACGTTCGGTCTGCCGGTGGCGGTCACGCGCCTGGCTAACGTATACGGCGGCGCAGACCTGAACCGTGCCCGGCTCATCCCAGAGGCCGTGTGCGCTGCCCTCGCGGGCGAGCCGCCGGTCGTGCGCTCGGACGGCTCGCCCGAGCGCGACTTCTTGTACGTGGAGGACGCCGTGGGCGCGTATCTGGCGGTCTGGGACGCGCTCGCGCGCGAAGCGGGGCGCGGCGAGGCGTTCAACGCGGGCGGCGGAGAGCCCCACCGCGTGCTCGACGTGGTCGAGCTGATCTGCCGCCTGGCCGGCGCCTCGGTCGTCCCGGAGATCCGCGGCGAGGGGGTGCCGCACGGCGAGATCGACCGCCAGTGGCTCGACTCGAGCAGGCTGCGCGAGCTGACGGGCTGGCGCCCGGAAGTGGCGCTCGAGGAGGGCCTGCGGCGGACGATCAAGTGGTACCGCGAGCACCCGGCGGCGCGGACTCGCTAGATCTGGCCGCCGGCGCCCGGCGCGGACCCGGGGCATCCGAAAATCACCTGCATAACCTGTCAATTCAGCCCCGAGCCGGGGACCGTGGCGGAGTATGCATGTGGGACATGCGCCTAACGCCACGGTCCGGCCGAAGCTCCGCGATTGTCAGGTTATGCATGCCGGCGGTGCCGCGGAACCGACCAGGGACGCCGCACCCACGCTCAGGTGCCCGCCTTTGTCTGCGGGCCCGGTGCTACCGCCGTTTTGGCACCACTATCGAGGCGGTTCGCGTCCTAAACTGAACGCGCATGTCTGGGCATTCCAAATGGGCTTCGATCAAGCACAAGAAAGCCGTCGTCGACGCACGGCGGGGCCAGCACTTCACCAAGCTGGCGCGGGCGATCACGGTCGCTGCGCGCGAGGGTGGCGGCGATCCGAACGGGAACTCGGGTCTCGCGCTGGCGATCCAGAAGGCGCGCGACGCCTCGATGCCGAAGGACAACATCGAGCGCGCGATCGCCAAGGGAACCGGCGAGGGCGCCGACGCCGAGCAGATCGAGACCGTCCTCTACGAGGGCTACGGCCCGGGCGGGGTCGCCCTGCTGATCGAGGCGCTGACCGACAACCGCAACCGGACCGGCGCCGAGATGCGCCATGTCCTCGGCAAGCACGGGGGAACCCTCGGCGAGCCCGGCTCGGTCTCATATCTATTCGACAAGCGCGGCGTGATCGTCGTCGACGCCAACCGCTACAGCGAGGATGACCTGATGCCGGCGATCGACGCCGGAGCGGAGGACATCGCGCTCGACGAGGACGTGTACGAGGTGATCACCGAGCCAGCTGACCTCGCCGCGGCGCGCGACGCGCTCACCGAGGCGGGCGTCGAGATCGAAAGCGCCGACGTCACGCAGCGGCCAAAGGCCCGCGTGCCGGTCGATGAGAGCGATGCCGGCAAGCTGATGAAGCTGATCGACGCGCTCGAGGAGAACGACGACGTGAACGCGGTCCACGCGAACTTCGACGTCGACAGCGCCGTGCTCGAACGCGTCGCCCAGTGACCGGTTATTAGCGGTTTCTTCGACAAGACTCGCTAGCCTCACACGCCGATGTCGAAACGAGGACTCCTCACGCCGGTGTTCGCGGCGGCCGCCCTCGCGCTCGGGCTCGCCGCCTGCGGCTCGAGCTCCAAGGCGCCGGGCGTCGAGCTCGCGCCCTCCGGCGGATCGACCCAGGCCGCGGTCACGACTACGCCCAAGCCGCCGCCGGCGATCTCCAACAAGCCGGTCGTCACCGTGCCGACGGGGCCGGCGCCGACGAAGCTGATCACGAAGGACCTCGTCACCGGCACCGGCCAGACGGCCAAGGCGGGGGACACCGTCACCGTCAACTACGTCGGCGTCCTCTACAAGACCGGGAAAGAGTTCGACTCCTCCTGGAGCCGCAACCAGCCGTTCACGACGGCGCTTTCGAACGGCAGCGTGATCCCGGGCTGGGTGCAGGGAATCCCCGGCATGAAGGTCGGCGGCCGCCGCGAGCTGATCATCCCGGCGAGCCTCGCGTACGGCAAGCAGGGCAGCCCCCCGACGATCCCGCCTAACTCGCCGCTCGTGTTCGTCGTCGATCTGATTTCGGTTTCTTCTTCGTAGCAGTCACCGGGTCCTCGGCGGCGGGGAGGCGCCGCGCCCGGTAGAGCGAAACCGGCTCCGGCATGCCCTCGAGCTTGTGCTTGCGCGCGTACGACCAGTCGAACCGGTCACGCGTGGCGTCCCGCACCTCCTTCGTGCACAGGACGCTCCCTGAACGAGCGGCACCGGTGACCCGGCTGGCCAGGTTGACGGCATGGCCGTAGTAGTCGCCGGCGCGCTGCAGCGCAAGGCCGGACGCGACGCCGGCGCGCAGGCTGGGCAGATCGGCCGCCTCCACTGCCTCGAGCAGTGACAGCGCGACCGACACGAGCGCTCCGGGGCCGGGGCTGACGAACATCGCGGCGTCGCCGATCGTCTTCACAAGTCACACCGGTGGCTCGGTCACCTCGGTCGCCAGCTCGGCGAGCTTGCTCGCGAGGCTGCCGAGCTCCCGGGCCTCGATCTCGGCACCGAGGCGTGTGAACCCGACCATGTCCACGAAGCAGACCGTGATCTCCTGGGCGCCGCCCGCCTCGCCGGCTTCACGGTCGGCAGGGCTGAGCATCCCGCGGCGCACGCTCTCGGCGAGATGCTGCTTGTAGGCCGCCCGGAGCACCGGATCGATCGCGGGGGCTAGCTGCTCGGCGTGCGTCGCGAACCGCTCGGCCACCTCGTCCTCGCTGTCGGCGGGCTCGAGGAACGCCTCGACGAACGCCGCCGCGGTCGTGGCGGCCAGCCGCGCCATCCCCTCGCCCAGCACCCGCGTGATCTCGGCGATCGCCTCCTCGTCGAGACCAGACTCGAGGAACAGGCTGATCGACTTGGCGGCGTCGATCTCTTCCTCGCCGAACGCGTGGTCCTCCGGCGAGGCTCGGGCAGCCCCAGCAGACGCCGGATCCGCAGCATCTGCGATGCCGGGAGCCCGCTTCGCTCCTCGAGCTCCTGGGCGGTGTAGCGGCCGCCGAGCACGCGCTCGACCAGCAGCAGCGCGAGCCGGTCCTCCTCGATCGCGGCCCTCAGCTCCTCCAGCGTGTAGCCCTCGCCCGCGAGCCGCTCGAGCAGTCGGCGGCGGGCGGCGCGGTCCTTGCCCTCGAGTCCGTCGAGCAGCCCTTCGACTTCCACCGCGGCATCCCTGTGCAAATCGCCCTGTTGCTCCACCGCCCGGCCGATCGGCTAGCATCGTCGGCCCTCGTGGGTGCGGTTCCGGTCGGTGCTGCACATCGCCGTCGCCGGCGCGCCCGCTTAATTCGCCCCCGCCCACCCAAACGCCAACATGCTGTCGATCCTGATGCCGGTCTACAACGAGCGCGAGCGCGTCGAGCGTGCGATCGCCGAGGTCCTCGACACCCCGCTCCCGACGCAGTTCGAGCTGATCGTCGTCGACGACGGTTCCACCGACGGGACTCGGGAGATCCTGCGGAACCTGATACCGAATACCCACCCGCCCAACCGAGTTCGTCTGTTCGAGCATCCGGAGAACCGGGGAAAGGGGGCCGCGGTTCAGACCGCGCTTTCGCACGCGCAGGGCGAATTCTCCGCGATCTTCGACGCGGATCTCGAATACGACCCGACCGATCTCGGGCTGCTGATGCCGCCGCTGCTCGACGGCCGCACCAACGCCAGCTTCGGCGTGCGAGCATTCGACGGGTACACGAGCCACTCGTTTCTGTTCGTGGCCGGCAACAAGGGCGTCACGTTTGCCTGCAACGTGCTGTTCAACGTGTACCTGCACGACATCATGACCTGTCACAAGATGATCCGGACCGAAGTCTTCCGCAGCCTGCCGCTCCGCTCGCCCGGCTTCGCGATCGAGCCTGAGATCACCGCGCGGCTGGTGCAGCGCGGGGAGCGGATTTTCGAGGTACCAGTGCATTACCGGGCGCGCGCCACGAACGAGGGCAAGAAGCTGACTGCGCTCGACGGATTCCGGGTGCTCGGGACGTTGCTGCGCTGCCGCTTCTCCGAGGGGTAGGCTGGCGGTCGGGTGGAGGGTCAGGTCCTCACGCAGACGCCCGCTGAGCCGCGACGCTCGGACTCGGCGTCGACCCGCGAGCGCCGTCTTCCGGACTGGCACGGGCTGTGGTACGGGCCGTTTCTGTGGTCGGCGCTGGGGTGCCTCGTGCTCGCGGCGATCTCCGCCGCGGTTCTGCCGACGGTCCCGAGCTATGACCCGTGGGCGTGGATCTCCTGGGGCCGCGAGGTCACCGATCCCCACCTGAGCTTCGCGATCAGCGGCGGGCCGTCGTGGAAGCCGCTGCCGGTGATGTTCACGACGGTCTGGGCGCTGTTCGGGAGCGCGGCGGCGCCGACCCTGTGGGTGATCACCGCCCGCGCCGGTGGCCTGCTCGGAATCGCGGCCGCCTACCTGCTCGCGTCGCGGCTGATCCGCGGCCCACGCTGGGCCAAGGTGGCGGCCGGGCTGATCGCCGGCGCCGGCATCGTCATCACCCAGGCGTGGTGGGACGAGATGTTCCGGGGGACGTCGGAGCCGATGCTGATCGCGACCGCGCTGTGGGCGGTGCTGGCCCACCTCGACGGCCGGCGCGGCTGGGCGTTCTCGCTCGGCGTCGCGACGTCGCTGATCCGTCCCGAGGCCTGGCCGCTGATCATCGTCTACGCCGTGTGGCTGTGGTTCAAGGAGCCGCGGCTGCGGGTGCTGGTCGTGCTCGGGCTGTTCTCGATCCCGTTCTTCTGGTTCGTCCCGCCGTGGGTCGGCTCGGGGCAGCCGTTCCTGGCCGCCGTCCACGCCGAGGAGTACAACGGCGACCTCGGCAAGCATCCGCTGTTCACCGTCCTCGGGCGCGGCGTCGACATCCAGCTGCTGCCGGTGCTGCTCGCCGGCGTGGTCGCGGTCGTGTTCGCGTGGTTCGACAAGCCCCGGGACCGGCTCCTGCTGGCGCTGGCCGCCGGCACCGTGGTGTGGTGGGTGATCGTCGTCGGGATGACGCTCGACGGCTATCCGGGGCTCGAGCGCTTCTACCTGCCGGCCGCCGGTATGACCTGCGTGCTCGCCGGCGTGGGGATTGTCCGCCTGGGGTTGCTCGGCGCGCGCGTGGCTCAGGGGGGCCGAGGCGCGACCGCGATCGGGATCGGCCTGACCGCGGTTCTCGTCGCGATCACGATTCCGTGGCTCGGCGGGCGGATCAACCAGGCGAGCGCGGAGGAGCACATCGCCTCGCAGGCCGTCACCCGGCTGGACCAGATGACCGCGGCCGTTGCCGCGGTCGGCGGCCACAACGGCGTGTTCCCGTGCAAGTCGAGCTTCGCGGCGGTCAACCACAGCGTCCAGACCGCGCTGGCGTGGAAGCTCCACGTGACGCTCGGCCGCGTCGGCACCTCGATGCGCCACCAGGGCGTGATGTTCGTCGGACCGCACGACTCGATCGACGGGATCGCGCCACCGATCGACCCGCGGCTCACGCAGAAGCAGCTGATCGCCCAGGTCGGGGCTTGGAAGATGTACCGGATGACCGCCCCGAACTCGGACTACCGCTGCGTGGGGCGCTGATGGGCCGCGCCGGCGCGCGGCTCAAACACACCGCCATGAGTGACGAGCCCCACGGTCCGAGGCGGTCCGCCGACTCGATCCGCTGCTCGTTCTGCGGCAAGCCCCGCAGCGAGGTGGCGTCGATCGTCGCCGGGCCGACGCCGGCGATCGCGATCTGCAACGAGTGCGTCGAGCTGTGCGCGGAGATCATCGCCGAGCAACGAGCCCCGCTGCCGCCCGACGGGCCGCTTCCTCCGGGGGGTCTGGCGGCGTAACGCCCGGGGACGGGTTGGGGAGGCGTCCGGGACGGGTTGGGGAGGCGTCCGGCTCCGGACGCAGAATGGTGATCCATGATCGTCATTGGAATCGACCCCGGCACCGCGAGCACCGGCTACGGCGTGGTCGAGGGCTCCGGGTCGACGCTGAGCATGCTCGGCGCCGGCGTGATCGAGACGCCCGCCGGCGTCCGGCTCGAGCGCCGGCTGGCCGAGATCCACGGCCACGTGGTCGAGCTGCTCGACGGCTACCGGCCGGACGCGGTGGCGATCGAGGAGCTGTACTTCGGCGCCAACGCCAGGACGGCGTTCGCGGTCGGCCAGGCGCGGGGCGTGGTGCTGCTGGCCGCCGGCCAGCGCGGCATCCCGACGCGCTCGTACACCCCCCAACAGGTCAAGGGGGCGGTGTGCGGCAACGGTCGCGCCGGCAAGGATCAGGTCGGGCGCATGGTCGCGCGGCTGCTCGGCCTGCCCGAGTCGCCCGCGCCCGACCACGCCGCCGACGCGCTCGCGGTGGCGATCTGCGAGTGCAACCGCTCACCGCTCGAGCGGGCGCTGGCCCGTACCGGAGCGCCGGGATGATCGCGATCGTGTCCGGAACCGTGGCCGTCCGCCGCACCGATCACGTCGTCGTCGACTGCGGCGGCGTCGGCTACCGGCTCGCGGTGTCGGGCGAGACGCTCCGGCACGTGCCCGCGGTCGGCAAGAGCGTGGTCCTGCACAGCCATCTCGTGGTCCGCGACGACGCCCTCGCGCTGTACGGGTTCGCGACCGAGGAGGAACGCGAGCTGTTCCTGATGCTGATCGCGGTGCAGTCGGTCGGCCCCAAGGTGGCGCTGGCGGTGCTGTCGGGCGGGCCGCCGCGCGACCTGCTCGCGGCGCTCGCGGCAGGCGACACCGCGCGGCTACAGGCCGCCCCCGGGGTCGGCAAGCGGACCGCGGAGCGGATCATCGTCGAACTGCGCGAAAAGGTCGGAGCCAGCGCCACCGTGCCGCCCGTCCTCACCGCCGTCCGCAGCGAGGATCCGCGCGCGCTCGCCCGCGACGGGCTGCTCGGCCTCGGTTATTCCGCGAGCGAGGTCGACGAGCTGCTCAACAGCGCCGAGGGCGACCGGCCCGAGGACCTGATCGCCCACGCCCTCCGGACGGCGCGCCGATGAGCCCCGTCCGGGAGATCCGCGATGACCGGCCGGGCGGGCGGGGCGGGCGGGTCCGAATCAACGATCCCCAGGAGCTGCCCGACGAGGATCTCGACCGCTCACTCCGTCCCCGCCGACTGGGTGACTTCGTCGGCCAGGCGGCGGTCAAGGATCAGCTTGCGGTCTCGATCGAGGCCGCCGCCAGTCGCGGCGAGGCGCTCGATCACGTCCTGTTCGCCGGCCCGCCCGGGCTCGGCAAGACGTCGCTCGCGCAGATCGTCGCCGCCGAGCTCGGCGTCCCGTTCGTGCAGACCGCGGGCCCCGCGCTCGAGCGCAAGGGCGACGTCGCGGCGTTCCTGACCGCGCTCGAGCCCCGCGCCGTGTTCTTTGTCGACGAGATACACCGCCTGCCCCGCGCGCTCGAGGAGACCTTCTACCCGGCGATGGAGGACGGCTGCCTGCCGATCACGATCGGCCAGGGCGCGGGGGCGAGCGTGGTCACGATCCCGCTACCACCGTTCACCCTGATCGGAGCGACGACCCGGGCCGGGCTGATCACCACGCCGCTCCGCGACCGCTTCGGGATCCAGCATCGCCTCGAGCACTACGACATCGACGACCTGGCGACGATCGTCCGGCGGTCCGCGCGGCTGCTCGACGTCGCGATCGAGGACGGTGGCGGGCGCGCGATCGCGGACCGAAGCCGCGGCACCCCGCGCGTTTCCAACCGGCTGCTCAAGCGGGTACGCGACTACGTCGAGGTGCGCGGGACCGGGGTCGTCACGCGCGAGACGGCGATCGAGGCGCTCGACCTGCTCGGAGTCGACCACGCCGGCCTCGACCGGCTCGATCGCGAGATCCTCCGCGCGATCTGCGAGAGGTTCGGCGGAGGGCCGGTCGGCCTGTCGACGCTCG
>Ga0116224_10001738_pt1 | contig 13427 bp, 10 predicted proteins | sample Sb_taG_9_FD_89699 | JGI IMG/M metagenome (GOLD analysis project Ga0116224, IMG submission 89699) | Peat soil microbial communities from Weissenstadt, Germany - Sb_50d_b_LC metaG | ecosystem: Environmental > Terrestrial > Soil > Wetlands > Peat | place: Germany: Weissenstadt | collected 2010-09-21 | reverse complement strand
TTCGCGATTGCCCTGGCCTATCAGGCCTCTGTAGCAAGATCAGCGCTCGCACCAATCCACCCGGCGATCACCCTTTTTTGGCCCATTAAACAGGAAAAATCCTTGTTCAGACTCCTGCAAGCCGTAGTTGCTCACGTCCCACTTTCGGTTGTCACGCTGGGATGGGGCGGGCTACCTTCGAGGGTGAGGCGTATTGCGTCGATGGCGCGGATGCAGCGTCGTCGCGCAGTTTCGATGACGGATCGGAGGTCTGCGTAGTCCGGTGGGGAGGGGTTCTGCGCGAGGCGAAAGAGCGCGCCACTAAGGCGAGAATGGACGCGCCGCACGCACGAAAACGCGGCCGCGCGATTTTTGTTCCGCTGGGGTCATAAAACTTTTCAACGTCAAGAATGATACAAGAGGGTAAATCCCCCTTCTGCCAAGCGGCGGCGGTAATGCGTAATTTGATCGTTGCAGCCATCATTGGCCTGAGCTTGTCGGCCTGCGCCGACACGCAAGAATACCCGCTTGCGCCCAACATGGTGCGGCTGGACGTCAATCCACCGGCTGCGCCCTTTGTTCGCGATGCTACGCTGCGACGCGCGGCGGAACTGACGATACGGAACGGTTACAGCGCTTTCCGGCTTGAACCGATCTACGTCGAGGCCTTCGATCACTTTGGCGTCACTGTCGTCATGTTTCACGCTGGTGATCCCCGAGCCGAGGGCGCATTCGACGCAGCGGATATTCTCAAGCAGCGCTCGTGGTAAGGCTGCGCCGCATCCCGGTCAGTCCCTCGCGCCACACTTGCTCCGACGCCGCAGCAAAAGTGCGGCGGCCCTATCCCGGGCGCTTCGGTCTTTCTGAGCCCTGTTCCACCTTGTTTTGACAGGCGGAATTCGGCGCTGTTAATCAGTTGGCCGGCGTCGTCTTGCGGCTGCCGACGAAGCGGCGACAAGCATCACCGAGATCCGAACTGCGGAAGACTTTGCAGCCGGAAGGCTGCAGGAGATCAGAAAGTCGGTTGCGGATTTGGTCGTGATTCTTGCATTGGATCGCCCGAGATTGACGGACGGCGACTGGAGCGACGGAACAGGAATGATGCGTTGAGTCGAGGGTTCGACCCAGTCTCCACCAACGGCAAGCGGCTGACGCCGCGCGAGCGCGTCCAACTGCTGGTGGTCGGAGCCGGGCCCGCGGGATGTGCGGCGGCGCTCGAGGCCGCCCGGCTTGGGCTCGAGGTCGCGCTCGTCGATGAGCATCCCTTGGACCCGGCGCTGATGGGGCTTGAGGTTCCCTTCCATTTCGGCGGCCGGATGACCGGCGCGGTCCGAAATCGCAACTCGATGACCGAGGCGATCCTCGCCAACGACCCGGCCCTCGGCGAAGCCTTCGAGGCCGGGGTGGACGTTCGGCTAGGCGTCGCCGTCTGGAGCCTCGTCGCGCCGCGCCCCGGCGTCGCCTGGGTCGGGCGGCGCGCGGCCGCCCTCACCGACGGCGCCGAGAGCTGGTTCTGCGGTTTCGACGCCGCTATCCTCGCGACGGGCCGGCGAGACGTGGGCGTCGCGTTCCCCGGCTGGAATCTTCCGGGCGTCATGGGCGCGACCGCGGCCCATCATTTGCTTCGACGCTATGATGCGCTCGAAGGCCGAACCTTCGTCATACTCGGCTCCGGCGCGGAGGCGACCGCTCTCGCCGAAGCCCTCCGATCGGCGGGACGCAGGGTGGCGGCGATTGTGGAAGCTGCGCGCGAGGCCATCGATTCCGCCGGCTGCGCCCGCCTCGCTGCGTCGGGCGTAGAGATCCTGGCGGGCGCGATGATCCGCCGGGCGCTAGGGCGCGATGGCGTGGAGGGAGCGTCCATCGTTCGTCTCGACCATGCGCAGAGCGAAACCACGATCGCCTGCGACACGATCGTGCTCGCGACTGGCGCCGCGCCGGCGATCGAGCTCTTCGACATCGCAGGCGCCGCGATCGTCTTCCGGTCGGAAAGTGGCGGCCATGTTCCGCTGGTCGACGGGGACGGACGAACGACCGAGCCGATGCTGTTCGGCGCCGGCGATTGCATTGGGATCAAGGCCGATCCTCCGGACGCAGCCGTAGCCGAGGGGGTGCGCGCGGCGCGGGCTGCGGCGACCGCGCTCGCGGCCGGCCCGGACGCAGATTGGACGAAGCCCGTCGCAGAGACCAGGCCCGCCGAGCAAGCGCCTTCATCCCGCCTCCTCTGGGCCAGGGCGGCGCGCTCGGTCGCCGAGGCCGATACTCATGTCTGCCAGTGTGAGGAGGTTTCGCTCGACGACCTTCTCGGCGTCAAGCCGCCGCGTTACCTCCGCCGCGACCAGCCAACGCAGCGGGCGCGCGACCTCGTTTCGCTCGCGAAAGAGGGGCGGATCAATCAGGATCAGGTCAAACGTCTGACGCGGGCGGGCATGGGGCCCTGCCAGGGGCGCCGCTGCCGCGAGCAGGTCGGGGCGGCGCTGGCGGAGGCGACGGGTGTGGCGCTCAGCGCCATCCCGCTCCCGAGCTATCGCGCGCCGGTGCGTCCGCTGCCCCTCGCCGCCTTCGCCGATGAATCGGAGCAGCCGGCGATCGCAGAGCACTGGGACACCTGGTTCGGTATCGAGAGCCAGTGGATCCCATTCTGGGAGCCCCTGCCCCCGATAGACGAGGACAGACTCCAATGAGCGACGTCGCGGCGTCCAAAGGCGCCTCGATCGTCGTCGTGGGCGCTGGCGTCACCGGGCTCAGCACGGCCTGGTGGCTGGCGCGCTCCGGGGTGGACGTGCTCGTCATCGACAAGGGCGTTGTCGGCTGGGAAGCGTCCGGCCGGAACGGCGGCGGCTGTACCCATCATCAATCGCCCCTGTTCGCTGAGGAGCAGCGGCTCTGGCCGATGATGGACGAGTTGCTCGGCTACCCGACTGAGTTCCAGCCGCGCCGACTGCGTATTGCGCTGACTGACGAGCAGCTCGAAACCATGAAGCGCGGAGTCGACAGCGCCCGCGCCCAAGGATTTCCCGCCGAATGGCTCGACCGGGCCCAGGTGCGTGAGATGGCGCCGCTGACGGGCGACAATGTCGTCGGGGGCGCCTATTTCGCCTGCGGCGGCCACGCCAATCCGCAGCGGACCGTCCAGGCCTTTGCCTGGGCGGTCCGCGATCTCGGCGGGCGTATCCTGCAGAATGTCGCGGTGACGGGTTTCACGCTCGCGGGCGGCAAGGTCAAAGCCGTCGAGACGGACACAGGGAATTACGCCTGCGAGCAGGTGGTCGTCGCGGCGGGGCCGCAAACAGGCGTTCTGTCGGCGATACTCGGCGCGGAGGTCCCGGTCGCTCCCGCGCGCGCGGAGATGATCGTGACGGAGCCGCTGCCGCTGATGCCGATGGGCGGAATCGACGGCAACGGCCTTTATGGACGCCAGACCCTGCGCGGCAATCTCGCCTATGGCGGCGGCCCGCATGAATGGCTGCCAGCCGGCGGGACGGGCTCCGAAGCGCTCAAGTCGTCGAGTCCGATCGCCCGCAATATCGCCAAGCGCCTCGCGGAGCTCTTTCCGAAGGCCGCCCACGCGCGGGTCATTCGCACCTGGGCCGGCATCGTCGAGAACACGCCCGACGGACGGCCGGTCATCGATCGCCTCCCTGGCGTCGACAACGCGACGGTGGCCACCATGTCGAGCGTCGGCTTCGGCCTTTCGCCGGCAAGTGGCCGGGCGACCGCCGAGATCGTGACCGAAGGTCGATGCAGCTTCGCGGACCTTTCCACTTTCCGCCTGTCGCGGTTCGGCAACCTCGCGCCGGGCTGGCGCGAGCGGAAGGGCTGGCTGCCGCCCGAGAGCGCGACCGCCCATGTCCATGCGGCTTGATCCCATGAGCGACCGCTATTCCGGCTGGCGGCTTTTCGCCGAAGCGCTTCGCGGCAACAGCGGCTGGAAAGCCGCCTGGCGCAAGCCGGAGCCAAAGCCGCGATACGACGTCGTGATCGTGGGCGGCGGAGGCCACGGCCTTGCGACGGCCCATTATCTCGCAAGCCAGCATGGGATCGCCAATGTCGCCGTGGTCGAGAAGGGGCCGATCGGCCTCGGCAACGGCGGCCGCAACACGACCATCGTCCGCTCGAATTACATGCTGCCGAGCAACACGCGCTTCTACGAGAAGTCGCTGCAGCTGTGGGAGGGCCTGGAGCGCGACCTCAACTACAACGTCATGATGAGCCAACGCGGCGTCCTCAACATTTTCCATACCGACGCCGAACGGGATTTCGCAGTGAGGCGCGGCAATTCGATGCGCCTGCAGGGCGTCGACGCGGTGCTCCTCGATCGGGATGGGGTTCGCGCCATGCTGCCGATGGCGGCGATGGACAATCCCATGTTCCCCATTCTCGGTGGGCTCCTCCAGCCGCGCGGCGGCACGGCGCGGCACGACGCGGTGATCTGGGGCTTTGCCCGGGCCGCCGACCGGCGCGGGGTCGACATCCTCGAACATTGCGAGGTGACGGGCATTCGGCGCGACGGCGGAAGGGTCGTCGGCGTCGAGACCACGCGCGGCTTCATCGGCGCCGGCAAGGTCGGCGTGGCGGTCGCCGGAAACACCTCCCGGCTCGCCGCAATGGCGGGGCTGACCCTTCCGGTCGAGACCCATCTCCTGCAGGCGTTCGTGTCGGAGGCGATCAAGCCCTATATCGACTGCGTCGCGACCTTCGGCGCCGGCCATTTCTACATCAGCCAGTCCGACAAGGGCGGGCTCGTGTTCGGCGGCAATCTGGACGGCTACAACTCCTATTCGCAGCGTGGCAATCTTCCGCTGGTCGAACACCTGATGAGCGCCGCGGTCGCGATGATGCCGTCGCTTTCGCGCCTGCGCGTTCTGCGGCAATGGGCCGGCGTGATGGACATGACGATGGACGGCTCGCCCTTCATCTGCAAGACGCCTGTCTCGGGCCTCTATTTCAACGGCGGCTGGTGCTACGGCGGCTTCAAGGCGACGCCGGCCTCGGGCTGGTGCTTCGCCCACACGATCGCGACGGATGAGCCTCATCCGCTCAACGCTGATCTCACGATCGACCGCTTCCGCGAAGGGCGCCTCATCGACGAGCGCGGCGCTGGCCCGAGCCCCTGGGCGCAATAGAAGCCATGCAGCTCATTCCCTGTCCCTTCTGCGGCGCCCGGCCCGAGGACGAGTTCCACTATCGCGGCGACGCGAGCGTGAACCGGCCGGCGCCAGATGCGGGCGAGCAGGCTTTCTACGATTACGTCTACACGCGCGCCAATCCGCGCGGCTGGCACGCGGAATGGTGGCAGCACCACGCCGGCTGCCGGCAATGGCTGAAGGTCGAGCGCAATACGCTCACCCACGAGATCCGCGCAGCCGTCGGCCCCGCAGAAACGCTCCCCCGCACACCCGCATGAGCGGCTATCGTCTTCCTCAGGGCGGCTTCATCGACCGCAGCCGGCGGCTCGCATTCCGTTTCGACGGAAGGGTTCTCGAAGGCCATCCGGGAGATACGCTCGCCTCCGCGCTGATCGCCAATGGCGTGACCCTTGTCGGCCGCAGCTTCAAATACCACCGGCCGCGTGGAATCCTGACGGCGGGTCCGGAGGAGCCGAACGCGCTGGTCGAACTCGGCGAAGGGGGGCGCGCGGAGCCGAACACCAAGGCGACCGAGGTCGAGCTGTTCGACGCGCTCGTCGCGCGAAGCCAGAACGGCTGGCCTTCGCTCGCCTTCGACCTCATGGCGGTCAACGGCCTCGCCGGCAAAATGATCTCGGCGGGGTTCTACTATAAGACCTTCATGTGGCCGGCCGCCTTCTGGGAGAAGGTCTACGAGCCGCTGATCCGTCGCGCCGCCGGGCTCGGAAGGGCGACTTATGCGCCCGACCCCGACGCCTACGAGGCCACGAACGACCATTGCGACGTGCTCGTCGTCGGGGGCGGCCCGGCCGGGCTTGCGGCGGCGCGGGCGGCTGGCGGCGCCGGGGCGCGCGTGATTCTCTGTGAGCGCGAGGGCCTGCTCGGCGGCGGCCTATTGCTCGACCCGGTTTTGGAGAGCTGGCGCAGCACCATGATCGCGGCGCTCGAAGCGATCCCGGAGGTCGCTATCCTGAAGCGGACCAACGTCTTCGGCTATTACGACCACAATTGCCTTGGCGCGATCGAGAAGCTTTCGGATGGGCCGCTTCGTGAAGGCGAAATACGGCAGCGCTACCGCGTCATCCGCGCGAGGCAGGTCGTGCTGGCGACCGGCGCCACGGAGCGGCTGATCGCTTTCCCGGGCAACGACCGGCCCGGCGTCATGATCGCGGGGGCGGCGCTCGTCTATCTGCGCCGGTTCGGCGTCGCGCCGGGACGCCACGCGCTCGTGTTCACGAACAACGACAGCGCCTATGCGGCGGCTCGCGCCCTGAAAGAAGCGGGGCTCGAGCGAGTGGTCGTGATCGATGCTCGGGTGAACGGTCCGGAGGCCGGCGGCCTCGATGTGCGACTCGCTTGCGAAGTCGCGGGTTTCGACGGGCGCCGAGTCGAAGTCCATCGTCGCGGAGACGGCGGAAACGCCGAGACGGTCGAGGCCGACCTGCTATGCGTCTCGGGCGGCTGGAATCCGAACGTCGACCTGTCGAGCCAGTCCGGCGCGAAGACGGCATGGAGCGCCGAGCTTGCGAGCCCCATCCCCGGCGTTCCGGTTCAAGCGGAGCGCTCGGCCGGAGCGGCGCGGGGCGTGTTCGGAATTGGCGCCGCCGCCCGCGACGGCCTCGCCGCCGGACGCGAGGCGGCGCGCCTCGCGGGCTTTCCGACTGACGCCGATTTTCCCCTGCCGAAGGACGAGCCGCCCGCTCTCGGCCTCGAACCGCTGTGGGAAGTCAGAGGACGCGGCAAGAGCTTCGTGGACCTCCAGCACGACGTCACGGCGGACGATATCCGCCTCGCTCATCGCGAGGGCTTCAGCCACATCGAGCACGCCAAGCGCTACACGACCCACAATATGGCGACTGACCAGGGTAAGATCGGCGGCCTGGTCGGCGCCGCGATCCTGGCCGAGGCGCGGGGCGAGACGCCCGAGGTGGTCGGCTTGCCGACTTTCCGGCCCTATACGGCGCCCGTCGCCTTCGGCGCCTTCGCGGGGCGGGCCACGGGCGACCGCTTCGAGCCCATCCGACGCACCGCCTTGCACGACTGGCACATCCGCCACGGCGCCGTCATGCAGCGGGCCGGCGCATGGATGCGTCCGTTCTACTACCCGAAGGCAGGGGAAGACGCGTGGACGGCAATCTTACGCGAGGCGCGCATGGTGCGCTCCGGCGTCGGCGTCTGCGACGTCTCAACGCTCGGCAAGGTCGACCTGCAGGGCCCGGACGCCGCCGTCTTCCTGGACCGCCTCTACGCCAACACGATGTCGACGCTGCCCGTCGGCCGCGCGCGATATGGGCTGATGCTGCGCGAGGATGGAATCGTGTTCGACGACGGAACCGTCTCGCGGCTCGGGCTGGAGCATTTCCTTCTAACCACGACGACGGGCGCGGCGCCGGCCGTCCTCGATCACATGGAGTTCCACGCCCAGACAGTCTGGCCCGAACTCGACCTCATGTTCTGCCCGGTGACCGACGTGTGGGCGCAGATGTCGGTTGCCGGGCCGCGGAGTCGAGACACGCTGACGAAAATCGTCGCGGGCCTCGACCTCTCGAACGCGGCTTTCCAGTTCATGGCGGCGGGCGAAGGGACGATCGGCGGCGTGCCGGCGCGAGTCTTCCGCATCAGTTTTTCGGGCGAACTCGCCTACGAAGTCGCCGCGCCCTCGTGTTTCGCCAAGCAGATCTGGGAGGCCATCCTCAGCGCCGGGCGTGAGTTCGGAATCGCACCCTACGGGCTCGAGGCTATGGGCGTCCTGCGAATCGAGAAAGGCCATCCGGCCGGGCATGAGCTTGGCGGATTCACGACCGCCGCCGATCTCGGCCTCGGGCGGATGGTGAAGAAGAGCGGCGACTTTATCGGCCGGATTCTGGCTGGACGGCCCGCGCTGGCCGATCCGCGCCGCCCTCGCCTCACCGGAATTCGTCCCGTCGACAAGGCGCAGCGCCTTCGCGGCGGCGCGCATCTCGTTGCGGAGGCGGGCTCGCTCGAGAGCCTAGGCCACGTCACGAGCGTCACGCGCTCGGTCGAGCTCGAGCAATGGATTGGCCTTGCGCTGCTCGAGGAGGCTGAGAGCTGGCGCGACAAGCGCCTCTGGGCGGTTTCGCCGCTGCACGACGAGCGCGTCGAGGTCGTCGTGACCAGCCCGTGCTTCGTCGATCCGGAGAACGCTCGTGTCCGCGGCTGAGCGACCGGCGCTCGCGGTCGCTGAACGCCCGCGCAGCCTGGTGCAGCTCATGGCCCGAAAGGACAAGGCGAACGCGCTCGCCGTCGCGATCAAGGCGGCCTTCGGCCTGGACCTCCCGCCGCCGGGACGGTGGGCGGCCGGCGCCCAAGCCGGCGCTACCTGGGTCCAGCCGGGCGGTTGGCTCTTGGAGAGCGAACCTTCCGCGCCGGACGCTTTCCGCGCCCAAGTCGCCGCCGCGACGGAGGGCCTCGGCGCCGCGGTCGATCAGAGCAGCGGCCGCAGCGTGATCCGTTTCGCTGGCGCGCCGGCCCGGTCGGCGCTCGCGACCTGCTGCCGTCTCGACCTCCATCCGCGCGCCTTCGGCCCGGGCTCGGCGGCGATCACGCGGATCGCGCATGTCGCCTGCGGAATCCGTCTCGCCGACGCGACGCCCACCTTCGACCTCATCATCGGCTCGACCTATGCACGCTGGCTGATCGAGGAGCTTCTCGAAGCCTCCGCTGGTCATGGCGTCTGGTTCGAACCGGCGCCGAAGCCCTATCGCTCCGCTATGTCGGACTCAGGACCCACGTAATGACGTCGCATCTCCCCAATCGCGCTTTCGGCTTCCAGACCCGCGCGATTCATTCCGGCAACAATCCGCTGGAGGATCGAGGCGCCGTGGCGCCGCCGATCTACATGACCTCGACCTTCGCTTTTCCTGACGTCGAAGCCGCCAATGCGGTCATCGCCAACGAGGCGCACGGCTTCCTTTATGGACGCGAACACAATCCGACCCAGGATCTGCTCGAGCGCCGGATCGCCGATCTCGAGGGCGCGGAGGCGGCGGTCGTCGCGGCCTCGGGCATGGCCGCGATCGCCTCGCTGTTCCTGTCGCTGATGAACCCGGGCGACGAGATCATCGTCCATGAGACGCTCTACTCGAACACGACGGCGCTGACCGAAGAAGGATTGCCACGGCTCGGCGCCAACGTCGTCAAGATCGACCTTTCCCAGCCTGAGGTGCTTCGGCGCGCAATCACGCCGAAAAGCCGCTTCGTCTATTTCGAAACCCCGATCAATCCGACCGGCGACGTGCTCGACATCCGGGCGCTGTCGGAGGCAGCCCATGCCGCGGGGCTCACCGTCGTCGTCGACTCGACCTTCGCTTCGCCAGCCCTCCAGCGGCCGCTCGAACACGGCGCGGACCTCGTCGTTCATTCCCTCACGAAATACATCAATGGCCATGGCGACCTGCTGGGCGGCGTCGTGGTCGGCGACGCTGGAACGATCCACGCCGTCCGAAACCGCGGCCTGCGCTACCTCACCGGCGCGACTCTCTCTCCAATGGCCTGCTTCCTCGTCCTGCGCGGCCTCAAGACCCTGCAGGTGCGGATGCGCCAGCATGGCGAAAACGCGCTGGCGGTGGCCGAGATGCTGGCCGCCCACCCGGCCGTGCGCGTCGTTCGCTATCCATTCCTCCCGGCCTATCCGCGCTACGCGATCGCGCGCCGCCAAATGAGCGGCGGCGGCGGGATGATGTCCTTCGAGCTGAAGTCCGGCTACCACGACGCGGTCCGGATGATGGACCGGCTGAAGCTGATCGCCCGCGCGGTGAGCCTCGGCGACGTCGAATCGCTCATCATGCATCCCGGCGGGCTCGCCCAGGCGCGACGAAAAGCCCAGACTGGCGCCGAAGCCGCGACCGGCGTTACGATGGATCTGATGAGGCTCTCGGTTGGCCTGGAAGATGCTTGTGATCTGATCGAGGACTTGAAACAGGCGTTGGATTTCTAGCCCCCGAGGGCTCGGTTCTACCGAAGGAGAGGAACATGACGGAAAACGGGCTTGCGACTATGCCGACGGACGGCGCTTCGACGGAACGTGGGCTGAGCCGCCGCGATGTCCTGCTCGCAGGCCTCGCGCTGCCCGCCTTGGGAGGCGGCGTCGGCGTCTCGTCGCTCCTCCTATCCGATCCCGCGAAGGCGGCCAGCGCCGGCCAATGCGTGGTCGGGGTGACGCAAGAGGCAGTCAACTTCAATCCGCTGCTCTACGTGAACACCGGCGTCGAGACGTGCGTCGAATTCATCGTCTTCGATTCTCTGTGGCAGATCGATCCCCAGGGGAAGTTCATTCCCAATCTGGCGGCCGAGATCCCGACGGTGGAAAACGGCGGCGTCTCGAAGGACGGCCTCACATGGACGATCAAGCTGCGTCCCGACGTCTTCTGGCACGACGGCGCGCCCTTTACTGCCGACGACGTCGCCTTCACCGTCGACGTGATCCTGAATCCGAAAGTCACTGTGCGGAGCCGCGAGGGGCATGAGCACGTCGAGCATTACGCCACGAAGGACGATCACACGATCGAGATCAAGCTCAAGGAGAGTTTCGCCCCCTATCTCGTCTCATGGCAGAAGACGAGCGTCATTCCGAAGCATATCCTCTCAACCGTCCCCGACATCAACATCGCCCCCTTCAACACCAATCCGGTCGGAACCGGCCCGTTCAAGTTCAAGGAGCGTGTCGCGGGCAGCTACATCGCTTTCGAGCCCAATCCGAAATATCACGGCGGCGCGCCGAAGCTGACCTCGCTCGTCCAGAAATACGTGCCAGACCAGCAGACGTTGTTCGCGCAGTTCCAGACCGGCGAGGTCGACGTCTACGACATCCAGGGCATTCCGCCGCTACTCTACCAGCGCGCAAAAGCGCTCCCCGGCTCGAAGATCGAGCTGAATCCCAACCCCTTTGTCGAGTTCATCTATTTCAATTGCGGCAAGCCGCAGTTTCAGGACAAGCGGGTGCGGAAGGCGCTCTATATGGCGACCGACCGCAAGGGGTGGATCGACGCCGTCTATTACGGCGTGCCTGTCCCGACGCTGAGCTATCTGCCTCCGAACCACTGGGCGTACAACAAGGCGCTCGTCGATCCGGGCTACGATCCGCAGAAGGCGGCGGCGCTTCTGGACGAGGCGGGCTGGAAGGTCGCGGCCGACGGGGTGCGCGCAAAGGATGGGGTCCGCCTCGCCTTCAGCATGTCGACCACCGCCGGCAACAAGTCGCGCGAGCAGGCGCAGCAGCTCCTTCAGCAGAACTTCAAGAAGATCAACGTGGAGATGACGATCAAGAACATGCCCGCGTCTGTCGTGTGGGGCGACTACACGGTCCAGAGCCAGTTCGACACACTGATGGTGGGCTGGGACGCCCTGCTCTATCCGGACCCGGACTACGGCGACCGCATCCGCTCAACCGCGATCCCGGCCAAGGGAGGCAGCGGCTCGAATTACGTCCAGTACCAGAATCCGGAGATCGACGAGCTCTCCAACAAAGGGGTGACGACCACCAACCTCGAGGAGCGTAAGGCGATCTACGACAAGATCCAGGCGATCCTGCTTGAGGACCTGCCGTTCGCGCCGATCTTCTCTTACCAGACGATCGTCGGCGTAAAGGATCGGATGAAGGGTTACGAGGTGAATCCCTACCTGACCTCGAACGCGTGGAACACGGCGGACTGGACGACCGCCTGAGCCGTTGGGCGTGGGCCGCTTCCTGGTCAACCGCCTGGCCCAATCGGCGGTCCTGCTCGTGGGCGTGTCGGTCATCGGCTTCGCGCTGATGCACCTCGCCCCAGGCGGGCCACTCGCCATGTATACGCTGAACCCGACGGTGACCGCGCAAGACATTGAGCGCATCAAGGTCCAGTTCGGGCTCGATCAGCCGGTCTGGGTGCAATATTTCAAATGGGCCGCCGGCGTTTTCACCGGCAATTGGGGCTACAGTTTTTTCGGCGGGCAGCCGGTGCGCGAAGTCGTGTTCGACCGGCTGCCCGCGACTTTCGAACTGATGGGATCGGCGTTGTGCCTGTCGCTTCTCATCGGTGTGGCGATCGGCGTCCTGTCGGCGGTGAAGCGCGGGTCGCTTCTCGACCATGCGACGGCGATTGCGGCGATGGTGGCGCTGTCGCTGCCGACCTTCTGGTTCGGCCTGCTCGCGATCTTCATCTTCGCGCAGACTCTGGGCTGGCTGCCGGCAGGCGGGAATCGCAGCACCGACGGCGGCGGCTTCCTCGACGCGCTACGACATCTGATCCTCCCGGTCGCCGTGCTCGCGCTCGTGCTGGTCGCTCAATGGAGCCGCTATACGCGCTCCTACATGCTCGAGATCCTCAATCAGGATTTCATCCGCACGGCGCGGGCCAAGGGGCTGCGGCCGAGCCGCGTCCTCGTCAATCATGCGCTCCGGGCCGCGCTGGTGCCGCTGATCACGCTAGGCGGATTGCAGCTCCCGCTGCTCGTCGGCGGGGCGCTCGTGACCGAGACTGTATTCAGCTGGCCCGGAATGGGCCTCCTCTTCGTCAACGCGCTCGGCTCTCGCGACTATCCCGTTCTCATGGCCATCCTGATGGTCGGCGCCTTCGTGGTCGTGCTCGGCAACCTGATCGCCGACATTCTGATCGCGCTGGTCGACCCGCGCGCGAAGATGACGCATGTCTGACTTGGTTGTCGGGACGCTTCCAGTCGCCGTGCCGCCACCCCGTCACGCATCGCGCGCTTTCTTCCGCCATCGGCTCGCCGCCCTCGGCCTTATGGTCGTCGCCGCGCTGGCCTTGAGCGCGGCCTTCGCCTCATGGCTCGCGCCGTACAATCCCGACGACGTCGACATCGCCAACCGATATGCTCCGCCGCTGTCGACGGGCCACTTGCTCGGCAGCGACGACCTCGGACGTGATGTGCTGACGCGTCTTATGTACGCCGGCCAGATTTCACTGTCGGTCGGCGTCGCCGCGATGGCGGTGACGGTGATCGTTGGTTTCGCGATCGGCGCCTTCGCGGCTTACCGAGGCGGCTGGGTCGACATGCTGCTCATGCGTCTCACCGACACGATGCTGTGTTTCCCTAGCGTGTTCCTGCTGCTGTTCGTCGCGGCTTTCGTCACCCCGAGTCTCGCCTCCATTTCGCTGATGATCGGCCTCACCTGCTGGATGGAGTTGGCCCGCGTCATCTACGGCCAGATCCGCGTCCTCAAGTCCACCGATTTCGTCGCGGCCGCGCAAATGGCGGGAGCGCCGGCCTGGCGCATCATCCTGCGGCAAATTCTGCCGAACGTGACGGCGCCCATTCTAGTCGCCGCGACGCTCAACACCGCCAACGCGATCCTGCTCG
>Ga0116224_10001737_pt1 | contig 13432 bp, 10 predicted proteins | sample Sb_taG_9_FD_89699 | JGI IMG/M metagenome (GOLD analysis project Ga0116224, IMG submission 89699) | Peat soil microbial communities from Weissenstadt, Germany - Sb_50d_b_LC metaG | ecosystem: Environmental > Terrestrial > Soil > Wetlands > Peat | place: Germany: Weissenstadt | collected 2010-09-21 | reverse complement strand
TGCTCAGAGTCTCTGGGTGAATCCCAACAGCGCGTGGCGCAAGTCATTCATTGAAAATGAGTTACGACCGCTAACATCAGGCATGATTGTATTTTCTCCTAACCTTCTGAGCAATTACCGGCACCAGGCCTGTCGCCCAGCCCGCTCCCTTCTTGGCGCGGGTCGGGATCTTGCCGAACGGCGGATACCGATCCGCAAAAAAACTTCCCGGAGAATGAAAACTGCGGGCGTCATGCACGTTAGTTACTGTGGCGGGGCTGGTGTCGCGGCCCTGCGGTCGCCCTGTGTCCGTGTCGAGGTGGGTTTTGGCCGTGCGGAGCGCTGTGGATGTTGTTTTCCCCCCCGGCCTTGCCGTGAGGGGCCGCTTGTGGCGCGCTGCTCATCAAAGGAAAGCACCCTCGTTGCACGGGTTCCGCACCTCGGTCCGAGTGAGGGCGCGACATGACCCCGGCAGAACTAGCGGACTTCTACAACCGAAAGAAGGCCGACATGCGCAGATTCGCCGCACGATACTGCGGTGACAATGCCGCTGACGACGCGGTCCAGGAATCGTTCGTCCGTCTGCTCCCGCATTGTGACAAGATTGACGGAGCCGCTCCGGCCGGGTACGTCTTTGCCGCGTTGAAAACAGCGAGCATTGATGCGGTTCGGCAGAGAGGCAGACGGCGGGAGACCCTGATGGATGAGGTGCCGGAGGACGAGAAGCCGAGGCGGCTGCCTGGCGGCTTATTGCGTGGGCATCTCCTCGTGCAGGCATGCCGGGTCATCCTTCAGCAGGCGGTCGCCAGGTTGTCCGCTAATCAGCGGGGTGCCCTGAAGCTGTGGCTGGCAACGGAGGGCCACATGGGCCAAGCCCTGACCATTCTGCGCGAAACCGAGCCGGACGCGACCCCGGCGGTCTACGCGGGGCGGCTGCATCAGGCAAAAGAAAGGCTGAGAGAAGAGTTGCGAGATTACCGGGAGCTGTTTGATCAGCTTCTTCCTGCTACTACTTTCCGGAAACTTCTGAATGAGATCGTCTGCGAATTCCCCGGCCAGCCGGAAGGAGGGGGATCATGAACGAGTTCACTCCTAACGACCTGGAAAGGCTGGCGCGCGGGGACTCCATTGCCCCGGAAACCTTCAGAGCCATCCTCGCCAGTCCCGAGGCGGTCGATCAACTGACCAAACTCGTTCAGGTCCGAGAACTCTTCGAGGAGCCGAAGGACGACATCGACCTCACAAACGTCCCCGCGATGGACGTGAGCTTCGAGGAGTTGGCCCTCTATGTTGAGGGCCGACTTAAGAATCCCGCCCGGCAAGCAGCCGTCGCACAGTTTTGTCAGGAGCAACTCCCCGGATTCCCGCCCCCCTTGCCACGATACCGCCGGCGCGTAGCCGCAGTTCGGGAGGCGGTGGGTTTCTTCGGTCGTGCGGCGGTTGACTTCATCCTCAGCGGTGCTGTAAAGGCGGGCCGATGGGTGGCCCGGCGTCTTCCCAAGCGCGCCGTCGGCTTCGCTTGCGGAATGGTCGCCGGAGTGGGGCTCACACTCTGGGCTTTCATAGGGGCCGAATCCCGTGCCCGGGACGCCGAGGCCGAGAAGGCGAAAGCGTTGGTCGCAGCCCGCCATTCCGAGGCCGAGAAGGTCGCCGCGGAAACCAAGCTGGACGGGGCGCGGACGGAGTTGCAGAACCTGATAGTGGCCGAATCGACAGCCCCCATCACGCCCGAGTCTTTCCTGGAGAGGTCGCGGAGGGTCCGTGGTTACCGGGTACAGACCTACGAGGGCCAACCCGGCCGGTTGGGCTTGAGCTTTAGCCCGCTCCTCGGCCCGCCGTACTTCATGGGGCTACAGATCCGCTGGACTGAGGAGTCCGAGTTCGAGACGGTCTACTACGCCGAGCGGAAGGCACTCGAGCCGGTATACACGCACGACTACGGCACTGGTGACGATGACAAGCAGACGATCACTCTCCGGTTTCACACGACTGAAGAGTCGGCGCGGCAACTCGGAAACAAGCAGTCAGGCAACGTCTATTTCATCGATGAAAAAATCCCGATCATCCTGAGTCGCAAGGGCATCCGAATCGCCTCCGGGCACGACGCGGAGCAGACGTTCGCGAGCATTGTTCAGCCGAAGGACGAGCAGGAGGTCAGAGAACACTTCTTGCTCGAGCTTACTCTCCGTCGGCCCGACCAGCGCCGGCCTGGGAAGTCGAACCGGGTGGTGCAGGTACTCGTCCGGGCGCTGGACGGATATCAAAAGTGGCAGGAGCAGTATTTCGTCGTCCCGTTCCGGCAGCGCGTGGACGACCTGCCCGACGGTCCGCAGCACTACCCCGTCTGGGTTTCCTTGCGAGGCATCCTGGAGAGTGTTCCCGCCGGCGAGAAGCCGCCGACTCGATTTCAGGTGCTAGTGACTGAACTTCCGTTCGACTTGCAGGCGTGGACGGTTGCCAAGAGCCTGCTGAACCTTGACGACCCGGATATCGGGGCTGCGGTCCGCGCCCGTTGCCGAGTCCTCTTGAAACCCGACAAGGCCGACGAGTGAGCCTCGGCCGTCGCAAGCAGTCGGTGCGCGTGGGATCCGTGGGAAAGGCAAAAGGGCGGGCAGGGGCCCCTGCCCAGCGGGAGAATGGTTCTCATGAACGAACAGGCAACGGTGCCGATGAGTCGAAGTGGTTTTCCTCTGTGGTTCGGTATCGCTGTGGTCAGCGGACTGCTCGCGCTGCCGGCCGTCGGACTCGGTCAGAAGAAGGAGGAGCAGAAAGAGGAGCCCCTCCCACGGGTCTGGATTTACCGGGACATGCCGGGGACGGAGGAGAAGGACACGCGGACGGCCTCGGAGCGGTACTTCACCCCGTCCTTCTTCTTCCCCGAGTCAAAGGCGAGCGAGATCGTTGTTGATCCCAAAATGCCCGTCAGCAAGCTCGAGTCGGGCGGGGAAGGAACGTGTGTCGAGTTCGCCTTCGGGCTCAAGGGGGTCGATGACTGGGCCGGCGCGGGCTTCATCCCGGGCGACAAGCTGGGGGACAAATCGGCCTTTAATGTCGCCGAGAAGCTGCTCGTCGGGTTTGGCCGGCCCGTTCATCTCAAGTTCCGGGCCCGAACCAAGGACGGCCAGATTGTGAAGGCCCGCTTTGAGTCCTGCGGGGTAAAGTCCGGAGACCTCAGGGACGGGATCGAACTCCCGCAAACGCCGAAACCGGCGGTCACGACCCTGGGGGCGAAGTGGCAGGATGTAAGTATCGAACTGACGAAGAAGGCGGCCGGGCTGGATAAGGTCGTCTGCCCGCTCAAGGTCGTCGTAAGGGCCAACGAGAACGCCGGCAAGGAGCAGGTCACCGTCTACGTGGACGACATTCGCTTCGAGATTGGCGACAAGAAGGACGACAAGTAAGGTTCCTCCCGCAGGCGGAAGCGGTTGCCGATCAGGCCGTGAGAGTCCTGCGGGAGATGGTGCGCACATCCACGAACACTTTCAAGGAGAATTGCTATGAGTACGCGTGCTCTGCTGCTCCGCAGCCGGCTGGTGACGCTCATGCTCATGTTCGCCGTCGTCAGCCCGACGAGTGTCGGGCTGGGACAGGCGAAGGAGGAGCCTCTTCCGAGGGTCTGGATCTACCGCGACGTACCCGGGCCGAAGGACAAGGACACGCGCACGAAGTCGGAACTCTACTTCCAGCCGTTCTTCTACCTGCCTGAGAAGAAGGCCAGCGACATCAGCGTCGATATCAAGAAGCCGGCCAGCGACATCGACCCGGATGAGAAAGGCACTTGCGTCGAGTTCAGCTTCTTCAACCTCAAGGCGAATGACTTCGCCGGTGCCGGCTTTGTCCCCGAGGGTGACCTGAACACGGACAAGCCCCCCCTTAATGTCGCTGACTCTCTCTTGACCGGGTTCGGCCGGCCGGTCTTCCTGAAGTTCCGAGCCCGCGCCAAGCCTAAACAGACAATAAAGGTATGTTTTGAGTCGTGTGGGTTGAGTGCGGGCCCGCTCGTCGATGGCATCCGGCCCGCACAAAAGCCGGACACCTACCCGACCGTCGTCGCCGATAAGTGGAAGGAAATAACCATCGACCTGACGAAGAAGGCGGCCGGGCTGGACAAGGTCGCCTGCCCGCTCAAGGTCATCGTTCGCGCCAACGAAAACCCCGGCAAGGAGGAAATCACCGTCTACGTGGACGACATTCGCTTCGAGGTGGGAGATAAAAAGGAAGAATAATGTTAACGTGGCGGGGCGACTGCCGTGTGGGGTGAACTCACCGTCCGGCCACCGTAGCCGAACGCGAGAAAGGGAGGCTTTCATGCACCGTATCAAGTCCCGACAAGCCGCGAGTGGCACCGTGGCGGTCGCCCTGGCCTTCGCCCTCGGGGGCGGCGTTTCGTCGGCTGCCGAGCCAGGGGATGACGCGTCGAAGAAGCCCGCCGTCGTCTGGATCTACCACGACGTACCGGCCAAGGGCAAGCCCGACACCCGCAGCGAGCCGGAGCGCCTGTTCGCGCCATTTGGCCTGATGCCGGCTGAGCGCACCTCGCAGATCACGGTCAACCCGTCTCTGCCCATCGACAAGTCCGACCCGGCAAAGGGAACCTGCATCGAGTATTACTGCGAGTTCAAGGACCGGACCGACTGGATGGGGGCTTACACGCTGCTGGAAGGGGGCACCGCCTGGGGGACCAAGCCGGGCATCAACGTGCAGAAGCTGCTCGGCGTGAAGCCGGATACGAAACTCGCCTTGCGCTTCCGGGCCAAGGGTGAAGGTACAGTGACCTTCAAGATTGGGGGCGTGGACAAGGGCCCCCATGCGAGCAGTTTGGCTTTTCCCAAGCAGGTGGACCCAAGCCCAACCAAGCTGAAGGCCGACGACTTCCGTGAGTACACGATCGGGCCGATCCCGGCGAAGGATCTGACCAACCTGATCGATCCGTTTTGTATGGTCACCTCAGGCCTCGACAACCGCGGGCGGGACTCGGTGCGCGTGTTAGTCCGCGACATCCGCCTGGAGCCCTATGAGAAGCCCGGGGCCCAGGGTGCCTTACCCAAGGACTGGCGCGAGCGGCTCAGCCAAACCCTCTTCGTGTGCTACACGCCGACTGGCTTCGATCCCACGAAGAACCCGGTCGTGCAACCCACAGACAAGGACATCAAGGCCGACCTGGCCGCCATCCGCGCCCTCGCCGACCGCGCCGGCATCAAGGGGGAGCGTGCCGGGATCATCACTTACGGCTGCAGTGCCGGCCTGGATCAGATCCCTGCCCTTGCTCGCGAAGCACATCTCTCGGTCATCCTGGGCGTCTTCAACCCCCGCGACGCCGACGAAGTGGGCAACGCCGAGGCCCTCCTGGGGCGCGAGGAATTGCAAGGCACCATCGTCGGCTGCTGCGTGGGGAACGAGGCGATCACCTTCCGCCGCGCCACCCTGGCCGAAATCCAGAAAGTGGTTGAGCGGCTCCGGCAGGTGCGCCTGGTCGCCATGACCACGACCGAGATCGTGCAGGCCTACGGCGATGAGAAACTCTTTTCCTTCGACTTCACCCTCGCCAACGCACACGCACTCTTCTCCGATATCTTCAAGCCCGAAGAGGGGGCTCGCTGGGCCGTCGGGCGGATCAAGGCTCTGCGGGAGGCCGCACCCCGCGACCACCTTATCCTGGTCAAGGAGGTCGGTTGGCCGGCGGGGCCGAAGCCGGCGTTCGACGACAAGCAGCAGGCCGCCTACTGGAAGGCCGTCCTCAGCGACCCCATCGCCCGTCAGGTCAACTTCTGCGTCTTCGACGGCCTCAGCAACGTGCCGTGGAAGAATGAACCGGTCACCGTCCCCGGCGGCGACAAGGTGAACGTCGGTCCCCACTGGCCGGTGCTGTTCGGTCCCGACCGCAAGCCGAAGCCGTCGGCCGAGGACCTGCTGGCCCTCTGGGCGAAATCGCGGGCCCGCTGACCTTCCGCCTCGCCTCCCGGGCACTCCCGACAGTGCCCGGGACGGCTCCCTTTGTGCTCTTGGTGCAGCCGTCTCCTCTCCCTGAAGCGCTACCCTCTGCGACCCTTCCACGCCTGCCCGGGCGCTGCGATTCCGTCGGCATTTCTCTAACCGCTGTGCCCGAAACCTTCCTGGGGAGGCAAGCTGCTTCCGCTGCTGCTCGTCTGCACAGAACAGGATGGGTTGAGTACACAACTCGCCTGACAGCCCGCCGCCGGACTCTGGAACGAAGTCTGCGCCCGCGGCACGAATGCAAAAAATGCCAAGCTGGAACGTTAATGTTTATAAGCACCGTGGCCAGGCACCCTGGCGGCCTTCATGGCCCACTCTCTCCCAGGTGACAAGGAGTTGAAAGACATGGTATCCCAACTGTTATCCCGCGCTTCTCTCTGGCGGGGGTGCCGCCGTTCTCTACTGGCCCTGGTGTTGGCCCTCAGCACCGTCTACGCCCTTCTCGGCGACGAGTTGTGGCAGCGGGTGAGCGCCCTCTTCGGGAGGGCGGCTCTCGGCGTCGCGGACGGGGCGGCCGACTGGCGGCTGCGGTCGATGGACGCCGACGTGAGCCGATCACAAGAGATGTTCGAGGAGCTGCTGGCCCGTCGGCGAGCCCTCGAGGCGCAGGTTCAGGCCCTTGAGGAGCAGCGGGCGGACCTGGCCGACCACCTCCGGCAGGACGACGAGCTCCTGCAGGCCGTCCTGCAAGTCCTGGCGGGAAAGGCGAACTTCGCCGACGCAGGGGTGTCGCGGCCCGAGGCCGAACGGGACGCGGTGGAAGTCCTGCGGCGCGTGCAGGCTCGGCGGGCCGGGCTGCGAGAGTGCGAGGCGGCGCTGGCCCACCTGTCCCGGGCCCGCGACGCTCTCGACCGCAAGGTCGCCGACGCCCGCGCCGCGCTGCAACACCGGGCCGACGACCTTCGCCGCCGCCAGGTGAGCTTCAGTGGCCGCCAGGCCTATTCGCAAGGCCTCGAGGCGGCTCGCAAACTCGAGGACGCCGAGCGGGATTGGGACTATCAGGCGCCTTCCCTCCCAAACCCCTGACCATGCTGCGGCCGGCTCCCGCCGGCCGCGGACCGCCAACGGACGAGGAGAACCATCATGAGCATGTGGTGTTATGCCCTGTTCACCCTGGCGACCGTCGCCAGCCTGGCCGGCTGCGGCGGCCCGCAAACGCCAGCCGCGCGGAACGAGCCTGCCGAGGGAGCAGGCGCGAAGAGGCCCGCCGCCGGCGCTCAGCCGCCCCCCCGCGATGCGGAAACCTCCGCCCTGGCCGCGAAATACCAGCCCGCGCGGGCCGCGGCCTTGCGACCGTCGGCTACCGAACCGATCCGGCCGGCACACGGTCGTAAGGCCGAGCCGCTCGCCATCGAAGGGATCTGGGTGCCGAGCGGCTGGATGGGCGATGCCGTCTCCGGGAACGCCCTCCGCTACCGGGTGTGCGAGGACGACCCGCACAGCCCCCCCACCTGCGAAGAGTGGTCCTACGACCCTTCCCAGGGAAGGCAGGGTTGGGCCGCCGCGGGATACCAGAATCCGGACAGCAACTGGGGCGCTCAGCAAGGGAAGGACCTGAGCAAACGCGGCTTCACGCAGCTGACGTTTTTCGCCCGGGGGAAATCGGGCGGCGAGCGCATCCTCTTCAAGTCCGGGGGTCACACGACAGCCGGGGCCGCCTTCCCGGCCACCTACGAAAGCACTTCGGGGGTCATCACGCTCACGACCCGCTGGACGAAATACTCCATCCCTTTGGAAGGCCGGAACCTATCCAACACGGCGACGGCGCTGGCCTTTTCCGTCAGCCGCCAGCTCTGTCCCCGGGGCTGCGTGTTCTACCTCGATGACGCGACCTTCTGCGGTCCGGAGGAGGGCGCCGGCGCGATGCCTTGAACTCGCTACCGAGCCTGTGCGAGCCACAGTTCCCTAACCGTTTGGAGACCCGAATATGTCCAACAACCATTCTGTAACCGCGGCCAACGGCGACGACGCCTTCGTCCCGGGGAGCGCGTCGGTCGTGGTCCTGGTGGGAGGCGCCTTCCAGCACCTCGCGAACAGTGCCGCGGCCGCGGGGGCCGACGTCGTCGTGTACATCGATGTCCCCAACGAGTTGGAGGCCGTCCGACCTCGCAACGGGGTCATCTCCGTGACCCTGGCGGCCGGGCAAACGCTGGGCACCCTGGTGAACCAGGACTGCCCGGGGCCGTTCAAGGAGTTCGTCGAGCGGCACCCCGCCGTCAACCTGAGCGTGGGGCTCGGTCAACTCCGTGCCGTCGGCGCACTCGCCGCCGCGAAGCTCCTGGAAGACCCCGAGTTTGTGCGGTTCCTGAACGAGGAGATTTTCGAGCGATTGTTCATCAAGCACAACGGCTCGCTGGACCAGGTGATGATTACCGTCTGCACCTCCACGGCCGGCGGTACCGGGGGGCCTGTGGGGCCCGCCGTCGCCCGGGCCCTCGCCGTGGTCATTTTCGACCGCACGGAGGCCGTGGTACACACCCAGTTCTTGCGCGCGGGGTCCCTGTCTTACGTCTCCCTGGGCGACCGCGTCCACCACAACGGGGCAGCCACGGTGGCCGAGGACCTGCGGTACATCCAGGCGTGCGAGCGGCACCCCCGCGAGGTCCGTTCCCTGGTGCTCTTCGAGCTGCCGATGGTCGGCCCTCGCAAGGACCAGCGGGACGGCTACGTCGTCGCCGCGGCCCAGGCTCTGCGGGCGCGGGCGGTCCGCGAGCACCTGGACCGCTGCTCCCCGAACGACGCCCTCAGCTCCCCGTTCGGCACCGTGTCGCTGCTCCGGGTGTCCTACTGGCACGGGTTGGCTGACCGGCGGGTCGCCGCGGAGGTCGCCGGGAAGTACCTGGGCCAGGTCAAACGCGCCCTCGCGGCGGCCCCCCGGGCCGGGCTGATCGACGATGTCCGTGTCGTCCTCAGGCAAGCCCCCGCTCAGAGCCCCTCGCTCGAAGAGATCACTGACCTGGTGCGCCAGTCCCGGGGCGTGCGCCCGCCCGACCTGTTCGCCATCTGCACGCGGGCGAAAGTGCGGTACACGGGCGGCACCGTCGCCGCCCGAATCGGCGACCGTAGCGTCCGTGACCTGGCCGCCGAGGTGCGGTTGTTTTCGGCGCCGTGCCGCACGGAGACCGAATTCGTCACGAAGCTGACCACGATGCGGGCCCTCGACGCCGCACTGGAGGCGGAGCTGGAGGCGCGCTCGACCCGCGCGGCGGAGCTGCGGCGCAAGACCGAAGGCGCTCAGGCGGCGCTGACGAAGGCCCTGCGGCAGCATTACCCCGGCGGCCTGTTCGAGCGGCTCCAGGCGACACTGGCGCACCCCCGGGCCAAGGTGGTGGTGTTCAAAAATGCGCTGACCCGCTCCCGTGAGGCCGCTAACGAGCTGGCGACAGTGGAGGCCGAAGCCGAGGTGCTGCGGGTGGTGCGCGCCCGGCTACACGCCGAACTGGAGGCGGAGGGCCGGCGCCTGCAGGGGTTGGCTCACGTCCTCGCCGAACTCGCCCCAGCGGGGCCGGTGCAGGGACTGATCGAGGTGACGGAGTTGGACGCGGTCCTGGAGAGGCTCCTGGAGACGGCGGCCCAGGGACCGGATTCGCCCGAGTTGCTGCGGCTGCTCGGCTCGTGCGTCAAACGGGTGACGCTGGCCGGCCTGGCGGAGATCACCCGGGCCCCCGAGCCGCGGCTCGCCAGCGTCGCGGCGACCCTGGTCCGGGGCAAGCCGCCGACTCAGGCCCCCGTCTGGGGCGGCAAGAGGCCGCTGGGGCGGGGACAGGTCATCACCGTGGTCCCGCCCCTGGCGGACCGGGCGGAAGAGGAGCTGCGAGCCCTCGTGCGCAAGTCCGACGGGGAGATGGTCCTGGCATGTGCCGACACGGCCGAAGGGGGAGTGAATGCCCTCCGGCTGGAGGTCTACAAGCCCAAGCACTGGGAGGAGATCGTGACCCCGTTCATCCGCAAGAACCTGGAGGAGGCGAGGCGGGAGCCCGCCCTCTACTTCACCAACGGGCACGACTCCAGGCACCCGGCGGCGGCGCCCCCCACGCCGGACGCCGGGGTCGCGTGAGCCGCGAGGGGGCCTTTTCGCCCCGCACAAAAGGAGGTCGTCATGGACCGCATCGTCAAGTTGCTCGCCTGGTCCTTCGTGCTCGGCCTTACCGCGAAGCTCCTGGGTTGGGCCGACGGGTATCATGTGATTTGGGGTGGCGCTCTCCTTGCCGTGCTCGGAGTGGCCGCTGTCCTGTGGAGGAGGTGGCGCTCGGCGGGGGAGGAGTTTTCCCCGGAGGACGAAGGAGTGCCGCCCAGCCGCCTGCGCTCCGCCCTGCTCGGCGTCGTGACGGGGGCCGTGTGCGTACTCTGCCTGTACGGCGAATTCCTGCTGCTGGAGCGGGTCCCGTGGGTCTACGAGGGGTACTACGACCGCGACCGGGCGCGGCTCGAGGGACAGATGAAGACCCTGGAGGACGCGGGGAACTTCGAGGAAGCCGCCCGGCTGGCGCGGGCCCGCCTGGGGGAGAGGCTGACTCCCCGTTGGGAAAAAGACCTGGCCGCGACGTTCTACCGCGACCTGGTGGAGGCCGGGCGGCGGTGCCCCGGGGCGGAACAGAGCATCGGGCACTTCACCGAAGCCCGGGCGGTGGCCCAGAGGCACGGGCTCGACGACCGGCTCGCCACAACCCTCCTGGAGCAGGCGGCGCAGCACGCCGACTTCACTCGCCGGATCGCGGAGCTCCGTGCCGAGAAGAAGTGGCCGGAGGCCGCCAACGACCTGCGGGCGGCCCTGAAAGAACGGCCCCCGGCCGAACGGGAGCGGACACTGGCCGAGGGGCTTTACCAGGCCCTCGTGGAGTGGGGAAAAGGTAGCCCTTCGCTGGAGGAGAAGGGGGCACGGTTCCGGGAGGCTTCCGAGGTGGCGGGGAAGTACGGCCTGAGCGACGACGCTGCCGCGGCCCTGCGGAAGTCGGCGGAGGAAGAACTCACACGGGGGGCAGATTTCGAGCACCGCGTCGCAAGGCTCAAAGGCGAAGGCCGGTGGTCCGAACTGGCCGCCCTGCTCCGGTTGGCGGCGGAGACGAGTCCGCGGCCGGAATGGGTCCATCCCCTCGACCGGTGGCTCTGCGAGGCCCTCTATCGGGGCGGAGACGGCGCCCGGAACCTCCCGGAGAAACGACGACTCTACCGGGAGGCGCTCGACGTCGCCCAGCAGTTTGACCTGGACGCCGAGCCGGCCGCATCCCGCCTGCGCGCCGTGGAACAGGAACTGACGCGTCGGGAAGCGCTGGAACGGCGGGTGACGGCGCTGCGCGAGCGGGCGGCTTACGCGGAACTGGTCGCCCTCCTCCGGGTCAGCATGGAGGCACAGCCCCGTCCGGAGTGGCCTCACCCCTTCGACCGGTGGCTGTCGGAAGCACTGCTGCGGTGGGGAGACACCCTTGACGACCTGGACGCCAAGCGGGAGAAGTATCGGGCCGCCGTTGAGGCCGACGTCGAGTACCGGCTGGACTCGACCGTTGCCGCGTCGCGGTTAACCGCCGTCGAGGAAAAGCTGAAGGAGCGGCGCCGGCTCGAGGAGGAGAGGAACCGGCCGGCCGACCTCCCGCGCGGCGCCCGGGCAGGCTTTGTGAGGGTTTCCCCAGACAACTACCCGCCCATCCTGGTCGCGGACGTCTGGGTGGAGGATGCCTCCGGCACACCGATCCACGACCTGGGTGAGAAAGACTTTCGAGCTTCCTTCGATGGCAAGCCGGTCAAAGGGGTGTTGGTGGCGCCTGTGCGACAAGAAGTCACCCCGCTTCACGTGGTCCTGGCAATCGATATCTCTGGCTCCATGGGCGGCGAGCCTCTGGAGGCGGCGAAGAAGGGTGGCAAGGCTTTCCTCATAGGGCTGAAGGAGCCGAAGGTGTCGGTGGAGGTTCTCAGCTTCAACGACAGGGTTCGCCGTCCTTGTGACTGGACGGAAGACCTGGAGCGGGCGGCGACGCGCCTCGACCCACTCCGCGCAGGTGGTGAGACGGCCCTCTACCAGGCCGCCGCCACGGCCCTGGACGACCTGCGCGGGCGGAAAGGTCAGAAGCGGCTTGTCCTTCTCACGGATGGGAAAGACACGGCTGGCGGCGCTACCCTCGACGGCATCATTGCCCGCTGCAAGGACGAACGGGTAACGGTCCACGCGATCGGGTTGCGGACCGAAGACCTCGACCCGGATACGCTGAAACGGCTGACGAAGGAAACGGGAGGCGAATACGTCGAGGCTTCACGTCAGGAGGAGATCGTGGAGCACTTCCGGCTCACCTCGCGGCGGATCCGGCGCGACTTCTACCGGTTGGTCATCACACCCGTCGGAACTGTGAGTCCTCTTCCGGAGAAGATCCCCCTGCAAGTCAAGGTGCGTGGAGGCAACGGAATTGACCTCTCTCCAGCCGCGCCGCGGCCTTGAATCGCTCTTCCTCGCGAACGATGATCGTCCATCGACTACCGGGGGTCAAAGGCAAATGCTCGGGCAAGTTGGCGCTGGATCACATGAACAGGCATGGTTCAAACCAGGGTAACACTCGGGGCCCAGGGTAACGGGCTGGTTCAAACGCGGGTCGCGCTCTGCCCATGCCCGTGCCCGTGCCCGGTCTGGAATCGGGCACGGGCACGGGCACGGGCACGGACCCGCGCCACCTGAAACGGCCCGTTTCTGAACCATGCCCGCCCACGCCGGCCCCAAGGAGGACCAGCTGAAGGCGACGCGCGAGGCGGCGCAGCATTCGGACCTGCTGCTGCTGGTGCTGCACGCCCGCAACCCGGCCCGGCAGGCCGACCTGTCGATGCTCCAGAGGTTGAGCGTCTGGTTCGCGGCCCGGCCGGACTTGAAGATGCCGCGGGTGCTGGCGGTGCTCACGCACATCGACCTGCTGTCGCCGGCGATGGACTGGTCGCCGCCGTACAACTGGGAGCAGCCGCAGCGGCCGAAGGAGATATCGATCGACGCCGCGACGGCCGCGGTGCGCGAGCAGCTGGGGCCGTACCTCGTCGGCGTGGTGCCGCTGTGCGTCGCGCCGGGCAAGGTTTACGGCGTCGAGGAGTGGCTGCTGCCGGCGCTGGCGGACCAGCTGGACGAGGCGCACGCGGTCGGTCTGCTGCGCGTGCTGCGGCTGGAGTTCGACGTCGAAAAGGTGCGGAAGGTGTTCCGGCAGATGAAGTCGGTCGCGATGGAAGCCGGGAAGCTGCTCTGGCGGACCCTCACGACCCCGGCGAGTCCGGGACCAACCAAGGGCGCACCCTGACGGACCATTTCGCTGTAGCAGTTTAAGAATGGGCGGCACTGGATTCAAACCAGTGACTTCCACCGTGTGAGTTGGTACGAGAGTAATTGCTCAGAGTCTCTGGGTGAATCCCAACAGCGCGTGGCGCAAGTCATTCATTGAAAATGAGTTACGACCGCTAACATCAGGCATGATTGTATTTTCTCCTAACCTTCTGA
>Ga0116224_10001730_pt1 | contig 13464 bp, 14 predicted proteins | sample Sb_taG_9_FD_89699 | JGI IMG/M metagenome (GOLD analysis project Ga0116224, IMG submission 89699) | Peat soil microbial communities from Weissenstadt, Germany - Sb_50d_b_LC metaG | ecosystem: Environmental > Terrestrial > Soil > Wetlands > Peat | place: Germany: Weissenstadt | collected 2010-09-21 | reverse complement strand
GCAGCAAGCGATGGATTCAGCTGATCGGACGCGGTGGTCAGAGAATGCCGCTGCGAGCGTGGTTGGCTTGGAATGGAAAACATTGTTGTCCAGGTTTGAGGCTGCAGTTCTGGACGCCATGGAGACAACGAGGTCTTGACTGCAAGCAGCTGATGTGATGAAGGAGCGCAGCGCCGCTCCTGCGTGACGGGCCCGGTGGGGCGCACCGGGCCGGACGCCGCAAGTGAGGATCGGTCACATGTCCGCTCGGAGCGTCGCTCCACCGGCCCGTCCCAACGATGAGTCCCCACGAGAGTCCTCCCGTCGACCGGGACCAGGCGTGCGAAGCACACTTGGGGTTGCGACACCAACCCGGAGACGACGGAAGGAGACTCCCGTGGAACAGCCAACACAATACGTCGGCATCGATTTGCACCGACGTCGCAGCTTGATCGTGCGGCGCAACTACGCCGGCGAGACCCTGGACACCGTCCGGATCGACAACGACCCCGAGGCCCTGGCGGCGGAGCTGGCCAAGGCCGGCGAGCACCCCGAGGTGATCTTGGAGGCAACCTACGGCTATTACTGGGCGGCCGACGTCATCGAGGCGTGTGGGGGGAAGCTCCACTTGGCCCACCCCCTCGGCAACAACTGGGGCAATCGTCGGCTCAAGAACGACGAGCGGGACGCCACCGACCTGGTCGACCTGCTGCGAATGGGTCGCCTGGCCGAGGGCTGGGTGGCCCCGCCCCAGCTGCGCGAACTGCGCGAGCTCATCAGATACCGGGCCAAACTCGTGCACCTGCGGACCTCGTGCAAGGCCCAGGTCCACTCGGTGTTGGCCAAAGAGGGTGTTGTCGTTCCCATGACCGACCTGTTCGGGGTGGCTGGCCGAGAACTGCTCAATCACCTGCAGCTCGCCCCCGCGTATCGGCACCGGGTCGACAGCCTGCGCGAGTTCATCAGCCACTTCGACGCCGAGATCGCCCATCTCGAGTCCGAGATCACCCCGGCCTTCGCCGATGACATCGGCTATCACGCCATCCAGGCCATCAGCGGGGTCGGACCGGTGCTGGCGGCGGTCTTCGTGGCCGAGATCGGTGACATCGGCCGGTTCGGCTCGGCCCCCCGCCTGTGCTCCTGGGCCGGGCTCACTCCCACCCACCACGAGTCCGACGAGAAGGTCCGCCGCGGCCATATCACCAAGATGGGTTCGAGGCTGGTGCGTTGGGCCGCGGTCGAGGCGGTGGCCCATCACCGCGGCGCCACCGCGCTGCGAGCGTTCCAGCATCGGGTGGAGGACCGCCGGGGAAACAAGATCGCCCGGGTGGCGGCCGCCCGCAAGCTTCTCACCCTCGTCTACTACGGGCTCAGGGACGGCGAGATCCGTTGCCTGGCCCAGACGGGATGAGACCGGGACGGACGCAACCTGTTGCGAGCTCGGTGCTAGTCATGGCCCCCGTTCCCCGGCGAGGCTGCGCGGCTGATTGAGCCCAAGGGTTGCGGCCGAACCACCCCATGCCGCTCAGCGCGGCGAATAGATGACCGGCGCCCGGTTCCTCGGGTCGCCCGGCCAGCACCACTGGCGCTGGGGCAGGACCGCATCGCGTCCCCGTCTGGCGCGAGGGGACAACCACGAAGCCCTGTCGGGCTTCGACTTCCATGCTGTTGACCATCCACTGACCGGTCCGTCAAGGCTGCCCCTTCGGGCGGCCTGCGACCGGCCTTGACGACCCTGCCGGCTGTCACCGGTCTCGGGATCGTCCCGCCGCGCACACTCGGCCACAAAACTGAATCACAGGCACTCCAAAGGAGTCCGACGGTCGACCTTGACATCGGGGCGCTCCTTCATAGATGACTAGCGTCGGAGGATGGGACTCGAGTCGCTCGAAGGGGCGATGGCCTCCTGGGTCGGCGGCAAGAAGATCGTCCTCGCCGGCGGGGTCGTGGCCGGGGCGACGCCGAGGGTGGCGCAACTCCGACGGCTCGGTGCCGAACGCGTGCTGATCGTGGGGAGTTCGATCGGGACCGGCGCGCTGCCGGACGCCGAGGACGCCGAGTGGGTGGTCGCCGACACGAAGAGCCGCGACACCACCGAGGGGCTCCGCGCCGACGAGGCGATGCTGCACGATCCCCCGACCGAGATCCGTCACGCGCTCGAGCGATACGACCCGGCGGGCGAGGCCCTCGTCTTCGGATCCATTCCCGGTTCCCCCACCCATTTCGGCAACCGCCCGATCCTGGGGGGCCGGCCGCCCGAGTGGGGAGCCCTCGAGGACAAGACGGTGATCGACGATCTCTGGCACCGCTGGGGAGTGCCAAGCGCACCCTCGGTGGTCCTCCCCGTCGAGGAGGCCGGCCTGCGTCACGCCAGCCGCGAGCTCGACCAGGGCATGGGGACCGCCTGGGCGGGCGACGCGCGCGACGGGTTCCACGGCGCCGCCGAGTGTCTCCGCTGGGTCCGCACCGAGGACGACCGGCGCGATGCCCTCGCGTTCTTCGCGCCGCGCTGCGACCGGGTGCGGGTGATGCCGTTCCTCGAAGGGATCTCGTGCTCGATCCACGGCTTCGTCTTCCCCGACGGGGTGGCGAGGCTCCGGCCGGTCGAGCAGGTCGCGCTGCGCCGGGTCGGGCGGCCTCTCGTCCTCTACGCGGGCTGCTCCACCTTCTGGGATCCGCCGGAGGACGACCGGGTGGCCATGCGCGAGGTGGCCGGGCGCACCGCCCGAGGCCTGGCGGAACTGGTGGGCTATCGCGGCGCCTTCACGGTCGACGGCGTGCTCGGGAGCGACGGCTTCCTGCCGACCGAGATGAACCCGCGGCTCGGCGGGGGTGTCGCCACCATCGCCCGGGGGCTCCCGGGGGTGCCCTTCGATCTCCTCCAGGCCGCGCTGGTGGCCGAGGTGGCGGTCGGCCTCGGGGCCGACGAGTTCGAGCGCGAGGTGCTCCCCGAGATCGACGCGGCCCGCTCGGGCGGGACGTGGTCGACGACCGAGACCCCGCCTCCGGGCGGATCGACGACGACCGAACGCGACCTCGTCCTCGACGAGGACGCGTGCCGATTCGCCGGACCCGGGGACCGGCTCACCGCCCGCCTCAGCTACGGCCCCGGGCCGATCGGCGGGTTCGTGCGGGTGCAGTTCGACCCCGAGCGCACGCCGGTCGGCCCGTCGGTCGGCCCGAGGGCGGTGCGCGCGCTTCGGTTCGTGGACGAGACGTTCGGCACCGGGTTCGGACCGCTCGAGAGCGCCCGGCCGGTCCGGTGACCACCCCGCCGGTCCCGGTGCGGCACTCGAGACCGGGCGACGAGCGCGCGATCGCAGCCGTGCACGTCGAGACGTGGAGGGCCGCCTACCGCGGGATGGTCCCCCAGGCACTGCTCGACTCGTTGTCGGTCGACCAGCGGGCGGGCCGGTGGCGCGAGCAGCTCGCCGACCTCGACCCGCCCCGTTCGGTGTGCCTCGTCGCCGAGGAGGGCGGGGAGGTGATCGGCTTCGCACGCACCAACCCGAGCCGCGACGCCGACGCCGACGACGGCACCGGGGAGCTCGCCGCCATCTACCTCCGGCCCGACCACTGGGACCGCGGGGTGGGGCGGGCCCTCCTCGTCGCCGCCGCCGCGCAGCTCGCGGCGGCCGGCTTCCGGACCGCCACCCTCTGGGTCCTGACCGCGAACGAGCGGGCCCTGGCCTTCTACGAGCGGTCGGGGTGGGCCGCCGACGGCGCCACCCAGATCACCGACATCGGCGGGGCGCCGGTCCCCGAGCTCCGCTACCGCACCACGCCCGGCTGAGCGGGGGCGGCCCGAACCGGAGCGGTCCCCGGCCGTCGGTATCGTCTCGGCGTGACCACCCCCTCCTCGCGGTGGCGCCGGCGCGTCGCCGACGCGATCGACCGCCGGCTCGGGTCCGCCGGCCGGGCCGTCGGCGGGCCGCTGGCCGCGGCGGTCCTCGCCGGGGCCGGGCAGTCGGCCGCCGTGGTGGTCCAGGCGGTGCTGCTTGCGACCGTCATCGAGCGCAGCCTCGAGCACGGCGCCGGCGTCGCGTCGGTCCGAGGGCCATTGATCGGGCTGGGCGTCGCGCTGGCGGCGCGGGGGCTGCTCGGCTGGGTCGGCGAGTGGGCCGCCGGCCGGGCCGTCGTGTCGGTGACCGCGCGGCTTCGGTCCGACCTCCTCACCGCCGCGCTCGAGCGGGGCCCGTCGTGGCTGGCCGGCGAGCGGGCGGGCGAGCTCGCCCTCACCGCCACCTCGGGCGCCGAGGCCGTCGGCGTCTACGTCGGGCGCTACCTCCCCCAGCTGGTGCTGGCCGTGCTCGCCCCGGTCGGCGTGCTCGCCTGGGTCGGGGCGACCGACTGGATCTCGCTCCTGCTGCTCGCCGCCCTCGTCGCGCTGGTCCCGCCGACGATGCGGGTGTTCCTCCGCCGGGCGGCCGAGGCGACGGAGCGGGAGTGGCGGGGGCTCTCCTCGCTGTCCGCCCACCTGCTCGAGCTGGTCCAGGGCCTGCCCACCCTGCGGGCGTTCGGACGGGTCGACTACGGCCGCCGGGAGGTCGCCGAGGCCTCCGAGCGGCTCCGCCGCTCGACCCTGCGCACGCTGCGGGTCGCGTTCTTGTCCTCGCTCTCGCTCGAGCTCCTGGCCGGGCTCGGGACCGGCCTCGTGGCCATGGTCCTCGGCCTCCGGCTGCTCGGCGGCCACACCTCGCTGTACGTCGCGCTCGCGGTGCTGCTCGTCTCCCCCGAGGTGTTCCTCCCGCTGCGCCGGGCCTCGGCCGAGTTCCACGCCGCCGCCGCCGGCCGCACCGCCGGCGAACGGATCGCCGCGGTCGTGGCCGGCGGGTCGGGCACACCGTCGGGTGGCGCGGCCCCGCCCGGGGTCGGCGCGGTCGGTGTCTCGTTCGAGGGGGCGACCGTCGTCTATGCCGACCGGGCCTCGCCGGCCCTCGACGGGCTGACGCTCGCGATCGAGCCGGGCCGGCGGGTGGCGCTGGTCGGGCCGTCGGGATCCGGCAAGTCCACCGCCCTGCACGCCCTCGTCGCGCTGGTCCCGCTCCGCGCCGGCCGCATCCTCGTCGACGGTGCCGACCTGGCGTCGCTCGACGCGGCGGCCTGGCGGGCCCGGGTCGCCTGGGTCCCCCAGCGGCCGTACGTGTTCTCCGGGACCCTGCGCGAGAACCTGGCGTTGGCGAACCCGGGGGCCGACCCGGCCGCCCTCGATGCGGCGGTGGCGGTGGCCGGGCTCGGCGAGGTGGCGCGCCGGCTGCCCGACGGCCTCGACACCGTGCTCGGTGAACGCGGCGCCACCCTCAGCTCCGGCGAGCGCCACCGGGTGGCCATCGCCCGGGCGGTGCTGCACGGCGGGGACCTGGTGCTGCTGGACGAGGTCGGGAGCCACCTCGACCCCGACGCGCGGGACCGGCTGGCCGAGACCCTCGGCCGGTGGCTGGCCGGGCGCACGGTGCTCCTCGCCGCCCACCACCCCGACGACGTCGTGGCCGCCGACGAGGTCGTGGTGCTCGGATCGGCGGTCCGCGCGTGAGCGGGCCCCGTCTCAGCACCCGGGCCACCGTCCGCCGGCTCGTCGCGGTGAGCCCGCCCCCGTGGCGGCGCCTCGGGGCGGCCATCGGGCTCGGCGTCGCGGCCTCGGGGGCGACGATCGGGCTCCTCGCCGGCTCGGGCGCGCTGGTGGACCGGGCGGCCACCCGGCCGGGGCTCGGCGCGATCGCCGGGCTGCTGGCGGTGGTCGAGGTGGTGGCCTTCGCGCGGGCCCCGCTGCGCTACGCCGAGCGGCTCTGCGCGCACGACGCCGGATTCTTGGCCCTGGCCCGCTGGCGGACCTGGCTCTTCGACCGCCTCGAGCCGTTGTCGCCGGCCGCGCTCGGATCCTGGCGGTCCGGTGACCTGACCCGGCGGGCGGTCGCCGACGTCGACGGGCTGGCCGACCTCTATCTGCGCGGGCTGGGGCCGCTCGTCAGCGCGCTCGTGGTGGCCGCGACCGCCGTCGTCGTGGAGGGGGTCCTCGTGCCCGGGGCCGCGCTCGTCCTCGGCCTCGCCCTCGGCGTCGCCCTCGCCGGCGGCGCCGCCCTCGCCTGGTGGGGTCGTCCGGGCGACGCGGCGCACGAGGAGGCGGGCGCGCTCGCCGCCGACGTGGTCGACCTGGTCCACGGCGCCCCCGAGCTGCTCGCCCTCGGGGCCGCCCGCGCGCATCTGGACCGGATCGAGCGTCGCGGCGCGGTGCTCGGGGCCGCGGCCCGCCGCCGGGCCCGGGCCGCCGGGGCCACCGCCGCGCTGAGCGGGATCGGCGTGGCGGTCGCGGTGACCGGGGTGCTGGTGCTGGCGGTCGAGGCGCTGCGGGGACACCGGCTCGAGCCGATCATGCTCGCGGTCCTGCCGCTGGTCGCGCTGGGCGCCTTCGAGGTGGTTCCCGCGCTGGCCGGGGCGGTGACCGGCCTCGCCGAGGTGGCGGCGGGCGGGCGCCGGCTCCTCTCCCTGGCCGAGACGCCCGCGCCGGTGCGCGACCCCGACGACCCGGTCGCGCCGCCGACCGGCGGGGTGGAGATCAGGCTGCACGACGCCCGCCTCCGCTACGCCGCCGACCGGCCCCTCGCCCTCGACGGGGTGAGCCTCGCCCTCGCCCCGGGCACGGCCACCGCGCTCGTCGGCCCGAGCGGCTCGGGGAAGACCACGGTCCTGCACGCGCTGCTGCGCTTCTGGCCCCTCGAGTCCGGCAGCGTGCTGGCCGACGGCGTGGACACCGCGGCGATGCGCCAGCGCGACACGAGGGCGCTGTTCGCGCTCGTCGACCAGGACGCCCCGCTCTTCGCCGGCACGATCGGCGACAACGTGGCGCTGGCCGATCCGGACGCGCCGGAGGCGGCCCGCCGCCAGGCGCTCGACGCGGCGCGCCTCGGCGACTTCGTCGCCGGCCTCCCGCTCGGGCTGGACACGCCGGTGGGCGAGCACGGGGCCCGACTGTCGGGCGGCCAGCGCCGGCGGGTGGCGCTCGCCCGCGCCCTCCTCGCCGGTCGGCCGGTGCTCCTGCTCGACGAGCCCGGGGCCGGGCTCGACCCCGAGACCGCCGACCGCATGCTCGAGGACCTCGTCCGGGCGCCGGGGGCGCGGGCCGTGCTGGCGGTCACCCACCGGCGAGAGGAGGCGCGGCACTTCGGCCGGGTGGTCGAGCTCGAGGCCGGCCGGGTGGTCGGCCGGCGCTTTGGGGTGGGCGCCGCGATCGCTCAGGACGAGGGGACCGACGGGAGCGCGTTGTAGGTGTGCAGCACCGGCCCCTGGGCGCCCCAGCCGACCCGGGTGAGCGAGCCGGTCGCCAGGTAGAGGCGCCAGGCCAACTGCTCGCCGGAACCGAGCGCCCACGCGACCGCCGCCTTGATCGGCGACACGTGGCTCACCACCACGACGTCGCCGGCCGGGTCCCGCGCCCCCTCCCCGTCGCGGGCGAACAGCTCCTCGCAGGCGGCGGCCACCCGGGCGTCGACCTCGGCGAGGGCCTCGCCGCCCTCGGGCCGGTAGGCCGGATCGGACCGCCAGCGCTGCCACACCTCGGCGGGCACGTCGCCGAGGGGGCGGCCCTCGTGGACCCCGTAGTCGACCTCCACCCAACGCTCGTCGACCTCGACCGGCCGCCCGAGCCCGAGGGCCGAGGCGGTGGCCCGGGCGCGGCCGAGCGGGCTCGACACGACCCGGGTCACCGGGCCGAGCAGCCCGGCCAGCGCGGCCGCCTGCGACTCCCCCTTCTCGGTGAGCGGGACGTCGGTCCGGCCGAGGAGGAGGCCCGCCGCGTTGGCGGTCGACTCGCCGTGGCGCAGGAGGACGAGCACGGCCGCGGCCGGCTCAGCCGGCGGCCGGGCGGACGAGGATCCGCCCGCACTGCTCGCAGGTCACCACCGCGTCGGGCGGGAGGTGGCGGATCCGGTCGACCTCGACCGCCGGCAGGGTGAGGTGGCAGCCGTCGCAGCGGTCGCCGACGAGGCGGGCGGCCCCGATCCCGCCGAGCCGGGCGCGCAGGTCCTCGTAACGGCGGGCGAGCCCGTCGGGCAGGCGCGCCGCGGCGGCGGCCCGCTGGCCGGTGAGCTCGGCCAGCTCCGCTTCGATGGTGCGGTCGAGCTCGCCCACCGTGCGGCTCAGCCCGCCCGCCTCCCCGGACATCTGGGCCAGCTCCGCCTCGTGCCCCTGGAGCTCGGCGTCGAGCGGCTCCTGCTCCTCCATGACGACGAGCTCCTCGTCCTCCAGCTGGCGGAGCCGGGCGGCCAGCTGCGCGATCTCGCCCTCGATCGCCTGCAGGTCGCGCCCGGCGGCGCCGCGGGCGGCGTAGAGGCGCTCTTCGAGCGCGGCCCGGCGGGCGTGCACCGCCGCCGACTGCTCCTCCAGGTGCCCGAGCCGCGTCGCCAGCTCGTCGCGCGCCGCGGTGACCTCGGCCACCCGTCGCCGGATCGCCGACGCCCGGGCGCCCAGCGCCTCGAGCTGGTGGCGCTCGGGCAGCGCGGCCTTGCGGTGCTCGTGCTGGGCGATCGAGGTGTCGAGGTCCTGGACCTCGAGCAACGCCGCCAACGGGGCATCGCCTCCGGCCCCGGCGTCGGTCACCCGCGCCCGTCCCTCGCCCGGGCCGCGTCGAGTGCGCCGCGCAGCGGCGGGTCGGCGACCGCCCGCGCGTCGTCCCAGTCCCACCAGCGCGCGTCGGGGCTCTCGCCCTCCCCGGGCGCCGGATCGGCGTCGGGGCCCGAGAGGTAGTAGCAGAGGTCGAGGTGGGTGTGGTCGAGCGCCGCCCCGGCCTGGTGCACGTCGAGGCGCAGGAGGAGCGGGCCCCCGGCCGGGTGCACCGCCGCCAGGCCGGTCTCCTCGGCGACCTCGCGGCGGGCCGCCTCGGGGGGCGACTCGCCGGCCTCCAGGTGGCCACCGGGCTGCAGCCACTTGCCGAGTCGGCGGTGCTTGTGGAGCACGGTCCCGCGGGGCCCCACCACCACCGCCGACGCGGTGACGTGCACCGGGTCGGCGTCCTGGTCCCAGGGCCGCTCGAGGCGCTCGAGCTCGGCGAGGAAACGACGCTTCGCGACGTCCTCCCGCTCGTCGGCCGGCGGGTGGGCGCTCACCAGACGCACCAGCTCGGCCCGCTCCACCACCCTGCTTCCCTACCACACGGCGCGGCGTGCCCGTCCGGGGGCGGGCGCGCCCGGTAGGTTCGCCCCGCATGGACGGCGACGCGGAGTTCGTGGCCGCCAGCTTCAACACCCACGCCGGGATCGACGGCTGGGGCCGGCCGCACGACGTGCTGGGCATCTGCCGGGCGATCGACGCCGACGTCCTCGTCCTCCAGGAGAACTGGGAACCGGCCGGCGGGGTGAGCCAGGCCCACGAGATCGGCGACGCCCTCGGCTATGCGGTCACCGAGGTCCGGCTGGCCGGGGGGCGCCGGGCGCGACCTCACTCCGGCGCGACGGGGGGCTGGATGCGGAGCCTCGACTGGCGGACGGTCAGCCACGCCCTCTTCCTCGACAGCGAGCGGCCCTTCCCCCCCCGGGTGCTCGCCTCGGTCCGCTACCGCGAGGCCGAGCCGGGCAGCTGGGGCATCGCGGTGCTGAGCCGCCTCCCGGTGTCCGACACCGTGGTCCTGCCCCTCCCCCGGCTCCGGCGCGACCGGGCCAACCGCGCGGTGGTGGCGCTCAACGTCGAGGTCGGGGGTCGGAAGGTCGGCGTGGCCGGGACCCACATGTCGCACCTGTCGCACGGCTCGGCGCTGCACTTCCGGGCGGTCGCCCGGATGCTCGACGGGGTGTTCGGCGAGGAGCCGGTGCTGCTGGCCGGCGACATGAACCTGTGGGGACCACCGATCCACGCCTTCTTGGGCCAGTGGCGGCGCGCCGTCAAGGGCAAGACCTGGCCGGCGTGGCGCCCGCACAGCCAGCTCGACCACATCCTCGTCCGGGGCCTCGAGGTGACGGCCGGCGCGGTCTGGCCGACGTCGGGGTCCGACCACCGGCCGGTCTGGGCCCGCCTGAAGGTGGCCGGGGGCTGAGCTCCGTGCACGACCGGGCCCGTCGCGTCGTGGCGCTCGGCGCGGGCGGCGCGCTGGTCGGCGGCCTGGCCGCCTGGGCCGCGCTCAGCGACCCGTTCACCGCGGCCGCCGACGCCGTCACCGCGCTCGGGATCGCGGTGATCTGGCTCGAGGCGGCGTTCCGCCGACGACCGGTGCCGGCGGGGCCGGCCCCCGCCGCGGAGCCGCCCTTGCGTTGGTGGCCGTGGCTCGTCCTCGCCGTCGCGCTCGTCGCCTGGGAGCTCTTGTCCTTCTTCTTGGGGCCCCGGGTGCAGCACCCGACCCTCAGCTCGCTGTACGACTCGGTCACCACGTGGCGCGCCGCCAAGGGCGTCCTGTTCGCCGGGTGGCTGTCGCTCGGCGCGGCGCTGGCCCGACGGTGAGCGCCGAGGCGGTCTCCGACGCGCTCTGGGCGCTGCTCGGCGCGGCCGTGCTCGGGACCGCCCTCGCGACCCACCGGCGGGGCAGCCGGCTCGCCCGCCTCTCGGTCCTGGCCCGGCGGCTCGAGGCCCAGGGAGCGGCGTTCGTCCTGGTGCTGCTCGGATGGGCCTGGCTCGGCTGGCACTTCTTCGCCCGTTGACCGCCGCGCCGGCGCCCGACCCGGCCGGGCCCGACGGACGGGGGACGGTCAGCCGGCCGCCAGCTCCTCGGGCTCCTTCCCCCGCGACTCGGGCAGGGCGAACAGGAGCGCGGCGGCCGGCAGCACCGGCAGGAAGGTGACGACCGGCGCCAGGCTCAACCGGACGTCGGCCACCGCCCCGAAGACCACCAGACCCACCACCGCCCCGACCACACCGGCGGCGGTGAACCAGCCCGACACCGAGGCCCGGACCGAGGTCGGGAAGACCTCGTTGATCATCGACCCGAGCGGCGGGGCGATCACCCCGCCGGCGAGCGCGCCCAACGCGTAGCCGGCGAAGAGGGCCGGAACCGAGCCCGAGTAGAGGAGCACCCCGAAGCCGGCGATGCCGCCCATGGCGACGGTGACCGCCGGCCGGCGGCCGAGGTGGTCGGCCATCCAGCGGCCGGCCAGCAGCCCGGCCAGGCCGGTGGGCGCGGCGATCACCACCATGGCGGCGGTGAGCGCCCCCGAGACGTGGCGGACGTTCTGGGCGTAGACGAACACGAAGCTGTTGGCCGGCCCGGTGATCACCGACACCGCGAACGCGACCACGCACACGAGCCCGAGGCGGCGGCGGTAGAGGGCGCCGACGGGGCCGAAGACCGGCTCGCCCCGCTCCGCCAGCGTCTCGCGGGAGAACCGGTCGGGCTCGGTCACCCGGCGGGCGATGAGGGGCAGGGCAAGGAGGGGCAGCACCGCCATGGCGAAGATCCCGCGGAAGCCGATGGTGTTGCGGCCGAGGCTGTAGACGATGGCGGTCACCCCGGCGCCGACCGCGTAGCCGGCCGCCACGAGGGCGACCGCCTTCGACCGGTCGGAGGAGGCGGTGAGCTCGCCCGCGCTCACCTGAGCGAGGGCGTTGGTGGCCGAGAGCATCGGCCGGCCGAGGGCGAAGATCGCGACGAACCACCAGTAGCTCGGGCTGAGCGCGGCGCCGGCGGTGATGAAGAGGCCGCCGGCGCACCATCCGAGCACCGTCGCCCGCCGGCCCCACCGGTCGGCCAGGCCGGCGAGCGGCAGCCCGCCCATCGAGGCGAGCCGGATGACGGCGAGGCCGATCCCGATGGTGCTCCCCGACAGCCCGACCCGGGCCGCCAGGCTGCCGCCGTGGGTGACGTGCCCGAAGGTCTTGGCCACATCCCCGAGCGCGGCGACCGCCCCGAACTGCCAGAACCCGGCCGCGAAGGCCACCCCGGCGATCGCCAGCACGGCGGGGGCCCGCCACTTGTGCAGCACGAAGGGCCGGTCGGGACTCGCCCCCTCGGCCCCGGCCGGTGCGCCGGGGCGGCCCGGCATCGCCCGCACCTTCAGGGGCCGTTCATCCCGCGACGACCACGTTCGGGCGGTACCCGTAGAAGAGGCCGGACTCGACCACGCCGGGGACCGACTTCAGATCGGCCTCGGTCCGCTCGGAGATGTCGGTCATCTTCACGTCGAGGAGGTAGTTGCCGTGCTCGGTGAGGAGCGGGCCGTCCTTCCCCTGGCCGTGGCGGAGCACCATGTCGCTATACCCCCGCGCCGCCAGGGCATCCGCCACCAGGCGCACGGCCTCGGGGATCACCTCGACCGGGACCGGGAACCGGGTCCCCAGCCGGTCGACCAGCTTGCTCGGGTCGACCACGATGTAGCGCTCGGGGGAGGCGGCCATCACCAGCTTCTCCCGCAGCAACGCGCCGCCGCGGCCCTTCAGCAGGTTGCCCGCCGGGTCCACCTCGTCGGCTCCGTCGAACGACCAGTCGGGGCGGAGCGCCGAGAGAGAGGCGGTGACGATCCCGGCCGCCGCGCAGGCCAGCTCGATCTCGAGCGAGGTCGGGACCGCCGTCCAGCCGATGCCCTCGTCGCGTCCGCGGGCGACCAGCGCCTCGAGCGTGAGGAGGCTGGTCGAACCCGACCCGGCTCCGACGACGTCGCCGGGCTTGAGGCGCTTGGCCATCTGCGCGGCCGCCGCCCGCTTGGCCTCCTCGTTGGCGACCGGCCCGTCGAAGAGGCCCCCGTCGCCGTACGCCGCCTTCCAGGAGCCCACCGTCGGTCCCGCCTCTCCGGCGCGAGCGCGCCTCGCGGCGATGTTACCCAGGCGCCCTCGCGCCCCTCGGACCGCCGCCGCGGGCCATGGCAGTGTGAGCGGGTGCCCAAACGCAGCGCCGGGGTCCTGCTCTTCCGGCGGGACCGCGGCTCGGTGCAGGTCCTCCTCGTGCACCCCGGCGGGCCGTTCTGGGCCCGGCGCGACGACGGCGCGTGGTCGCTCCCGAAGGGCGAGGTCGACGAGGGGGAGGACCGCGACACCGCGGCGCGCGAGTTCGAAGAGGAACTCGGCAGCCCGCCGCCCACCGGGCCGTGGACCGACCTCGGCGAGGTGGTCCAGTCCGGCGGCAAGCGGGTCCGGGCGTGGGCGGTCGAGGGGGACCTCGACGAGACCGCCATCACGAGCGGCACGTTCGAGACCGAATGGCCACCGCGCTCGGGGCGGCGCCAGGAGTTCCCCGAGGTCGACCGGGCCGAGTGGTTCCCACCCGAGGTCGCCGTCCGCAAGCTGGTGCCGGCGCAGTCAGCCTTCGTCGAGCGCCTGCTCGGCCAGCTGGACCCGGACCAGGCCGGCTAGCCGACCGCCCCCTCGGACTCCCCGCCCGGCGGACATCCGCCGGCGAACCGCGCCACCGCGTCGGCGAGTGCGTCGAGGTCGAGACCCGACAGGTGGTCCATCACGTGCGCGCGCACGCCGGCCAGATGGGTGGGGTACGCCTCCTCGAGCAGGGCGAGCCCCTCGTCGGTCAGGACGGCCAGGAGGCCCCGCCCGTCCGACGGGCACTTGGCCCGCTCGACCAGG
>Ga0116224_10001718_pt1 | contig 13521 bp, 11 predicted proteins | sample Sb_taG_9_FD_89699 | JGI IMG/M metagenome (GOLD analysis project Ga0116224, IMG submission 89699) | Peat soil microbial communities from Weissenstadt, Germany - Sb_50d_b_LC metaG | ecosystem: Environmental > Terrestrial > Soil > Wetlands > Peat | place: Germany: Weissenstadt | collected 2010-09-21 | reverse complement strand
CCCGGCCGGTGTTCGCAGCACACAGCCGGGACCTTTGCGTCGGACCAAAACCCTTAGGAGGAACCCCGACATGTTCAGTATGGCAGTTGCCGGGCTGGCCAAGTCGCTGATCGCGGTCACGATTACGCTGAATCCCGCGGTGGCCCACCACGGTCCCGGCAGCTACACCATCCGGCCGGGCGACACCTTGTCCGCGATCGTGGCCCGCACTTACGGCAGCGCGGCCGACTGGCCCGCCATCTGGTGGGCCAACCGCCGCCAGGTCCCCGAGCCGGACGTGATCACCACAGGCCAGCGGCTGACCCTACCGAGCTCGCACCAGGTGCCGCCGTGGCTGGCCCGCGCCGCCCTGGCCGCCCCCGCGGCGGCACGGCCCGCCCCCGCGGCGCCGGCCGGCGCAACGGCGGCTCCGGCCGCGCCTGCGCAGGCCTCGAGCCCGGCGCCGGCGTCCTCGGGCGGGGTCAACTGGTCGGCCATCGCGGCGTGCGAGTCCGGCGGTAACTGGGCCGCCAGCACCGGCAACGGCTTTTACGGCGGCCTGCAGTTCACCGAGCAGACCTGGCTCGCCAACGGCGGCGGCCGGTACGCCTCCTCGGCCAACCTGGCCACCTCGGCCCAGCAGATCGCCGTGGCCCAGAACGTCCTCGCAAACCAGGGCATCGGCGCCTGGCCCGTATGCGGGGCGCGCGCCTAAAACCACCCTCCCCCAGGGCGCGTCACCTGCCTGCACCGGGTCTCCCATCGGCGGGGGCAGGCAGGTGGCGCCGTCCCCGTAACCCACCCGGCGGTCATTCCTGCCATGAACCCGCGCGAGCACGTCGCCGCTGGTACACCGTCGCGGCGGAGCTGGACGCTGCCCCAGGCCGCCCGCTCATGTCGCGGCGAGCCGGGGAGTGCGTGCAGCCCAACGGCCCAGCATGCCCAGCCCGGCCATCCCGCGGCCCTGGAGACTCCCAGCAGCAAGACCAGGGGAATCGAAATCTTGTACGTCATTTAACGGCTCCGGCAGGGCCTCCAGGCGCTCCAGGAACACCATGAGGGTGAAGCCATACACGATAAGGTTCCCGTCCCGGAAAGCGCACCATACGGCACTGTCGGCGCCAGGCGGCTGTATGTCGACGTCCGGGTGCTCCTGCCGGTACCGCTCAAGCCTCCGGACCTGCTCCGGCGGTCCGGGGGGAACCTCTTGCACGGGCCAGTATCGCTATCCGGTAAGCGGCCAGCGCAACGGCTTTCCCGAAATCACCTGCTACCCGCCATCGTCGTCGTGGCTATGAGCGCCTTCCGCCCTCATGGACGCGCCGGTGCGCGTGACAAACCCCGGTACCACCTTCGCATCTGGAGCCGTTGCCAGGCAGCACCCCGTACACCACCGGACTGCTGGCTACCGCCGAGCGCTGGTCAGGCTGTTCCGGGCACAGATTGGACGCAGGCCAGCAGCTCACCCTCATGCGTGTGAGTGCGTCACTCGATAATGCAAACCTATGCGTCAACTGGCATGCTCACTCATGATCTAGTCCGTGATTAGGCCGGGGACAGCCTCCTTCGCCGGGCGCTCCGAGTGAACGCCACATCCGTCGATATTCAGAGCTCGCAAGGAACTCATCGGACCGTGACGCGCCTAGACCGGTCGCTACGCCGGTCAACATGAAATCGCGGTCCTGCTGCTACCTACCTACCGACCGACCAGCCCCAGGTGACCCGAAGTCATTTCTCGCTCGATGTACGAGTACCCTTTAACATCGGTCCTGCCACGAAGGGGGGCCTCGGCTGGCGGGTTGGAGGACATACGTAAGTGCGTATTCTAATGATCAGCGCTCTTTTCCCACCAATGGTGAGTGGGGTGGCCAATCATGTCGCAGATGTGAGTATCGCGCTTGCAAATAGGGGTCATGAGATAACATGCCTATGCGGATCCGAGCTAGATGATGATAGCTCACCAAATAGCAACCTGCGAATTAGCCGACGCCGACTCTTGCTGCCAGAGGCGCTAAACAACAACGCCGTGCCCGCAGCCTCATTTGCTGCAATAGATCAAGACCTTTCGGATACCATAAGCAAATACGACGTGATTCATTGTCATAATGCTCACCTCGACACAGGCGCCCTTGCCGATCTAGCCTTCAGCCAAGTGGGCAAGCTTTCTCTGATAAACACCGTACATGATCACTTTGGCCAGGGCATCCGGACCGATGTTCTCCAACGGAATTGGAATAGGCTTATATACGGTAGCGACTTTGTCCGCGCCCGGCTTCCAAGTCAAAAGCCATCGGTGACCCTGCACCTGGGCATCGATCTTAAACGCTTTACGCCCAACGGACCGAGTGAGCCACAACTAATGACCCTGGAGCGGCCAATAATTTACCATCCAGGCAGACTCCTCCCCTGGAAGGGAGCTGAAGTAGGACTGGATGCTTTTATCCGACTGAGGAAAAGACTAGGTAGAGGTACGCTTGTACTCACAAACAGTCATATCGCCGGAGTCGAAGCATCAATCCCACGAGACCTTAAGCGGAAGCTACAGGATAAGGCAACGCTCGCGGGCATCTCGGATTGTATCTTCTTCATCGACGCTGAACACGCCGACGTGCCGTCGGCAATGCGCAGCTCCGACCTAATCTGGTACCCAACCACTGGTGAGGAACCATATGGGCTCACTCCTCTTGAGGCAATGGCCTGTGGTGTGCCTGTGATAGTTACAGACTCTGGTGGCATGGTGGAGACCTCAGTTCCCGGTTTGACCAACCTCGTTGTGCCGCGCGGGGACGGTCATGCCTTGGCGAATGCTGCATACTCACTTTTGACAAATCAGGCAGCGCGAGAGCGTATAGTAGAGTCTTCCCTGCAAAACATAAAGAACTTCTCGCTTGACATGTATGTAGAGCGCCTAATGACGATTTACATGTCGTCACAAGACGTTACATGAGAAAGGTAACGTCCTGGCAGGCGTGATGACGGAAGTGACGACGCCGAGATCCTCGAGGTTGCCCTTGCCGCCCACGAGCCGGGCTCTGGGCAGAAACGGGCAGCGGCCCCGTCGCCGCACGTTACAGGCCGTCCCTGACCTCACTGGGCTCAAGTTGGCCATTTCATCCGGGGTGTGGTCGCCTCGCGTGAAATCAGATCAGAAACTCAGTTACGAATCGAACCGTGCGCCTTCTCCGTAGCGAAATCAGATCACGCTGGTGTTCACCACCGCGCCCGCCTCGATCGTCTTGAACGGGTAGACCTTCACCCCGGCAGACAGGTACGCCTCGGGCTCGATCACGCACTCGTCTCCGACGACCGCCCCCTCCTCGATCCTGGCCAGCCGCATCACGTCGGTGTTCTTGCCGATCACGCAGCCGCGCAGGGTCACGCCCTGGCCGACGTAGACGTTGTTGTGCACCACGGCGCGGTGCAGGAACGCGCCCTCCTTGACCACGACGTTGCTGCCGATCACGGTGTACTCGCGCAGGTGCGCGCCTGCCTCGATCTTGGCGTAGTCCCCGACACACAGCGGGCCGGTGAGCACCGCGTCCGCGTCGACCTCGGCGCCCTCGGCGACCCAGACGCCGGGCGAGACCTCGAACCCGGCGATGTCGCTATGCACCCGGCGGGCCAGCACGTCCGCCTGCGCCTTCAGGTAGCTTTCGTGGGTTCCCACGTCCTCCCAGTAGCCATCCGAGATATAGCCGAACAGCGGGGCGCCGCGCTTGACCAGCTTCGGGAAGACGTCACCCGACCAGTCGATGGTCTCGCGGGGCGGGACCTCCGCGAGCACCTCCGGTTCCATCACGTACAGCCCGGTGTTGACCGTGTCGGAGAACACCTCGCTCCAGGTCGGCTTCTCTAGGAGCCGCTCGATCCGCCCGTCCTCCTGGGTGATCACGACGCCGAACTCGAGCGGGTTGGGCACCCGGGCCAGGCCCACGGTGACCAGGGCGCCCTTGTCCTTGTGAAAGTTGACCATCGCGGTCAGGTCCATGTCGGTGAGCGCGTCGCCGGAGATGACCAGGAAAGCCTCGTCACACAGCGCGTCCTGGGCGTTCCTGACACTGCCCGCGGTGCCCAGCGGCATCTCCTCGGTGGCGTACTGCAGGCTCATCCCGAATTCCTCGCCGTCGCCGAAATAGTTCCGGACGAGCGCGGCCAGGAACTGGACCGTGACGATCGTCTCCTCGAGGCCGTGCCGCTTAAGCAGCCGCAGCACGTGCTCCATGATCGGCCTGTTGGCCACCGGCAGCATGGGCTTGGGCTGGTTGAATGTCAACGGCCTCAGGCGCGTCCCCTTACCCCCTGCCATGACGACGGCCTTCATCAAGACCTTTCTTCTCACTCATCAGGAGCCACCTGGGACTCAGGTCACTAGTATCCAGCAATAGACCGCAGGCACCTTGAGAACCGGGACGCCAGTATCGTGCTCAGTCTCTTAGGCCTCCCAAGATGTAGTCACAATGAATTAGACGACATTTTAATAATTAATGCTAACTGGCTACATCCAGAGAGGAGACTCATCCGCTTTGCTCTGGTCAGTTCTGTTGGAAGAGAATTTAGAAGGATAATAGCCTCAGCCAGATAAGCACATACCTTGATCCGGTCATTCGCTGTATTTGTTTCAGCCTCGGCTCGCAGCATCAACAGGAGACCGCGGCGAAATCCCTTTGCGGCGGCAAGCGAATTATCAAGTACCTTTCGTGCCTCATAAGGTCGATTCGTCGCGAGCAACCGAGCGGCCCTAGCGCGCGCAAGATTTGCCCGACGGGGGTGAGACAGTGGGACCGGCCCCCCATAGTAGTCCTCCCAACGATGGAATGCGTCTTCCCCCTGCTCCACCAGCTCCAGGACCGAGTCCTCAACCGGCTCAATGTCTGGCTTTGCGATATCGAAAGCCGATGGAGTGGTCCTAGCGGCCGCCGGTTCGGCAGTTTGTGGACGAAATCTTTCATGCAGTCCCTGCAGGACCAGTTCGATTACCTCCTTGGGCTGGCGGGCAAGGGCGAATGCAAGCAAAGCAGAAAGGTTCGCCACTTGCATGATTACGTCCGACGGCTTCCAACCGGGATCTTCAGCCTGCAGTCTGCGGAGTCTGGCTAGCGCCTTGGTGAAGAATACAGATGCCTCAGGGAAGTCATTAAGTTCATTACCAAGGGTATTGGCTTTATGGTTCTCTGTCTCATGAAGCAGAAATTCGGCATCGCTGACTTGTTCGCGCACATTCTGGCGAGACGTTGGAGGCGCCGATTCAAGGGTCGCGCGCAGATGTCTCAGGCGTCGTTCACCCAGAGCGAATGCAACTTCATAGCACGCTAGAGCTTGCCGGCCGTGCCCCCGCTTACTACGGCACAGGCCGACACGCGTTGCGATAAATTGAGCAAGGCGCAGGCTATCAACGTCCATTTCGTCTTCCGCAATCACCGGCTGGATGTCGTTGGCAACTCGGCCGCCCATCAGAGACCAGCCATCCAAGAAAATCTCTTCCGCCGCTTGCCAGTCGTCAAGAATGTATAGGCTTTCGCCGTAAAGCTTTGCCCCTATTACACCGGCATTCTCGTCCCTCAGTCTGTCGTATGCAACCTTAAGCTGATCCCTCATCCGTTCGATCAGCTGCTGATGCTTAATTTCCTCAACTTGCCCACCTGAGATGAAAAGCAAGTTTACATTGCGCTCCCAGGCGGCCACCCAGTCGGCCAATTGTGCCAACGGCAGACGACTTGCAAGGTCAGTTTCGGCCCACACGCTGGCCACCGGGAACAGGAGCCTTGGCTTTCCCTCAATAGCTGGCCAGAATTCGGGACTAGCTTGAAGGGCGCTAAGTGGACCCAGGCCTTCGGTTCTCCCTAGCTCCTTCAGGAGGACCTCTAGATTGGAAGCTGCCAACGGAACGATGTCAGGCTGACCGGAGTCAATAGCCTGCTGATAGGCAGTGCATGCCCCATCTCTATCCCCTTGCTGTTCAAGCAGAATCCCCAGATTGAACGCGGCGATGGGAGCAGCCTCACCGTACCCACAATCCGCAGCCTTGCGCCATGCTTGAATCGCGATTCGAGGGAGCCGATAAATAACCGCGGCGCAGTAGCCGACGTTCAGCATTTCTGACGCGGATCCATTCTCGATTGCAAGTCCCCAAGTCGAATCAGGCACCGGTTCGGCCTGCCGGGTAATGAGATCAAGAGCATAATCGTAAATGGTGAAAGCCTCCGTGTCCATACGCTCTAGAAGCGAGACTGTCGGATTGATGTACCGAGTGGCCCACACCAGACCCCGTTCATAGGAATCCTCTTCGGACAGCGCCGCACGGGCGTGGGCATCAACGTGGGGTTCCGCCAGCAACCGCAGCAATGAGGCAGGGACTTGCCTGTTCATTCCGATGCGCCGCCAGTCGGAAGCACCTTTCACAAGCGCGTAGCCCACAGGGCTCACTGCCGGGCCTAGGAGAAGAGCCTCATCAATGTGCTCAGCCGCCCCCACGTATTCCCCGATCCCGACCCGGCGGATTCGTTTCCGGATTTCTGGATTGCCGATGATGTGGCTAAGACGTCCCTGTTCCTCCTTGCTAAGGTTCCTGTTAAGGAAGACTCGCTCGAACACGCTGATCACGTCCCACTCCGGTGGCCGGAGTTGATCGGTCGGCGAGTACCGGTCATATTCTCCAGCACGGATGGTCCCAATGATGACGTTCCCCACGCTGGCAAGGCGCCTGACGGTCCCGTCGGTTATACCATCGGCGCCGATCAGCCGATCGATATCATCCAGCCATACTACCGTGTCTCGGAGCTGGACATCCGTGCTGTTCAGGGCAGCCAATGCGGTCTTGCCGTCGGGGATTACGACAGGCCAAGCGGAGAACAGGCTCTTCACCACTTCGGCTGCCATTCTGGTCTTGCCGACCATCGACGAGCCCACTAGAAGCACAGGGCGCCTAGCTCTCAGGTGTGCGCACACCTCGGCTTCCTTGTCGCGCTCGATATAAGGAATAGCCTTTACGGCATGATGCATCCTGGCGCCCAAGTCGACCACGCCAACGGTCGGCAACTGATCCGAAGTCAAAGACTTCCCACCGGGCATAGATCCATTCGGTGCCGGGTGAGTCGCCGGAGTGAAGTGTCCCGCAGCGTCAGCACTTGTACCCCGTCCGGCCGCATCTTCCAGGAGAGAAAAACGGTCGCGGACATACTGCGTTAGATGGTTACGTACGAGTCTCTCGAACTGCGTATGCCCCTCGTAAGCCCACCACAGTCCTTCTTTGGGAAAGTTTTCCTTAAATCGTAGGACATGAGCCCACTGGACAGCCCCAACGCTTGAACCCGGGAAGGCCGATTGCTCATTGAAATAGATCATAATCTGCGGAGCGCCTGAACGTTTCCAGGCCTCATGAGCTACGTGGATCTCGTGCTCGGTCCCGGACTCAGCATCTGAAGTCGCTGTGCCGAACCGTTTCCAGAATATCCCAATGAGCAAATCACAGTCGGTAATACGGAGAATAGGGTCGATGAGGCCCTGCGGTCCGTCAGGATGAAAACCCGGGTACGCATCCGTTTCCCATCGTGCCACCTCAAGCCGGATACCACGATCGGCAGCCACGCCTCGGTTAACCTCGGTCACCACCTTGTCCAGGACGTCGCGCTCCTCCTGGACGTCACTGGGAGAGGCGACGACGACGCGAAGGATCTTCGCATGCGCCATAGCTTTGCCGGACCCAGTTGAACCCATACCGTCTCCTACACCACCACTATTCAGTCACCGTATACGTCAGCTTTGCACATATTACACTCTCCGCACATAGGCACAGAGTATGTCAGGCAGCCGCAGCGTGTGATGCGGGCGTCGCGGCGAACGGCATTGTCCCGAGCCTCGGTGATCCACGCCGTGGCTGACCTGAGCCGCGATGGCCTGGCGGTTGCGCCTGCGCCACTCGGTGATGGACGGTCAACCTGCATGAATATACGTGCTTATCTGGCACTGGCAATGTCCGCACATGCCGCCGACCGTGTCTATCGACTAGCTAGGCGGACGGGGGGTTGCATGGTGTTGCCTGCGTGACGATGGCCAGGTCCAGGAGGTCGTCTGTCCGCTGCTGGGCGGTCGGGTAGGCGCAGCGCCTGCCTGGTTGCATTCGCTGACAACGACGGCTGTGGAACCCGGATGGCCGGCGGTCAGCTGTACCTGCAACGGCTGGGAGTCAAGACGCGAGTGACTGGGTGACCCGCGGCTCCGGATGCTGGGACACGGAGCGGGTCAGCGAGTCAAGCAGGAGACGTCCGGCCCGGAAATAATCCGCTGTGGGCCGGACGAGCTTGCACGGGATGAGCTCCAGCGCGGTGGAGGATGCGGACCAGCGGTCGATGTCCAGCCGCATGCGCAGCGGCGGGTGCAGCGGTCTGCGGGCCAGGCGGACCTGGATCCGGCGCGTGCCCAGGTCGCGGTCGTGCTCCATCGGAGCGAGCAGCCGGCTTCCGCCCAACCAGAGTTCGCCGCCATGCCTGGTGCGCAGCCAGCTGTCAAGTGCGGCCACGTACGTATCGAAGGGGACATCGGCGATCCGCCAGAACGACAGCGATCCCAGATCCGGGACCATGCTCGCACTCATGTCATCTGCTCCTCCGGCCGCTGCGGGATGCCTGGTTCCTCCGCGCACCCCTGGGACGTTGTCTGGTTCCTGCATCTCAAGGTTCGCGGTAAGGCCGCTGCCGCCGCATCGGACGAAGGCCTTATCTTCGGTCTCCCCGGGATGGCTTAGGCGCCATCAATCGCGCAGCAGCCGGGCTAAGCCGTCTTAGCCCAGGTCAGGACGGCAGGCGCCACCACGGGCACAGCCTTGACGGGGATCTTGCCGGTGAGTTGCGGCATGGGGACAGTGCGTGACCGCCTCAGTCTTTCTCCGCCCTGCCAGCAAGCACGGGGCTTGCTCCCCGAGGTCCGCCGCGCACCCTGCGGGCCCGGCTGGCGGCGACACCATGAACAGCAAGCCATCCCGCACGCTTGAGCAACCACCACCCCGCGCTGACCCCGCCGGCGCCCCGCTGCACTACACCCTGCACGACTTCCGCAGGATGTTCCTCACCGGCGCCAAAATAGGCGGAGTTGCATCAGATGCAACATTCCCCGAAAGGCGTGAGCGCGCGCTACCTGCGCTGCAGGGCCTGGAGCCTGTGCGGCGAGGAGGCCCGGGCCGTCGGCGAGGCGCCGGTGACCTGCGATGTCACCGCCTGGTTGCATCAGCTCAGACGATGATGCACCCAGATCTGAGGCATCCGGCGACCGCATGATGCGGCAGGTGCCACGAAGAAAGCGCGGCGGCGGGAGCCGGAGCCGCCACTGTCCTAAATAGCGGAGTTGTGCCGGATTGCAATGGTCCCGGGAAGGGTGCGAGCACGGTTCCGTAAGGGCCTGAGGCCGTCGGCGTGCCTGGGCATCGAGTGGGCGGAGCGACTAGGACACGCCGTGGCTGGGGGTTCCTGGCGCCCGGTTGCGCTGGATGCCAGGATGTGCCGTCGAGTTCGGTTGCACTGGGTGACCGACTGGTGAGACTGCGTATGCGGGAGGAGCTCGCGTGGGGGGACGCCGGGGGGCGCTGGCGCTGGTCGGCGCGGAGGGGGCGGTGCCGGTTTCGCCGGGGCCGGCGTTGTTCGAGGAGATGCTGGCCGGGTGGCGGCGTCAGCAGCAAGCCAGGCGGCTGAGCGGGCTGCTTGTCGCGAATCGCGAACGCGTCGTGCGCCGGTTCGCCGCGTTCACCGGGGCCTGGCCGTGGCAGTGGACCGCGGCGCAGGCGGAGTCGTGGCTGGCCTCGGGCGGGTGGGCGCACTCGACGGCTCGCGCCTACCAGGGCGCGCTGGGCATGTTCCTGGATTACGCCTGCGATCCGCGTTATGGCTGGGTGGCGGAGTGCGAGCAGCGGGCCGGCGCGGCACCGGCTCAGGTGTTCCACGAGGGCAACACCGCGGTGCACGCCTCGGATTATGAGGGCCGGCCGGAACGCCGCCCGCTGACGCGGGCCGAGCTGCAGGCGTTCTTCGACGCCGCCGATGATCTGGTGGAGAAGGCGGCGTGCTCGCGGCGCAAGGGGCAGCTGGCGGCGTTCCGCGACGCCACGCTGTTCAAGGTCATCTACGGGTGGGGCCTGCGCCGCCGCGAGGCGGCGATGCTGGACGTGACGGATTTCGCGGCGAACCCGGCCGCTCCCGAGTTCGGCGGCCTGGGGACGTGCCATGTCCGGTACGGCAAGGCGATGAAAGGCAGCCCGCCGCGGCGGCGCGCGGTGGCCACGGTGATGCCGTGGGCCGCTGAGGCGCTGGCGCAGTACCTGGGCGAGGTCCGCCCCCGCTACGGCCAGGCCAGCCATCCGGCGGTGTGGCTGACCGAGCGGGGCGGGCGGATCTCGGCCCGGCAGATCGATGACCGTTTCGCCCAGCTGCGAGGGCGAGCCGGGCTGCCGGGTGATCTGTCGGTGCACTGCCTGCGGCATTCGTACGTGTCCCACCTGATCGAGGACGGGGCGGACCCGCTGTTCGTGCAGTGGCAGGCGGGTCACTCGTGGGCGTCCACCACAGCGACCTATACGACGGTCGGGCAGGACGCGCGGAACCGGATGCTGCGCGCGGCGCTGGCGCGCGCCTATGAGGATGAGGATAAGGACGGCACGTGATGGCAGGGAAGATCGGCTACCGGTGGCACCTGCGGCGGCTGATGGCCGAGCAGGACATGTACGCCACGACGGACCTGCGGCCGCTGCTGGCCGACCGCGGGGTGGCGCTGTCCCGCGAGCAGGTCTACCGGCTGGTGGCACGCACCCCGGAGCGGCTGAGCCTGGCTACGCTCGCCGCGCTGTGCGACATTCTCGGCTGCCAGCCCGGAGACCTCATCGAGCTGGTCGCAGCCGCTGGGAGGCCCCGGACCGCGGCGGAGCCCGCGCCGCTGCCGCGGCCGCGGCGGGCGCGTGTACCGCCCGGCGCGGGGTCATAGCGCGATGGCTCCGGCTGGCCGGTGTCCGGCCGGCCACGACATGCCGCGCAGCGGCCGCGGCTGCCCGGCCTGCCGCCGCGGCCGGGTGGTGGACCTGGCGGCCGCCGCGGACCGGTCGCTGCCGCGCGCGGCGGTGGCCGCTGCAGTCGATGCGGTGGCACCGGGCGGGCAGGCGCTATGGCACCTGGAACAGGCGCTGGCTACCGGGCCGCAGGCGCTCCGGCTGGGCGCTCCGCCGCTGGCGGGCCGCCTGGCCGCCGAGCTGATCGCCCGCGGGTCAGCCACCTTGACGGCCCGCGGCTGCGCCGCGTGCGGGCGGATCGGGCTGCCGCTGACCCGGGGCGACGCTGGCGCGGTCTGCCCGCGCTGCCGGGCCTGGCAGCTGGCCGCCGCCTGCAGCGCGTGCGGGAGGGTCAAGCCGGCCGCTACCCGCACGGCCGCCGGGCAGCCGCTCTGCGAGGTCTGCCGGCGGCGCGCCGGCCGCGGCAGCCGCCGCTGCGGACCCTGCGGCAAGATCGCGCCGATCGCGGTCCGCGGCCGCGGCGGACAACCGGATATCTGCGTGAACTGCTACCGGATGCCCGAAGCGGTCTGCGCCGTGTGCGGCCGGCGCCGTGAGTGCAACTTCGCCGCGACCAGCCGCCCGGTCTGCCCGTCATGCTCCCCGAAGGCGACTGCCGCCTGCGCGCGCTGCGGCCAGGACCGTCCTCCGCAGGCTCGCTGGCCCGAGGGGCCGGTCTGCGACCCGTGCTACACCGCCGCGCTGCGGCACCGCGGACGGTGCGCGTCGTGCGGCCAGCAGCGGCGGCTCGTCGTCCCGCCCGGACCGGACCCCGACACCTGCTCCGGCTGCGCCGGGCTCCCGGTCACGCACGCCTGCTCCGACTGCGGGATTGAGGACAAGCTCTACGAACGCGGCCGCTGCGACCGGTGCAGCCTGCGGCGCCGGGCCACGGCGCTGCTGGCCGGGCCCGGCGGCCAGCTCCCGGCCAGGCTGACGCCGGTGCTCGAGGCGATCTGCGCGGCCCGCACCCCCAAATCCGCGCTCAACTGGCTGCGCCGCGGCCCCGGCGCCGCGATGCTCGCCGACCTGGCCGCCGGGACGCTGCCCGCCACCCATCAGGCGCTCGACGCCCATCCCCGCCGGCGAGCCGCGGACTTCCTCCGCCAGATGCTCACCGCAGGCGGCGTCCTGCCGCCCCGCGACGAGGAGCTCACCCGCACCGGGCAGTGGCTGGCCGGCGTTTTGGAGGCGGCCCAGCCGGACGCGGCGCGGCGGCTGGTGCGGGCCTACGCCACCTGGCAGGTGATGCGCCGGCTGCGCGCCAGCGCCGGGCGCGCCGCCCGCCCGCGGACCTACACCGCCCACGCCCGGCGCAACATCCGCGCCGCCGCGGACTTCCTGGCCTGGCTCCATAGCCGCGGCCGCGCCCTGGCGGCCTGCCGTCAGGCCGACGTCGATTCCTGGCTTGCCACCGGGCCCGCCGCGTGCCAGGTGCGAGACTTCCTGTCCTGGGCCGCCCGGCACGGGCACTGCCCGGACTTCGCCGTCCCCGGCCCGGTGCGTGCCACCGGGCCCGCCGCCTCCCAGGACGAGCGCTGGACGCTGGCTGCCCGGCTGCTGCACGACGACACGCTCGATCCCACCGACCGGGCCGCCGGGTGCCTGCTGCTGCTCTACGGCCAGCAGCTATCCCGGATCGCCGCCATGACCACCAGCCAGATCACCACCCGCGCTGGCACCGTGCATGTCCGCCTCGGCAACCACGACGTTCCCGTCCCCGAGCCGCTCGGCATCGTGCTCACCAAGCTCATCCGCAACGGCCGGACTTACACCGGCACCGGCTCACCAGCCCGCACCTCGTGGCTGTTCCCCGGCGGGCTGCCCGGCCAGCCCGTCACGGCCGGCCGTCTCGGCAGCCGGCTGCGCGCCCTCGGTATCTACGCCAAGACCGGGCGCCGGGCCGCGCTCATCGATCTTGCTGCCCAGCTGCCCGCCGCCGTCCTCGCCGACCTGCTCGGCCTGGCCCCGGGCACCGCAGTCCGGTGGATGCGCCAGGCCGGAGGCGACTGGTCCAGCTACGCAGCCGAACTAGCACGAACCCGGCATCACCAACCATGACCAATGCCCCCGCCGCCATACTCCGCGATCGACCTATTCAGCATGGTTGGTAAACCGCTCATTACCAGTTTCATGAGCGGCCTCCCGCCGCACATCGCCCAGGTCATCGCCGGGCACCGCGACATCAACGTCACCCTCGGCTATAAAGCCGTCTACCCCGACGAGGCCATCCAGGCCCACCTGGCCTTCCCCGCCCGCCGCCGGGCACTGCGGCCCACCGAGGAATACCGCACCCCCACCCCCACCGACGAAGAATGGGCCGGATTCCCCGGCCACTTCGAACGCCGCAAAGTCGCCACCGGCACCTGCGGCAGCGCATTCGGCACCCCGTGCAGCCACGAGCACAGCTGCTTCTCTGAACTAACCGTTTAGGTATCGTTTGTCCGTTTCTTGATGTGGATCTGGAAGTCCGGCGGCATGGGCGACAGCTCTGATGACGAGGCTCGCGTTTCGGCGGT
>Ga0116224_10001717_pt1 | contig 13524 bp, 14 predicted proteins | sample Sb_taG_9_FD_89699 | JGI IMG/M metagenome (GOLD analysis project Ga0116224, IMG submission 89699) | Peat soil microbial communities from Weissenstadt, Germany - Sb_50d_b_LC metaG | ecosystem: Environmental > Terrestrial > Soil > Wetlands > Peat | place: Germany: Weissenstadt | collected 2010-09-21 | reverse complement strand
CGGTTGTGCGTGTTGACGCTGATACCGCGCAGGTTGCGAAGGTCGACGACCATCCCGCCCGACAGCGTCGAGTAGCCGGCGTAGCTGTGGCCTCCCGAGCGAGCCCGCAACGGGACGCCGTGTGCGATGCCCCAGCTCACGGCCGTGCGGACGTCGGCGGCGTCGACGGGACGCGCCACGAAGTTCGGCAGCACGCCGTCGAAGCGCTCGTTGTAGACATGCGCGGCCTGCAGGAACCCAGAGGCCCCGCGCCGGATCACCTGCCCGCGGATCGGCGGCCCGGCCGCCTGCCCCGCCGCGCGAGCCACCCGGCCGGCGCCGGCTCCGTACGCGAGCGAGAGGCCCGCCGCGCTCGCGCCCGCGAGGAACGCCCGTCGATCGATCGGTCCGTCCAAAGCACCAGCCCCTTTCCTGTATCCGGCTGCGACGATCCTCTCAGAGGAGTGGGACGGGCTTCAAGGGACCCGTCCTCCGGCGCGCGCTGACCGACATGCTGACCGAGCTGGGCTACGACCCCGACAAGAACTTCAACGCGCTGTACGGCAACAAGCGGCTGTACTTCGCGCACGGCAACACCGGCCTCGCGATCGACGTCCTGATCGACAAGATGCACATGTGTCACACGCTCGAGTTCGCCGACCGCCTCGGGCGGATGCCCTACACGCTCGACGCCGTCGACCTCCTCATGTCGAAGCTCCAGATCGTCGAGCTCAACGAGAAGGACGCCGACGATTGCCTGCGCCTGCTCGTGACGTTCCGGCTCGACGAGAGCGACGATCCCGACGCGATCGACCTCCGGGTCTTGCCTCGCTCGTCGGCGATGACTGGGGCTGGAGGCGAACCGTGACGCTGAACCTCGAGCGGATCACCGCGCTCCTCGGCGCGGGCGCTCGCCCCGCGATCGAGGGCGGCAAGCTCGACGCGAAAGCCCAGCTGCAAACGCTCAGCGAGACCGCGGAGTCGGCGCCGAAGAGCCGGCGCTGGAAGGTGCGCGCGCGGATCGGCGAGCGCAAGCGCTGGTACGACGTGCCCGAAGAGCACCCACACGAGTAGCGGGCGGGGCGGCCAGCCGTGGGAGCCCGGCGCGTCGTAGGATGACCGTCATGGTCGCGATTGCCGGAGGCCACGGAAAGATCGCGCTGAGACTGGCCGAGCGTCTCAGCGGACGCGGCGAGGCCGTAGTCAGCCTGATCCGCAATCCGGATCACGCCGACGATGTCCTGGCACGGGGCGGACGGCCGGTGGTCTGCGATCTCGAGCATGCCGAGGTGCCCGAGGTCAGGGCAGCGATCAGCGGCGCCTCCGCGGTCGTTTTCGCCGCGGGCGCTGGAGCTGGCAGCGGCGCCGAGCGAAAGATGACGATGGACCGCGACGGCGCGATCAAGCTGTTGCGGGCCGCCGAGGAGATCGGAGCGCCCCGATACCTGATGATCAGCTCAGTCGGCGCCGAGGCTCCTCCCGCCGGGGACGAAGTGTTCAGCGTGTATCTGCGGGCGAAGGCGGAGGCCGACGCGGCGGTGCAGGCGAGCAGCCGCGACTGGACGATCGTCAGACCCGGTCACCTGCTCGACGAGTCGGGCAGCGGCAAGGTTCGGATCGAGCTCGATTCGTTCCGCGGACAGGTACCGCGCGATGACGTCGCCGCCTTGCTGGACCTCCTTCTGGCGGAGGGGCGCGCCACCGGCCGGATCCTTTACGTCAATGCCGGCGAGACCCCGATTGAGCAGGCGCTCGACGCAGTCCTCTGAGCCGGGCGGGGATCTGGGGGTCTGATGAGCGCAGTGTCGGCCGTTCCGAACCCGGAGCCCGTTCAGGCGCGAGTCCTCGTGGCAGAAGACATCGGCGGTCCGGGCCTCGCCCTGTTGCGCGAGCATTTTGACGTCGAGTTGGGGATCGGCTGGTCACCCGAGCAGCTGGCCGAGCGAATCGGCGAGTTCGACGGGATCCTGATTCGCTCGGGGACGAAGCTCGACGCCGCGCTGCTTGGTCGGGCGGAGCGGCTGAGGGCGGTCGGCCGTGCCGGGGTGGGAGTCGACAACGTCGACGTGGCGGCGGCGACCAAGCTCGGGGTCGTGGTGGCCAACGCGCCGCAGTCGAACGTCATCACCGCGGCCGAGCACACGATGGCGATGCTGCTAGGACTCGCCCGGAACCTGCCGCAGGCCCACGCATCGCTGACCGGCGGGAAGTGGGAGCGCTCGAAGTTCTCGGGCGTCGAGCTGTACGAGAAGACGCTCGGAATCCTTGGGTTCGGCCGGATCGGGCAGCTCGTCGCCCACCGCGCCCTCGCCTTCGGGATGCGCGTGATCGCATTCGACCCGTTCGTCGCGGCCGAGCGCTACCGGGAGCTGGGTGTGGAGAAGGCCGATTCCGCCGACGCCGTGTACGCCGCGGCGGACTTCATCACGCTGCATCTGCCGAACACGCCGGAGACCAAGGGCTGGCTCGACGCCCGGGCGCTCGCGAAATGCAAGGACGGCGTACGGATCCTGAACGTCGCGCGCGGGCCGCTCGTCGTCGATCAGGATCTGCAGGCGGCGCTCGACTCGGGCAAGGTCGGCGGGGCGGCGCTCGACGTCTTCAGCGCCGAACCGGTCACCGACCACCCGCTGTTCGGCTACCCGAACGTGATCGTCACGCCGCACCTGGGGGCATCGACCGCCGAGGCCACGGACCGTGCCGGCTACCAGGCCGCCGAGCAGGTGATCGCAGCGTTGACCGGCGGGGTGGTGACGAGCGCGGTGAACGTACCCGCGATCGCCGCCGAGGACGTGGACACGCTTGCACCGTTCGTGTCGTTGTGCCGCGGGCTCGGGAAGATCGCGATCGCGATCGCGGAGGGCTCGTCGATCGACCGCGTACGTCTCGAGTTCCTCGGGCGGATCGCCGAGCGCGACACGCGGCTGCTGTCGATCCACGCTCTGATCGGGGTGCTGAGCGGCCACGTCGAGGAGGAGGTCGGGGTGGTCAACGCGCCGGCGATCGCGGATGAGCGCGGTATCGAGCTGGTCGAGACCAAGACGTCGACCGCTTATGACTACAGCGACCTGGTCCGGGTGAGCATCGACTCCGGAGAGAGCAGCGTGCGGGTCGCCGGCACCCTGCACGGCCGTCGCCACCGGCCTCACCTGCTCGAGGTCTGGGGCCAGCGCTTCGACGTCCAGCTCGAGAAGCAGATCACCGTGCTTCGCTACCGGGATGTACCGGGCATGATCGGCCGCGTCGGGACATGCTTCGGCGAGCACAGCATCAACATCGTCTCCGCCGCCGCGGGTCGCGACCCGGACGACTCGGTCCAGGACAAGGCACGGCTCCAGGTGATGATCGTCACCACGGACGGGCCGGTTCCGCCACAGGTGATCGAAGAGATCGTCGCCGGCGACGGGTTCGAGGCAGGTCGAACCGTCTCGCTCTAGCGGGGGCTCGCCTTTATTCGGATCCTGGGGCGGGCGTTGTTGACGTAGCCCTTGGGATTCCAGAGCGCGGCTTCGTCCTCGGGTTGGGTGGCCGCGGAGGAGTCCCACGCCCGCACGAGCAGCTCGTGCTCTCCGGGTGCCAGGTCCAGGGTGATCCGCCACTGCCGCCACGCCCAGCGGCCGAGATCCTCCAACAGGTCGGCCTGCGTCCAGCTCGCGCCACCGTCGGTCGAGACGTCGACCCGGGCGACGTAACGATCGCCGCCGGCGAACGCATAGCCGCACACATCGACCGGGCCGGCGGCGACGATCTCCCCGTCGCGTGGAGAGAGAACATCGGAGTTGAGCGCGACCAGGCCGAGCGGCATCCCGACTCCTGGGCCCGGCGTCTCGTCCGCGGCCACCAGCCGGTAGACGACGTGCTGGAAGTAACCCGGCCACGGCTCGGGACGCAGCTCGATCCGCTCGAGCCACTTGATGCTCCGCGCGCCGATGTAGCCGGGCACGACCACTCGCAGCGGGGCGCCGTGGACCGGGGCGAGCGGCTCGCCATTCATCACCCAGGCGAGCAGCACCTCCGATCGCTTTGCCTTGTCGAGCGGGATCGAGCCCCCGAACCGCTGGACGGGCCTGGCCTCCGGACACTGGTCAGCACCCTCGAACCCGACGTCTGATGCGAGCGTGAGCGGGCCTGCGAGCGCCAGTACGTCAGCCAGCGCAACGCCGGTCCAGACCGCGGTCCCGGTTGCTCCCGGACCCCACGGCGCCTCTCCGGGAATGTCGCGAATGGCAACCAGCCCGGCGCGTCGGTTGCCGGCGCACTGAAGGGTCGCGGTCACGGAGCGCTCGCGAAACGCCTCGCGCAACGTCTCCAGCGACAGGGTCAGCTCCCGCTCGACCAGCCCACAGACCCGCAGCCGCCACACCTTCGGGTCGATTTCCGGTACCGGGCCGTGACCGCGAACGTAGAACGCGGCGGTGTCCGTCACCGAATCGGTCAGCGACCCGAGCCCGGTCTCCGCGTTGAACGGCTCTTCGCCGTGAATGACCAGATCGTCGCGCTTGCCGAACCGCCCCATGCCCCCAGCTTACGAGCGGCGGAGGTCAGCGTGTGACCCGCACGCCCAATGCGGTCCGGATCGGACGGACACCAGCGCGTGGAGGAGGCCTCCGTCGGGGACCGGTCGAACCCAACGGAATGCCCGTCCGGGACCAGTTCACGCAGTGCGGCGACGCCCCGGTAGATCAGCGACCCGACCAAGGTGGTCGCACCGACCGGTCGAGATCACCAGATCGAACCCGGGAAACGCGTCGCTTGCGCTTCCGAGGACGAGCTTGCGGACCTGGCGGACCGGTCCGCAGATGAACCGTGTCGCGGCGCGCAGGTGGCTCGGAAGCCAACTGCGGATGAACGCGAGTGCCGCGGGATCCTCGTCCAGGAACGTGAGCTCGACGGAACCGTCGGGTGTCTCGTTACCGAGCACGTCTCGCATGTAGCGGCTGCCGCCGCACGCGAGATCGAGGATTCGGACCGGGCGACGCGCGTCACAGGTCGCGAGTAGCTCACCCACGAGCTCCGCCTACCACCGCCGCCGGTGCCACACCGCGCGCACGCTGTCAACGGTGCGGTACACGTAGTCGGCCAGGTTCACGACGGCGGGCTTAGTCGGATCCGAGCCCGGTTCTCGTTCGAGGTCGTATATCCGCTCGAGCGTCCGGAAGTCGCCGGCGTAGCCGTACGGCTTCAGATAGCTTCGGCTCCAGTAGTCGCTCCGCAGCAGCCAGGGGTGGAGGAGCTCACGCGCGGCAGCGGCGCATCGAGCGCGTTCAGAACCGTCCACCCGCCGATCGATCGCCTCGAACTCGCGCATCGCGTGCCAGAACGACACGCCGATCGTCTCGCGCTCCTCGGCGGTGGGAATGGTGCGCTCCGCTCGCCGGGCGTGGCCGTCGATCGCCCGTAACGCATCAGCGACCTGTTGCGCGGCGAGACGGACGCGTACCTCAGGCGGGCGCCGGCGAGGGCGCGGCCCGCTGACCTCCCTGTCAGCAGGCATCGGCACCACTGCCCCCTCTGTACTGCACCCCCACAGCTCCGTGTCGATACGTCTCCAGGCCACCGTCACCACTCCTCTCAAGTTCCTCCCCGACCGCCGCCGGGCCGCCTAGGAGACACGCGCGCCGATCGCGATCAGCGCCCAATCCGTCGAGCTCGAATCAGGGTGCGCGGGAGCGACGTGGGAGGCGGTCGGGAAGGGATTGCCGCCACCATGGCCGATGTCGTTGGCCTGAGCGGCCGGCGCGGTGATTGCGGCCAGGCTGGCGATGGCAGCGAACGTGCAAACGCCACGGTTGAGACGCATGATGTGACCCTCCTGAGGAACGCCCCGAGGTCGGGGCGGTGTGATCGCCGGCCGGAGAGCTGCTGTTCAGTGGTGGCTTGCCGGGCGGCGCGATTGCTTGATAGGGCCAAGGTACGCCGCGGCGCCACGCGTGTAAATCGGGGAATCCGCACGTTTGTGCGTGCGCGGCCGCGATTGATCGAGTACGCCTGGACCCGTTACAGTCCTGGTGCGGTGGCGGCCATGCCGGGGCCGCGCACTAGGGGTCGACGACGTGTTTGGGCGAGATGCCGAGCGTGCGCAGGTCGAGCAGGTGCTCGACGCTGCCGCGCCTGCCCCTGCCGGTATCGCGATCGAGGCGCCCCGGGAATCGGGAAGACCACCGTGTGAGTGCGGCCGTGGAGAGCGCGCGCCGCCGGGATTACCTCGTGCTCGAGGCGGCGCCTTCGGAGCCAGATGCGCCGCTCGCCTTCGCGGGGCTGGGCGATCTGTTCGAACGGCTGCCCGAGGAGGTTCTCGATGGGCTGTCGAGCCCGCAGCGCCGAGCGGTGGACGCCTGGCGCTCGGTGCGGAGGCCCCGGATCGCGAGATCGCCGAGGCGCTCGAGCGTGCCTCGCACGCGGCGGCTGTGCGCGGGGCGCCCGAGGTCGCGGGTGGCAATCCGCTCTACGCGCTCGCGATCGCCGACGAGCTCGGGTCGAGCGGACTGCGCGTCTCGAATGACCGCGGGCTTACCAGGAGGGGCTGCATGCCGCGGGCCGCGGTGAGCTGGCCGAGGCCCGTCACGCGATGCAGCGCGCGTTCGACCTGGCGACGGCGAGCGGGAACGTGCAGTTCGTCGCGTGAACAACGATCGTTTTGGCGAGTCTCGAGCTGTGGAGCGGCGCACCGGAGCCGGCGCACCGACGCCTGAACCCCTTCCGCGAGCAGATGCTCGACAGTCGGCTGCGGTTCCTGGGGTCGCTGACACTGCCGATGTGGTCCACGGACGTGGAGGCGCTGATAGCGCTGGGCCGGCTCGACGAGGCGGACCCGGTGGTGACCGATCTCCGGCAACGTGCCGCTCGGTCCGACAACCCGCATGCGGTGGCGATCGGCCATCGCTGCGACGGTCAGCTGCTGGCGGCCCGGGGCGATATCGCCGCGGCGATCGAGGCGATGGACGCGGCGCTCGAGGCCCATCGGGAACGGCCGGTACCGCTCGAGCTCGGGCGGACGTTGCTCGAGCTGGGCGCCCTGCAGCGGCGGGCCAGGCGCAAGACCGCCGCGAAGCGCACCCTCGAGGAGGCGGTGGCGATCTTCGAGCCGCTCGAGGCTCGGCTCTGGATCGACCGAGCCCGCGACGAGCTCACCCGGATCGGATTGCGGCGCGCCGCGCTCAGCGAGGGTCTCACGCCGGCGCAGACGCGCGTCGCCGAACTCGCGGCGGCAGGGCTCAGCAACCAGGAGATCGCCAGCACGCTCTACATGAGCACGCGGACCGTCGAGTCACACCTCACCAAGATCTACCGGGAGTACGGCGTCCGCTCCCGGGCTCAGCTTGTCGGAGCGCTGGCCAGCCGATAGCTCAGTCGTCGTCGAGGACGTCGCGAAGCATGCGCGCGAAGGCTTCGGGTTGGCCCGGATATCCGGACTCGCCGCCGAGGAAACCGCCGTGGTGGCTCGGGAACACGGTCGCCTGCTGACCGAGCAGCTCAGCAGTTGCCACCGACGTGCGCCCGGTGAAGGCGTCGTGGGACTCCTCGCCAACGGCGATCACGACGCGCGTCGGCGCCGCGGCCAGCGCGTCGACGTCGGGTCGATAGCTGCTGACCGCCCAGGAACGGTCGGATAGCAGCGGATCGTCGCGGGAGCCGTCGTCGCCGGTTGGCATCCCGAACGCGGCGGGATCGGGCGCGGCCTGGGCGAAGTACTCGTCGGTGAACTTGCCTCGCCACGACGTCATCGCGATGAATGCCGCCATCCCGGCGTTCGACCCGTTGGCCTCGTATGCGTCGCGAACGCCGGCGCGGGCGCGCTCGGCCGTCCCGGCGTCGGGCAGCACCGGGATGAGCGGTGGCTCGTGCGCCGCCAGCGTGACCACGTCGTTGGGATGCGTTGCTACGAGCGCAAGCGCGGTCACGGCGCCCCCGCTGCTCGCGAACATCTCGACGGGGCCGGCGCCGAGCGCCTCGATCACCGCGTGTAAGTCGCTCGCCTGGACCATCGGTGAATGGTCGCTACGGCCGACCTTGCGGGTGCTGCGGCCGAGGCCGCGCGGGTCATATGTGACGACGGTGCGGTCGGGGAAGTGAGATGCCAGCGTGTCGAAGCCGCCGGCCGTCATGGGCTGACCGACCATGAACAGCGGCGGGCGGGCGTCCGCGGTGGGCAGTGGGCCGTGAACGTCATACGCGATGTCCGCCTCGACGGTCTCGAGTGTGTGCGTGTGTGTGGTCATGGCAGTGTGACCGGCGCGGGGTGGCAAACTCATCGGCGGTGCTCGACCACTCAGAGCATGCGCTCGTGCTTTCCGGCAGCCCGAGTCCCGGGCCCACGGTACAGCGGGACGGCGGCATCCAGCAGGGCGGTCCCGATCCCGCGCCGGCAAGCGTCCGGCGCGACCATGCCGGCCAGCTCCTCGACGACCCGCCGCTCGAGCTCGGCGATCGCTTGCAGCGTTCGCGGAGACAGACCGGCGGCGTGCTCGACCTGCCCGACGAAGTCGCCGATGTTCGCGCACACCTCGCCGAGGTACATTTCGATCTCGGCGCAGAGCCGATGGTCGTCGCCCGCCTCGGCGAGCTCTTCCCGGAGCAAGGCTGTCCCAAGCTCGAAGTCGTCGTTGCGAAACCACCCGAGCTGCGCCAGCGCGCGGGCCCGGATCGGACCGCGGGGCAGCTCCGTCAAGAGCTCTTCGAGCAGGCGCCGCGCCCGCGCGTGCTGGCCGGTGGCGAAATGCTGCTCGGCGCCGGCGATGATCCGGACCTGACGCGTCTCGGAGTCGTCGATCGGAGTCAAACGACGCGCCTCCTACGTGGAGTTCCTGGTCAGGGTCCGCGACACCGACCCGGTCAGCCATCAGCTGGTGACCCGGCTGCTGGGCGATGAGACGCACCGACGCGCCGACATCGAAGCGGCGCACCAGCAGCCGTGACGTGGTCGTCACCCTCCGGACCAGGAGCGTCCGTCGAGTGTTGCCGTCAATCGTTGCGGCCCTCGACCGCGCGCAGTCCGGGCCGGCTGTCGGGAGTGGACTCGTCGAGCTCCGCGGACAGCGCTTCGCTCTCGAACTGGGCGAGTGCCTCCTCGCACGAGGCGACAGCCGCGGCGGCTTCCTGACGGCCGGGCGCATCGAAGTAGTCGCGCGCACGGATGGCGGCGAGCCACTTCTGATACCGGGCGAGGTCGGCGTCGGACTCCTCTAGCTCTGTGTAGGTGGTCCGGCCGCGGCGGCGCTCGAGCTGGAGCTCCTCGTGGAACTGCCGCGTGCTCTCGACCACCTCGCGGTACTCGTCGGTCCGCTCGCGCTGGATCGCGTCGATGACCGCGGCCTCCTGCTTGGAGTCCGTCAGATGGATGCGAAGCATCTCGCCGTGGCCGCCCTCCTCGCGCAGTCGAGTCACGACGCGCGCCCCGGCGCGCGTGGTCTTCGGTGTCGCCGGGAGCAGGCACACGGACTGTTGCAGGTAGTGAGCCCCCAGGCTGCGCAGATTGCGCCACGCGTAGACGCGCAGCGTCGAGGTCCCGCCAGGCGGGGTGGAGACGGTGATCAGCAACCAGTCGCGCGCCACGGGACGACCATGATCCCAGACGTCTCATACTGTTCCCGCCCGACGTATCATGCGTTTCATGACCAGCGCAACGAACGCGTCGTCACGCGCCGACCGGGCGCCGGCAATCCCGGTCCACGCAGAACCGCCGGCGGTCGTGTGGGAGCGCACCGGCAGCCGCCTGGCCGGCCTGAGGCCCGAGGAGGTCGCGCAGCGCCGCACTACCGAGGTCCGGACCGAACGCGCCAACACGTCGGCCGTCTTGGACGAGATCGTCGAGTCGGTCCTGGAGCCGCTTCAGCTGCTGCTGGTCGTGGTCGGCCTGCTCTCGGCGATCTTTGGCGAGCTCCGCGACGCGATCGCGATCTTCTCGGTCATCGTGCTCGTCAGCGCCGTCGAGGCGATCTCCGAGGTTCGTGCGAAGCGCGCGCTGCAGGCGCTCCGCGACCTCAGCGCCCCAAACGCACTCGTCCGGCGTGCCGGCGTCGCCCGGGCGGTCCCGGTCGGCGCGCTCGTCGTCGGCGACGTGCTGCTCGTCGAGGCCGGCAGCGTCGTCGCGGCCGATGCCCGCGTCGTCGAGGCCGACGGCTTGGCCACCGACGAGTCCAGGCTGACGGGCGAGCCCGTGGCGGCCGCTAAGGGACCCGAGCCGGTGGACGCCGACGCGCCGCTCGCGGAGCGGTCCTCGGTGCTACACGCCGGCACCGCCGTGGTTGCCGGCGCCGGCGAGGGCGTGGTCGTCGCGGTGGGCGACGACACCGAGATCGGGCGCCTCGGCCGGCTCGTCGCACAGGCCAAGGAGCCGCCTACCCCGCTCCAGGGCGCGATGGCCGAGCTGGCGCGCGCTGCGCTGATCGTTGCAGTGACGGCGTGCGTGCTCGTGCCGCTTCTCGGGGTGCTTCGGGGCCAGCCCCCGCGAGAGATGCTGCTCGACGGGCTGACGCTCGCGTTCGCCACGATCCCCGAGGAGCTGCCGATCCTCGTGACGGTGCTCGTCGCGCTCGGCGGTCTGCGCCTCGCCCAGCGTGGCGTCCTGCTGCGGCGACTGCGCGCCGCCGAGGCCGTCGGCGCGATGACCGTGCTGCTTGCCGACAAGACCGGGACGCTGACCGAGAACCGGCTGCTCATCGAACGCATCGACGGCGACCGGAGACGCGTGCTCGCTGCGGCGGCGGCCGCTCACGGGGCGGCGGCCGCGCAGGACCCGGTCGATCGCGCGCTGGTCGAGGCCGCCGGTGAGCCCGCCTCGAGCGAGCGCCTCGCCCGCTACCCGTTCGATCCGGTGCGCCGGCGCGAGAGCGCGGTGTGGCGCGACCCCGGGGGGGCGTGGGTGGCCGTGAAGGGAGCGCCGGAGGCCGTTCTTGACGCGTGCGCGATGACCGAGACGGAGCGGAGGTCGGTGCTCGGGCATGTCGCGCGGCTCGCGGACGACGGGCTGCGGATCATCGCGGTCGCCGAGCGGCGTATCGCGTCCGCCCCTCGCGACGCCGCCGACGCCGAGGCCGAGCTCGACTTCGTCGGGCTGGCCGCCTTCCGCGACCCGTTGCGCGCGGGTGTCCGCGATGCCGTGGCCGAGCTCGCCCACGCAGGCGTGCGGACGATCGTCGTCAGCGGCGACCACCCCGAGACGGTCGCCGCGGCGGCGCGCGAGGCCGGCGTCCGCACCCCCGAGGTCCTGCACGGCGGCGCTCCGCTCGAGGCCCTCGACGACGACGAACTCGCCGGGCGCCTGCGCGGCGAGGCCGTCATCGCGCGCGCCACGCCCGAGGACAAGCTGCGCCTCGTCCGCATCCTCCAGGATCGCGGCGAGGCGGTCGCAGTCACCGGCGACGGCGTCAACGACGCGCCGGCCCTCGCCGCGGCGAACGTCGGGATCGCCATCGGCGCGCGCGGAACCGATCTCGCCCGCGAGGCGTCCGACTTGGTGCTCGTCGATGACGCGTACCCGACGATCGTCGGCGCGGTCGAGGGTGGTCGCGGGCTGGCCTCCCAGCTGCGGCGCGCGGTCGCGTTCTACCTCGGCGCGAAGATCGCGCTGGTCGTGGTCATCGCGGTGCCACTAGCGCTTGGGCTGCCCGCCCCCTTCCACCCGGTGCACATCGTCGTGTTGGAGCTGTTCATGGATGTCGGCGCGTCGGTGGCCTTCGTCTCCGAACCGACGGCGGCGGCGACGATGGATCGCCCCCCGCGCGATCCCGCCAGCCGCTTCCTCGACGGCACGCAGCTGTCCGCGATCGCGCTCACGGCAGCGGCGCTCACCATTGCGGTGCTCCCCGCGTTTCTCATTGTCCACGCCCGGTCAGGCGCCAGCATGGCGGTCGCGGCCGCCGTGGCCGGGTGGCTCGTCGCGAACGTGGCGATCGCCTGGAGCCTGCGCGCCCGCCCGGGTCTGCCGTTGCGGCGCAACGTCGCTTTCCCGTTGTGGGCACTCGTCGCGCTCGTCGCCGCGTTCATACTTTCCCTGACCCAGGCCGGGGCGACGCTGGGCGTCGAACCGCTCACGGCGGGCGCCCTCCGCATCACGGCCGGCGTGGCGGCGGTCGGTGTGGCGATCGCGGCCGCCGGTCGCGTCGCGCTTTCGCTGTCTCGGCGCCTCTGACGGCGCCGCAGGTGACCGAGCTTTGGAAAGGGAAGAACCGCGACGGTGACGCGACGGCCACCCGAGCGCCGCTGAGATTCGTCCGCCTCGAAAGACTCGGACGCCGAATTGGGCGGCGTCAGGCTTCCGGATCGCGAGCGAATGCAAGCACGACGGTGGCGCCAGCCGGCCGCCGGCGCTCTGCCCCGGCCGGCTTGGAGACGGTGATCAGCAAGCGGACAACGGGACGACCATGACCCCTGTCTCACACTGTTCGCGTCACAACGGATTAGACGTTTCACGCTAAGCGCAACGTACGCGTCGCCACGCCGTGACGACTCGGGGTGAACGAGCCAAGCATCCCTGTCACCGTCACTACGCATTATCCGTTTCACGCCGAGCGCAACGCGCGCGTCGTCACCTGTCGATTCGATGGACGAGCGATGTACCTGACCTGTCAGGTCGCTAACTGCCCACCCGGGCAGTCCGGGGTTGACGTGGCGTCTCGGTCGTGTTAAGGAATACCGCGGGACAACTACCGGCCAAGCAAAACGACCTTATATGTCAACTGACTGAGGGAGGTTTAGATGGGTTTTCTGCTTCTCGGGATCGACAGCTTGATCGCTTGCTTTGCCGTTGGTGCGCTCGTTAGCCGGCGGTCGTGGCTCTCTTACGCCGCGCTGTTCGGGGTGTGCGACGCGGGTGGATTCCTTCTCGGGACCGCATTTCATTGGAGCATTCCGGACGGCACGGCAAATGTCATTGAGACAGCGGTCCTGGTCGGCTTGGGCCTGTACTGGCTCGGTATCGCGTTGTACGCGCGGCGGATTGCCGAGACTCGGTGGGTTTGGGCGCTTCCGTTCGTGCTGAGCATCGACAACATCACCTATGGTCTGATCGACCACGCGTGGTCTTCATCGGTGGCGGTCCAGGCCATTGAGCAGTTGATCTCCAGCGCGCTGCTCGCTGGCATCGGCCTTCTCGCGAGCGCTGCGGTCATGCGCGCAATCCCGGGCTCGAAGCAGCGGAGCGCAACTTTCGCGGCCGGGTTCGCCGGAGCTGCTTTGATCGTCGCGGCACCGGTGCTGCTCGCGGTCGGCTAAACCGCGACGGGGAACCGTCCTGCCGAGATTCTGGTCAGCGGTCGCCCGGGCTCGAGTTCTCGTACGGGCACCGCTGGCCGATCGGCGCCGGCGCATTCGGCCCCGCGCGTTCGCACAATCATCAACAGCCTGCGCCCGCGGTCTCGGCGCGCCCACGCGCACCGTCGCCCCGGCGTCGCCGTCCAAGCATCACTTCGAGTCGGTCGCGGGTTCCGGCGCCAGCGTGCCAGCACGCTTCGGTTGCCCGGGCGGGAGGCCGTTTGAGCGAAGGACGTCGACGCCGCAAACGTGGCGGGCGGTGGTCCCCCGTCTAGTGATTGCCTCGCTTGTCGT
>Ga0116224_10001716_pt1 | contig 13528 bp, 8 predicted proteins | sample Sb_taG_9_FD_89699 | JGI IMG/M metagenome (GOLD analysis project Ga0116224, IMG submission 89699) | Peat soil microbial communities from Weissenstadt, Germany - Sb_50d_b_LC metaG | ecosystem: Environmental > Terrestrial > Soil > Wetlands > Peat | place: Germany: Weissenstadt | collected 2010-09-21 | reverse complement strand
GCCACAAGCAAGGCCTTCGCGGTAAGGTAGAAGTAAAGACGCCGCGAGGTAGACATGTCCCTCAACATCAAGAACCCCGAGGCTCACGCACTTGCCGCCCGCCTTGCCAAGAAGACCGGCGAGACGATGACCGAGGCGGTGACGACCGCGCTGCGCGAGCGCCTCGATCGCCTCGAGCGGACAGCGGATTTCGACGAACAGCGCTACCAGGCGCTCAAGGCTCTGGTGAAGGATAGCCGCCGACTTTGGCGCGATTCTTTGCTCTCCGTCGACCACGGCGAACTGCTTTACGACGAGCGCGGCCTACCGAAGTGATTGTCGATACGTCCGCGCTCATCGCCCTCCTCAAGGAAGAATCGGATGCTCCTCGTTTTCTGCGCGCGCTCACGATGTCGACCCAGCCGAAGCGCATGTCGGCGGCGAACTATCTGGAGGCCGCCATCGTCGTCGACGCCAACCGCAACCCCCTTCTGTCCCGGCGACTCGACGACTTGATCGTCCAAACGCAAATTGTGGTGGAGCCAGTCACCCGGGAAGATGCCGAGATCGCGCGCGCCGCCTATCGTGATTTCGGCAAAGGCAGCGGCCACCCGGCGGGGCTCAATTTCGGCGACTGTTTCGCCTATGCGCTCGCCAAGTCGATGCGGGAGCCCCTGCTTTGCAAGGGCGACGATTTTTCGCCCACCGACGTCGCCATTGCGTGAGGCGAACGCGTCGGAATTGGACCCTTACGTCCGCGCGCTTGCTGCAGCTTTGCCGCCGTGGGGCTCCACGTGTTCCGCGTGCTCGGCCGCGAACTTGGCGTAGTGATCCGGGACGTACATGTCTTTCGGGACCGGCGTGCGGTGGTACTCGGGGTTGTGCGCCCGCGGCGGCAGGATTGGCTTCTCGTGCGGGACTTCCCGGTAAGGCACGCGGGTCAAGAGGTGGGCGATGCAATTGAGGCGCGCGCGCTTCTTGTCATCCGCCTCGACCACCCACCATGGCGCCTCCGGGATATGGGTGCGCTCGAACATGAGCTCCTTGGCCTTGGTGTAGGCCTCCCAACGGCGCCGCGATTCGAGGTCCATCGGCGAGAGCTTCCACTGCTTGAGCGGATCGTTGATGCGCATCATGAAGCGCAGGTGCTGCTCGTCGTCGGTGATCGAGAACCAGTATTTGACCAGCACGATCCCTGAGCGCACCAGAAGGCGCTCGAACTCCGGCGCGGACTGAAAGAAGTCCTCATATTCCTCGTCGGTGCAGAAGCCCATCACCCGTTCGACGCCGGCGCGGTTGTACCAGCTGCGGTCGAACAGAACGATCTCGCTGCCGGCCGGCAGATGCGGAATGTAGCGCTGGAAGTACCACTGGCTGCGCTCGCGCTCGGTCGGCGCAGGCAGCGCGACCGTGCGCACGACGCGCGGGTTGAGGCGCTGCATAACCCGTTTGATGGCCCCGCCCTTGCCGGCCGAGTCTCGTCCCTCGAAGATGACGACCAGCTTGAGCTTCTTGGCCACGACCCAGTCCTGGAGCTTGATGAGCTCACGCTGCAGACGCAACAGCTCCATGAAGTAAAGCCGCCGCGGCAACGTATCGTGCGTTTGCAGTTGTTCGGTTTCCGACAGCATGTCGGCGAGCTGGTCGTCCTCGAGCTCGAGCTCGATGTCCTCGTCGAGATTGTCCTGGATCTCGGTGTTGACGCGCTTCTGGAGCTCGCTGACCGGACCTTTTTTATCCGCGCTCATTGTTCGCTTCCCTGGTTGGCGTCCACGCCGCGACGAAACAGCGGCTGTTAAGCGAAATGTTCGACGATGCTTGCGACAGTTTTGCGACAGGCGCGCGGTTCGGATCGAAATCGGCGCGAAGCCGAGAGGCGAGATCGGTTTCGCTCGCACCAGGCGTCGGCGCCTTGAAGGCTCAGTCGGCGCGGCTCGCCAGACTCTCGACCGGCGCTTGACTCTGCCCGCCGCGATCGTCCCTTTTGCCCAAGACGGGCGCGAACGCCTGCCGAAATCGAGCACATTGCCGGCGCGCGACCATGACTTCTAGCCATTCGGACGATCCCGATCAATCGCAAGAGGCTGTTTTCCGCTTTCTCGCCGATCCTAGGACGCATGGGCTAGCCGAGCCCGTAGGTCGCGTAGACACCGCCAATGCGGTCGTATTTCTCGCCGGCGCCGACGCCTACAAGGTCAAGCGGGCGGTCAAGTTTCCGTTCATGGACTTGTCGACGCTCGATAAGCGCCGCGAGGCCTGCGAGGCGGAGATCGAAGTCAACAGGCCCTCAGCGCCGCAAATCTATCTGTCGGCGCTGCCGATCACGCGACAAGGGCGGACGTTCGCGCTTCGAGGCGACGGCGAAATCGTCGAATGGGTCACCCATATGCGGCGATTCAACGAGAACGCCACGCTCGATCGCGTCGCCGACCGGGGCGGCGTCCCGGACGCGATCATCGACAAGCTCGCGCTCGCCATTCGCCGCTCGCACGCCCAAGCCCCGCTCAGAGACGCCGCGCGCGCCGCGCATGCGCTCGAGACATACATCGAGCAAAATGCCGCCGCCTTCGCCGAACGGCCCGATCTGTTCGACCCGCCGACGGCGCACAAGCTTACCCATGATTCGCGGCTCGCGTTCGCGATTCTGCGCCCGGTCCTGCTCAGGCGCGGCGAGTCCGGTTTCGTTCGCCGCTGTCACGGCGATCTGCATCTGCGCAACATCGTTCTGATCGACGGCGAGCCGACGCTGTTCGACGCGGTCGAGTTTTCGGACGAGATTGCGAGCGGGGACGTGCTCTACGATCTGGCTTTTCTGTTGATGGATCTGGAGGAGCGCGGCCTGCGCGCCGCCGCCAACCGGCTCTTCAACCGCTATCTCGCCCCCGAGCCGCCGGAGGCTTTGACCGGCCTCGTCGCACTGCCGCTGTTCTTGAGCCTGCGCGCTGCGATCCGAGCCAAAGTGGAGGCGGCCGGCGCCGAGCGGCTCGAGGGCGTAAAGCGCGACGAAGCGCGCTCGCTCGCTCGCCGCTATTTCGATCGCGCGGTCCAGTTTCTCGCCTACGTTCCGCCCCGGCTGGTCGCCGTCGGCGGGCTCTCCGGCGTTGGCAAGAGCGCGCTGGCCGGCGCGCTCGCCCCGGAGATTGGCCGGGCGCCCGGCGCGCTCTGGCTCCGCAGCGACCTCGAGCGCAAGGCGATGTTCTCGGTCGAGGAGACCGTTCGTTTGCCGACCGGGGCTTACGCCCGCGACGTTACCCGCGACGTCTACGAGCGGCTCATCGATAAGGTCCGGATCGCGCTTCGGGCCGGCCAGGCGGTCCTCATCGACGCGACCTTCGCGACCGCCGCCGAACGGAGCGCCGCGGCCGGCGCGGCGGCGGAGGTCGGCGTCGCCTTCACTGGACTTTTTCTCGACGCCCCTCGGGCGACGCGCCTTGAGCGCATCGCCTCCCGGCGCGATGATGCTTCGGACGCCGACGCCGATGTGGCGCGCCGACAGACGGCCGAGCCTCTCGGCGAGAAAGGATGGGCGGCGTTGGCGGCTTCGGGGAGCTTGAGCGACACGACGGTTCTCGCGCGGGTGCGGCTCGGGAAAGAGAAGCGTCGGTCGCTCGCCAGTGGCGTCTCAACTTGAATTTTTTGTCACACTGCTTTGCTGGAAGTGTTCGACGGCGCCATCAATTTGAACCCAGGTATGTTTCGACTGCTCAAAAACCGATCTGACGGGAGCCGGGTATTTTGGGTCTGCTAGCGCGCCGATTGCAACGCCGATCAGCGAGGGTAGGTTATCGGCCTTCCAATAGATCGTTGACCCGCAGTTTGGACAAAAGTAGGTGTGGACCTTCCCGCCGCTTGCTGCATCGCGGGTGAATTCTTTCGGAGTTCCGGAAATGGCGACGACGTCGACCGGATAAAACGCGCCTACGCCAAATGGCGCGCCGGTTCTCCGTTGGCAGTCAAGACAATGACAGGCGACAACCAATTTTGATGGTTCTGGAAGCGTTAGTGTGAGAGCGCCGCAACTGCATCGGGCGTCAGCCATTGGAAAACCCTCCGTTTTCTGAAGCGAGATCGCGTTGAGATTTCGAACTGAGAGACTACCCGCTCGCCGGGGGGGCTTGACCACGGGCCCGGACGATCATCATGAAATGTTCATGTCGGGTTCAGTGGGATGGCGGCATGAGGAGGAATGAGCTCGGCGACTCGCCGGGCTGGGACAGGGCTGGCGAAATCGCCGGGGCGCTCATATCGGAGGGATTAACGATGATCAGAACGTCTTTCAGGGTCGCGCTTTCGGCCTTGTTCTTCGCTGGCGCTCTCGGTCTGGCCTCGACCGGCGCCGCGCAGGCGCAAAGCATCATGAAGCAATGCGGCGACGAATGGAAAGCCGCCAAGGCGAACAACACCACCAACGGCATGAAATGGCCGGAGTTCCTGAAGCAATGCCGCACCGAGAAGGAGGGCGCCGCGGCTCCCGCCGCTGCTCCTGCGGCCGCCCCGGCGCCGGCTCCCGCTCCTCTCGCGCCGGCCCCAGCGCCGACCTATCAGCAGAAGCCCATGCAAGCGGCTCGCCCGACCGGCGCCGGCCAATTCAGCTCTGAGGCGGAAGCCAAGGCGCGCTGCCCCGGCGATACGGTGGTCTGGGTCAACACCAAGGGCAAGTCCCACACCTATCACTATCAGGGCACGCGTTGGTACGGCACGACCAAGCAGGGCGCATACATGTGCGAGGCCGATGCTGGCGCCGCGGGCTACCACGCGTCGAAGAGCAGGACGGAACGCCAGAAGCAGCAGCCCTGAGCCGGCGCCGCAAGGCGACGTCGATTAGCGCGGGCCGGGAGCCCGCGCGGGCTCCCGTCTCTTTCGAGCGCCTAGGTCGGCGGCTCTCACCCGTCGTCGCACGCAAAGCTCGCTCTTCGAGCGATTCCCTGCGCCTGGTTGGCTGAGCCTGAGGGCGCGCAGGCCAGGGAGACCGCTTGCGGTCAAAGCACATCTGCCGCACAATCGGTTCGCTTCTTTTGAGCGTGGACTTTTTGCGGCGAAGTCCGAACCGCGGCTCAGGGACCTTTCGATGAGGGGGCGAACGCGCGTCTTGGGGCAATGCCGATCGTCTTCCCAGCGCCGAGGCGATTGCGACGGCGTTCAACCGAAAGTCGGATCGGCGCAGGCTCATCAAGGTCAGGCGCGCTTTCCAGGCGTGAATGGATGACCGACGCTCGCCGGCGCCGAAGGCTAGTCCCGACGGCGGCGATCGCGCTTTTGACGCTCGCCGCCGCGTCCGGGGCTCGCGCCAGTTGCACGGCGAATGTGCCCGGCAATCATATCTTCGCCCTTGCCGGAGACGATTGCCCCTTCGCGTCCGGCACCTACACCCCGACAACGCCAATTCCGATTCCTCCCAGCACCATCGTTGGCCTGTTCGCTCAGAATGGCGGCTCAATCTCCGACCTTCCCGGCGCCACCTCCATTACAGTCAACGCGAACCCGGCTGCCGGCAGCTATGCGGTTTGGAGCGATGGTGTGGCGCCTTCCGCCCCATTTACCCCATCGCAAATCAATTTGGCCGTACCCGTGACGATCAGGACATTCGGAGAGGATTCCTTTGGGCTCTACGCCAGCGGCGGCGGGACGATCACGACGTCAGACGGGCTCAGCGTCACCGCGAGCGGCGCCAGTTCGATTGGGGTCTACGCCTCGGGCGCTTCCCCCTCGGGGGCTCCATCGACGATCGCCGTCACCCGCGCTTCGATTGTCGCCAACGATCCATCATCGAACGGCGTTCAGGCCGACGCCGGCGGCGTTGTGACTTTGACCGGCGGTTCGGTGACGCTTGAGCCGATCGCGACCAATGGCGAAGGCCTGTTTGCGACAGACGCCGGCTCGAGAATTTCGGCCACCGGAACGTCGATTGTCACCAACGGGCTGGACGCGACGGGCGTAGTGAGCGTCTCGGGCGCCAATGTCGTGCTCAACGGCGGCAGCGTGACGACGAACGGCGACGGATCGGCGGGAGTGGCCGCCATTTTCGGCTCGGTATCGGCGACCGGAACGTCGATAACGACAAAGGGTGGCGTCGATTTGGCCGGCGTCGAGTCGGCGGGGGTTTCGATCGGAGGTCCCGGAGCGACTGGCGCGCTGACTAGCGACGCAATCATGACGGCGGGCGCCGGAAGCGACGGGGTTCTGGTTCAGGCGGAAGGCAGGGCCACCTTGAGCGGCGCCAATGGCGTCACCACAACCGGGGACAATTCGATCGGGCTCCACGCGCTGGGCGGCGGCGTCATCAACGCCTTGGGCCAGACGACGATCTCGACCGGTTCGACTTTGGCTTCAACCGGCCTCAACGCCTATGGCGTCAACGCCAATGGGGTCGGTTCGCAAGTCAATCTCGCCGCGACGACGATCACCACTGTTGGCGCCAACGCCCACGGGCTCTACGCCAGCAACGGCGGAGTCATCGACGCTTCCGGCGCGACGGGTGTCACGACATCCGGGACCGGCGCAATCGGGCTCTACGCCTCCGGTTCGGGGTCGTCGATCACGGCCGGCGCTGCTTCGATCGCTACGGCCGGCGCCTCGGCGACGGGTCTGCGGGCGGACGCCGATGGACTCGTCACGCTGAACGGCGGTTCCGTGACGACGTCGGGCAGCGCTTCGCCGGCGGTCGCGGCGAGCGGCGTTGGCTCGACCGTCACGCTGAACGGCGCGAGTTCGCTCAGCACCGCGGGCAATGGGTCAATCGGACTTTACGCGCTGGGCGGCGGCGTCATCAACGCCTTGGGGCAGACCACGATTGCGACCTCGGGGACGACCTCGGCCTCAACCGGCCTCAACGCCTATGGCGTCAACGCCGACGGCGTGGGCTCTCAGATCAACCTCGCCGCGACGACGATCACGACAACCGGCGAGGGCGCGGCCGGTCTTTACGCCAGCGACGCGATGGGCGCGGGTCACGGGGGCGCGATTGCGGTTTCGGGACCGCTGGGCGTTGTCACCGGGGGCTCCTCCGCCTATGGCGCGTGGGCGCAGGGCGCGGGGTCCACGATCGCGCTCAATGGGCCGAGCGGGTTCACGATCAACGGCGCCGCTTTCGCTCTTTTCGCTGATCAGGGCGGCGCCATTTCGACCGCAAACACATTGGGCCTGGTCATCAATGGCGGGGCTGCGGGCGGGGTTGAGGCGAACGGCTCAGGAAGTTCGGCGACACTCAAAGGTTCGACGACCGTCGCGCTGAACGGCAATCAGAATACGGGCCTGCTGGCGACGGCCGGCGGCCTCATATCGACCCAAGGCGCGACGACCATCGCCGTTTCCGGCGCTCAATCGATTGGCGTGCAAGCGCTTTCGGGCGCGGTCACGGCTGCGGGCGCGCTCAACGTCGCCACGTCGCAGGCGACGTCCACGGCTTTCGCGCTCAGCGGGACTTCGCCGTCGATCATCGCCTCAGGCGGAGGAACCGTCTCCGCCGCGGGCAATGCAATCGCCTTCATCAACGCCGCCAACGCCGTCGCGACCTTCGACAATTTCAACATCAAGAATACGGCGGGCGATTTGATTCTCGCTGACCCGTCGACCGCAACCGTCAATTTCAACAACACCGTCGCGAACGCCGGCGCCGGCAATCTCCTCAACGCCGCTCTCGGCAGCACGATCGCTTTCAACGCCAATGCGTCGACGCTGACCGGCGCTATTCAGACCGACCCGACCTCGGTCACCAATGTATCGTTGACCAATGGCACGAACTGGACGATGAGCGCTTCGTCGACGGCGACGAGCCTCAACCTCGCCAACAGCGCGATCCTCTTCTCGCCGTCCGGCGGCTTCAAGACCCTGACCGTCGGCTCGTATGTCGGGACGGGGGCGAACATCGCGCTGAACACGGCGCTGGGCGGGCCGAACGCTGGATCCACCGACCAGTTGGTCATCAACGGCGGCTCAGCCACCGGCTCGACGGCGCTGGCGATCAAAAACACAAGCGGCGGGGCAGGCGCGGCGACGAGCGGCAATGGCATCCCGTTGGTCGTCGTGACCAACGGCGGGACGACATCGCCGAGCGCCTTTTATCTCGCCAACGGCGCCCCGATCCTCGCGGGGGGATTCGAATATACCCTTGGCCGCAACTCCAACCAGGACTGGTATCTGACCTCGAGCCCGGCTGCGACCATGAGCCAAATCCAAAGCTCGGTCACCAGTGTCGCTCAGGCGCAACTGAATCAATTGATCACCACTCGGGTGCTCGGCTCATTGCTTCTCGGCGCCACCGAGCAGGTCAACGGCTGCAGTTGCGGCGGGGGCTTTGCTTCGATCGGCTCCCTTTCGCTCGGCTCGCACGGGCGATGGAGCCTCAACGACAGCGTGACCCTGCTCGCCGGAGCCGCCTTCGAGAGCTACTATCAAGATGGCGCCAATGTGAGAGCCGCGCCGATCGTGGCCGCCTCGCTTCGTTACGATCCTCCGAACTGGGGCAAGAGCCGTCCGTTCTTCGAACTCGGCGCCGCGGCTTCGCCCTATATCGACGCTGCCTACACCCGCTATTACACCAATGGGCTCACTCCAGCGCAGGGGATCGGGTCGGCGGTCGATCGGTCGATCTCGGTGTTCGGACGGGTAGGGTGGGTCGACCGGCTCACGCCGGTCGATGAGGCGGCTGTGTTCACCGATCTGGTCCGCGGCTGGCAGCAATCGGGCGGCTACAGCGAAGCGGCGAACGCCCTCAATCCGTTCCCCGCGACTGTGAGCACAGGCGTCGACAGACAGGACGTCGTGCGCTTTGGCGCCCAATACACCCACCTCCTGTTCGGCAACATCGAGGCGAATATCAGCGGCGCAATCGCTTACGGCTTTGACAATGAGTTCGGGTCGCGGGTCTCGGTGGTCGATTTCGGATCCGTCGCCCCGTACCCGCTCCTTAACTCCGGGTGGACCGAGTTCGGCGGCCGGCTGGCCTATCGGTTCTCGAGAAATCTGGTGATGGACGCATTCATGATCGGCACGCTGGGCGGCGACATCGGCCCAACGCTCCACGCGGGCCTCGGCGTACGCTACGCGTTCTGAGATCGGCGCTATTTTTCGTCGAGGGCGATCAGAGGACGCCAATCCGGATCCTGCGCGGTTTCGGCCAATTGGGCGAAACGCCGCAGGTTATACGAGTAGAGGCCGCGAACAGCGGCCGGCGCGCGGGCCGCGGCCTCCTTCGCCATCGCGACCGCGGCGGCGAAGTCTCGGTTCCGGTAGGCCGCGAGCATGGCCGCGTGCAGGCGGGTCAGGTCGGCAAATTCGTCGCTCGCGGCGAGCGCATGGTCTCCCGCCAGCGCGTAAAGGCCGACCGGACGGGTCTTGTTCTTGAGCAGGACGGAATCGATTTCCAGCCAGGCGAAATGTGGCGCTTCGGAGCGGGTCGTCTCGCTGCCGATAATGTCGACTTCGAAGATTTTGCAGGCGCCTTCGAGTCGCGAGGCGACGTTCACTTCGTCGCCGATCGCCGAATAGTCGAATCGGCGCAGCGAACCCAGATTGCCGACACAGCACTCGCCCGAATTGAGCCCGATGCCGAAGCGCACCGGCTTGAACGGGCGCCCGTCGGCCTCGGCGTGGGTGCGCCAGCCCTCGTTGAGCGCGACCAGCGTCTGTCGCATCGCCAGCGCCGATTCGACCGCGTGCCCGGCATGATCGCGATCGTCGAGTGGGGCGTTCCAGAATGCGACGATGGCGTCGCCCATGTATTTGTCGACGGTGCCCATCCGGTCGAGAATGGCGTCGGTCATCGGGGTCAGATATTCGTTGAGGAAATGGGTGAGCTCCGACGCGTTGAACCCCTCCGAGATGGTCGTAAACGATCGGATGTCGCAAAACAGCAACGTCAGCTCGCGCTGCAAGCCGCCGAGCTCGAGAGCTCCCGGCTTCTCCGCAAGGCGCGCCACCACCGCAGGCGACACAAACCGGCCAAACGCGGAACGGATCTCGCGCTCCTGATGACGTTTCACCGCATAGAGCGTCGAGACTCCAGTAAAATAGACCGCGGCGGCGGAAAACGCGGGATAGGTCGGCTCGATCAGCACCCCGTGACGGGAAAATGCGAACCAGCTCACCGCGACAATCGCCCCAACCACGGCCGCGAATGCAAGCCCGGCGAGGTAAGGCGCCAACATCCATGTCGTCGCCACGAGCGCGGCGCAAATCAGGGCCGTCGCCATCCACTCCCCGCTCGGGGCCCAATCCGGCCGTCTGAGCGTTTGGCCGCTCAAGAGCTGCTCGACGATCTGCGCATGAGCTTCAACGCCCGGCATCGAGGGCGACAACGGGGTGGCGACGATGTCCGAGAGCAGCGCCGCCGACGCGCCGACGAACACAATCGAGCCGCGAAGATCGCTGAGGTCCGCCCCTGGGGTGAGAGCCTTCCACGCCGGGATCGAGCGCCGGGGGTCAGGTCGCGCAAAATAGACCCTGACGTCTCCCGACGGGTCCGTCGGGATCGTCAAGTCGCCGTTGCGGATCGCCAGCACGCCGTACACTTCTCCAAAGGCGGTTTCGCCGCTGGCGTTCGACGACTTGATGACATAGGTCGTCGCGCCCTGCGCGACGCGCAGCGCCTCCATGGCGAGACTAGGGTGCAAGGCGCCATTCACATTGAGGATGAGCGGCACCCGTCGCACGACCCTGTCGGCGTCCGGCCGCCAATTGAGGAAGCCCACTCCGTCCGCATGCTGCGCGAGCTCGAGCACAGGCGTCAGAAGCCCCGGCCACGGCGTCAGGAACTTTGTCGGGTCGTCGCCGGCGGCGACGAATCCCGCCTTGACGGAGCCGCTGGCGCCATTCGGCAGCTCGGAGACGAAGCTCCCGAGGACGACGGGCGCGTCATCCATCGCCCGCGCAAAGGCTGCATCGGGAGTGTTGTCGGCCGGGGCCGTGGCGTCGGCGCGGTCCTTTTCCGAGAACAGGAAATCGAACACAACCGCCGCGGCCCCGGCGCCTTTCAACGTCTCGACAAGCGCGGCGAGGCGCTCGCGCGGCCACGGCCATTGCCCAAGCCGCTTGAGCGATTCGTCGTCGATCGCGACAATGCGGACGGGTTGGTCGAACGCATAAGGTCGCGGCTTCCACCGCTGGTACTGGTCGAAGACCAGATTCTGCATCACGGCCCGCGTGGGCGCGCCGACGACTCCAGCGAGCAGCGCCAGCGCGCAAGCGGTCGCCGTGGTCAATGCGTAAAGTCTGGCCTCGTGCGCCCTTCGCATTCCGTCCTTGCCGCCCGCCAAGTCGTCAAGATCGAGGAAACGCCCGTCTTGTCAAGCCGATGACGACCGGCCTCAACGACAGGGCGCCCGATCGGTTGGGACCCTGCGCCGAAATATCCGCCGATTGTTTGACCAACCGTGTTCTGAACGATCAGGCTGTTTCTCGCTCGCGCGGCGCGCGGCGGATTTCGCCCGGGTCGCTCGGCGCGAGCGGCTTGAGAAAGCGTTCGACGCCGAAGTCGACCGCGATCCGGTTGGCCTCGTGTCCCGGATCGACGCCATAGCGACGCAGAAATGCGTAAAAGGCGCTGGTGGCGAGGTCGACTGGCGCTGCGTGCCGGACGGCGACCGAGCCGATGATCCCGACGCTCATCGGTCCGCAGGCCGCGCGCACCGCCGGGCCTAAGAGCAGGTCGGCGCCCCAGCCGCTGACCGATTCCGCGAACACCCAGTTCGCGCATTCGAGCGCCCGCCGAGTGAGCGCCGGCGCCATGATCTCGACCGACGAGACCCGCATCACGCCGGCGCCGGCGGACGGTCTTTTCAAGAACGGATAGGCGGTCGCCGAATCCGCGGTAAGCGCGGGCTGCGCAAGATCGAGCTTTTCGGCCGTCATTGCCCGGAAAAGAGCGTCGATCCCCTCAGCGCCGATTTCGACGTCGTCGTCGAGAAACAAGACCGCCTGGTAACGGAGGAGCAGATCCGGCCTAAGCTCCATCAGGCGTCGAATGGCGGTCGTCTTGGTTCCCGCCTGATGAACGGCGATGTCGGCCTTCGGATGAACGCTCCCCTCGTGGTAGTAGTTGAGGAGCACATCATAGCTGCGCGGCTCTTCAAGGTAGCCTGCCTCGAACCTTTGGCCGCACTGGACGAAGACAAGGACGTTCCGGTCCGGATGAGCCGCTTCGCGTTCAATGCGCAGTCGCCCATCGGCATAGAAGCGGTCCTGGCGGGCGCGCAATTCCTGGCGATTGAGAGGCGGGCCCATCTCGCCTTCGCCGAGCGTGCGGTCGAAGGCTCGGAAGGCCGCTTCTTCCAGCGAGCGGGGCTTCACCCCACGAGTTATGTCGCGAACGAATTCAACATCGATATCCGGCCGCGGACGCCTGCCCGCCCGCAGTCCGCGTTCGAGAAAGTGCAGAAAGGGATGGGGATGGCTCCGGGCCCAATCCGGGTTCTGCGACACGTACCAGCCATGGTCGAATTCGGCGGAAGGGGAGGGCGCGTTCGGCTCGGGACGGGCGAGATAGAGCTCGAGCAAGCGGTTCACGTCCTTCGCGATGTTCGCGTGGGCGCGGAAGGCATCGGGATCGAAGAAGGCGTTGGGACGATAGCCGAGCCTCTCGCCGATCAGCGCGTAATGCATGGGCGCGAACGGCGCGGCGAGATCGCTTAGCAGGCGGCGCCGGGCGTAGAGGCGCGCCCAGAACGCTCGCCGGCTTCTCTCCGGAAGCCCAGTGTGAAGACCCATGTCACGCCTATAGTTTCGGCCGATCGGGCGAGCAACCGGAGGCGGCTCTTGCTAGCCGGATCGCGTCGGGCCGAACACGGTCTCGAACGCCGCGCGCAGCGCCTTGTCCGCTTGCGCCAAGGTGGCGGGACGGCCGAGATCGGCGAGGCTGGTGACGCCATAGTGGGCTTCAGCGACGCCGCAGGGGACGATGCCGGAAAAATGCTCAAGATCCGGATCGACGTTGAGCGCGACGCCGTGCAGCGTCGCCCAGCGCCGCACGCGCACGCCGATGGCGGCGATCTTGTCCTCGGCCGTTTCCCCGAGCGGCGAAGCCGGCTTGTCGGGCCGCGCCACCCAGACGCCGACCCGGCTCTCGCGCGTTTCGCCGACCACGTCGAACGCCTTCAGCGCCTCGATCAACCAGCACTCGAGCGACGCCACATAGGCTCGTATGTCGGGCCGGCGGCGCTTAAGGTCGAGCATGACGTAGGCGACCCGTTGCCCGGGTCCGTGATACGTGAATTGGCCGCCGCGTCCGGCGCGATGAACCGGAAAGCGCGCTTCGACGAGGTCGCTGTCCTTGGCGCTGGTCCCCGCAGTGTAGAGCGCCGGATGCTCGATGAGCCAGACCCGTTCGGGCGCGTCTCCGCCCGCAATCGCTTCCGCGCGCGCTTCCATCTCCTTGAGCGCGTCGGCGTATTGCGTCAGTCCCGGGGCGACGACCCATTCGACCGGCGGCGCATCACATGGGGCGAGCAAAGGCGCGCGCGGCGCAAGGCGCGAATTGAACACGCCGCTTTGTATCAGAAGGCGCGCCCTTGCGCGAGCGCGCCGCGCGTCCGTGTTCCACTGCGCAATGGGTCTT
>Ga0116224_10001715_pt1 | contig 13533 bp, 12 predicted proteins | sample Sb_taG_9_FD_89699 | JGI IMG/M metagenome (GOLD analysis project Ga0116224, IMG submission 89699) | Peat soil microbial communities from Weissenstadt, Germany - Sb_50d_b_LC metaG | ecosystem: Environmental > Terrestrial > Soil > Wetlands > Peat | place: Germany: Weissenstadt | collected 2010-09-21 | reverse complement strand
TCGGCTGCGGCGAGCCCGGATCTGCTGCGGATGATGGTGCAGGCGCTCGCCGAAGCGCTGATGGGTGCCGAGGCGGACGCGCTGTGCGGGGCGCCGTACGGGCGGCGACATCGGCCGACGCGAGGCATTTAAGGCACAGACGTTCCTGCTGCGGCGCGAATCAGCCGCCATGCGAGGGCAGCAGCGGCGCCGACAGCGCCCACGCCGACCAACGCAATCTTGCCAAAGCCCAGGCCAGGGCCGGTTTCCGCTTCGACCTTCACTTTGACGAGCGCAGGATCGATGTCCGTCATGGTCGCCACGAGATCTGCGACGGTCGCGGGTACATCATCGAGGGTCCGGGCCTGGGTAACTCGGCCCGACTCCAGATCGGGCACGGTGATGATCCACCAGCCGCCCTCGCGCTCGCACATGGCGGTGTAGGTCACGGGACTGCCCTTAGCTGCCGCGCTCACTGAAGCCATCCCTTCGGCAAGCACGCCAGGCCTCACGGTAGCGGTTACCACCGACACCCTGCCTTGGGCCTTCATCTGCCCTCTGGTGAGGTTAGCGGCCGGATCTGGCCGTGCTGCGATGCGCACGGAGGAGTGCGTCGGCTGAGGTACCCGACGCCTTGATCGGCGCCTACAAGCGCGCGGTTGTCACCATGGCCGACCGGCGGCCTGTCCGATCCACATGTTAGCCCGGCTCAAGGTCGGTTCCGGAATGTGCGGCAGGGCGGTTTCACCGCTCGTCCGTGACGGTCCGTGACCTGCTCAGATGTACCGGGAGCGGGTCACCTTCGATGAGGATGGGCCGACTTGCACGGTGGGACGTTCGGCCCGTCTTTGCGTGCCGGCGCACGACAGACTAGGTGGCATTGGGCCGGAGCGGCCGACGACCAGGCGGCCGCACCGACCGGTCAGCGGCCGAGCTGAGCCCGGACCAGGCGAGGCACAGCGGCACGCCCGGTGATCGGGCGGAACCTGGACGACGCCGCTTGCAGCGCCTCGTACTCGTCGTCGGCGAGCTCGATATCGGCGGCAGCGACGTTGCTTTCCAGCTGCCCGACGTTTGACGCGCCAGGGATGGCGACCACGGCCGGGCCGCGGATCACCCAGGCGAGCGCGATCTGAGCCGGGGTGGCCGAGTGCGCGTCCGCCACCTCGCGGAGGGCGGCAATCAGGTCACCAGCCCGTTCAATGTTGTCTGGCAGGAAGAGCGGATTGGCCGCTCGGACGCGGTTGGCAGGCGGGCTGTCCCGGTGATACCGGCCGGACAGCAGTCCCTGGGCCAGCGGGCTGTAGGCGATCACCACCCGGCCATGTGACTCGGCGTACGGCAGCAGCTCGCGTTCTGGCGCGCGGTCGACGAGGTTGTAGCGAACCTGGTTGCTCAGCACCCGGGTGCCCAGCGCGTTCTCCGCGGCCTGCCAGCGGGTCAGCGAGTAGTTGCTGACGCCGACCTCGTCGACCAGCCCGACCCGCTGCAGCGCGCGCATGCCGCGCATGATCGTACGGTCCCGGACCGCCGGATTCGGCTGGTGCACCTGGTACAGGTCGAGCCTGCGGACCCCGAGCCGGTTGGCGCTGGCCACGCCACGCTGCTCGACGACCGGGGCGAACGGCGCGATCGGGAAGATCTTCGTCGCCAGGAAGATCGATTCCCGGTCATCGCCAAGCGCCTGCCCCAGGATCCGCTCGCTGCGCCCGAATCCGTAGATCTCGGCGGTGTCGAACAGGGTGATACCCAGCTCAACCGCACGGCGGACGATGGCGTGTGCCTCGTGCTCGGCGTACGAGTCGCCGTACCCCCATTCACGTGACCCGAACTGCCAGGTGCCCAGGCCGATCTTGGAAATCCGCTTGGCTGTTTTGATGTCCAGATATCGCATATCCCCAGTGTCCGCCCAGCCACCGGCCGCCCGCCTTCCGGGTGCCGGCCAAGGACGGCGGCTGGGTTGCCTGCGTCCTGCTGGGTATGAGAGTTTGGCGGGCATGTCTACCCGCCTGGTGCATGTGCTCGTTGACGCTAATGACCCGTCCCGGCTGGCGGCGTTCTGGGCGGCCGCCCTGGGTTGGGAGGTGGGGCAGGACGACCCAGAAGAGTCCGATGTGCAGCCGCCCGGCTACAGCTATCCGGATCCCGTGGCGCTGCCGCTGGTCTTCGTACCGGTCCCTGAAGGCAAGACCGGGAAGAACCGGGTCCACCTCGACCTGGCCACCGAATCGGCCGCGCACCAGGCGGCCCTGGTGCGACGCCTGCGGGACCTCGGAGCCACGCCGGCCGATATCGGCCAGGGCCAGGTGCCATGGGTGGTGCTGGCCGACCCGGAGGGCAACGAGCTATGCGTACTCGAGCCGCGGCCGGTTTACCGCGACACCGGGCCGGTCGCCGCTGTCGTGGTCGACTGCGCCGACCCGGTCCGGCTGTCTGCGTTCTGGCAGGACGCGGCTGGCTGGCCGGCGCATGCCTGCGACCAGGATCTGGCCTCGCTGCGCTCGACCAGCGGTCGCGGGCCGTATCTGGAGTTGCTGCGCGTGCCGAGCGCGAAGACCGTCAAGAACCGGATCCATCTGGACGTCGCGCCTTACCCCGACGACGATCTCCAGCTCGAGGTGGCGCGGCTGCAGAAAGCGGGCGCGACGCCGACCGACGTCGGCCAGGTCGACGTGTCGTGGGTGGTCCTGGCCGATCCTGAGAGCAACGAGTTCTGCGTCCTCAGCCCGCGCTAACGCCCAGACCGGGCGCGATCATCCCGCTGGCCGCAGCAACCGGCCGCGACCATGGTCAGCCCGGACTGTCCGCGCAGTCACGGCAGCTGCTCCAGTCGAAGTCATCGCCACGGCGGCGAAGGGCGGCGCGGGTGTCCGCATCGCACAGTGCTCCGTGCACGCCAGCCGCGTAGCAGCCCTCCGCCGATGCTCCGAGGCGCTGTGCCGTCTCGTGCTCGGTGTCCAGATCGCAGCCGAACATGGCCGGGTCGTCGGTGTTGACCGTGCACCGGACGCCGGCCGCGAGCAGCTCGGGAAGCGGGTGGGCAGCCAGTGAGCGCACCACCCCAGTGCGCACGTTCGAAGTCGGGCAGACGTCGAGTACGATCCCGCGACTGGCCAGCTCGACGAGCAGGCCAGGATCCTCGACAGCCCTGATACCGTGCCTGATCCGGTCCGCCCCGAGCACGTCGAGCGCTCCCCATACCGACGCCGGGCCGTCCGCCTCCCCCGCGTGCGGCACCGAGCCGAGCCCGGCGTCGCGCGCCCTGGCAAAGACCGGGCCGAACGGCTCAGGCGGGTAATCGCCCTCCGATCCACCGAGGCCGATCCCGACAATGCCGCGATCCCGATGCTCCACCGCATGCCGGACGGTCAGCTCGGCAGCTTCCATCGGATAGTCGCGCGGGATGTCCGGCGTCAGGGCGACCCTCACCCCGTGCAGCTCGCTGGCCTCCTGCGCGCCGTCGCAGTAGCCGGCGAAGATCTCGTCCCAGTCCACGCCACGGCCGGCTGGCTCGGCCGGGGTGAAGATTCCTTCCAGGTAGACGGCCCCGTGCGAGGCCGCTTCCGCCGCGTAGTCGACGACGACCTGCCGGAAATCCCGCTCGGTCCGCAAGGCGCCGGTCGTCATCAGCCACACCTGCAGGAAATGCGGGAAGTCGCGGAACTCATACAATCGGGTCAATTCCTGCGCCGAGTCGGCGGGCAGGGCCACGCCATTGCGGCGGGCAATCTGCAGCAGCGCGGCCGGCCGCACCGTGCCCTCCAGATGGACGTGCAGCTCGATCTTCGGATAACCGACAGCCACGCTCCGCCCCTTTCCGCCAGCCCGAAGTGCTCGGCGCCATCAATTCTGTGTAACCGGTGTGACCTGTGCTACCGGTGTGACATGGGAGTCGGGTGGCGCAGGGGGCTGCCGTGCAACGCCACCATAACGATCCGGGTCGTCGCACGTTACTTTCCGCGGCCGGCGAAACCAGATCCGGCGCCGGTGCGTCCGAGCGGCATGATGACTACCGCTCCCGCCCGCGCGCTCCGGGCACCGCTGCGCACCGCACTGATCGTCACGGCCGCGCTCTCCGGGGCGGGCCTGTTGCTCGCAGCATGCTCAAGTAGCGGCAACTCAGCCAGCCCCACGACGGGCGTCGCACCCCGTCCAGCTTACGGAGCGCCAGTCACCGCCGGTCATGCCAAGACCGCTGGCCGAACGTCGGCGGTCGCCACCGCTACGCTGGTCCAGCCGCAGAGCATCATCTACACCGCCGACCTGACCGTGCGGGCCGCGGACGTGGCCGCCGCCGCCAGCATGGCAACGAGTCTGGTCCAGGCAGCAGGCGGCTACGTCGCGGCGGAACAGGAGACGATCCCGCCGGGAAACGACGGGTCCGCCCAGGTCAGCCTGGAGCTGAAGATCCCGGTGGCGCAGTATCCGGCCATTCTCGGCCAGCTGGAAACGAAGCTGGGCAAGCAGATCTTCCTCAGCCAGCAGGCGCAGGACGTCACCCAGCAAGTAGCCGACGTCGGCAGCCGGGTCGCCTCGGCGCAGGCCGCCATCAGCCAGCTGCGGACGCTGCTCAGCCGGGCAGGCTCGATCGGCGATCTGCTGGCGGTCCAGGACCAGATCAATGCCCAGGAGGCAGCCCTTGAGGCGCTGCTGGCCCAGCAGCGGGCGCTGGCCCACGAGACCAGCTACGCCACCGTCTCGCTGCTGCTGGTCACTCACCACGTGCGAGCCGTTAAGCATCCAAAGCAGAAATCGCGCGGCTTCGGGGCAGGCCTGCGAGCGGGCTGGCACGCGCTGCTGGCCGTGATCACCGCGATCCTCACCGCGCTCGGCGCCGCGCTGCCGTTCGCCGTGCCGGTGGCGCTGCTAGCCGGCCTCGCCCTCGTCGGGGGGCGGCGGCTAGTGCGGCGCCGTACCCCGCCGACCACCACGCCGCCGCCTGCGGTGCCCTAGCTGCGACGGGCCGGGCAGGCCGCGAGCTAGCTGGTCGGCCCGGTGGGCACGGAGTGCACCAGGTCGGTCAGCCTGGCCAGCACATCGGGGTCGGTATCAGGCAGCACGCCGTGCCCGAGGTTGAACACGTGCCCTTCGGCCGTCCGGCCCCTGGTCAGCACCTCCCTGGCCCGCTGCTCGACCACCGGCCAGGGGGCGAGCAGGACGGCGGGATCGAGATTGCCCTGCAGCGCGGTGCCCGGCGCCACCCGGGGAACCGCCTCGTCAAGCGGCACCCGCCAGTCCACCCCCACGACATCGGCTCCGGCCGCGCTGAACAGCCCGAGCAGCTCACCGGTGCCGACGCCGAAATGAATCATCGGCACGCCTGAAGATTTGAGCGCGGCAAAGATCCGGCTGCTGAATGGCAGCACGCTGCGCCGGTAGTCCTCGGGTCTGACAATCCCGGCCCACGAGTCGAATAGCTGCACCGCCGACGCCCCAGCCGCGATCTGGACCTGCAGGAACGAGATCGTGATCTCGGCCAGCCTGCCGAGCAGCGAGCGCCAGAGCTCCGGGTTGCCGTACATCAGCGCCTTGGTCCGGTCGAATCCCTTCGACGGACCGCCCTCCACCAGATAGCAGGCCAGCGTGAACGGGCCGCCGGCGAAACCGATCAGCGGAGTCCCGCCGAGCTCGGCGGCGAGTGCTCGCACCGCCTGCGTGATGAACGGCACGGCCGAGGGCTCAAGGTCGCGCAGCCGGTCAATATCGCGCTCATCGCGCACCGGCTGGTCGATCACCGGCCCCACACCAGGGCGGATATCGACGCCGACGCCGACGGCGCGTAGCGGCACCACGATGTCGCTGAACAAGATCGCCGCGTCGACGCCGTACCTGTGCACCGGCTGAAGTGTGATCTCGGTGATCAGGTCCGGGTCCGCGCAGGCGTCAAGCATCGGTGTTCCCGCCCGCTTGGACCGGTACTCCGGCAGTGACCGGCCTGCCTGGCGCATGTACCAGACCGGTGTGCGGGCGACGGGCTGCCTGCGGCAGGCCCGGATGAATGCTGAGTCGGCGGTCTGCGTGGTCACGTTTGGGATCGTCTCACAGGCCACGCCAGCCTCGTTGGGGCTGTCTCCCCGCACTCGAAGGTTAATCGCCCAGCTGACACGCCGCCGGAGATCCACGGCATGCGGTCCGGTCCGTGTAAGCATCAAACGTGAGCTTGATCCACCGCGGAGCCGGCGGCCAGCCGGCCGCCACAAGCGGGGCCGAGCCCAAGCGACGCTGAGGAGCAGCAGATGACCGACATGTTTCGCGACTGCCCAGATTGCGGTGCGCAGCGCACCTTCTCCCAGCGTCATGACGAGCCTGAGCACTGCCCCGATTCCGCCGACGGGCGCTGCCCAGAGTGGTTCTGCACCGTCTGCGGGTCCGGGCTGCTAGTCGGACTGCCTCCCGTCGCCGGAGAGCTGGTTAGGGCAGCGGCCGACGGACCGCTTGACCGCGTGGCATGAGGATGCCGTGCCGCCGACTCGCACGCTAAGGCCTGCCGCCATGCGCGCGGGCGGGCAGTCAGCGGGCGAATCGCCCTTTCGCGCGGCGGTTGCCGACCTTGAGGCCGGGATAGCCGCGCAGCGCACCGCCCGGCCCGAGCTGAGCTTCGAGGATGAGCCGCCACCGCGCCGGTTGGCTCCGCAAGCCGCCGCGATCGCCGCGACGGTCGAGGTCGCCGGAAACGAGATCGGCTGGGGCCGGTTCGTGCTGCTGTATGACTGCGCCGGGCAGGACGGCTGGGCCGGACCGTTCCGGATCATCGCCTACGTCCGGGCTGAGCTTGACCCGGAGATAGCCGCCGACCCGCTAATCGGCCAGGTAGGCTGGAGCTGGCTGACCGAGGCGCTGGACGGCAGGTCAGCGGACTATGCGGCACCAAGCGGAACGGTGACGACAGTGGTCACCGAGGGTTTCGGCAGCAAGCAGGGCGAACCGGTCGCGACCGGCTTCGAGATGCGGGCGTCCTGGTCGCCGACCACCACGTCATCGGTGAGCACGTCGCAGATCACCACGTCGTCTGCCACCACCTCATCAGCCGCGCCGTCGCCTGCCGCCATTTCGTCGGCCGGGCCCGTGCGTAACGGTACGGACCTCGACCGGCACGTCGCCGCCTGGTGCGATGTGCTGTGCCTCGCCTCCGGCCTGCCGCCGCTGGCGCCGGGAGTTGCCCAGCTGAGGCCGCCCCGGTCAAGGCGCCGACCGTGACGGTTCCACTTCTTGAGCCGCGAGACGGGATACCGCCGCTGGTGGTGACCGCTGAGGCACTCCGGGATGCGACAACCGCGCTGCGGGCCGGCACCGGACCGGTCGCCGTCGATGCGGAACGCGCCTCCGGCTTCCGGTACGGTCACCGGGCATTCCTGGTGCAGCTCAGGCGGCAAGAGGCGGGCACCGTGCTGATCGACCCGGTCGCCTGCCCGGACCTGTCCGGCGTCGACGCCGCGCTGGCCGATACCGAGATCGTGCTGCACGCGGCCGGCCAGGACCTGCCTTGCCTGGCCGAGCTTGGCTTCCGGCCGCGCAGGCTGTTCGACACCGAGCTGGCCGGACGGCTGCTCGGCTACCCGAAGGTGGGCCTGGGCACCCTGGTGGAGGAGGTGCTCGGACTCACGCTGGAGAAGACCCATTCAGCGGCTGACTGGTCGGCCAGACCGCTGCCGCAGGAGTGGCTGCGCTATGCCGCGCTCGATGTCGAGGTACTGGTCGAACTGCGCGACACCCTCGCCGAGCAGCTAGCCGAGCAGGGCAAGACGATCTGGGCCGAGCAGGAGTTCGCCGCCATCCTGGCGGCCAAGCCGGGCCCGCCCAGGACCGACCCCTGGCGCCGGACGTCAGGCATCCACCGGGTGCGGAGCCGACGCGGCCTGGCCACAGTCCGTGAGCTGTGGCTGGAACGGGACCTGATTGCCCAGCGCCGCGACATCTCGCCGACCAGGATCCTGCCGGATGCCGCGATCGTCGAGGCGGCCAGGGCCGCGCCGGACACGCTGGAAGAACTCGGCCAGCTGACCGGCTTCACCGGGCGCGGTGCGCGGCGGTACGGACCGGAATGGTTGCGCGCGATCCGGCGTGCCAAGACGCTGCCCGACGAGCAGCTGCCAGAATCGTCCGCACCGCCTGGCGACGGCCCGCCGCCCGCGCACCGCTGGGCCGAGCGTGATCCGGCGGCCGCGAAACGGCTGGTCGCCGTCCGAGCTGCGGTCGCCGCGCTCGCCGACGCCGGTAACCTTCCGGCCGAGAACTTGCTGGCCCCCGATGCCGTCCGGCGGCTGTCCTGGCAGCCACCTGAGCCGCCCGATCCCCAGCTGGTGGCGGCCGAGCTGGCCAGGTACGGTGCCCGGCCGTGGCAGATCGAGATCACCGTCAGGCCGATAGCTATGGCACTGCTCAGATTGATCGAGAAGGGCGAGGACTGACCAGAAGGCAGTCCGGTTCAGCGGCCGGTCAGCTCGGCGGCCGGACAGCTCAGCGGATGATCAGGCGGTCCGGCGCAGCGCGCGCAGATCGCAGGGCTGCGTCGAACCCGGGCGGACCACGCCCGCGCACGGCAACGGCTGAGCGGATAGCGGGTAGTCGGGGAAGGCGTTCATCAGTACCTCGCAGTCACAGAAGCCGCCACGCTGCTCGAACCGCCTCAGCAACCCACCCGGACGCGCCGCGCGGACGTCTCGCCACCGGATCGTCCACCGGTAAGTCCCGTCGCAGCCGAACTCGGTGATCATCCTCAGCAGGAAGCAGCGCAGGCACTCGCGCTCGCCCGGCTCGGTTAACCGTTCGGCCAGGCGGGCCAGTTCGATCTCCACGGTCTCCGGTGTGTGGTCGGCCATCGTCAGCACCCTTCAGGCTCGGTGTCGTGCGTCAGCCGACTTGTATCGCGGACCACTGACAATTCGACGCTCAGGTCGGGCGCCACGTCCGTGAGCAGCCGTGGACGCCGAAGCCCACCCGCTGGGGCTCGGGCTCGGATCGGCTACTCGACCAAGCGGTGCTGCTCGGCGGAGATCAGCACGCCGCCCGCGGATTGGAGTACCCAGAAGGCGCCTTTGGCCAGTGGCGCACCGTGCGGCGGTTCGGCTCCGAGGGTTCGGCACGCCGCTTCAAGCAGCACCGGCAGGTTCTCCCGGTGCGCGCAGATGAGCACCGGCTCTCCGGCGGCGGCGAGGTCAGCTGCGCGCAGCCTGCCAGCAGCCGGATATGTGCTCGCGGCCGGGCCGATGCTCGCGGCCGGGCCTGTGAAAGCGGCCGGGTCATCGGCAGGAAGCGTGAAAGCCCGCTCGGCCTCGACCGGCACGCCGATGGCAGCCGCGTAAGGCCGAACCGTCCCCAGGCAGCGCTCGGCTGCCGAGCTGACCACCCGGCACGGTCCGTAGCAAGAGAGCAACGCGGCCAGCAGCTTCGCGTCGGCCGAGCCGCGCACGTCCAGCGGCCTGGCCAGATCGCCAGATCTGGACCGGGACTTGCGCCCCGCCTCCGCGTGCCGGAGCAAGATGAACGGCACCGACATGGCGCGGGCGGCCAGGAATTCATCGAGCAGCGCGATGTCCCGCTGAGAACCCAGCCGGTCCCTGGCCGCTGTGGCCGATAGCCAAGCCACCTGGTCGACCTCGCCGCCCGGCACGAAGCCCACCGAGTGGACACACCGCGCGGCCCAGTAGCTAACCCGCTTCGTGCCCGGGCCGGCCTGGTAGGTCGAGGTGCTGAGCGGTCGGCCGAGAATCACCCGCAACCCGGTTTCCTCGACCACCTCGCGGGTCGCGGTGGCCAGCACATGCTCGCCTGGCTCGCACTTGCCCTTGGGGTAGGACCAGTCGTCGTACTTGGGCCGGTGTATCAGGGCTACTTCGAGACCCTTCGCCCCGGGCCGCCAGACCACGGCCCCGGCAGCGTGAACTACGGCGCCATCGGAGCTGTCAGGCATGATCGGTCTGGCGCCGGAGTCCGGCTCGGACCTCGCTCACCTTGGCATCCGCATCGGCTGATCGACTCTGCCTGAACCGGATCAGATGCTCCTGCAGATCGATCAGCGGAGCACCCGAACTGTCCAGGTGATGTCTGGTCCAGTTCCCGTCAGGACCCAGCCACCAGGACGACACGCCGGGATCCATGGCCAGGTCGATCAGGCTCCGGAGCTCAGCCTTCTGACCCGCGTCGGTCACCCGGATCAGCAGCTCGACCCGCCGGTCCAGGTTCCGGTGCATCAGGTCGGCACTGCCCATCCAGACTTCGTCGGGACCGCCGTCCTGGCCGCCGAACGCGTAGATCCGCGAGTGCTCCAGGAACCGGCCGACGATGCTGCGCACTCTGACCGTCTCCGACAGTCCGGGCATCCCCGGTCTGAGCGCACAGATCCCACGGACCCAGAGATCGATCGGCACGCCAGCCATGGACGCGCGGTACAGCGCGTCGATGATGGCCTCGTCGATGATCGCGTTGCACTTCATCTGGATCCGTGCTGGCTTGGATTCCTGCATCAGCCGTACTTGCTCGTCGATCTGCTTGATCAGGCCGGAGCGCAGCCCGGCCGGCGCGACCAGGAGCCGTCGGTAATCGGTGCGCCTGCTGTAGCCGGTGAGGTGGTTGAACAGGTCGGTGATGTCCTCGCCGACCGTGCGATCGGCGGTGAGCAGTCCGTAGTCCTCATACAGTCGGGCGGTCTTGGGATGGTAATTGCCGGTCCCGATGTGGCAGAACCGGCGCAGCGAGCCATCCGACTCCTCCCGGACCACGAGCACCATCTTGCAGTGCGTCTTCAGCCCGACGAAGCCGTAGACGACGTGGCAGCCCGCCTCCTCAAGCTTGCGCGCCCAGGCAATGTTGGCCTCCTCGTCACCGCGCGCCTTGATCTCGACCACCACCACGACCTGCTTGCCCGCTTCGGCCGCGTCGATCAGCGCGTCCACGATCTCGGAGTCGCCGCTGGTTCGGTAGAGCGTGTGCTTGATTGCCAGCACCCGCGGATCGGCGGCGGCCGAGACCACGAGGCGCTGCACGCTCGCCGTGAACGAGTCGTAGGGCAGATGCACCAGCACGTCCCGCTCGTTCAGCGTGGCAAACACGCTGCGGTCCTGCGGCAGGGCAGTCTCAGCCGGGACGAACGCTGGGTACTTCAGGTTGCGCAGGTCAAGGTCGGCGATCGCGGATAGCCCGGTCAGGTCGAGCGGACCAGGCAGCCGGTAGACGGCGCGGTGGTCCACGTCAAGCTCGGTGACCAGCTTCTCGAGCACGTCGCTGGAGATCGACTCTTCGACCTCAAGCCGGACGGCAGGTTCGAAGCGGCGGCGCATCAGTTCCCGCTCAAGCGACTGCAGCAGGTTCTCGGTGACATCCTCATCGATCTCCAGGTCCCGGATCCTGGTCACCCGGAAGGCGTGATGCTCGATGATCTCAAGGCCAGCGAAGAGCTCGGTCAAGTGCGCCGCGATCACATCTTCAAGCGGCACGAACCTGCTTGCCGAGACGGTAAGGAACCGGGGCAGCAGCGGCGGTACCTTCACCCGCGCGAACATCGTCATCCCCGACCTCGGATCCGCCACCATGACCGCGAGGCTGAGCGACAGGCCTGAGATGAAGGGGAACGGATGCGCCGGATCGACCGCGAGCGGGGTGAGCACCGGGTAGATCCGCTCCCGGAACAGCCGCTGCAGCATGGCCTGCTCGTCCGGCAGCAGTTCCTTCCACCGGAGGATCTCGATGCCCGAGTCAGCCAGCGCAGGCAGCAGCCGGTCGCTGAAGCACCTCGCATGCCGCGCGGCTAGCTCGCGAGCCATCTGCAGCGTGTTCTCGAGTATCTGGTCAGGCGCCTTGCCGCTGACGCTCTCGACCGGCAGTCCGGTGGCCATCCGCCGGATCCGGCCGGCCACCCGGACCATGAAGAACTCATCGAGGGCGCTGGCGAAGATGGACTCGAATCTGACCCGCTCGAGCAGCGGGACGTTAGGGTCCTCGGCGAGTTCGAGCACGCGCTGGCTGAACCGCAGCCAGCTCTCCTCCCGGTCTAGGTACCGATCCGATGGCAGGTCGACAGCGCTGTCGGGCCGATCGGATGCCCCCGAGCGGTACCCGGTGTCCTGGCCGACACCGGCCAGCACCGCAGCCGCCCGCTCAGCCGTGTCCAGGTCGACCTTGTCCAGCTCCGCGGCCTGAAACTCCAGTTCCGCCGCCGCCAGGTCCCGCTCGGCGGACTCAAGGTCACGGGAGGCGGCCTCGCGTTCCCGCCTGGTAGCTTCCCGTTCCCGCTCGGCCGCACGCGAACGGGCCCTTGCCGCCGCTCGCTGGTGACCAGCGGCCATGTCCTTGACGGCATTCTCCCGGCCGGCGCCGCGCTCCTTGACCGCCGGCTTGCCAGGTACGGCCGCACGACCGGCCGACTTGCCCGCGCTCTTCCCACTGCCAGCGTTCGCTGACCTGGCCTGCCCCGAATCCATGTCCCTATACTCCCCAGGCCGACTGTGCTCCAATACCCCAGGCCCGGCGCTCACCTCGCCCCGTGATAGCCACGCAGGTCAGCCGGGGCCCAGTCGCGAGCCAGCCCGGGTTGCGGACCAGCCGTTCCTTGATCACGCGGTTCTTTCCGCAGGGGCTACTGAAAGAACCGCGTGATCATGGAACTCCGGTCGCGACCAACCCGGGCACAGACCAGCCCGGGCACAGACCAGCCCGGGCACAGACCAGCCCGGTCAGGGACCGGCCGTGGCCGGTTGCGGTCGGGCGGCACAGCCGCCAGGATCGGATGACACGCCGGAACGGAGATCATCGCATGCGCATCGGAACATCCCTGGCCGAACCAGACGGTCCACAGGCAATCACGCTGCTCGGCGACGAGCTGCGCAGGGCAGCCGATGACGGGTTCTCGTCGGCATGGATGGCCAACATCTTCGGCCTGGACGCATTGACCGCACTGGCCCTCGCCGGTCGCGGCGTCGCCGACATCGAGGTCGGAACGGCGGTCATACCGATCTATCCACGCCATCCAGCCGTGCTCGCCCAGCAGGCGCTCACCGCGGCACTGGCGCTGGACGGGCGGCTGACCCTCGGCGTCGGGCTCTCGCACAAGATCGTGATCGAGGACATGTACGGCTACAGCTTCGACGCGCCGGCCGTGCATATGAGCGAGTACCTGTCGATCCTGCTGCCCTTGCTCGATGGCCAGCCGGTGACTTTCGAAGGCAAGACGGTCCGGGCCGGGATCGGGCTGTCAACGCCACGCACTGACCGCCAGGTACCCGTGCTGCTGGCGGCGCTCGGGCCGCAGATGCTCCGGCTGGCCGGGCAGCGCGCCGCGGGGACAGTGCTGTGGATGACCGGGCCGATCACGGTGCGGGACTACATCGTGCCGACGATCAAAGCCGCCGCTCAGGCGGCCGGGCGCCCCGACCCGCGCGTCGTCTGCATCCTGCCGGTCTGCGTGACCGACGATCCAGACGGCGCGCGCGCCCGCGCAACCAACGTCTTCGCGATCTACGGGCAGCTGCCCTCATACCGCGCCATGCTGGACCGCGAGGGCGCGGAAGGACCGGGTGACGTCGCGATTGTCGGCGATGAGGATACCGTCGCGGCCCAGAT
>Ga0116224_10001707_pt1 | contig 13598 bp, 11 predicted proteins | sample Sb_taG_9_FD_89699 | JGI IMG/M metagenome (GOLD analysis project Ga0116224, IMG submission 89699) | Peat soil microbial communities from Weissenstadt, Germany - Sb_50d_b_LC metaG | ecosystem: Environmental > Terrestrial > Soil > Wetlands > Peat | place: Germany: Weissenstadt | collected 2010-09-21 | reverse complement strand
TGTACGCGGCGACGGAATTGCGGAAGCCGGGATGAAATTCCTCGGTCACCGCCGCGCCGCCGACGACCGCGCGACGCTCGAGCACGGTGACTTTGAGTCCGGAGGCGGCGAGATAGGCGGCGGCGACAAGGCCGTTATGGCCGCCGCCGATCACGATGACGTCAGGCATCAGCGTCGCGCGGTCCGATGGGCGAGGAGTCCTTCGAGGCCGCTTCGCGGCGCCTCAGGACGAGGCCTGAAGAGAGGCGATGTCCCATCGCCACGCTAGAAATCGAACCTAACCCCTTGGGCGAGCGGCAGCTTGGCCGAATAGTTCACCGTGCTCGTCTGCCGGCGCATGTACGCTTTCCAGGCGTCGGAGCCGCTCTCGCGGCCGCCGCCCGTCTCCTTCTCGCCGCCGAAAGCGCCGCCAATCTCGGCGCCCGAGGGGCCGATATTGACGTTGGCGATGCCGCAGTCGGATCCCGACGCAGACAGGAATGTCTCCGCCTCGCGCAGGTTGAGGGTGAAGATCGACGACGACAGGCCCTGCGGCACGGCGTTGTGGATCGCGATCGCCTCGTTAAGCGCGTCATAGCCGAGCGTATAGAGGATCGGCGCGAAGGTCTCCTCGCGCACGACGCCTGCCTGGTCCGGCATCTCCACAATCGCTGGCTCGACATACGCGCCGCCGTTCGGAACGCCCTTGGCGACAGCTCCCCCGCCGTGGACCTTGCCGCCTTCGTCTTCCGCGCGCTTGAGCGCCGCGTGCATCTTGTCGCGCGCGGAAGGGTCGATCAGCGGCCCGACCAGCGTCCCCTCCTTGCGCGGATCGCCGATCGGCAGGCCCGAATAGGTCTTGACCAGACGGTGGGTGAGGTCGGCGCGGATCGAACGATGGACGATGAGCCGGCGCAGCGAGGTGCAGCGCTGCCCCGCGGTGCCGACGGCGGCAAAGACGATCGCCCGGACCGCCATGTCGAGATCGGCGGACGGGGCGATGATCATCGCGTTGTTGCCGCCGAGTTCGAGGATCGGGCGGCCGAACCGCGCGGAGACCTTGGGCCCGACGATCGAGCCCATGCGGGTCGAGCCGGTGGCCGAGACGATCGGCACGCGTTTCGAGGAGGCGAGCGCTTCCCCGATCGCCGGACCGCCGATGACGATCTGCGCCAAGCCTTCAGGCGCATCGGGGCCGAAGCGCTCAAGGGCGCGACGGAGAATCTTCATCGTCGCCAGCGCCGAGAGCGGCGTCTTCTCCGACGGCTTCCAGATCACCGGATCGCCACACACCAACGCCAGCGCCGCGTTCCAGGACCAGACCGCGACCGGGAAATTGAAGGCGGATATGACCGCGCACGGCCCCATGGGATGCCAGGTCTCGGTCATGCGATGGCCGGGGCGCTCGGAAGCGATGGCGAGGCCGTACAATTGCCGCGACAGGCCGACGGCGAAATCGCAGATGTCGATCATCTCCTGCACTTCGCCGAGGCCCTCCGACACGATCTTGCCGACCTCGAGCGTCACCAGCGCGCCCAAGGCCTCCTTCGCGGCGCGCAATTCCTCAGCCAGCAGGCGCACGAGTTCGCCCCGCCGGGGCGGCGGAACCTCGCGCCAGGCGAGAAAGGCGCTGTGGGCGCTCTCAATGATCGCCGGCATGTCGGCGATCGGCGTCTCCCGGATGCGAGCGATCTCGGCGCCGTCGATCGGCGAGCGGACGGAGAGCGAGCCGCCCTGAAGCTCCGCGCCGGTGAAGCCTAAGCGTTCGAGAACGTCCTCGCTGATCATGGGTCGGCCTCATCCTCATTCGGATTTGCGTATTGGCTCACGAGCGGCGCACCGGCCCGTGGTCGCGAAGCGTCTCTTCGACCCCAATTCCGCTTGTCCGGCAAGCCCCGCTTCACCGGCGGCCTCTCGCGTCCGCGTGGCTCGTACTCTATTAGGGTAAATTCCGAGACGCTCGCCTTCGGCGGCGGGTCGGCCGGCGCCCTTTGGCCGCGGCGTTGCGCGGGGCGGGGCGAGCAACTATGTTGACGGTCGCGCGCGGGGGTCCGCGGGCGCCGGAGCCTGACATGGCGCGTTCGACCAATATCCTTCTGGCCTGCGTGGCGATGCTGGGCGCGATGCTGCTCGCGATGGCGATGACGCCGCGCAATCTGATGGCGCGCACCCACGACGTGTTCAATATCGACCAGCGTCTGCCGACCCAATTCGGGGACTGGAAGCCGGTCGAGGGGCTCAACGTCGTCGCGCCGCCGGCGCCGGATTCGCTCGAAGCCACGATCTACAATCAGGAAGCGTCGCGCGGTTTTGTCGACCCCGACGGGCATGTGGTGATGCTGATGGTCGCCTATGGCGAGAGCCAGAGCGACCGTTTGCAGCTGCATCATCCGGAGGTGTGCTACACGGCGCAGGGCTTCCGCGTGTCGCGGGCGAGCCCGTTTAAGCTCGACTATTCCCCCTCGGCGCCGCCGCTCAAGGTGACGAGGCTTGTCGCCCAGCGCGAGGATCGGATTGAGCCGATCAGCTACTGGATGCGGATCGGCTACGACAATTCGAACAGCAATTGGGCCCGCCAGGCGCTGAAGCTCGGATACGGCCTCAGGGGATGGGTTCCCGACGGAGCGCTGTTCCGGGTGTCAACGATCGGCGTCCCAGCCGAGCAAAGCTTCAAGATTCAGGACAAATTCATTCACGATTTGTTGAACTCGGTGGACCCCGAGACGCGGGAATTCATGGTCGGCGACCCCAAAAAGGCGCTGCTCTAATCGCGGTCGGCGGCAGTTAGGCGCGGCGCGCGGGCGTGCGCCCGCCGCTGAGGCTCGTGCTTCCGAGCTTGGCCAGCCTCGTCGACAACCTCATGTCATGTACGGTATTCGCGCGAGGCGCTTAAGGCGCGCGGTCGCCTCGTAGCCGACGGCCGGCGGGCTTGAGACGCGTTTGCAACGGTGATGCGATGGAACGGATATGGCTCAAGTCCTATCCCGAGGGCGTGCCGGCCGAGATTGACTTAAGCGCCGTCGGCTCGCTTGGCGATTTTATCGCCGAAAGCGTCGACAAGTTTCGCGACCGGACCGCCTTTATCAGCATGGGCAAGGCGGTTTCTTATGGCGAACTCGACCTGAAATCGCGCGCTTTCGCGGGCTACCTCAAAAACGTCGCCGGCCTGCCTCGCGGCGCCCGCGTCGCGCTGATGATGCCGAACCTGCTGCAATATCCGATCGCCGCGTTCGGCGCCCTGCGCGCCGGCTGTGTGGTCGTCAACTGCAACCCCTTGTACTCGCCGCGCGAGCTTAAGCACCAGCTTGCCGATTCGGGCGCCGAGGCGATCGTCGTCCTGGAGAACTTCGCCGCCACGGTCGAGAAGGCGGCCGACGGGACGGCGCTCAAATTCGTGATCGTCACTGGCGCTGGCGATCAACTGGGCGGGGTCAAGGGCGCGCTTGTCAATACGGCGGTGCGCCACGTCCGGCGCGCCGTTCCCGCCTTTCATCTGCCTCACGCCATGCGGTTCAATCGCGCGCTGGCCTTGGGCGCGCGGCGCCCGTTCTCGGACGCTGCCGTCAAGCCGGACGATGTCGCCTTTCTTCAATACACCGGCGGCACCACCGGCGTGCCCAAGGGCGCGATGCTGACCCATCGCAACATGGTCGCCAACTTGCGCCAGATCCACGCATGGGTCGCGCCGGCGCTCAAGTCCGATAGCGAAACCTTCGTCGCCGCCCTGCCGCTCTATCACGTGTTCGCGCTGCAGGTGAACGGCTTCGTGCCCCTGATGATCGGCGCGTCCAATCTCATGATCGCCAATCCGCGCGACATTCCGGCCCTGGTCAAGGCGTTGCGCGGGACGCCGTTCACGGTCATCCCCGGCGTCAATACGCTATTCAATGCGCTCCTCAACAATAAGGACTTCGGTAAGCTCGATTTCTCGCGCATGCATTTCGCGATCGGCGGCGGCATGGCGGTGCAGCGCACGGTCGCCGAGCGGTGGCAATCAACGACCGGCAAGCCGCTGATTGATGCCTATGGGTTGACCGAGACCTCTCCCGCGGCAATCGCCAATCCCCTGACCGTCGACCATTTCACCGGCGCGATCGGCTTGCCGCTGCCCTCGACCGACATCGCCATTCGCGACGACGACGGTCGCGATCTCAAGGTTGGCGAAACGGGCGAATTGTGCATCAAGGGTCCACAGGTCATGGCCGGCTACTGGAACCGGCCGGACGAAACCGCCATGGTCATGACCGCCGACGGTTTCTTGCGCACCGGCGACATCGCGCGGGTCGACGAACGCGGCTACGTGTACGTGGTCGATCGCAAGAAGGACATGATCAATGTCTCCGGCTTCAACGTCTATCCGAACGAAATCGAGGACGTGGCGATGGGCCATCCCGGGGTGCTCGAAGCCGGCGCGGTCGGCGTTGCCGACGCCAGGACCGGGGAAGCGGTCAAGCTCGTGGTCGTGCGCAAGGACCCGACGCTGACGGAAGCCGATCTCGTCGCCTACTGCCGCCATCATCTGACCGGATACAAGCGGCCGCGGCACATCGAGTTCCGGGATTCGCTGCCGCACACCAATGTCGGCAAGATCCTGCGCCGCGAATTGCGCGGCGAGGACCGGCCGGCTTAAGCGCGTTTTCGCGCACTCACCCCCTCTTCTCCCAGAGGGAGCCATTCGCGAGTCCGAATTAAGCCTTTTCAATAGCTTGCAGCGCCATTTCCGAGTCACTCGGGATCGGGGCTTCGAGCACGAGCGGGCCCTCGAGGGGCGGCGGAAGCCGGCGCATCTCAAGCTCCTCGCGCGGCCGCGGAACGGCGGCAAATCCGTGATAGCGGTCGAGCTCGCGCACGATCCTGACGACCCGATCGATCGCCTCGAAGTTTGTTCCCGCCACAGGCGTGTGCATCGCGCTGTAAGACACAAGCAGCGCCTCATTGAGGCGGCTGACCTGAAGCGCGAGGAACTCGGCCGGGGGCTGCGGCATGCGCTCAGCGAGGATCTCCCGAACGAGATTGCGCATCCGCTTCACCGAAAGACCCTCGCGCGCGGCGATCTCGGCGACCGAAACGCCGCGATTGAGGAGGCTGATGATCCGCACTTCGCGCTCGGCCCTGTCCAGCCGCGTGGCTCTTCGCACCGCGGCGGACCTGCCGCGGCGAACAAGGGCGCGGGACGGGGTTTCGGCGGAATCGGGCTTCGGGGCTTCGCTGATCGTCATGAGGACAAACATAGAACGAAGTGCGCCGTTTGGCAAGAAAGTGTCGGTTTTCCAGAATCAGGCCCAGCCCCTCGCGGTCAGCGTTCTCGACGCCAGGACCGGGGAAGCGGTCAAGCTCGTGGTCGTGCGAAAGGACCCGACGCTGACGGAAGCCGATCTCGTCGCCTACTGCCGGCAGTTCCTGACCGGGTATAAGACGCCGCGGCATATCGAATTCCGCGATTCGCTGCCGCACACCAATGTCGGCAAGATCCTGCGCCGCGAATTGCGCGGCGAGGACCGGCCGGCCGGGGAATGACGCGCTATCGCAACGCGGGTGTTCTCACCCCCTCATTCTGAGGCGCCGCGAAGCGGCCTCGAAGAATGCTCCAGTTCACCGGTGCGGCGCCGAAATGGAGCGTCCTTCGAGACGTGGCGCTTCGCGCCGCCCTCAGGACGAGGCGGAGGCTCACACCCTCACCCCGCACGGGACAGGGGTTGGCGTCAGGGCGCGCTGGCGGCGTTGAGCCCGTCCATGTCGGCCGCCGTCAGCTTGAGCGCGGTCGCCCGGATGAGGCTGTCCACCTGCTCGATCGAGGTGGCGCTGGCGATCGGCGCGGTGACGGCGGGCCTCGCCATGATCCAGGCGAGCGCGACTTCGGCCGGCTTCGCCTTGTGCCGGGCGGCGACCGCTTCGAGCGCGCCGAGGATGCGAAACCCGCGTGGATTGAGATAGGCCTTGACCGCCTCGCCGCGCGGGCTCTTCGAGAGGTCGGCGTCGCTGCGGTACTTGCCCGATAGGAACCCTTTAGCGAGGCTGAAATAGGTGATGGCGCCGATCTCCTCCCGCGCGCAGAGGTCGGCAAGGCCGCGTTCAAATCCCTCACGGTCGGCGAGATTGTATTCCGGCTGCAGGACCTCGTAGCGCGGGAGCCCCTTGGCCTTGGCCGCCGCGAGCGCCGCCTCGAGCATCGCAACGTTCAGGTTGGACGCGCCGCACCAGCGGATTTTTCCCTGCTCAATCAGGCGCTGATAGGCGCCGAGCGTCTCCTCGAACGGCGTCGCCATATCCGGCCAGTGCGAGAGATAAAGGTCGATCACGTCGGTCTTGAGGCGCTTGAGCGACGCCTCGGCCGCCTCCGCGATATAGCCGGGCTTGAGCCCTTCCTTTCCTTTGCCCATGGGCGAGCCGACCTTGGTGATGACGATGATGCGGCCGCGATTCCCCCGCGCCTTCATCCACTCGCCGATGATCGTCTCGGATTCGCCGCCCTGATTACCCGGAACCCAAGTGGAATAGGCGTCGGCGGTGTCGATCGCGGACAGGCCCGCCGCGGCGAACCGGTCAAGCACGGCGAAGGAGGCTTTTTTGTCCGCCGTCCAGCCGAACACGTTGCCGCCCAGCACGAGCGGCGCGATGGAAAGATCGGTGCGTCCCAAACGGCGGGTCTGCATGAATTTCTCCTTGATACCGGGAAGGATAACGTAAGATCGGGGATGCGGGGAAGCGGAAGGCTCACGATTTTTGTGTGGGAGGCGGGCCGCGAGCTCAACAATGTGCCGCCAGCCCGCAGACCTCTTCACGAGATCGCGATTGGCGCCGGCGCGTTTTCTCACTTAAAGGTGGGGGCAACCTCCCAAGAAGTCCCCCATGCCCTCCCTGACGACTCACCGTCCGCTGGTGCTCGTCGCCGTAATGGCGGCGAATTTCATGATCGCGATCGAAGCGACGATCGTTTCGACCGCCATGCCGCAGATCGTCGCGCAGCTGGGCGGCTTGCCGCTCTACAGCTGGGTGTTCTCGGCCTTCCTGTTGACTCAGACCGCGACCACCGTGGTGTTCGGCAAGCTGGCCGATCTCGCCGGCCGCAAGCGGGTCATGCTGGTCGGGATCGCGATCTTCCTCTTTGGCTCGATCTTATGCGGATTCGCCTGGTCGATGCCGTCGCTGATCGTCTTCCGGCTGGCCCAGGGCATCGGCGCAGGCGCGGTCCAGCCGACCGCCATGACCATCGTCGGCGATCTTTATGCGGCGCACGAGCGGGCGAAGATCCAGGGCTGGCTGGCTAGCGTCTGGGCGCTGTCGGCGGTGCTCGGACCGCTGGCCGGCGGCCTCATCATCCAGCATCTCTCCTGGGCCTGGATCTTCTGGATGAATCTGCCGATCGGCGCGCTCGCCGCGGCCGGGTTCTGGGCCTATCTGCACGAAAAGCGCGTCCGCGGCCGCGGCAGAATTGACCACTTAAGCGCCGGCATTTTCACGGTCGCCATCGCCGCCATCATGGCCGATTTGACCGCGCTTTCGACCTCGGGCCGGCTTGAAATCGGGCTCACCACTTTGGTGGCCGTGGCTGCGGTCGCGCTGTTCGTGCTGCAGGAGCGCCGATCTCCGGAGCCGATGATTTCGCTCGAACTTTGGGGACGCCGGCCGATCGCCGCGGCCAACGGCGCCTCGCTGCTCACCGGCATGGTGATGATCGGGCTCACCACCTTTCTGCCGGTGTTCGTGCAGGGGGTGATGCAGAAATCGCCGCTGATCGCCGGTTTCGCCCTCTCCGCGATGGTGCTCGGATGGCCGGTCGGCGCGACGATCGGCGTGCGCGGCTTCCGCCGCTTCGGCGTCCGCGCCGTGCTGCGCGTGGGCGGCGCGCTGGTGCCGGCGGGAGCGGTGGTTTTCGTGCTCCTCACCCGGGACAATTCGCCCATGGTCGCCGGCCTTGGATCGCTCGTCGTCGGCCTCGGAATGGGTCTCCTCAGCAGCGCCTCGATCATCCTGATCCAGGAAATCGTCGACTGGTCCGAGCGCGGAAGCGTGACCGCGTCCTATCTGTTCGCCCGCAGCCTCGGCAGCACGTTCGGCGCAACCGTGTTCGGGGCGGTGCTCAATTTCGGTCTCCTGCGATCCGGCCACGCCGGAGCGTCGTCAGATCAACTCCGGGACCTCCTGGAGCAAGGTTCGACCGAAGCGGCGGGCGACGCGGGGCTTCGCGCCGCGCTCGAACAGTCGCTTCACCTCACTTTCGTGTCGATGTTCGCGATCGCGCTGATGGTCGCGGCGACCGCGTTTCTAGTGCCGAAGGTCTCCTTCGCCGCCAGGCGGGCGCTCGCCGAGTAGAATGGATCAGGCCGCCGCTTGTTCCCGCTTTTCACCGACGGCGACGGCGAGCGTCATCGCCAGGCAGAAGGTCGCCGACAGCGAGCGGAACGAGCCAAAGTCGCTCTCGACGATCTCGAATCGGACATCGGCGAGGCCCGCGAGCGGGGAGAGCGCGCTGTCGGTGACCGCGACGATGGGCACGCCGGCGCGCCGGGCGCGCTTGGCGAGTTCGACCGTGAACGGCGCATAAGGCGAGACGCTGATCGCGATCAGCGCGTCGCCCGCGCCGGCCTGCGCCATCTCTTCAGGTCCGAGCCCGCCGACATTATCGATGAGGGAGCACGGGATGCCGAGCTGGGAGAGCGCGTAGGTCAGATAGTGGGCGACGCAGAACGACCGCCGCTGGCCGAGGCAGTGGATTGTTCGCGCGCCGGCCAGAAGGCTGACCGCCCGGTCAAGCTCCCGCCGCTGCACGACTTCGCGCAGCCGCGCGATCGAGGCCGCCGCGGAATCGGCGAAACCGAACAGGAGATGGGTGGGATCGCCGCTGTCGCGGGCGTTCTGCTGCAGCGCCCGCAGGCGCTCCGAATAGTCGGGCCAGCGATTGCGCAGGCGCGAGCGAAACAGCTCTTGCAGCTCGGAAAAACCGGCAAAGCCCAGCGTCTGGGCGAAGCGCACGAGGGTCGACGCCTGCACTTCGGCGTTGCGGGCCAGCGCCGACGCGGTCCCGAGCGCGAATTCGTCGGGGTGTTCGAGCGCATAAGCCGCGGCCTGGCGAAGACGCTTGGGCAGGTGCGGCTCAATCTCGATCAGCCGGCGCTGGAAGTCGTCGAAGCTCTCCGGCGGCTCGGTCGTTGCCTGATAGCTCATCATTTCCCCTCGCGCCGGGCGACGCTCCCGCTCGCCTGCGCTATTCTCCTCAAGCCCGATATAAATAGAACAGATATTCCAATCTGTGTAGCGGATGAAATATTTGTATTGGCTGGGCGGCGCCAAGTCGGGGCGCGGAATTGGGGAGGCGAACCATGCGCACCATCGGCGTCGGACTGATTGGCACGGGCTACATGGGCAAATGTCACGCACTGGCCTGGACGGGCGTTCACGCGGTGTTCGACGACACGCCGATCGTGCGGCGCGTCATGCTGTGCGAGGTCGAGGAGGGGCTGGCGCGGCGCCGCGCCGACGAGTTCGGCTTTGAGGCCTCGACCGACGACTGGCGCGCGCTGATCGCAGATCCGGGAGTGGAAGTCGTTTCGATCACCACCCCCAACGCCTTGCACGCGCCGATGGCGATCGCGGCGCTCGAAGCGGGGAAGCACGTGTGGTGCGAAAAGCCGATGGCGCCTTCGCTCGAAGAGTCCGAGCGCATGGCGGCCGCGGCGCGGGCGTCAGGCCGGATCGCCATCCTCGGTTATAATTACATCCAGAGCCCGGCCGTCCGCTACATCAGCAAGCTCATAAGGAGCGACGCGATCGGCCGGCTGACCAACTTTCGCCTCGAAATGGATGAGGACTTCATGGCCGACGCGGAGGCGCCGTTTTCCTGGCGCTGTCAGGCGAGTTCCGGCTACGGCGCTTTGGACGATTTCGCCGTCCATCCCTTGAGCCTGATTGCGACCCTGATCGGCGCCCCAAGCGAGGTTTTCGGAGAGATGAGCAAGCCCTACCCGGATCGCCCCGATGGCGGCGGACGCCGGGAGGTAAAGACCTTCGACATCGCCACGGCGCTCATCAGGATGGCCGATGGCGCGTCCGGAACGATCCAGGTCAGTCGCTCCTCGTGGGGCCGCAAGGGCCGCCTGCAATTGCAGGCGTTTGGCGCCCGAGGCGCGATCGTTTTCGATCAGGAGCGTTTCAACGAGGTCGGAGTCTATGTCGCGGAAGGGCCGCCGGAGGGGCAGGGATTCAAGCAAGTGTTGATGGGCCCGGCGCATCCTCCTTACGAGCGGTACGTCGCCGCGCCCGGCCATCAGATGGGCTTCAACGACCTCAAGATCATCGAAGCGCACGAGTTTCTGAACCGGATCCTCGGCCGGCCGGCTTTGACCATCGACTTCGAGGCCGGCCTCGCCATCGAACGAACCGTCCACGCGATCGCGCGCTCGAGCCGCGAGGGGCGATGGGTCTCGGTTGATTGACCCTCACAGCAAATTGGTCTTGAGTTTACGCGGGGATCGCCCCGGCGCGTCTCCTCCCCCACCCGGGCGGCGCTTGCGCGCGCCCGGGCGCAAGCTCTTGCGGGGGAGGATCAAGGAGGGGGGTCGCGCAGCGGCACGTGCAATAATCTTCTCGCCAGCGCGACCCCCACCCATAGGGCGTTCGGAAGAACGCCCGTCTTTCGACGGGCTAATGCCCGCCCCCACAAAGGGGGGCGGGTGCGCCAACGGCGTCGATTCCGCAGAAATGCAGCAGGCCCTACACGAATTGCGCGCCGAGTCGCTCCATCGTCGGGCGAAACTCCGGGAAGCTGGTCGCGATCATCGCGACGTCGTCGACCGTCATCGGCTCGAGACTCGCGAGCCCCATGACGAGAAAGCTCATCGCGATCCGGTGATCCATGTGGGTCGCGACAAGCCCCCCGCCGCGCGGCCGCCCGCCTTCGACAATCAGATCGTCGCCCTCGACGGCGCAGTCGACGTTCGCCGCCTTGAGCCCCGCGGCGACCGCGGCAAGGCGATCGCTCTCCTTGACCTTGAGTTCGCTTAACCCCCGCATCCGCGTCGCGCCGGAGGCGAAGGCGGCGGCGACCGCCAGGATCGGATATTCGTCGATCATCGACGGCGCACGCGCGGCGGGAACGTCGACTCCATGAAGCGTGCCCGCGCGCACCCTCAAGTCCGCCACCTCTTCCCCACCTTCGAGGCGCTTGTCGAGCGCCTCGATATGGGCGCCCATCTCCTTCAGCGTCTTGAGGAGCCCGGTCCGGAGCGGGTTCATCATCACGCCCTCGACCACGATGTCCGACCCCGGAACGATCAGGGCGGCGACGACGGGGAACGCCGCCGACGAGGGGTCGCCCGGAACCACGACCGTCGTTGGACGCAATTCCGGGCGCCCGATCAGCGTGATCCGACGGCCCTCGCCCTCGGGCGCCACGGCGACCTCGGCGCCGAAATAGGCGAGCATTTTCTCGGTATGGTCACGCGAGGCCTGGTCTTCGATCACGGTGGTTGCGCCCGGCGCGTTGAGGCCAGCGAGCAGCACGGCCGATTTAATCTGCGCCGAGGCGACGGGGGTGCGGTATTCGATCGGCGCGGGATCGCGGGCGCCCTTAAGCACGATCGGACAGCGCCCGCCTTCGGCTTCGGACAGAACCTCAGCCCCCATCAGCTTCAGCGGATCGAGAATGCGCCGCATCGGGCGCTTGCGCAGGGAGGCGTCGCCGTCGAAGGTTGCGGTGATTCCGTGGCCGCCGACGACGCCCATCATCAGGCGGCAGCCAGTGCCGGCGTTGCCGAAATCGATCGTTTCGCGCGGGGCTAAGAGCGCGCCGAGGCCTGGGCCACGAATTCGCCATGCGCCTGGGCCGCGACGCTCGATGACGGCGCCGAGGGCCTGGCAAGCCTTGCCGGTCCTGAGCACGTCGTCGCCCTCGAGAAGCCCTTCCACCTTCGTCTCGCCGCAGGCGAGAAGGCCAAGCAGAAACGCGCGATGCGAGATCGATTTGTCGCCCGGCGGCTTAACCCGCCCCTTCAGCGGTCTCGCGCGCTTGGCGCTGAGCGGCGACGCCGCGGAAAGGGGCGACGGGTGAGCGGACACGGACAACCTTCCTTGCTGCCGGCGACGGCCGCGCCAGGCCGGGGGACCGGGCTCGTATCATTGGCGCTGGAAACTGTCGACCGCCGATCCATATAGCGCATTGACAAAGGCTGGGGGCCGCGACTAACCGGAGCCCGCCGAAATTCCGTCGTCAACCACCGGGAATAGATCACCTTGGCCAAACCCGAACTCGGAAACAAGCACCAGTGCCAGAACTGCGGCGCCAAATTTTTTGATCTCAACAAGGATCCCATCGTCTGCCCGAAATGCGGGACCGTGTTTCAGGGCGCGGCGCGGGTGCGGGCGGCGGCAAAGCCTGAGGAAGAGGAAGCCGAGCTTGCGCAGACGCCTGCCGGCGTGGACATCGTGTCGCTCGATGAGGTCGAGGCGAGCGAGGAGAAGGCCGCTGAGCCGGTGGTCGACGACATCGAAGTCGAGGAGGAGGCCGAGGACGACGCGGCGGATGATCCGTTCCTGGAAGAGGAAGAGGAGGACGACGACGACGTCACCAACCTCATCGACGGCGACATCGCCCCCGACGAGGAAACCTGAAGGGACCTGGCCGGGGTTCGGGGGCGGCGCTGGGGACGGGAGGCGAAAGCCAGCGGTTTTTTTGGCCCACGGCCCTTGTGGGCGCGGCAAGTTTGCGGTTATACCCCTCGCCCTCGGAAGGAAGCGCGCTTCGCCCCAATCGGAGCCGCCTACGATTTTTTTGGAGAACGGGGCCATAGCTCAGTTGGGAGAGCGCTTCAATGGCATTGAAGAGGTCGTCGGTTCGATTCCGTCTGGCTCCACCATTTAAATCATTGAAATCTCAGGATATGTTACGGCACGATATAACTAATGGTCATCCACAAGTTAGTGTGGTGACCACATGGTGACCACGGAAGCGGCTTGCAGAGGCCTTTAACTCTCGGCGTCTTTCACCTCAATTCCTCCTGAAATCGCCCCCGAACCCGCCCAATGTCATTCGGTTTACCAACAATATGGCATTGTGTATCGTGGCTGTCCCTCGTCAAGCTCGATCGCACGCGCGAAGCGATCCTCGGCGGTCGAAGGGAAGCAATCGAGCAGTCCTTATGCTGACGCTCCGCCGATCACGCTTGCGATCGCGCGTGCGACAAGATTCCGATCTCTCACGACATCGGCGCGCCGCGCCGGAAGCGGCCTCGCCATGATCGCGGATCGACGCTTCCGCCTCCCTATGCGCCGAATCCTGCCGCGCCGACGAGGTAGCGCAGCGGGATTGGGCGCGGGCTGACGTCGCCGCGGCCGCCGAAGGGGCGAAGGCCGCGTCTGAGCCGGTAACGAAACGCGCGAACCGCCCGCCGTGCTGGCGCGAAGGCGGCGTCTCCACGAGCGAACTCGCGCCTTCTCATTCGGCGCTTAACGCCGCCGTCCGATTGATTTTGACGGTTTGATGCGCGAGTATGCGAAGCTTGCTCGGCAATGCGCTGCCGAGGGTCTCGACCATGTCCGCTTTCTCCTGCGCCTCGTCGAACTGGAGCTGATCGATCGAGAGCGACTCATGGTGGAGCGTCGGATCAAGGAAGCGCGGTTCCCGG
>Ga0116224_10001701_pt1 | contig 13627 bp, 17 predicted proteins | sample Sb_taG_9_FD_89699 | JGI IMG/M metagenome (GOLD analysis project Ga0116224, IMG submission 89699) | Peat soil microbial communities from Weissenstadt, Germany - Sb_50d_b_LC metaG | ecosystem: Environmental > Terrestrial > Soil > Wetlands > Peat | place: Germany: Weissenstadt | collected 2010-09-21 | reverse complement strand
CTCGAGCACGCCCAGCTCGTCCAGCTCCAGCGGCCCCCCGACCCAGGCCCAAATTCAGCAAGAGCAGCAGGACGCGGTCAGGTTCTCCGACTGCATGCGCTCGCACGGGGTGCCCACGTTCCCCGACCCGACGATCTCGCCTCGCGACTTCAAGCAAGCGCTCAACCCGAGCGTCACGCACTCACCCGCGTTCCAGTCGGCGCACACCGCGTGCGCGCACCTGCTGCCGAGGGACGGCCAACCAAACCAGACCCCGCCGCCCAGTCATGCGCAGATCGCGGCGGAGCTGGCATTCGCCCGCTGCCTGCGCAGCCACGGGTTCCCGAACTTCCCGGACCCGAGCAGGAGCGGCCCCTGACCCACGAGATGCTCACCAACGCGGGGATAAACCTGCATCAGCCGGCGGTGGTGCAGGCCGCCGACGCGTGCGTCGGCGTCACCCACGGTTTCATCACCAAGGCCGCCATCGCCCGCTTCGTCGCGGGACAGTAGACCGTTCATCCGGGACGGCATGCCTGCTGCGCATGTCGCTCAGCGCATCGACGTGGTGTGCTCCAGGATCGCGCGGGTGACCGCGTCCCAGTCGGCGGGATCGATACCGTGGCCGGCTCCCCCGAGCGGCAGCAGCCGCGCACTTGGAATTTCGCTGGCAAGCGCGTTGCCGTGTGCGAGCGGGAACATCGGATCGGCGGTGCCGTGGATCATGAGGGTCGGTGCCGTGATCGAACGCAGAGCGCCGCGTTCACGCGCCTCGTCCTGCACGAGGCCGTGGTTCTGTGCGGCGGCCGGGTTGCGGGCACGCTCGACGTCACGCTGCGCGAGCCTGCGGATGTGCGCCTCGTCGAACGTACGCCCCCTACCCCACAGGACGCGCCAGTAGTCCACGACATAGTCGACTACAGAGGTTGGATCCGCCCACTCGACCTGCACCGTGGCAAGGAATCGTCGGAGCGACTCTTCGGACGGCGGCAAGGAACGCTCGCCGGGCACCGCGGGGGAGGTGCTGATCAGCACGAGCGAGAGCACGCGGTCGGGGAAGTCGAGCGCGAGGAGCTGCGCGAGTCCACCACCCATTGACATCCCGACGATGTGGGCGGCGGCCATTTCGTATTCGTCGAGCACGTCGACGGCGTCCGCGACGAGATCGCTCACCGTATATCCAGGGTGCCCGGGCTCATAGGCGCGAGACCGTCCGGTGTCGCGATGGTCATACCGAATCGCGAATCGCCCTTCGTCCGCGAGCCTCTGGCAGAAGCCGTCCTCCCACCAGACCATCGAAGCGCCCATGCCCATTACGAGGAGGAGCGGCGGATCGTCCGGGTCGCCCAGCACCTCCGTGCATAGCGTGGCGTCGTCCGCCTCGATGATCCGTTCGCGCATACGCATCGTCCGTCCTCTCATCGCACGTCAAGTCGTCCCGTCCGCGGTCCAGATACAAGACCGGACGCGCGCCGAGAACTCATCGGCGAACTCGTAGGCATCCTGCCGAGACCTGCCTGGGCCCATCTCCCAGGAGTACCTTGCTGGTAACCCGAGACTAGGAGCAGAGATGACCGAACGCGACGTCCACCACGCGCTGAACCAGCCGGCGACGGATCCGGACCCGACCGAGTGGCCGGATCCCTATGACAAGCGGCCCGACCCCCGCGACCCCGCCGCCGAAGACGTGGAGATGGACTTCGGCGACGTCCACACTCCGACGGGCGCGACGAGCACGAGCGAACCGCACCACGAGGTCGACCCTCAGGTCGATCCACGCAAGGCCAACCCGCACGAGCTGTCGCGACCGGAGCGTCGCCGCGCCGGCCACTGATGCCGGTCGGCTTCAAGGACTACTACGAGGTGCTCGGCGTCCCACGGGACGCCAGCGCAGACGACATTCGCCGGGCGTACCGAAAGCTCGCTCGCGAGTACCACCCGGACATCAATGACGAGAGCGACGCGGAGGAGCGCTTCAAGGAGGTGGGGGAGGCCTACGAGGTCCTGTCCGATCAGGAGAAGCGCGAGCGCTATGACCGCCTCGGCGATCAGCGGCGCGCGGGCGCGGAAGCTCCAGACAGGGCCGACTTCGAGGACCTGTTCGGGCGCGCCGGGTTCGGCTCCGACGTCCGCGTGGAGTTCGGCGAGGGCAGGTTCTCCGACTTCTTCGAGGGCCTGTTCGGTGAGGGCGCCGGGGCGGCGGACGGCGGACCCCTCCGCGGGCGCGATCGCGAGGCGGTACTCGAGCTCTCGCTCGAAGAGGCGCTGGCGGGTGGTCGCCGACGTCTCTCCCTCGACGATGGGGGAAGCTTCGAGGTCGAGATCCCGGCCGGGGTGCGTGAAGGTCAGCGCATTCGCATCGCCGGCAAGGGCGTGGCGGGTCGCAGTGGGGGACCGGCGGGCGACCTATACCTCCTCGTGCGTCTCAGGCCTCATCCTCGCTTTCGCCGGGAGGGCGACGACCTGCAGGTGGATCTGCGGGTGACGCCGTGGGAGGCCGCGCTTGGCGCGACCGTGCCGGTCCACACGCTGAGCGGTACCGCGCAGGTGCGGGTGCCGGCCGGGTCCTCCAGCGGCCGGCGCCTGCGGCTGCGGGGTCGCGGGCTGCCGGCACGCGGTGGCGGGCGCGGCGACCTCTACGCGACGGTTCAGGTCGCGATCCCGAAGGAGCTGTCCGATGAGGAGCGAGACCTGTTCGAGAAGCTCGCGGCGGCTTCGCAGTTTGACCCGCGTGAGGGTGGGCGATGAGCGCTCGCCAAAGGCGGCCGCGGGAGACAGTCGAGGTCGCCGTCGAGCAGGCGGCAGAGCTGGCCGTGGTCGCCCGAGGAGCTGGGGTCCGGATCGCGCTCGCGCGCCGCTATCTTGCCTTCGGGCTGTTTGATCCCTGTGCGGGCACGAGCGATGCACCGTTGTTTGCGCCCACCTGCGCTGGGCGGCTGGCCAAGGCAGAGCGGCTGCGGCGTGACCTCGGCCTCAACTATGCCGGCGCCGTTCTCGCTTGCGAGCTCCTCGACCGCATCGGCGAGCTCGAGGATCGCGTCGCGGACTCGGGCTGAGCATCGAGCGCCGGGCACTGTCACAGAAGGGCGACCGTATTTCGTCTCACAAGTGACGTGAGACGAGAGGAGCAGTGATGAAGGTCTTCGTTGCCGGCGCCACAGGCGCTCTCGGCAGTGCGCTCGTCCCGCAGCTCGTGGCGCGGGGCCACGAAGTGGTCGGGACGACCAGGAGCGGATCGAAGCAGGATCTGGTGCGCAGCCTGGGAGCGCGCCCGGTCGTGGCCGACGCCCTCGACCCCGACGCGATCGCCCAGGCGGTGGCGGCCACCGAGCCCGAGGTGATCGTGCATGAGCTCACGGCGCTATCCGGAAAGATGTCCGCGAGGGACATGCGGCATCCCGAGCGCTCCCCGATGGCGGGGATGACCAACCGACTGCGTACCGAGGGGACGGACCATCTCCTGGCCGCCGGTCGCGCCGTGGGGGCACGGCGCTTCGTGGCCCAGAGCTTCGCGGCCTTTCGTTGGGCCCGCACGGGCGGGCCGGTGCAGACCGAGGCCGAACCCCTCGATCCCAATCCGCCGGCGGGGCTGCGGGCTCCGCTGGTCGGCATCCTCCATCTGGAGCGGGCGGTGACGGCGATCGAGTGGGGCGAGGGTCTCGTGTTGCGCTATGGCGGCTTCTACGGTCCGGGGACCGCGGTCAGCCTGGCTCCGGACGCGCAGATCGCGGCGCCAATCCGCAAGCGTCGGTTCCCGATCGTCGACGACGAACCCGCGCCGGTGCGAGAGCGGCTGCGCTACCCCTGCGACCGACCCTCTCACCCCCACCCACGGAAACGTCACAAGCGCCCTTAAACCCCCGCGGTCCGCTACCCCGGATTAGACTCTCTCCACTGCAGCCGCCCCGCGCCTCCACGCGCGGGCTCGAAGATCAAGGGGGAGTCATGATCACGGTGCGCAGGTGCCTTTCGGCTTCGTCCTGGCGTGCGGCGTCGCCTCACCCGCAGGTGTGGCTCAAGCCGCCACGTCCCACCACAAGCACGCGCTGTGCGTCCCGGTGCGCGCCCACGGCGCTGGCCAGGACCTCGGAAACGGCGCCACCGAGGCGACGATCACGAGCCACGGTGTCGTCCTCGGCATGACACACGCGATGTTCACGCCGACCAGCACGACCACCATGAGCCTGGCGTTCGATGGCCCGATCGTGTTCACCCCGAACGTGTCGAGCATCGGAACGCTCACCGCCCAGGTCACGGGTGACTTCGACCTCGTGACCGGCGCGTTTCACGCGAGTTCGACAAGCATCACCGGCACCGGTCTACTCGGTCATATCAGCGGAGACGTCTCGATCGCCGGCACCGAGAACCTGACCACGGGCAGCTTCACCGAGGAGCTCACCGGCACGCTCTGCCTGGACTGAATCAGCGCGCGCGAACGTGCCCCGCGGCCAGCCGCCCGAGCTCGAACGCTGCGGTACCGGTTGTCACGACCGGGTCCTGCGCGGCAAACTCGCGCAGTCCCTGCTCGTCATCGGTCTCGACGACCGCGAGGCCGTACGAGTCCGTGTCGGTGAGGACAGGTCCGAACACGACCATGTCGCCACGCTCGAGGTACGGACTCCAGTGGGCGGCGTGGCTGTTCATGATCGCCCGCTCGGAGTCGGTCAGGGTCTGGGCGAAGTTCGGACGCGGAGCGATGAGGCGCAGGACGAAGGTGGGCATGCGGCGGACTCTACGCGAGCTGAGTCGGCTCAGGCGAGATCATCAACAAGCACGACGAGGCCGAGGACGACGGGGAAGAGGAGCTCTACCTCGTCCAACACGGCCGCGCGAGGTTCGAGATCGACGCCGAGCAAGTCGACGCGCCCGCGGGCGCGCTGGTCTTCGTCCCCGCCGGTGTCAAGCGCACCGCGTTCGCCGAGGAGCCCGCGACGACGATCATCGCCGTCGGCGGGACGCCGGGGAGAATCTATGAGCCCAACGGCTTCGAGATCTGGGCGCCGATCGTCCCGCTCCACAAGGCGGGCGGGTACGACGAGGCCGCTGATCGAGGGCAGGAGCTGATCGAGGCTCACCCCGAGTATCCGATGCTGCTCTACAACGTGGCCTGCTGCGAGAGCCTCGCGGGACGAACCGCCGACGCGATCGAGCACCTCCGGCTCGCGATCGAGAGTTCGGATCGCTTCCGCGCGTTCGCCGCCGGCGACTCAGACTTCGATCCGGCGCGCGACGACCCGGCGTTCAAGGCGCTCGTGGGCTAGCCGCACCCGGAGCCGGCCGCGGAGCGGTGGACGGGTCAGCCGTCGGTGGACTTGATCATCACCGGGGGTCTGTCGTGCCCGTCCATGTCGTAGTAGACGCCGGGGAAGGTCTGGAACTGTCCGCTCACGTCGTTGTGCAGATGTGACTCGTTGAAAGTCAGCGCGCCCCAGCCGGTGTCCACGACGTCGAACACGGCACCGCCGCCCTCTCTGGCACCGTTGTCGTCCATCACGGTGCCGGCGATCAGGACGTTGTCGTCCCGGCCGTCGAGGTAGATGGCCCCGCCGCTGCCGCCGCCCGGCGTGCCGCCTGAGGCCGGGTTGGCACCCCAGCCGATGGCCTTGTTGTTCGTGAACTCGCTGTTGAGGACGTCCCACTGGACGCTGATGCTGCTCAGCGCCCCGCCGTTGGAGCAGCGCCCGCCGCTGAACGTGTCGTCGGCGATGTACACGGGGCGGTTCTCGTACTGGGCCAGGGCGCGGATCGCGCCGCCGCCGAGATCGGGGCCGTACGCGTAGCAGCGGTTGTCGATGAACCGCGAGTTGACCGCCCTGAACTGGCCGCCCTCGACGTAGATGGCCCCTCCGCCGTCGACCCCGCCGTACCAGCACGTCGGGATGTTGGCCGTGCAGGTGGCCTGATGCGTGCCGTCGTAGCCGTCCTCGAACGTGATGTTCTGCACCACGATCTGCGGGTAGGGCTGGTCGACGCAGTCATCCGTTGACCAGGTGCCCGCGCATGTGTCCGAGTACAGGATTCGGCGCTTGCCGCCCCCGCTCAGGGTGATCAGGCCGCCGCCGTCCAACACCACCAGGCGCCGGGTCTTGATCACACTCGCGGTCCTGGTCATCACGATCGTGACGGGCTTGGGCCCGCAGTCGAAGGTGATGATGCCGCCCGCGGCAACGTCGCGCACCACCGCGGCCGACGTGCAACTCGCCGGCCTGCCGTTCCCGATCACGTGGTTGGGATGCCTGGTATGGACCGCCCGGCCGGCGGGCGGCACATAGAAATGCCCGTTCGGGTTGCCGAAGTCGGGCACCGCTGCTGCGGACGTGGCCCCGACCGCCGCTCCGACCAGCACTCCCGCGCCGACCAGCGCACCCAGCAAAGTCCTGAACGCGCCGCCTTGCCGCATGGCGCCCGATGCTAGTGCAGTGATTAGACCGTCGATGCCCCGACGACCGCCCACGCCGCTCCCTGCGCGTCGTCGCGGTACGGGGCGCCGATCAGAAGCTCGCTGCCGAGCGCGTTCAGCGCCACCGACTCACGGTGGGTGTCTTGGGACGGGGGTCTCGCGTTGCGGTCATCACATGCGCTCCATACATACAGGACTGTACATATGGAGCTAGGCATCATCGAGGGCGATGTCAACCCCGCCACCCATGCCTTAGGACGATGGCGCCTCCGACCAGAACCCCGCGTGCCGCCTGGATCGAGGGGGGATTGCGCGCCCTGGCCGCGGGCGGCGGACCTGACGCCGTCCGCATCGAGACGCTGGCCAAATCGTTCAGCGACGAGCTTCTGCCGATCGACCTGGCGATTCGCGATTGGGCACGGCACGACGCCACCGTCGCCGCGCGCTTGCGACGGGTCGAGAACCGACGCATGCAATACCTGCGGGAGCTGCTCGGGTCATTCTGCGCCGACGAAGAGGAGGTCGAAGGTCGCGCCGTGCTCGCGTTCTCGCTCGCGATCGGCTACCACTTCATCGCCGCCGACCACGGCGCACGCAGCCGGAGCGACGCGCTCGAGCTCGCCGTCCGACGGCTACCTGTCCCCGACCTCGCGACCGGTCCAGGCGTTGATGCCGAAGGACGTCATGCCGAAGCGGTATCGGATAGGCCGCGAGGGACAGCGGCCGTCGCTGATCTCATCGATTTCGTGGAGGTGCGCCATTGCGTAACGTTGCCTTTGGCGATCGGGCGTGGGATCATCGCGTGGGCGGGTATCGTGGCGGTGAGGGGGCATTCGTGGGGCAAGCACGATCGTCGGGGCTATCGGTGGGCGAGTCCGCGCGTACGCCGTCGCGTGAGCAGACACGCGCGTGCCACCCGCGTGTCGAGGGTTACGTGGAGCGCGACGGGGTGCGCATCTTCTACGAGGTGTACGGACAGGGCGACCCCGTGTTTCTGCTGCTGCCGACATGGGAGATCGTTCACTCCCGAGCGTGGAAGTGCCAGATCCCATACTTCGCGCGGCATGGCACGGTGGTGACGTTCGACCCCCGCGGCAACGGGCGTTCGGATCGTCCGCTCGACGTGCACGCGTACGACCGGCGTGAGATCGTGGGGGATGCACTGGCGGTGCTGGACCAGGCCGGCGTGGAGCGGGTGGTGCTCGTGTCGTGGTGCAACGCCGGGGAAGAGCTGATTCTGGCCGCGGAGCACCCGGACCGGGTGGCGAGACTGGTGTCGATCGCACCGGACCTTCAGCTCACCGACGAGCCGGCGGACGAGGAAGGCCCTTACTCGTTCGACGAGCAGCCAGTGACAGTCGACGGGTGGGCGAAGTGGAACCGGCATTACTGGCTTGATGATTGGCGTGGATTTCTGGAGTTCTTCTTCGCGCAGGCGTTCACCGAGCCACACTCGACCAAACAGATCGAGGACGCGATCGGTTGGGGTCTGGAGACCGATCCGCGGACGATCGTCCGCGGCATGGAGGCGGAATGGCCGAACGACCGCGAACAGGCGTTGCGCCTCTGCGCCGGTGTGCCGTGCCCGACGCTCGTCATTCAGGGCTCCGGGGACGCGGTCGTCGGCCCGGCTCGCGGAGGTGCGGTGGCCGATGCGATCCCGGATGCCGAGCTGATCACGGTCGGGGGCGCCGGTCACGGCCCACACCTGCGCGACCCGGTCCACGCAAATCTCGTCATCCGCGACTTCGCGTGTCCGCCACCGCTGCCGCGCCGCTGGCGCCGGGCGCGCACGCGAGCGAAGCGGGCTCTGTACATCTCATCGCCGATCGGCCTGGGACACGCGCGGCGTGATCTCGCGATCGCCGACGAACTGCGCAAGCTTCACCCCGACCTCGAGATCGATTGGCTCGCCCAGCCTCCGGTGACCGCGGTGCTCCGGGCGCACGGCGAGCGGATCCACCCCGCCAGCGCACAGCTCGCCGGCGAGTCCCGCCACATTCAATCCGAGGCGCGCGAGCACGAGCTGAACGTGTTCGAGGCGATCCGGCGGATGGACGAGATCATGCTCGCGAACTTCATGGTGTTTTGCGACGTGGTGCGGGAGGACCCGTACGACGTCTGGATCGGCGATGAGGCCTGGGAGCTCGACTACTACCTGCACGAGAACCCGGAGCTGAAGTCCGCCGCGTATGTCTGGCTGACCGACTTCGTCGGATGGCTCCCGATGCCCGACGGCGGGGAGCGAGAGCGCTTCCTCACCGCCGACTACAACGCCGAGATGATCGAGCAGATCGCCCGCTATCCCAGCGTACGCGACCGGTCGATCTTCGTCGGCGACCCCGACGACATCGTCCCCGGCAGCTTCGGTCCCGACGGCTCGCCGATCCGACAATGGACCGAGCAGCACTTCGACTTCGCCGGCTACATCACGGGCTTTGACCCCACGCGGCTAACCGACCGGAACGCCCTGCGGGCCGAGCTCGGCTATCGGCGCGACGAGCGCGTGTGCATCGTCACGGTCGGCGGCTCGGGTGTCGGAGGCGAGCTGCTCCGGCGCGTGATCGCGAGCTACCCGGAGGCCAGGCGGCTCGTCCCAGGGCTGCGGATGATCGTTGTCGCCGGGCCGCGGATTGACCCCGACACGCTGCCCGCGGCGGATGGGCTCGAGATCCGGCCCTACGTGCACGATCTCTACCGCCACCTGGCCGCGTGCGACCTCGCGATCGTGCAGGGCGGGCTGACCACGACGATGGAGCTCACCGCCACACGCCGCCCGTTCATCTACTTCCCGCTCGAGCACCACTTCGAGCAGAACATGCACGTCCGCCACCGTCTCGAGCGATATGGCGCCGGGCGCCGGATGGACTACCGGGATTCGCCCCCAGGGGCGATCGCGGCGGCGATCGCGCAGGAGATCGGCCGCGAGGTCGACTACCGGCCGGTCGCGACCGACGGCGCTGCCCGGGCGGCGGACCTCATCGGAGACCTCTGGTAGCCGCCGGTCGGCGTCGCGGCACCCGGGCGCTCACGCGCCGCTGGCCACGGCTCTCAGGTGGCCGAGCAGGTCCCGCATCAGGTCGGGGAGCTCCAGCTCGTTGGCGTCATCGACCCATCGTTCGAACGCGATCCTGAAGACCGCGATCCCCGCCTCGGCGGTGAGGCTGGCGTCCGGCTCGGGGACACCGCGCCCGCGCAGCGTGTCGGCGAGCGCCGCGCACAGCGATGCGAGCTTGATCAGCTCGCGTTCTCTGAGCTCCGCGCTCGCCGCGATGATCGCCTGACGTCGGCGGGAGAAGTCGCGGCGATCCTGCAGCAGCTCGCCGATGGCATGCAGCCCCGCGCCGACCGCTTCGATCGGCGCCAGCGACTCAGGTGCGTCGGCGACCGTAGTGACGAGCAACTCCTGCAGTGCAACGGCTCCGTCGAACAGCACCTCGCGCTTGTCGGCGAAGTGCCGGAAGAACGTGCGCTCGGTCAGTCCGGCGCGCCCAGCGATCTCCGCGACCGTGGTGTTGTCGTACCCGCGCTCGCCGTACAGCGCCATCGCTGCCTCGGCGAGCCTTCCACGGGCGTCGGGCTCCCAACGAACCATACGCCAGATGGTAGTTGATGACAGCCACTGACATCGTGTGCTAGAGTTGATGTCAGCGACTGACATCGGCAGTCGGGCGGAGCTCGAACCGAGAGCCTCGCCGAGCACTCGACCTTCTGGAGGTTCACTCATGCGAGTTTTCGTCACCGGCGCAACCGGTTTCATCGGATCGGCCGTGGTTTCAGAGCTCATCGACGCGGGCCATGAAGTCCTCGGCCTGGCCCGCTCCGACGCGGGCGCCGCGGCGCTCGCGGCCGCGGGCGCCGAGGTTCATCGGGGCGATCTCAACGACCTCGAGTCACTGCGGGACGGCGCTGCCGCATCGGACGGCGTCATCCACTGCGCGTACATCCACGACTTTTCGCAAATGGAGCAGGCGGCGCACACCAATAATCGCGCGATCGAGGCGCTGGGCGCCGCGCTCGAGGGCTCTGACCGGCCGCTCGTGGTCACCTCCGGGACCGCGCTCGTGGCACCGGGACGCCTCGCCACCGAGGCCGACACGGCCGCGGGCGGGGGGCACCCTCGGGTCGAGTCCGAGCGGATCGCGATGGCGCTCGCCTCGCGCGGCGTGCGCGTGTCGATCCTGCGACCGCCGCCGTCGGTGCACGGCGAAGGCGACCACGGGTTCGTCCCGGTGTTGATCGACATCGCCCGCACCAAGGGCGTCTCGGCCTACGTCGGCGACGGGGCCAACCGCTGGCCCGCGGTGCATCGGCTCGACGCCGCCCATCTGTACCGGCTCGCACTCGAGTCGGCGCCGGCGGGCATGGTTCTGCACGCCGTCGGGGAAGAGGGCGTGCCGACCCGCGAGATCGCCGAGGTGATCGGCCGGCACCTCGACCTACCGGTCGTGTCGGTCGAGCCCGACGCCGCGAGCGATCACTTCGGGTGGATCGGCGCCTTCTTCGCGCTCGACGTCCCCGCGTCCAGCGCGCTGACCCGCGAGCGGATGGGATGGCAGCCGACGCACCCCGGGCTGATCGCCGACCTCGACGTGGGGCACTGCTTCCAGCTCCAGGCTGTCGCCCGGTGACCGCCAGGGCGTGACGTATCCGTCGCCGCCGCGTAGTGTCAGCGTCATGCCCAAGCTCATGGCTGTGGTCGCGCTCGCGTTTCTGGCCGGGATCGTTGGCCCGGCCGGCGCGGGCGCGGCCTCGCCTGCGCAGACGCTGCGCGCCAACCGCCAGGCCGCGGCAACCGCCGCGGAGCAGCTGCTCGGCGAGGTCGTGCTGCCGGCGGTCGCGACCCAGGTTCCGGCCGAGCCCGCGGGCGACGAACATCAGCTCGACCGGGCGAACGAGCTGTCGCTGTTCGCCGCCGAGGTCGACCGGCACAGGTTCTGGACGACCACCGCGTCGCCGGGCGCGGTGGTCGCCTCGATCGAGGCTCATGTGCCCGCCGGCGCCAGGTGGACCGGTTCGGGCTACTCGGGAACGACCATGTTCGTGTCGTACTCGCTGCCTGCGGCCGACGGGCCCGCGCTCGGTCCCCGGACCCTGTCCGTCAACGCCGTCGAGCTTTCTCACGGGGGCACCGGCGTCCGCGCCGACGCGACCGTTCGCTACGCGGCGCCTCGCCTGCCGGCCCAGCGGGTTCCGGCTCAGGCGCGCGTGCTCGAGATCACGATGACCCCCTCGCCGTTCGGGCCATCGCCGCCGCCCACGCTCAAGTCGCCGCTCGTGATCACCAAGCGATCGACCGTGCGCCGGATCGCCGCGATCGTCGACGGCCTCCCGTTCGTCGCCAGCTTGCGCGGCGTCGCGATCTCCTGCCCGGCAATCATGCCTGCGCCGATCGTCACGTTCACGTTCAGCGCCGCGCCGTCCGGGCCCGCCCTCGCGACCGTCAGGGAGGCGGCCGATACGCCGACGCTGCCCGAGCCATGCTTCACGACCACGCTGACGATCCGTGGGCACCCACAGCCGGGCCTGCTCGAAGGTGGCAAGCTGCTGCGCCGAGCCGGCGCGATCCTCGGGGTGAAGCTGACCACCCGCTCCTGAGTGGCTCAGCCGGCGGCGCCGGCGAGGCTGCTCGCGTCGAACACCTCGTCGGCCGGCGGCGTCGCCGGCGGTGACTGCGGCCCGTAGTCGGAGAAGTCGACCGTCGCCGTCTCCTGCATGTTCGCCCCGGTGGGGAGAGAGAGATCGAGCGACGTCGTGATCCGCCGCACGAGATGCTCCCCGTCGATCCACACGTCCATCGGGAGCTCGCCGTTAGGCAGGGCCTGCTGCAGGCTCGAGAAGGCCTGCTGCGCCGCGCTCCGGTCCGCCGAAGGGAGGTTGTCGACCAGCCGAGCGAGGCTCACACCGGCTCGATAGTGGGTCGTCTGGAACCCATCCATCCGTTGGGGACCGAGATTCACGACGCTCCCCGAGACCGATTTCAGCATCTGGAGGGTCTGGCTCGGGTCGCTCGTGGTCGGCCCGCTCGCCAGCGATGACAGCCCCGGAAGTCCGGAGAGCTTGGCGGCGTCGACCTTGAGCCACGGCCGGCCGGACGTCCCGAGCACGTTGGTGAGCGCCGAAGGCAGCTTTGCGTACGCGGTCGTTCCTTCGGTGACCATGTCGAACCGCAGCGAGGAGCTGCCGAGCTGCTGGACCACCTGGGGCTCGTCGCCGACGTCCATGACCATCGACAGCGCGCCGGCGTGGTCGCGGACATCGACGACGCCGGTCGCCGTCGCCGTGATCGGCGAGCTCAGCGCGGATGAGCTGATCTGCAACGACATGTGCATCCGGAAGCCGGGCGTGCTCGACGACAGTGTCGCCGCCTGCGCGATCGGGCTGCCGAGCTGGGTGCCGCCCGAACCGAGGAGCAGGAACGCGAGCGCGGCCACCGCGGCCACGAGCCCGAGGCCGGCGCCCGCGATCAGCCTCGACCGGCCACGGAGTCCGCGGGACGGCGACGGTGACGGCGGAGGCGCCGACGGCGTCGATGGCGGCTCGCTGAGCGGCGGTCCGGCAAATCCGGGAGGCGGCACGGATGTCCCCACCCAGGGCGAATCGGCACCGCCCGTGCAAGGCCTGAAGGGTCGGACCGCGCACTGGACGGTCTTACAACGAGGTCGGCTCGGAACCTCAGCCGCTCATGCCGCCGTCGATCGAGAGCGTGTGCGACGTGACCATCGCGCTGTCGTCGCTGGCCAGGTAGAGCATGCCGTGCGCGATCTCGTCGGTCGTGGTGTGGCGGCCAAGCGGGATCATCGCGTCGAACGCCTTGGCCGCCTCCTCCTGCGGCAGGCGGGTCGCGCGCATTTCGATGTCGTCCTGGAACGGGGTGGAGGTCGGACCCGGATGGATCGTGTTCACCCTGATGCCGCGCGGCGCGAGCTCCTTGGCCGCGGTCCGCATCAGGCCGACCTGTCCGTGCTTGGCGGCGATATACCCGGACACTCCGGGCGCCCCGATCAGGCCGACGATGCTCGAGGTGATGATGATGCTGCCGCCGTCGCTGACGTGCGGGATCGTGTGCTTGAGGACCAGGAAGGCGCCGAGGATGTGCACCGCCAGCGTGCGTGAGAACACATCGGTGGGATAGTCGACGATCGGAGCGACCGCCCCGCTGATACCCGCGTTGCTGACGACGACGTCGAAGCGCTCGTAGCGGCTGACGCCGTCCGCAACCGCGTTTCGAACCGCGTCCTCGTTGGT